>Ga0070741_10001349_pt1 | contig 75897 bp, 63 predicted proteins | sample Coa_R1_4_FD_66440 | JGI IMG/M metagenome (GOLD analysis project Ga0070741, IMG submission 66440) | Surface soil microbial communities from Centralia Pennsylvania, which are recovering from an underground coalmine fire - Coalmine... | ecosystem: Environmental > Terrestrial > Soil > Unclassified ...
CAAAAGTTCTGACGTTTTACTTCTTCTTTGATGACCCCCTTCGCCTCGCTGCGAGGCGCGGGCTCATCGTCGTCCAACCAGATTGTCAATCATCTGCGCAATCCGCCTCAACGATAGAAACCTAAAATCGAAGCAATTGCCCGGCCTCGAAAAGCCGTTCGAGGCGTGTTCTACCAGCCCGGCATCTCCGGGGTCCGATACCCACTCTCCTCAAAAATTTCGGGGTTTAACCCTGCTTATCGGTAGTCTGGATTTACTTCAGGACTGCTTGAAACTGCTATGGAGTCCAGCTTCGTTTAGCCGCCCCATGCTGCTAAACCTACTGCCTGCTACTTAGGCCTGCCCTACTACCTTCGGCGACTTAACATCGCCCATCTGTTAACTTATCAAAACTACTGCGGCCGTTGCAAGCGATTTCAACATCTGTTCGCCTCTCACCGCTTCGCCTTCCACTTTCGCTTCAGGCGACTTGATCAGAATATCAGAAGGTCCAGGACCGCGCAAGGTCCTGGGTAGTACTTTCTGTGGAAAACCGTAATGTCAATGATTTAGCCGAGATGCGCCCGCAAATTCCGGCGTTTTCCAAAGCATTTCCACCGGCTTTCCGGGTCAATGCACAGCAGCCGCGACAATCCAGCCGAGCGCCAAAGCGACCGCCGCGAGGATGATCGCGGCCCCCAGTTTACCTTCGCGAACGGCCTGCAACCAAAGATCGCCCGGCAACGCGCGCCCCACCAGAAGCAGTGCCACCGCATACACAACCACCCCGGTTACCACGTATGCCAGGGCATTTGCCAAACTTTTAAAACTCATCGGGCGACCAGTTCGGCGTAGACCGGATAATGGTCCGACCCCTTCACATCCCGCCGCACCCGCCCCTCTTCCAGCCGGACCGGACCCTTCGAGAAGATCCAGTCCAGGGCCATGGCAATCTTGTGCGTGCGTTCAATTCGCTGGCCGGTGGCATTTTGGAAGCCGGCATTTTCCAGCTTGTGAAGGAAGATGGACGGGAGATATTTGGTATTCAGATCGCCTCCCAGAATCATCGCCGTACCGGGCGGATAGCGCCTGGCGTCAGCTAGCATCTCGTCCAACTGCTCCGCTTGGATACGCCCGAAGCTACGGCTCTCCAGGTGAGCATTGTAGACAACCAGGAGACGTCCGGCGAATTCGAGTTCCGTCACAAGCGCAATACGGTTCCCCAGACGGCGCTGCATGAACGGAAGAGACGAAGGAATCCAAGCGCGAGGCTTCCACCAACCCGATTGCTGCTTGAAGCGAAGGACTCGCGAGTTCCGAATCGGCAAGCGGGTCAGAGTGGCCTGGCCAATGAAGGCGGAACCATTCCGTTCCTGGCTGAGCTCTTCAAATTCGACCCCGTATGCCACATTGAGATGCAGACGCTGGGCCAGGTCCAGCGCCTCGTCTTTCAGCCCGCTGCGCGCGGCGTTCCAGTCTACTTCTTGAAGCAGATAAAGATCGGCGGGATTCTGTTCGAGCTCTGTGCCGATGGTGTTCAGCTCTTCCCCTCGATCGATGTTCCAGGTTACGACTCGAATCGATTTCAGATCGCCGTTCCCATGCACCAATTTGAATTCTCTCGGCTTGTTGAATTCGGCTGATAGAGGGGACCGGGTGAACGCGGCGGCATTCTGCGGGGTTTGCGCGTCCAGAAAAGCCGCAGCCGCAAACGCCACGCTCGCAATCATGATAAATCTCACTTAGAACCGCGACCTCCGCTCCATTCTATTTGTGCATTGAGCATGCCAATCATCGCGAAATACCAGGCGCACACGCCTAGCCGGGCAAAAGGATAATCGACCAAAGCGTGCAGGCAGATGGCGAGAACACCAATGCCCCAGCCGGACCGGAGCGCCGGACGGATGCTCCAGACAAATAGAATGAGCATCAGACCGGAAAACGAGACACCGCCCTCCGCGGTCCATTCGAGCCAGTCGTTATGGGCGTGATTCACCCAGCTCCCGTCATCATATGTCGCAAACATCGGGTAGACGGGAACATAGGTTCCGAGTCCCCACCCGGTAAGGGGCCGGGCACGGATCATCGCGAGAGACGAGGCATTGATGGGCCGCCTCACCGCCAGTTGATCGCTGTTTTCGAGCTTCGCAGCCACGGTATCGAAGCCTGCGGCCCACACAAAGACTCCGCTGAGCAGAACAGCCGCTCCGGCAGCGTAGGCTAGCTTCAGGCTCCGCTCCCGAACACAGGCCATGGCCACGATGGCCAAAAACTCCGCAATCACCAGAGCCGTGCCTGCACGCGACCCCGAGCTGATTACTGCACCGATTTCCAATGCGCTCAGGAGCAGATAAGGGATAGCCGGTTTCCGGCCGCCCAACCCCATCCAGAGCGTCACAGGCAGCACGAGTTCGACGAAAGCGGCGAAGTTGTTCCAATAGGCAAAAGGTCCGTATACGGCCGGATAGCGGCTCGGGATGAGCCAGTAATAGCGGTTGGTCCCGGAAGCTCGTTCGAGCAGTTCCAACGCGCAAACCGCTCCTCCAAAGACAACTAGCAACGAGCGAAACCGCGCCGCGCTCAACGGATTCTGGAATAGTTGCGTGCACAGCAACGTGATAATTGCTGCGGTGAACCAGAACAGAGTTCCGGTCCAGCCGTTATAGGCGATTTTCTGGGGAAACCAGAGCGTCTGCACGATTCCATAGGCCGCCATGAGGAAAAGACATACGGTGGGAAGACCGAACGCTAGTCGCTGGCGTCTGGAGACGGTGAGAAAACCGGCAGCAAACAGCAGAAGAGCGGCGGAGATGGTCCGCACAGGGATTTCACTGCCGTCGAGCGTGGATAGCGTGTAAAGGGCGAGAAGGCTGAAGAGCGCGAACAAAGGAATTCGCGTTCGCGCGGCGCTGGCGAAATAGGCCGCAGTTCCGGGGCGAATCTCGGCTACGGCCATGGGTGCTTATCGGGCGGCCTAAGGGGCCGCTGCAGGCTGGGAGCCTGCCCCACAAAGATTCTCGCCGTGAGCAATGACATTGACCTGTAATAGCACAAGCTGAGTCCAACTACAGCTATATTTTGCGGACACCAGTAGGATGTCACTTCCCGGTGTAGACGACGCGCCAAATCGATTCGGAAGCGTCATCGGTTACCATGAGCGATCCGTCGGAGGCAACCGCAACTCCGACAGGGCGTCCCCACACTTGCCCATCGGAGGTGACAAAGCCGGTCAGAAAGTCTTCGTAAACGCCGTTCGATTTTCCATTCTTCAATGGCACGCGAATCACTTCATAGCCGGTGCGCGGCTTGCGGTTCCAGGAGCCATGTTCTGCTGCGAAGATATCACCTTTGTACTGGCTCGGGAATTGATTTCCCTCATAGAAGGTGAGTTCCAAAGACGCATTGTGCGGCGAAAGCAGAACATCGGGAACGATGACTTTATCTTTTAGCTCCGGGTGCCTTCCTTCGAGACGAGGATCCTGATGATCGCCCATGTAGTACCACGGCCAGCCATAAAAGCCGCCTTCCTTGACCGAGGTAATGTAATCAGGAACCAGATTGTTTCCGAGCATGTCGCGCTCGTTTGTGGAGCACCAGAGTTGGCCTGTCGCGGGATCGATTGCGATTCCTACCGGATTGCGGATACCCGAAGCGTAAACGCGAATTAATTTTCCATTAGGCGTGAATTCGAGAATATCTGCGCGGTGGAATTCGCGAGGGTGCGTATCCGGATCGTCTACGTTCGAAGCCGAGCCAACCGATACGAAGAGCTTGCTGCCATCCAGCGAAAACGCGAGATCGCGCGTCCAGTGGCCCCCGCCCGCCGGAAGCTGCGGGATCACCGTTTGAGCCGGACCGGACGCTCTCAGGTCGCCATTGTGATATGGAAGTTTCACAACGGAATTGGTGTTTCCGATGTAAACCCATTCGGGATTTTGCCCGAGCGGATAAAACGCGATCCCAAAATTGTCATGTAGCCCGGCCGCGAACGTAGATACCTGCTTCGGCTTTCCGTCGCTGGTGATGCCGCGAAAGATCTCGACTTTGCCCGCGTGGCTTTCTGAAACAAACAAGTCGCCGTTGGGCGCCTTTCGAATTTCGCGCGGTTCTTCCAGGCCGCTCGCATACAGTTCCACCTTGAAGCCATCGGGGGCTTTCGGCCAGGCATCCGAAGGGCGCGGAATGGGGGACGGGCTGTTGCTGAATCCTTCTGTCGCGTAGGGCTTGGGCAGGTCCGCGACGGTGATTTTCCAGAATGTGCCGGGCTTCTCGCGCTGGAAGTCATGAAAGGCATCCGTTCCGGTGATGACGTTCTTTTCATCCGAGTAGTTGGGAACCGGTCCGGCCGCGCAGAGGAAGAACGCGGCTGGAAGGATTACAAGGCCGGAAACAGCGGCCCATCGAACGGGATTTTTACTCATCAGTTGGCATACCTCGATTCGAAACTTACTCAATTTCATCATCAACCACGTCATTCGACGTTCGTTGTGGAATTCAGCCTTCGCAATTCATCGAGCGGCAAACGGCCTGTATAGATCGACATGCCAATGGCGCAGTGAATGTCCATTGCCGTGAGCGCCTTCACATCATCAAGCGTGGTAATACCACCCGCCGCGATGATCTCGTGATTGGTCGCACGGCGTAATTGCTCGAACCAATGGAGATCGGTGCCTTGCATCATTCCCTCTTTATCGACATACGTGCAAAGGAAACCGGAACAGTAAGGCGCAAGTTCGGCCATCATGTCCACGGCCCGCCACCGCGTCGCTTCCTGCCAGCCTTTGACAACAATGTGCCCGCCGCGGCTGTCGAGCGCAATGGTAAGACGTTCCACGGAAATTGCATCGCGCAGTGCGCGTAGCAATGCGAAATTGGGCCCGTCAGTTGAAAAAGCCGCGGTGCCCACAACGACACGATAAACGCCCTGTCCGATCAATTCCCGGGCGCGCTCGACAGTTCTTACTCCGCCGCCCGCACGAATGGTGGCTTCTCGCGCGAGATACTCAACAACCGCATGATTCGCTCCGCGCCCCATAGCCGCATCGAGATCGATCACTTGAATCTGCGGAAATCCCTCAAATAGTCGCAGCATCTCCTCCACAGTCCGTTCCAGAGCCTTGTCGCGGCCCTGCACAAGCTGCACGACCTTGCCGTCCATCAAATCGATGCACGGAATAATCACGCAGGCCTCACCGGGACATGCGCTGCCTGGAGCGCGCGTTTCAAATCTGTAACCGAGTATTTGCCGTAGTGGAAAATGGAGGCCGCGAGGGCAGCGTCCGCTTGTCCTTCGGTGAGTACGGTTACGAAGTCCCGCGGCTGCCCTGCTCCGCCCGAAGCGATAACAGGAATGGTGGTGGCGTTCGCGACCGCACGCGTCAAGTCGCAATCGAAACCGGTTTGCACGCCGTCGGTATCCATCGAAGTCAGCAGAATCTCACCCGCGCCCAGTGCCTGGCCGCGCGCAGCCCATTCCACTGCATCGATCCCTTCATCGTACCGGCCTCCTTTTGTGTACACGTTCCACTTGCAATCGCCGGAACGCCGCGCATCAATCGCGAGAACCACGGCTTGCGCGCCAAACTCTTCGCTGAGCTCGCGAATGAGTTCCGGGCGATGCACTGCGGCGGTATTCACGCTTACTTTATCCGCACCGGCCAGGATGATCTTGCGCGCATCCGCCACGCTGCGTATGCCGCCGCCAACCGTGAGCGGAATGAAGACACGGCGGGCCGTTTTGGCAACGACATCGGCCATGATCTCGCGCGCATCGCTCGAAGCCGTGATATCCAGAAACACGAGTTCATCCGCGCCTTGCGCGTTATAGCGTTCGGCGAGCTCCACTGGATCTCCCGCGTCGCGCAATTCAACGAAATGAACTCCTTTCACCACGCGGCCTGCGGTGACATCCAGGCAAGGAATAATTCGTTTCGCCAGCATTTATATACGCAGAAAATTATTGACCACCTGCAGGCCCACCGGTCCTGATTTCTCCGGATGGAACTGCACGGCGTGCACGTTCTCTTGTTCGAGAATGGCGCTGTAGGGCTGAATGTAGGTGCAAGTGGCCGCTGTGGCATCCACGACAGGCGCGTAATAGCTATGGGCGAAATAGGTGAAAGTCCCATCCGCGAGACCGTTCAATAATCGCGAGGGTTTGGTTTTGCACAGCTCGTTCCAGCCCATGTGGGGAATACGCGCGTTGCCGGCGAACCGCTTCACCGTTCCAGGGAAAATGCCGAGCCCCTGACTGCCCGGCGATTCCTCGCTCGCTTCGAAAAGGCATTGAAGCCCGACGCAGATCCCCAGAAACGGCACGCCGGCACGAATGCGCTCGATCAGAGCCTCTCTCAGGCCCAATTGATCGATGGCGCGCATCATCTGTCCGAAATGACCGACTCCCGGCAGAATCAGCTTGGTCGCGGTCCTGACTTGCTCCGGAGTGTTTGTGACGAGGTAGGGGGCACCCAGTTCGTCCAACGTGTTTTGTACTGAACGAAGGTTGCCAGCTCCGTAATCGACGATTGTGGTCACAAGAGTCCCTTGGTGGACGGGAGCTGATCTTTCAAGCGCTCGTCAGTGGAGCAGGCGTAGCGCATAGCCCGCGCGAAACATTTGAAGATCGCCTCGATTTTGTGGTGGTTCGAACGGCCGTAGAGAACTTTGGCGTGCAGATTGGCCCCGGCATGTTGGGTGAAACCGGTGAAGAAGTCTTCCAGAAGTTCGGCCTGCAAATCTCCGACGTGGACGACATTGACTTGGTGATCGTAAACCAGCGCAGGACGACCGCCCAAATCGACCGCTACCGCAGCCAGAGACTCATCCATGGGCTGCAAAAAATAGCCGGCTCGATTGATGCCACGGCGGTCGCCGAGCGCCTTTGAAAACAGATCGCCGATCACGATACCGGTGTCTTCCACCGTATGGTGTTGGTCGACGTCCAGGTCGCCCTTCGCGGTGAGTTCCAGATCAAAGGCTCCGTGTTTGCTGAACAGCTCCAGCATGTGATCGAGAAAACGGATGCCGGTAGAGACGCGATACGTGCCCGCGCCTTCGATGCGCAGCGTGCCGTGAATCTGCGTCTCTTTGGTATTGCGCTCGACGGTGGCTTCTCTCATCGGACCGGTGCTGCCACGCTTTCGACCAGCGGTTGCAGTTGATTGATATCGGCGATGACCGCCAGAGCCCCATGCTGCTTCAGAATGGCCGCGATCTCCGCATGACGCGGATTGTGCGGCGTCGATACGCCGACAAACGGCACCCCCGCGGCTTGGGCGCTGCGAGCGTCGTCAATGGTATCGCCCAAATACCAGAGGCTCTTTTCGGGGTAGGCTTGCTGAATCAGTTCGAGCCCATCCGGAGCCGGTTTCGGATTCGCCACACACTCGTCTGTAATGATCGGATGGAAGACGATGCTGCTCGCGTGCCGGTTTAGCGTAGCGTCGGCTTCGTATTTCGCCCGGCCTGTGAAGATAGCAAGCGCGGCACGCTGGCTCAAGCGTTCCAGAAGCCCCGGCTCCGGCATCCACTGCTCTTTGCGAATCAGCCCATCGCCGTTCTCACCCAAGAAAATTTGATTGAAGTACTCGACAACATCGCCGTATTCGACTTGCTTGCCACGATCCGTAATCAGGCGATGCGATAGAAGCCAGTCATTGTTCCATCCACCGGCATTCTTGAAATCCTGAATCAGATCGTGTGAAACAAGCTCGCCAGTGAAGTGACGCACGGTTTCACGGATCGCTTCGCGGTAAGACTGCATCACTTCCACGAGAACGCCGTCCATGTCAAAGATGAAAACGTCGGGAGGAGGAAGCTGCTCTACCAAATTTGCTCCAGCTCGTCGAGGAATCGTTGGACTTGATCGCGCGTTCCGACCGTCACGCGCACGCAGCCCGGAATCTCATAGCTGCGATCACGCACCAGGATGCCGCGATTTCGCAACTCGTCGCGAATCTCGACGGCGCGGTCTCCCGCCTGCATCAGAACAAAATTCGCTTGGCTCTTGAAATAGGGAATATTCAGCCGTTCCAGACCTACGTACAAGAGTTCGCGGGCCGTGAGAACTTCAAGTACATATTCTTCGACAAAGGTACGGTCCTGCACGGCAATGCGCGCCGCCATCGCCGCCAGCGCGTTCACGCTGTAGGGCGATTGAATCTTGCGGATGTACTCCATATTCGCGGGTCGCGAGAAAAGGCAGCCGCAACGCATGCCGGCCATGCCATACGTCTTCGAAAACGTCCGGCTCACAAACAGGTTCGGGTATTCGCCGAGCAACGGCAGAACAGTGGTTCCGCTGAATTCGAAGTAGGCCTCGTCGATCAGCACCACCGCGTTTTCCGCCTTCCGGACGATTTGTTCAATTCCAACTACATCGATACCTGTTCCGGTTGGATTATTCGGATTACTGACAAGAACGGCACGGGTTGCCGGGGTAATGCGGTCGAGCAGCTCTTCCAGCGGAAAGGCGAGCGTTCCGGGGCGGTAATCGATCTCGTCGACACGTGCGCCCGCGAGCTGGCTATAGAAACGGTACATCGCGTACGAAGGCCGCAGGATCAGAACTTCTTCCTCATCGTCGACAAAAGTGTTGACCACAAGCTGGATGGCTTCGTCCGTTCCATTTGTCAGCGTGAGCTCGTCCACGGTGACGCCGAAGTGAGCCGATAAATCCTCGAGCGCGTGATCGTACTCGGGATAGATACTAAGATCGGCCGCGGTGAGATAGCGCTTGATGAAATCGATGACGTGCGGCGGCGCGCCCACGGTGTTCTCGTTGAAATCGAGGCGCAATTTGTTGCGGCGCGCTCCCGTGGGCGGATGGTATGGCTGCATCCGTTCGACCGCTGGACGCGGGATAAGTGCCTTCTGGGCTGATTCCGGTTTGACTTCAATCACTGATTTAGTGGACAGAACGAACCTCCACGGCGTGTGCGTGCGCCTCCAGACCTTCGGCTCGGGCGAGCGTTGTGATGACCGGAGCAATCTCGCGGAGCCCGTCGCGAGAAAACTCCTGAATCGCGATCACCTTCACAAAATCGGTTACAGATAGACCGCCGCGCAGCCGCGCCACGCCATTTGTCGGGAGCACGTGACTGGGGCCCGCAGCGTAGTCGCCCGCGGACTCGGGCGAATTCGCGCCCAGAAACACCGTTCCTGCATTTCTGATCTCCGGCAGTAGCGAAGGATCATGCAGGCTCAGATGTTCGGGTGCGTACATGTTCGAAAAAGCGACCGCTACTTCCATATTAGGAACTATTGCGATGAAGCTGCTCTGCTCAATCGATTGGCGCGCCACTTCCGCAGTCGGTAACGTCTGCAACTGCGCTTCCAGTTCGACCGCGACCGCCTGCGCCAGCGGTTCCGAAGTAGTGACCAGGACCGCGCTGGCGCTGGCATCGTGCTCGGCTTGGGCCAGCATATCGGCGGCGATTACCTTTGCGTCGCCGTTCTCGGCCAGAATCAGGATTTCGGTCGGGCCGGCGACAAAATCGATGCCAACTTCCCCGGCGAGCAACTTTTTGGCAGCAGCCACGTACGCGTTGCCGGGGCCGACAATGCGATCCACAGCCGGAATCGTTTCAGTGCCGAACGCCATCGCAGCAATGGCCTGCGCACCGCCAACTCGATAGATTTCGCCGATGCCCAGCAAATCGGCGCAGCCCAGAATTTCGATCGACGGCCTCGGGGTCGCAATGCAAATTCTCGCCACGCCGGCGGTCTGCGCAAGAACGGCGGTCATCAGGAGCGTAGAGGGTAGCGGGTAGCGACCGGATGGAATATAGCAACCAACTGCGGCAAGCGGACGAACGATCCAACCCAGCTTGCGGCCTGGCGAGAATTCTTCAAAGCGCTCGCGCGGCAACTGCGCTTCGGCGAACTGCCGGATATTGGCAGCGGCTGTTTGGGCCGCCTCCCGAATATCCGGCCGCATGGCCGCGGCTGCTCGCTGGATCTCCTCCTCGCTAACGCGCAGCGGAAGATCGCCGAGCCCGTCAAACTGGCGCGCATACCGCACGAGCGCGGCTTCGCCTTCGCGACGAACCGCTTCGATGATGGGGTGAACCGCCTGCTCGCAGTCGAGTTCGCGGTTGCGCCGCCAATCAACGGAGTGCTCGGTCTCGCATTTAAGGATCCTGATCATCGGCGCGAGCTACATCACAATCTTGTTCAGTGGATACTCGACGATGCCCTGCGCCCCAGCCTCTTTGAGGCGCGGAATAATCGTACGCACGGTCGATTCTTCGATAATCGTGTTCACTGCCACCCACTGCTCGTCACTGAGTTGCGAAATCGTAGGATTCTTCAGCGCGGGAAGAACGGAAAGGACCGCTGCTAAGTCGCCACGGAGCACGTTGAGCATGAGCCCGACTTTGCCCAGCGCGTTCATCGCGCCTTCGAGCAGCATCTTGATATCTTCCAGTTTGCGGCGCTTCCAATCATCGGTCCACGCGCTGCTGTTGGCAATGAGCTGCGTATTCGATTCAAGCACTGTTTCGAGAACACGCAGTTTATTCGCGCGCAAGGACGACCCGGTTTCGGTTACTTCCACGATGGCGTCGGCCAGTTCGGGCGGCTTCACTTCGGTAGCGCCCCAACTGAACTCCACCTTCGCCTGTACGCCCCGGCTCGCCAGATAACGCTTGGTCGTACAGACGAGTTCGGTCGCGATGACCTTGCCTTGCAAATCTTCGACGCGGCGATAGGGCGAGGCTTCCGGCGCGGCCAGCACCCACCGTACTTTTCCGAAGCTCTGCTTCGCATAGATCAGATCGGCAACGGTTTCGATTTTGGCTTCGTTTTCTTCCACCCAGTCGCGCCCTGTCAAGCCCGCATCAAGGACGCCGTCTTCGACATAGCGCGCCATCTCCTGTGCGCGAATGAGCATGCACTCGATTTCCGGATCGTCGATCGACGGGAAATAGCTGCGGCTGCTGGTGGTGATGTTGAAACCGGCACGACGAAACAGGTCGATGGTCGCCGTTTCGAGGCTGCCCTTCGGAATGCCCAGCTTCAGCTTCACTGCTTGGCTCCGTAGACGGCATCCGGGTCGTACACCCGTGGTTCGCTCTCCTGCCAGAAATCATCGCGCCAGGTGCGGTAAAAGCAGCTCTGATAGCCGTTGTGGCAGACACCCGGGCCAAGTGGCTCGGCTTGCACGAGCAGCGCGTCCCCATCGCAATCGGTGGAAAGCGCCTTCAACATCAGGTAGTGGCCGGAGCTCTCGCCCTTGGTCCAGAGCTTCCCGCGCGAGCGGCTGAAAAACGTAACATGCCCCGTCGCCAATGTTTTGTCGAGAGCCTCACGGTTCATGTAGCCCACCATAAGGACGCGCCCCGTCTTGCTGTCCTGCACTACTGCGGTAATCAATCCGCCCTGCTTATCGAAATCGAGAGTATCGGTCATCATCCTGAAAATGAAAAAGCCCGCCAGCCGGCGGGCCCGTTGAATTCTTAAGATTCCAAACGCAGACTCGCGGCTCAGACCATCGAGGGATGGTGGTGATGGCGATGGGCGTTGCGGAGCATCAAGTCGCAGTATAGCAGGGCCCCTTGCACGCCGCATGCCGGAACGCTCGGAAAAGGGGACTTTCGCCAGAAACAATTTGGAGTAAAAATGTAGTGAGGAAACCTTGTGGAAATCCACTTACGAATGAGCATGGGATGGCGGCCTGTCTTGCGTTTGCCTGTGGATTCGCGAACTTCCTCTAATTTTCCTCTTGAGAACTTGCCTGCGGTTCGGGTAAGTTAGGCGGGTCTGGCATGGCGGTACGCGACCTCAGCATCGATCAGTCACTTCCTCAGAACCTGGACGCCGAGCGGTTCGTGCTCGGGGCCATCATGAGCAGCGACACCGCTTATATTCAGGTGGCGGGGACGCTGACTCCCGACGACTTCAGCCTGGAGAAGCACAAGCGCATCTTTCTGCGGATGGGCGATCTCCACGAGCGCGGCGAAAAGATAGACCGCGTCACGCTGGCGAACGAACTGATGAAGCAGGGCCAGCTTCAATCGGTGGACGGCCTGAGCTATCTGGTTTCGCTCGACGACGGCCTGCCGCAGCTCTACAACCTGGACAGCTACGTTGGAATCGTTAAAGAAAAGGCACTGCTGCGGCGCATTATCACGGTCTCCCAGGACACGATGAACCGCGCACTCGCTTCCGAGGAAGACCCCCAACAGATCCTGGGCGCGGCCGAAGACGCGTTCATGAAGCTGGGCGATATCCAATCGAAGAACTCGCTTGCCAGCCCCGCCCAGATTATCGAGGAGTACGAAGGCGGCATCAATGCGTTTCTCGATACCAGCAAACGCATTCGCGGCATCAGCACCGGTTTTCTGAAATTCGACGAGATGACCGGCGGTTTGCGGGAGGGCGAGTTGTTCATACTGGCCGCCAGGCCAGCGATGGGAAAAACCGCCCTCGCCCTCAACATCGCGCAGCACGTGGCAACCAATCCTAAGGCGGCGAAAGCAGTCGCAATCTTTTCGCTTGAAATGTCGAAGGAGTCGCTGCTGACGCGTATGCTCTGCGCCGCGGCACGGGTGGATCAGCAGCGCTTTCGCGCTGGATACCTGAATGCCGAGGAACGGCACGCTCTCCAGGAATCCATGTTTCGCATGGTGGAAGCGCCGCTGTTCATCGACGACACAGCGGGAACCAATCTCATGGACGTGCATTCCAAACTGCGGCGGCTGCAGGCCGAGCACGATTTAGGCTTGGTGGTGATCGATTATTTGCAGTTGATGCAGGGGCGGGGGCGATTTGAAAATCGCGTTCAGGAGATCAGTTCCTTATCGCGCGGCTTCAAGCTCATGTCGAAGGAACTGCGCGTGCCGTTTCTAGTGCTCTCGCAGCTTAGCCGCGCACCGGAAACGCGCCAGGGAGATCACCGTCCAATGTTGAGCGATCTTCGCGAGTCGGGCTCGATTGAGCAGGATGCCGACATGGTTGCGTTCATCTTCCGCGAAGAAGTGTACCGGCCCGATAAGGAAAGCCTCAAGGGTATCGCCGAGCTGATCCTTGCCAAGCAGCGCAATGGTCCCACGGGGCGCCTCAAGCTTGCCTTCCTCAATCGCTACACGAAGTTCGAGAATCTGGCCGCCGATACCGGTGCGGACGACGTGCCCTTCGAATAAAGGGGCTGATTAAAATTTCAGGCAGATTTTGCCGAAGTGCTGCCGGCTTTCCATGTACCGCAGCGCTTCTTTCACATCCGTCCACGCGAAGCTCTTGTCGATGACCGGTTTGGTCCGGTGAAACTGAATGGCGCGGTTCATGCGCTCAAACATCGCTCGCGATCCGACGTAAATGCCTTGCACACGCACGCTGTTCATCAGGATAGAAGTCGGACTTACGGCCGGCTCCGCTCCGCTGAGCACCCCGATGACGCTGACGGTCCCGTGCATGCGAACAGCGCGCAGCGAGCGCGACATTGTATCACTCCCCCCCACCTCGACCACGTGATCCACGCCTTCGCCGCTCGTCAGTTTCCGCGCGGTCTCATCCCACTTCGCGTCGGTGTTGTAATTGATGGCTTCGCTTGCGCCCAGGTTGCGAGCGCGCTCCAGTTTCTGGTCGCTACTCGAAGTCACGATGGTGCGCAGCCCTGCCGCGTTCGCGAATTGAAGAGCAAAAATGGAAACGCCGCCCGTCCCTTGTAGCAGGACCGTGTCTCCGGGAGCGCCCGGCGTGTGCTCAAACAGGGCATGCCAGGCGGTGACCGCGGCGCAGGGCAGCGTAGCCGCTTCTTCATCAGTCAGCGATTCGGGAACCTGTACCAAGCCGTCTTCCGAGAAAACCGCGTATTCCTGCAAGACTCCATTGATCGCGCCGCCCAGCGCGGAAGCCGTTTTCTCCTTGCTGATCGGCCCCTCCACCCACTTCTGAAAAAAGCAGGCAGCCACACGGTCGCCTTTCTTGAACCGCGTAACACCCGGACCAGTCTCCTCCACCACACCCGAACCATCGGAGAGCGGCACCATGGGACGCTTCAGCTTGGGATTGTAAACGCCCTTCACCAGCATGTAATCGCGATAGTTCAGCGAGGCGGCACGCATCCGGACCAGCACTTGGCCGGTACCGGGACGAGGCGCCTCATGCTCTACCAGCGCGAGTTGGTCGATACCGAACTCCCGCACTTCAAACGACTTCATGTTTCAGCCTCGCGGTGAATTCGATAAGCTGCTCCAGCTTTCTCCGCGCCGCGCCGGATTCGATGGTCTCGCTTGCCAGTGCAACGGCCTCCTTCATGCCCGGCACTCGTTGCGCCAGGAATAGAGCCGCCGCCGCGTTCACCACCACAATATCCCGCGCCGCGCCCGGCTGCCCCTCCAGCACGGTACGAATGATACCGGCGTTCATTTCGGGATCGCCGCCCTTCAGGTCCTCCATGGAAGCTTGCGGCACACCGAAATCGACCGGTGTCCAGCGGCCCTTCTGTACACGGCCCTCTTCCACCTGAAAGACAGTGGTGTGGCCGGTCGTGCTGATTTCGTCTAATCCATCTGCGCCGTGGACCACAAACGCTCGTTCGATGCCAAGCCGCGCCGACGCTTGCGCCAGCATTTCGGCGGACCGCACCGACCACGCACCAATCAACTGCATTCGCGCCCGCACCGGGTTAGTAAGCGGCCCCAACATGTTAAAAACCGTGCGGCCTTTGAGAAGGAGCCGCGCCTCTTGCGCATGCTTCACGGCGGGATGGAGTAACGGCGCATAGAGGAACCCCAACCCAGTCTCTTTGATACACTGAACCACCTGCCGGGCCGAAAGATCCACTGGAATTCCCATCGCTTCCAGCACGTCAGCGCTGCCGCACTGGCTCGAAATCCGGCGGTTTCCATGCTTCGCTACCCGAAGTCCGGCTCCCGCCACCACAAATGCTGTCGCGGTCGAGACGTTAAACGAATTCGCCCCATCTCCTCCGGTGCCGCAGGTATCGAGAACCGGCTCCTCGGATTGATCGAGATCCACGGGTTCGCTCAATTCGCGAATGGCAGTCGCAAATCCAACCAGCTCGGCAATTGTTTCGCCCTTACGGCGCAGAAAACTGAGCACATCGGCAATCCCTTCGGTCGTCATCTCGCCTGAAAGCATTCGCCGCATGAGTTCATAGGCCTCGTCTTGCGTCAAATGAACGAAACTGCGGAAAGGAAGATGAGACATTCTTCGGCTATTCATTCGATCACAAGCGCCCTCAAAAACATTTGCTTCGGACGTTACCATCACGATTATTCACAAATACGAGTCGCACGCGAGACCCTGACCCTCCGCCGCGAGCCGCAGCGCGCGTATTACCTATTGTGAACTAACCGGATTTTTCTATAACTAGGTGACTTTATCAGGATTTCCGCTACCCTAACAGCAAGAGGCGCCCCAACCGTGCTCGTTGTGATGAATGTCCAGGCCGGCCCCGCCGAGATTGCTCGGGTCTGCGAACGGATCGAACTCCTTGGTTTCAAGCCGCACATCATTCCCGGCGAACAGCGAACTGCCATCGGAATCACCGGCAACAGCGGTCCCATAGATCCGGCGGAATTCGAAGGTCTGCCCGGTGTAGCCGAAGCCATTCGCGTTTCCAAGCCTTATAAGCTCGTGAGCCGCGAAACCAAGCCTGAAAACACCGTGGTGTTTGTGAACAAGGTCCCGGTCGGCGGCGAAGAAGTCGTCTTCTGTGCCGGTCCCTGTTCGGTCGAGGGCAGGGAGCAGATTCTGGAAGCAGCGCGCGCCGTAAAGGCCTCCGGCGCCCACCTGCTTCGCGGCGGCGCCTACAAGCCGCGAACCTCACCCTATAGTTTTCAGGGGCTCGGTGAAAAGGGTCTCGAATATCTCGCCGAAGCCCGAGCCCAAACCGGGCTGGGCATCGTCACTGAGGCGATCGATACAGAAACGTTCGATCTGGTCGAGCGCTATGCGGATTGCATCCAGATTGGCGCGCGCAATATGCAGAACTTCTCCCTGCTGAGGCGCGCAGGCCGGTCCCGCAAGCCCATTCTGCTCAAGCGCGGCATGTCCTCCACGCTCGAAGAGTTCCTCATGGCGGCCGAATACATTCTCGCCGAAGGCAATTACAACGTGATTCTGTGCGAGCGAGGCGTGCGCACATTTGCCGATCATACCCGCAACACGCTTGATCTGAGCGTCGTCCCCGCGGTTCAAAGTCTTAGTCATCTGCCGATCATCGTCGATCCGAGCCATGGAACGGGCAAGCGCGATAAGGTTCTCCCCATGAGCCTCGCTGCCATCGCGGCCGGAGCCTCCGGGCTCATCGTGGAGGTCCATCCATTGCCGGAACGTGCGTTGTCCGATGGGTATCAGAGCCTGGACCCGGCCCAGTTCTCCCAACTTTCAGCGGATTGCCAAGCTCTGGCAGATTTGCTTGCCGCGCGCCGCCGAATGTCGATAACATTGCAGACGGTCTGAAACGGAACATCCATGAATCGCAGAGCATTCACTAAATTGGCCGGGGCCGGCGTCGGTCTTTCGTCCAAAGCCGCCCCCCTTCCCTCATCTCCTGTGACAAGGGGCCCGATGAAACTCGGTACGCAGCACGGATCGACGGACGAAATCCTACGCGTCCTTGCCGCGCTGGGCGTAAACCACATCTGCAGTACTTTGCCTTCCCCCCGTTTCGATGAGAATTGGTCAATAGCCGGGCTCACTGCGCTTCGCAAACGTGTGGAATCTTTCGGAATCAAACTGGAAGCGGTTCCTCTGCCCATGAGTTCGAACTTCATCGCGAGGGCCGAGAATCCCGACATTATTCTCGGAAGGAGCCCGGCGCGCGACCGCGAGATCGACAACATCTGCCAAATGATCCGCAACTGTTCGCAGGCGGGCATCCCGATGGTGAAATACAACCTGAACATTCTTGGAGTGCCCCGGACTGCGCGCACGCCGGGACGGGGTGGCGCGAGCTACAGCACCTTCAACTACGCCAAGGCAGTGCAGGAATCACCGGGGCTGACCGAGGCCGGGCAGGTGTCGAGCGACATGATGTGGGATCGAATCACGTATTTTCTGAAACGTACAGTTCCGGTGGCGGAAGAATGCAAGGTGAAGATGGCCTGTCATCCCCATGACCCGGCCATGCCGGTCGATAAAGGATTCCGCGGCGTACATCGCGTGCTCGGCAGCGTGGATGGTCTGAAGCGATTTATCGAAATTGATCCAAGCCCGTACCACGGATTGAATTTCTGCCAGGGAACAGTTTCAGAAATGCTGCGGAGTCCGGGCACGGAGATATTCGATGTGATCCGCTATTTTGGGACTCGCAAGAAGATTTTCAACGTCCACTTCCGCAACATCCACGGCGGATTTCTGAATTTCCAGGAGACCTTTCCGGATGCGGGCGATGTGAATATGCTCGCCGCGCTGCGCGTATACAAAGAAGTTGGTTACAACGGGATGCTCATGCCGGATCACGTTCCCGTCATCCAGGGCGACGAAGGCGGCCGGCAGGCATTTGCCTTTGCGTTTGGCTACATCCGCGGATTATTGCAGGCCGTGCAGGGCTAACGTTCCCTTCTGCTTTGCAATCTCGAATAACGTTGGATAGAACTGTACAAACGTTGTGTCCACTCCCCCGCTCTGTGTATGGCACGCGTAGCACGAAGCCGTTTGTGGAATGAGGCGTGCCGGTTCGCCGGAACGCTCAAACCCAAAGAACGCCCATCCCCGCGGAAACCGCTTTTCATCTTTCACGTGTGCCTCAATCGCCCTCAGGCCGGCTTGAAAATGTCCGTGCTGATTGATGGATGCCCGACTCACGGAAGAGCGCAGTTCCAAAATCAGAACGGTTTTGTCCGGCCATTTCCCGGTCTGAAGAAACCCGCGATAAGCCTCGGGGTTGACGAATACGTTATCGAACGGAGGATCTTTCTCGGAAGCGGCAGTGGCGCTGTAGGACATCCCCAATCCGGAACTGAGCCACACCCATTCGCGATAATGCTCCGGTCTCAATAATCGGCCGTCGGAGGTGTAGCCCGGTCCATTGCGGGTTCGGTCCCCCTTCTCCGCTGAAGCTGCAACAATCCCGAATACACCGACGATTACGGCTGCAAACAGTCGTGCCATGTCTTCCTACTGTATCCTTCAAAACCAGCGGCGTGCGCTGTGCCGGAGCCACCATTCCGCAAAAATCAGGTTCGGTATCCAGCTCAACCAGGCCACCGTGATATATGCAGCATGAAAGCTAAAGTGTCCGGCGAAAAGCAGCAGCGGCAGTTCCATGCGCAGTGTCGCTGCGGCGAACGTGAGCGAAAAATTGCGCACACTCCACTGCCGGTGAACCGCAAAGTGGCCCGCCCGCGCCGCGTAGAAGGCCATCCATCCGGTGCCTAGCCACACTAAAGCGAGCAGACCGAACCCGGCGTGCGTTGCCCAACCTTCCTGCGAGACTCCCGCCAGCGTCAAACTCGCCAAGGAGCCAACCAACACTCCCACCAGATACACGCGGCCCAGCCAGTGATGCCAGACGAAGTGCTTCTGGCGAAACTTCGTCAGGAACTGCCAAGGACCCGTGAGCAGCGCCACAGCTCCAGCCGCCGCATGAACTTGCAACAATCTCAAATGTTCGCTGAAATGCCCAACAGCCGGAGGAATGCCAAAGTAGCGGACCAGGGCGTATCCGGCCACTTCGATAGAGCACACCGCCAGCAGCCAAAACAGAATCGAATTGATCCGTGTCCTGCGTCTCGCGCTCCGTCTTTGGCTGCCCACAGCCGGCATGGTCTCGTTGCCCTACGCGGCTGGCTGGATCTTTGGCGCCCCGCCGCGAGCCAATTTCAGTTTTGGCTCCTTTTCCAGTTCCGCGAATAGTGATTGTATGATTGCATCGTCCGTATCACCGCTCTGCCGCAGTTCAACGGGATACCGGATCAGAATTTCGCAACCCGCGTCTGTGAACCGAACCCGGCTCACCGGTTTGGGAGCGCTCACCTGAATATTGGTGGATTGTTCGAATGCCTCGTGCTGCTGCTCGATTGCTGGCCGGTACCGGTCGTAGACAGTCTCAACCGCATGGGTCAAGCGGGTGCGCGCCGCCTCAAAATCTATATCCGAAACTAAGGTTGTGCTCACCGCATGCCAAGCATATTCGGTGCCCGGCGCCTGCTTAATCAACGCCGCGGGCTGGAAGATCACGGAATTCGAGAATACGGCCACTCGTCCGGTCGGGTGGATGTCCACACCCGCTCCGGCCAGTTCCATCAAATAGATCCTCATCAGGCCGACTTCGATGACTTGCCCGTTTACTCCGCTCACCGTGACCCGGTCACCTACGCGCAACCCGTACCGGCCAATCAGGAAAAAATAGGCCACCACGGAGAGAATCACGTTCTGAAGGGCCACGGCCAGGCCTGCCGTTACGAACCCGGCCACGGTCGCAAACGATCCGAAACCTCCGAAAATACCGAAGATGACCACCAGGGCAATTGCACACCCAACCCCGATCCTTTTCAGCAACACAATCTCTCGACGCAGTCGTTGATCCCGAACGTACCGCAGCGTCACCCGGCGCAAGACCTCCGAGATAATCAGGACCATGGCGACCCCGAAGACTACACTGCCCACGCGCAGCGCTAAGTATCCCAGTACGGATCTTTCTTGATCCTGAAGCGCTCGCCGCCATTGCTCCAATCCGCTGCGGGCGGCATCGAGTACGATGAGTTGTTCGCCCAGCGGCGTCAGGGCCCCGGAAAGCTGAGCGAACCGGGCAGAGAGACTCTCAATCTGCTTGCGTGCATCATCCAACTGCTTTGGATCTGTCACGCCAGTGGAGCTGTTAGATAACGCATCGCTCTGGCTGATCAGAGTTCTGAGTTGCGTTCTTAGTGGAGCTCTGACCATATCGATCTCCGACGCCAAGCCGGTGGATTCTTTGATGGCGGACTTTAGCTGATTCCCGGCATTGAACAGAGTGACGCTTTCTGTAAACAGACTCAAAATTCCTGCCGATTGCGGCTGGAATACATGCGCTGTGTTCGGCCGCTCGGCTGGAGTGGTCTGCGGAGTGTTGTTCAAAGCCGCCGGTACGGTATCCGATTCGGCTAGCGCGTTGATCTGGCCCAGCAGCCCGCCAGCGGCTTGCGATCCACTCGCAAAGGAAAGCATGCTGCCGATCGATTTCTGCATCTCCTTTGCGAGATTCAGCGCTGCCATCAATGCATCGCGCTGCGAGATCAGCGTTGCCCGGGCGCGTCCAAACGATTTCGCAATACGCTTATTCAGATCGTCGATTTCCGATTGGAGTCTCTGCACTCGTTGATTCGCCGCGGCGGCTGTCCGCTGCAGATTCTGTGCCGGCCCGGAGGCTGAGCCTGCTGTATTGGAACCTTGCGTTATGTTTCCTGGAAGTTGCGCTTCCTGTCGCGCGAATGCAAAGGCTTTTTGTACGACTTGCTTTGCACTTTGCCGCACATTATCCTGCAGGACGGCGCTCTGCGGAACCGTATTCAGTTCATCGAGCGAAGTAACATGCTCATACCATGCAATGGTGCGATTCAGATAGTGAATCACATCTTGGCCGCTTAAGTTATCCGGAACCGAATCTGCGCACTGCGGTAGTACCGCGGCCAGGATCGCTACGCCAGCCGCCCATTTGCATGCAGTTGAAGAAATCCGCACTAGATGGGACTCTCTGCTGCTTGTCTCAGTTACAACAGGATGCCGGCAATGCACGCCGACATGAAATTTGCAAGTGTCCCCACGAACATTGCCTTCAAACCGAGTCTCGCGAGATCCGATTTCCGCGAGGGAGCCAGCCCGCCGATACCCCCGATTTGAATTGCAATCGAACTGAAATTCGCAAATCCGCAGAGTGCAAACGTGGCAATGGTGAACGAGCGCGGCTGCAGAGCGCCTCTTATTTTGCCTAAATCGACGAATGCAACAAATTCGTTCAGAACCATGCGCGTGCCCAGCAGGTTCCCTACCGTTGCGCAATCGTTCCAGTTGACGCCCAGAGCCCAAGCGACAGGAGCAAACAACACCGCAAGAATCTGCTGCAACGAGGCCGGCACCCAGGCAAAATGCGAATGCGCCCATGCCAGCCCGCCGTTCACCATCGCAATCAGGGCCAGAAACGCGATCAGCATTCCCGCGATGTTCAGCGCAAGATGCAACCCGTCGCCGGCGCCTCGCGCTGCCGCATCAATGAGGTTCACCCCTGGCTTTTCGACCTGCACGCGTACCGTTCCGGCCGTCAGCGGTTTCCCGGTTTCGGGCACAAACATTTTCGACAGCATAATGGTGGCTGGAGCCGTCATAATGACAGCGGTCAAAAGATGCGAAATGGAGACACCCGCAATTGCTACATAGGCGGCCATTACTGCTCCCGAAACATGTGCCATTCCGCTGGTCATCACGGTGAACAACTCCGATTCGGTCATCGTCTCCAGAAACGGGCGGATGGTTACGGGCGCTTCTGTCTGGCCCATAACAATGCTCGCGGCAACACAGGTCGACTCGGCGCCGCTCGTGCCCATAAACCGCTGCATGAACACCGCCATTCCTTTCACGAACACCTGCATGACGCCGAGGTAGTACAGAATCGCGAAAAGAGAGCAGATGAAGATAACAATCGGCAAGACCTGAAACGCAAAGAGCACTCCAAACTGGTCGTTCTTGAGCCCGAGCTTGTCTCCAAACACGAAGCTCGAGCCGGCTGCGGTATAGTTCAGAAGCGCATCTACAAACAGGCTTACGCCGTAGAACAATTCGCCGAATCGGGTCTTCAGAACCAGGAACGCAAACGCGAATTGAAGAATAATTCCCCACACCAGAACGCGCTTCTGTATAGCGGAGCGCTTGGTTGAAAAGAGATAAGCAGAGCCGGTGATGGCCAGCAAGCCGACCAGCCCGTCAAGCTTGGCCATCAAAGCATCTTGTCAACTGACGACTTCGAGAATCAGATCGCGCTCGTCCACAGGCTGCTGCGAGATTCGAAATGCATCTTCCACGAGCTCCGCAGCCTGTTCCAGATTGTCTTCACTCGTGTAATAAATGCGGCAGAGTATGCTGCCGGAATCGATCTTCTGGCCCACCTTGACTTCCAAAATGACGCCCACGGCCGGGTCGATGGTGTCTTCTTTCGTATTGCGGCCCGCGCCGATCATCGAAGATGCCTGGCCGATTAACTCAGCATCGATGGCGCTGACGTATCCACCCCGGCTGGTTGTGATCTCCTGCGCCCCCGTGGCGTTCGGTAACAGCTCGAAGCGGTCCAGAACCTGCGGATTGCCACCCTGCGCGGCAATGACTTCTTTCAGCTTGCGGTAACCGGAGCCATCCAACAGCCGTGCTTGCGCCTCTTCCCGCGCTTCGTCCATCGTTTTGACGATCTTGCCCAAATAAATCATGCGGGCCGCCAGTTCGAGCGAAATGCGCGTCAAGTCCGCCGGACCCGCGTTCTGAAGCGTCTGCGAAACTTCCATTACTTCGAGCGCGTTTCCGATCGCATAGCCGAGGGGCTGGTTCATGTCCGTAATCAGCGCCTGCACGCGTTTGTCGAGCCGGCGCCCAATCCCGACCATCATCTGGGCCAGACGCCGTGCATCCACCTGCTTCTTCATGAACGCGCCAGTCCCTACCTTGACGTCCAACACCAACGCATCCAGTCCGACTGCCAGTTTCTTGGACATAATCGAAGACGCGATCAGGGGGATCGATTCTACGGTGGCCGTCACATCACGGAGCGCGTACAGTTTGCCATCGGCGGGAGCTAGTTCCGGCGTTTGGCCGATGAACGCCAGCTTGTGCTGCACCAGGAGAGCACGAAATTCCTCAACGGTCAGATCCGTCCGAAACCCCGGGATGGATTCGAGTTTGTCCAAAGTTCCACCTGTGTGGCCCAGCGCTCGCCCGGAAATCATCGGCACCACTACTCCGGCCGCTGCAGCGATCGGAGCCGCGATCAAACTGGTCTTATCGCCAACGCCGCCCGTGGAGTGTTTATCAACCTTAACGCCGGGGATGGAGGACAAATCCACAAGGGAACCCGAATTCGTCATGTATTCGGTCATGGCGCTCACTTCCCGGTCGGACATTCCGGAGAAATAAACAGCCATGAGAAAGGCTGCCATCTGGTAATCGGGGATGTCGCCGCGAGTGTAACCGTCTATAAGATCCCGGATCTCCTCGGGCGCTAATTCCTCACCATCCCGCTTGCGATGTATCAGATCGACCGTACGCATTTTTCGACTTCTAAGCGTACCATTCCACCCCGTAAACTTCTGAAATATTTGGGGGGCGCTACCGTTGTAGAGAGAAATGAATAAAGCCCCTGTATCGAGTTTCTTAAAACATCACTACCGGCATTTCAATGCGGCGGCTCTGGTGGATGCCGCAGAGGCGTTCACGAAGCACTTGGAGGCCCGCGGAAAGATGTTTTTAACCTTGGCCGGCGCCATGAGTACGGCCGAGTTGGGAATCTCACTCGCCGAGATGATCCGCCAGGACAAAATACATGGCATCTCCTGCACCGGAGCCAATCTGGAGGAAGACGTATTTAATCTGGTGGCACACGATTTCTACGAGCGCGTGCCGCACTGGCGCGATCTCAAACCGGAGGACGAACAAGCGCTGCTGGAACGGCACATGAACCGCGTGACCGATACCTGCATCCCGGAAGAAGAGGCGATGCGACGCATCGAATCGGTCATTCTGCGGGAGTGGACAGCGGCCGACCGTAAGCGCGAGCGCTGTTTCCCGCACGAATTTTTTTATCGCATTCTTCAATCCGAAGACCTGCGAAAGCGCTTCCAGATTGATGTGAAGGATAGCTGGCTCTATGCTGCGATGGAACGCAATCTGCCCATCTTCGTACCCGGCTGGGAGGATTCGACCCTGGGCAACATGTACGCGGGCCATTGTATTTCGGGCGACGTCAAGAACGTGCACACGGTTCGCACCGGAATTGAATATATGATGTCGCTGGCGGATTGGTACACGAAAACGGCGGCCAGCTCGTCGATGGGTTTTTTCCAAATTGGGGGCGGGATTGCCGGGGACTTCCCCATCTGCGTGGTACCCATGCTGCGCCAGGACTTGCAGCGCAAAGATGTTCCGCTGTGGGGCTATTTTTGCCAGATTAGCGATTCGACCACCAGTTACGGGTCGTACTCGGGCGCTGTGCCGAACGAAAAGATTACCTGGGAGAAGCTGAGCATCGATACGCCGCGATTCATCATCGAATCGGACGCATCCATCGCCGCTCCGCTGGTGTTTGCGCTCGTGCTGGGCTGGTAGAGTAGCTTGTTATCTTTAAAAAGAGCGCCGCTAAGCCGGGTGACCCGTTGGTACAAGATGGGCATGGCCCCCGAGGAAATTGTCCTGGAATATCCGCATCTGACGTTGGCGCAAGTTCATGCAGCGCTGACGTACTACCACGCCAATCGGGACGAGATCGAACGTGACATCAGCGCTGATGATGCTGCAGCGGTCGAATGGCAGAACCGTCTGAGTATCAAAGCCGAGCATCAGTGAGCCAAATCCGACTCTACTTTGACGAGGATACGTTGCGTAGATCCCTGGTGTTTGCGGCAAGGTCACGCAATGTTGACGTGCTCACGGCTTACGAGGCCGGTTTGATTAACCGTGCAGACGAGGACCATCTCGCATTTGCGTCGGCCGGGGGAGGGCTTTGGTCAGTTACAACGCGGGCGACTACTGTGCTCTGCACCAGGAGTGGATAGGCATTGGGCGATCGCATGCAGGCATCATTGCGGTTGCGCAACAGCGGTATTCGGTTGGCGAAGGAACTAAGGCGATTGATGAAGTTGATCAGCGCCCGGTCGGCAGAACAGATGAGGAATCGATTGGAGTTTCTGTCCTCTTGGGATTGAGATAGTTGCAACAGTGGCCCCGCTGCCGCTTCGTCAAGCGCAAAATCCAATCCCTCTCTAGCGGGCCAAAAAAGCGCAGAGCCTAAGAAAGAACCCGCATAATGACGGCGGCGGTAAATGTAAGGAAGATGGTAAGTTAGATACGTGGTGAGGTGCGAGAGTGGTTGAATCGGGCGGTCTCGAAAACCGTTGAACCTTTACGGGTTCCGTGGGTTCGAATCCCACCCTCACCGCCAGAAAGTCAGGCTCGCTTCACCGCGAATCCAGCAGCGACTTCGCAATGGTGATCCGCTGCATGTTGCTCGTCCCCTCGTAAATGCGCCCGATCTTCGCATCCCGGTAAAGCTTCTCCACTGGATAGTCTTTTGTAAAACCGACGCCCCCGAAGATCTCAACCGCTTGCGAGGCAATCTCTTCCGCGATCATCGAACAGAAATACTTGGCCATCGCTGCTTGCGTGATAAACGGCTGGCCTGCATCGCGTAGGCGCGCCGCGTTATACACCAGTAGCCGGCCGGCTTCGATACGAGTCGCCATCTCGGCCAGTTGGAACTGTACGCCCTGGAAATCGCCAATTCGCGTGCCGAACTGTTTGCGCTCCCGCGAGTATCCGAGCGCGTGCTCAAAAGCTCCCTCCGCCAAACCCAGCATTTGCGCGCCAATGCCAATGCGGCCTTCGTTCAAAGTCTCGATGGCAATTTTGTAGCCTTTGCCCACCTCACCCATGACTTGGCCTCGTTCCACGCGAACATCATCAAAGATGAGCTCGCATGTAGAGGAAGCCCGGATACCGAGCTTTTCTTCTTTCTTGCCGATCTGAAATCCTGGCGTATCCCGTTCCACCACAAAACAGGTAATGCCTCGATAGGCCGCCGCTGGATCCACAGTGGCGAACACAAGGAAAATTTCCGCCTCGGCAGCGTTCGTGATCCAGAGTTTTCGGCCGGCGAGGCGATAACCCTCGCCATCCGCGATAGCCCTGGTGGTCAGCGCGAACGCGTCGGAACCGGCGCCCGGCTCAGATAACGCGTACGCGCCCACACTGCGACTAGCCAGACGCGACAAAAAGTGCTGCTTTTGCTCCGGTGTTCCCCATCGCTCAATTGCGTTGCTGACGAGCGTATTTTGAACGTCGACAATGACTGACGCCGACGGATCAACCTTCGCCAGCTCTTCAATCGCCAATACAGACTGAAAGAACGTTCCGCCCTGGCCCCCATATTGCTCTTGAATATCGATGCCCATCAGACCGAGATTGAACATCTCACGCAAGAGATTCGAATCGAATTTCGCGGCTTCGTCCATGGCTCGCACACGCGGCGCGAGGCGCTCCTTCGCGAACTGGCGGACCGAGAACTGAAACAGCCGCTCGTCTCCTTGCAGAACGGTTAATGGGCTTGCGGCGGAAGACTCTACCAGCGGCATGACGCGACCATCATAGCTCTACACCCCGTGTACCGTAAGCTGAAATTGTCCACATGCGATACATTTCTCTTGCGCCATTTTTTTTGTTGTTGGGTCTGAGCATCCCGTCCTGGTCACAGACTTCGAATTCGAATGATGTTACCCGTGCAACGCTCGACAACGGGCTGCGCGTCGTGATTATCCGCGATCCGCTGGCGCCCGTCGCCACTGTGGAAAACAATTATTTGGTGGGCGGAGATGAGACGCCCGCTGGTTTTCCGGGTATGGCGCATGCGCAGGAACATATGGCGTTCCGCGGCTGCACCGGGCTTACCGCCGACCAGATCGCCGCGATCTACGCCCAATTGGGCGGCTACATGGATGCCGATACCCAACAGAACATTACGCAATATTTCGTGACCGTTCCTTCGCAGGATCTGGATGTCGCGCTGCGCGTCGATGCGGCTTGCATGTCGAATGTCGAAGACTCGCAGCAGCAGTGGGAGCAGGAGCGCGGAGCCATTGAGCAGGAGGTAGCGCGCGATTTATCGAATCCTACCTACAAGTTCATTGTGCGTTTGAACAAAGACCTGTTTGCGGGGACGCCCTACGCAACCGACGCGCTGGGGACCGAAGCTTCCTTCAATCAAACTACCGGGCAGATGCTGAAGCAGTTTTACGAGAAGTGGTACGCGCCCAATAATGCAATTCTGGTCATCACCGGAGACGTGGAGCCGCAGGCGGTTTTGGCGAAGGTCAAACAGTATTATGGATCGATTCCGCGGCGCAACATACCCTCACGTCCAGCCGTGCATTTGAGTCCGGTGAAGGCAGACTCGTTTGTTCTGGAAAGCAATTTGCCCTACCTGCTGACATTTCTCGCGTTCCGCTTCCCGGGAACGGACGATGCGGATTTTGCTGCGACGCGTGTATTGAGCGACGTGTTGTCGAGCCAGCGGGCGGAGCTTTATGGCCTGGTTCCACAGGGCAAGGCGCTGGGCACCGATTTCGGACTGGTGGAGACATATCGGAAGGCAAGCATTGCGTTTTCACTCGCGGCGCTGCCTTCGGGAGCCGATCCGGCTTCGATCGACGCGGAGATGAAAAAAATCGTGATGGATTACGCCACGAAGGGCGTTCCGCCGGACCTGGTGGATGCTGCGAAAAAGGGCGAAGTAGCCAGCGCGGAATTCGGACGTAACTCGATCACTAACCTGGCCGCACTCTGGTCCCAAGCGCTAGCGGCGGAAAACCGGAAATCCCCCGACGAGATGGTGGAAGCCATCAAAAAAGTGACGGTGGATGATGTAAACCGCGTGGCGAAAAAGTATCTGGTAGACCAGCCCAGTATTGTTGCAACATTAAAACCGGCGCCTTCTGGAAAGCCGGTTTCCTCCAAGGGTTTCGGCGGCTCGGAGAGAACCACCTCAACACCGACAAAACCCGTGGCCTTGCCCGACTGGGCGGAAGCTTCGGTAAAATCCCTGCGGATTCCGAAGGCGACCGTGAACCCGTCGGATGTGACGCTTACGAACGGCATCCGGCTGATCGTTCAGACCGAGAAGGCCAGCCCGACAGTAACGGTGCTCGGCTCTATCAAGACGCAAACGCAATTGGAAACTCCGCCCGGACAGGATGGCGTCTCGGATGTGCTCGAAGGGCTCTTTTCCTATGGAACAAAGACCCTGGACCGCCTGGCGTTTCAGAAAGCCCTGGATGACATCGCGGCCGGTGAATCGGCGGGGCCCAATTTCAATTTGAAGGTATTGAAGCAATACTTCGATCGGGGAGTACAACTCCTGGCCGATAACGAACTGAACCCCGCTTTCCCAACAGACGCGTTCAAAGTTGTGCAAGAGCAAACCGCTCAGTTGTCGGCCGGAGAGTTGCAGAGCCCCGGATATCAAGTGCAACGCGCGTTGAATCGTGCGCTGCTGCCCCCGAACGACCCGCTGCAGCGGGAGACCACGCCGCAGACTGTTGCGTCATTGAAGTACGAGGACGTTCAGAATTTCTACAAAAAGACATTCCGGCCCGATCTGACGACCATTGTTGTGATTGGCGATATCACGATGGACGAGGCACGTCCGGTAATCGAAAAATACTTCGGTGGCTGGCAGGCCTCGGGAGAGAAACCGAACGTCGTCCTTCCTCCCGTACCCGCCAATAAACCGAGCGCCGTGAATGTGCCGGACCCCAGCCATGTTCAGGATTCGGTGGATCTTGCACAAGAGCTGGAGATGAACCGGTTTAGTCCCGATTATTACGCGCTGCAGGTGGGAGATCACGTGTTGGGCGGCGGCTTCTACGCCACGCGCCTCTACCGCGATCTCCGCGAGAAGGGCGGTTACGTCTACAATATCGACGATTCGCTGGAAGCAAGCCAGACTCGTGCGCTCTACAGTATCACGTACGGCTGCGACCCGAAGAATGTTTCAAAGGCGCGAGCGCTCGTGGAGCAGGATCTGTTCGATATGCAGAAGACGAACGTGACCCCGGCCGAATTGCAGCAAGCGAAGGCACTGCTGCTGCGGCAGATTCCCTTGGCGGAATCCAGCGAAGATGCGGTGGCGGGGGGCTTCATCGGGCGCGCCCGCATCGGCTTGCCGCTCGACGAGCCCACGCGCGCCGCGGAGCGTTACTTCAACATGACAGCCGAACAGGTTCGAGCAGCGTTCGCCAAGTATATTGATCCTTCCACTTTTGTTCAAGTAGTTCGCGGTCCGGCTCCTCAGTAGAATGTGAAATGCCCGAACAGCACAAAACACAGCAGGAGGCGGAGCGAACCGTCGAAGAACTCAGGAAGCGGTTTGCGCCTCTGATCCAGCGGCTATCTCCGGAAGTAGAACCTGCCGTCGTGTTTTCCTGCGGTTCGGAGCCGGACAAATGACCGTTCGCGAATTGGGACAGCAGTTACGGAGCCGAAAAGTCTCCTGTGTCGAACTCATCGATCAAACACTCGCGGCGCTGAAGAGTCGTGACACCTTTCGCAGCGTTATTACGCTAATGGAGGAATCCGCGCACGCGGAAGCCGTGGAGCGTGATAAAGAATTGGCGGCCGGTGTAGATCGCGGAGCATTTCATGGCATCCCGATCGCTCACAAGGACCTGCTTTATACACGTGGCGTCCTAACAACTGCCGGTTCGCTGCTGTTTCGGGACTTTGTTCCTACTTACGACGCGGCGGTGGTGGAGCGATTCAAAACCGCGGGGGCCATCTGCGTCGCCAAGACAAACCTTCACGAGCTGGCGTACGGAATTACCTCCGGCAATCCACATTACGGAGCGGTGTTGAACCCGCGCGACACAACCCGAATACCGGGCGGGTCGAGTGGAGGATCTGCAGCGCTGGTGGCAGCCGGTCTTTTACCAATGACTACAGGCAGCGATACAGGCGGATCGATCCGGATTCCTGCCTCTTATTGCGGCATCACGGGCCTGAAGCCGACCTACGGGCGCGTCAGCCGGCATGGCGTGCTGCCGCTCGCTTTCAGCCTGGATCATGTTGGACCCATGGGATCTTGCGTCGAGGATTGCAGGCTGGCCATGGATGCGATGACGGGCGACAGGTTCAAGTTGCCCGCGCTTGCGACTCTGCGCGGAATGCGTATCGGCGTCCCCAGGAATTTTTACTTCGAACGAATCGACCCGGAAGTAAACACGGCAGTGACGCGGGCGATCACGGAGATGGGACGGCAAGGCGCGGCCGTCTCCGAAATTCAGGTTCCCGACATGGATGCGATCAATACGGCCGCGCTGATGGTTCAGTTACCGGAAGCATCGTCCCTCTATGAACGCCACACAGACGCAAGGCAGTTCGGCAACGATGTCTGGCTTCTGATCCAACAAGGGAAATTGATCCCCGCCCATGAGTATGTAAACGCACAACGGCTGCGCACGTTGTTCCGGCAAGACTTCGACGCACTCTGGGAGAAAATCGACGTCCTCGCAACTCCTACCACGCCCATTGTGGCGCCCGGAGTGGGAGAAACGACGGTTCAGATCGGCGCTGTGCGCGAGAACACACGGATGGCGACAACGCGGCTGGTGCGCGCCATCAATTACCTCGGTAACCCGGCGCTGTCGTTGCCGTGCGGAAAGACAGTAGCGGGATTGCCAGTGGGGCTGCAATTGATCGGTGCGCCATCTAGCGACCCGAAGCTGCTGCAGGTAGGCAGAGCAGTGGAAGCCTCAGTTGCTTAGTGGGCCCAGATCGCCGACGGATTCTGCGCAAACGGATACACATGGACCATCCAGCCGAAGAGAACCGGATAGAACCGCCCGTGATTGGCCTCGCAGGATTGAGCGTCTGTAATAGAGCCCGCGGGACCGAACTTGCTCCAATCGGCTTGTGCCGCCTCGCGCTTCGGAGGGAGGCAAAGATTCACGTGCTCGTGCCAGCGCGCGATGCTTAACGGAACTCGCCTGTTGAGCTGGTCTTCCGAAAAGAATTTCGGCGCGGTATACATGGCCCCGACGAGTTGGAATCCATCGGACGTTTTCTTATAGAGCAACGAAGTGGGCCGGCTTGGATCGAAGCGGAATGCCGCTTCGAATCCATAGCGCCAGTTCGTGAAGTGATACACGTCCTGCTTCACGTTCGGCAGGAATTCCACAAATCCGTCTGCCAGCGCAGCGTGATAATCCTTGTATTTTTCAATCGCAGGCCGGAGTTGCGCCAGGACCGCCGCCGCCCGTTTTTGATCGTCAGGGGTGGCCGGTCGCAGATCGGTCATTTTCATATGCGATGACATGTGCATGTGCGTGTGATCGTGATCCATTCCGGGCATCTGGACCAATAGGGACAGCATCGCCAGTGCGACTGTAGTCATATGCAAACTCGCTTGCTATGACAGACGAGAATACTCGCTTGAAAGTTTAACGATAGAACGACGGATACGCGCTTTTCATCTCGCTTGCAATCTCGCAAGCGGTGCCGATCTGCACCAGCTCTCCTTTTCCGATGCCCGGGCAGGACTCCCCTGCCCCGTCCCAAGCCGCGCGGCTTTCCACCAGTTCCGGCCAGAATGGGTACAAGCGGCACTGGGTCGGCTTCGCGGGGTGGATGGAACAGCCGTAATCGCGCAAGAAATGGCATTGTGCGTTGCGCGGCTTGCGCAAGCGCAGCACGTGTTTATAGCGGATTACATACTGCGCTTCAAACGCCTCCGGCGTAAGGCCGAGATACGCAGCCGCACTTTTCAAATCCTGCTCGGACAGATAGACAAAGCCCCGCACACGGCAGCAATTCGTACAGCCTCGCTGGCACGTGAAGCGGAGCCCGTCTTGCATTGTGTCTACTTGCTGGGTTCCGTGAATGCGTACAGCATATCGCCGGCACCGACGACCAGGTACTGCCTGCCATCCAGTTCGTAAGTCATGGGACCATTACTCACGGATGCCGCAAGCCCGGCATGCCAGAGAATTTTGCCGTTCTCCGGATCGAAAGCAACGAAATTCGCTGAAGGGTCGCCGGTAAATAACAGCTTGCCGGCGGTTGTCAGAATGCCCGATTGCGATCCTCCGCGCCCGCCTGGATAGACATGCTTCCAACGAATCTTCCCGGTCTGGTAATCGAGCGCTTCCAGTGCCGATTCCGACCAAACGCCGCTGTCTCGCCCTCCGTATCCCTGGGGCTTGTCGCTGGTATCCGTCAAGTAATAAACGCTGTAGGAAGGCGTCGCGCCCACGTAGAATAGCCCAGTCTCCGGATTGAAGCTCGGCGGAGGCCAGTTGGTGCCACCGCCCGCGGAAGGAATTACAAGCGCGCCATCCGTCTTCGGCTCCTTGGCGGGATTCGGAATCGGTTCGCCGCGCGAATCCACGCCCTCCGACCAGTTCAAGTCGATAAACGGGGCGCTGGTGACGTTCTTTCCATTCGTGCGGTCCAGCACGAAAAAGTAGCCGTTGCGCGCTGCCTGCGCAAGCAGCTTTCGTTTCTGCCCATTGATTTCGCCGTCAAACAGCACGGGCGTTTCCACGTCATCCCAGTCGTGCGTGTCGTGCGGAGAGGCTTGAAACCACCAGACCAGCTTGCCGGTATCGGGATTGAGCGCCACGATGGAACAGGTCCACAGATCGGCTCCTTTGCGGCTTTGCCCCGCATGTACCGGGTTCGGATTGCCGGTTCCCCAATAGAGCAGATTGAGCTCCGGATCATACGTACCGGGAATCCAGGTCATTCCGCCGCCGTGCGTCATAGCCTCCTTGCTTGGCCAGGTTTCGGAGCCCGGTTCGCCGGGGCGCGGCTCGGTGTTCCAATGCCACTGCACGGCGCCTGTCTCCGGATCGCGCGCTTCAAGGAACCCAGGCACATCGAGCGAGTCGCCTCCAACGCCTACAAGGACGTGGTTGCCGATCACGAGCGGGGCCGCCGTTGAAAAATATTCCTGCGCCAAATCCGCAATCGGGACGGACCAGCGAAATTTGCCGGTATCTTTTTCGAGAGAAATCAGGTGATTGTCGGGTGTCTCAAAGAACACCCAGTTGTGATAGATTCCAACTCCGCGATTGCCGATGTGGATGCCGCCCTGGCTGTTCCATTTGTAATGCCAGATCTCGCGGCCGGTGCGCGCGTCGATCGCCCACGCGTGGTCGGGAACCGTGAAATATAGAACTCCATCTACTTCGAGCGGCGTGGCTTTGATCTCGGCCCCGAACGGACTTCCACCGGGTCCAGTGTTGGCCCGGTACACCCACGCCAGGCGCAGATCTTTCACATTCTCTGCGTTGATCTGCTTCAGCGGGCTGAAGCGGCGTCCCGAATAGTCGCCGTTGTAGGTGGGCCACAAATCCGGAGTGGGCTTCAGAATTTGCGCCGGGTCCAAGCCTTGCGCGCCCGCTAGCAGCGGAGATAAACACGAACACGCGATCAGAGTTCGGACAAGTTTCACTTCAAGGTCTCCAGATAAGCCAGAATGTTGTGCATATCGGCATCGGTATATTGCCGGAGAAGTTCGGCATGAGTTTTCAGCGGATCGTGCACATCGACATCCATGCCTTTCTCCTCGTCGAAGAGCCAGGTGTGATGCTGCCCCGACGAATCCGTTAACGAGACGCTGAAATCGTCAATGCGGTCCAGCGTTCCTTCGTAGGTCTGCCCGGAGGGCAGTTTCACAGTAACGGTCTTTTCCGCTCTCGGATCGGGTGGAGGTCCGGGAGCGCCCGGCCAGCGCTCTGTTCTGGGATACAGAAAACGCGATTGCAACGCTACGGGATCGAATTTACCGGCTATATGCGCCAGGTCGCCAGTGGCGGAATGGCAACTGGCGCAGTGCACGTTAAAGTAAGCTTCTCCCGCTTTCGGATCGCCGGTCACGATGTTCAGAATCTTATAGGACATACGGTTGGCGGCGGCTTGCGTGCGCTCCAGCAGAAACGCGGCGATATCTTTGATTTGCGCGTCGGTCAAATTGCTGAAGCTGGGCATGCCCTTTGCGGGACGGCCGTTCTTGATCACGGGTCCGATCTCTTTCCCGGTCCCCTGATCGTGTAGAACGAGAACCGAGCGCACCAGGTCGGGTCCACCATTGCCGCCGGTCGCATTCGTGCCGTGACAGAAACCACAGGTCCCAACGAACAGCGCCTGGCCGCGCTTGACGGCTTCGGGATCCGGCGGAGCGCCAATGGCTAGGAAGTTTCGCATCGCTTCCTGCACGTTGGCCGATGCGGGACCGGCCTGCTGCTTGGCCTCGCTCGTTCTCTCACCCGGACCGGGAGCCTTCACGGCGGGCCCGGGGTGGGGTCCGTTCGCTGCGCCCGGAGGGGGTTGGGGCGGCGGGGTTCCGGGCGGAGCTTGTTGCTGCTGCTGTCCGGCCCAGGCAAGCCCGACCCCGAATATCAAACAGATGAGCGAACGAACGAGGTTCATGTTATTTCTTCCAGGGACCCCCTTTGAAAACAGTATTACAGGACGCGGTCCACGGTAGACTTGTTCGTGAAAAATGAACAGGCGGAAATTCCTTTATCGCGTTGCGGGAGCAACGGCAGTCGCTTCAGCGATGGGCGCAGCGCAGATCAAGCGCGTTCTGGTGATGTTCAAGTGTCACCTCGATATCGGATTCGTCGATACGCAAGCCGCTATCATTCGCAAATACTTCGAGCAATACTATCCGCTGGCAATCAATATCGCGGCGGAGATGCGTCAAGCGGGACAAGATCGCTACGTTTGGACTACTGGCTCGTGGCTGCTGTACGAATATCTGGAGCAAGCAGCTCCCGAACAGCGCAAACGCATGGAACGGGCCGTTGCCAGCGGTGATATTGCATGGCACGCCCTGCCGTTTAACTGGCAAACAGAATTGCTCGACCGCTCCATGATCGTAGGAGCGCTTGGGTTTTCGAAATCTCTGGACCGGCGCTTTGGGCATACAACCACCGGCTGCAAGATGACCGACGTTCCCGGCCATTCGCGAGGCTTGATAGGACCGCTGGCCGAGAATGGCGTGAAGTTCCTGGATGTCGGAGTGAACTCCGCGAGCACGCCGCCTGACGTTCCGCCGGTGTTTTTGTGGAAAGGCCCGCAAGGCGCTTCGCTAGTCGTGATGTACCACCACGAGTACGGCGGCATTGTTGAAATACCGGGCTCGGACTTGGCTGTGGCGATTGAGGTTCGCAACGACAATAGCGGCCCGCATACGCTTCCGGAGATTCGCAAGATCTACGCGGATTTGCGCAAACGATTCCCCAATGCGTCTGTTCGCGCTTCCAATCTAACGGAAATTGCGAACGCAGTTGACCCATTCCGGAAAAACCTTCCGGTCCTGACTCAGGAAATCGGCGATACGTGGATTTATGGCGTCGCGAGCGACCCCGTGAAGATGGCCCACTATCGGGAGCTTCTCCGGCTGAGGAAAAGCTGGATCAATACTGGCCGTTTCAAGCCGGGAGATGCGACCGATCTTGCGTTTCTGCGGAAATTTTCGCTCGCGGCCGAACACACTTGGGGAACGGATACGAAAACCTGGCTCGACTTCGATCACTACACGCCCAAGGCGCTCGCCGAAATGCTGGACCGGCCGAACTACAAAACGGTCACGAATAGCTGGGCCGAGAAGCGCCAGGATATTGCGCAAGGCGTGGCGGCGCTGCCTGCGAATTTGCGCACCGAAGCAGAACAGCAGCTTGCCACATTGAAGGCCGCCAGCCCCAATATCTCGGCACTGAAACCTTCCAAGGCGGGCGAGACGATTAGCGCTCGCTATTTCACGCTTGCGCTGGATCCGGCGACCGGCGCCATTCACCGGCTTCGAAACAACACAAATGGCCGGGAGTGGGCGTCGCCGGAGCACCCGCTGGCGCTCTTCGCGTACCAGACGTTGTCGAAAGACGATTACGATCGCTTTCTCGCAAGCTACATCACGGTGAAGACCGATTGGGCGCCGAAGGATTTTGGCAAGCCGAACATAGCGCGTTTCGGAGCGCAAAGCAGAACTTGGATGCCGCGGGTCACAGGCTGCTGGACCGGCGAAAGCGAAAAGGGGCACACCATTCTCGCGGGACTGGAAATTTACGATGCAGCCGCGCAGCACTCGGGAGTGGTTGCATGGCCGGATCAAATGTATCTGCGAATCTGGTTGCCTGCGGCGGAACCGGAAGTCCACATCGAGTTCACATGGCTCGGCAAGAAATCGAACCGTTTACCGGAGGCGCTGTGGCTCACGTTTCAACCCAACGCGCCGCAAAGCGGGAATTGGACTCTGGACAAAGTGGATCAGGCCGTTTCGCCTTTCGACGTAGTGCGCGGAGGGAACCGCCACATGCACGGGGTGATGAGCGGAATTCGCTACCAGGATTCCACCGGGCGGCTGGAGATCGACACGCTCGATGCGCCGCTTCTGGTGCTGGGCGAAAGATCTCCGATTTACTTCTCGAATGATCAGCCGGATCTTTCGAAAGGCATACACGTCAGCGTTTTCAACAACGGCTGGGGGACGAACTATATCCAGTGGTTCGGCGAGAATATTAAGTTCCGCTTCATTCTCCGCTTAAGCTGACGTGAGCACGCGCTTGCAGTAGTCGTAGCATTTCTTGACCTCTGCCTGTGAGCTTTCGGCGCCTGAGTATTCGTATTCGATCATCGCGGGAATCGGGTATTTATTGTCTTTCAATAAAAACAGAACTTGTTTGATAGGCGTATCGCCCTCGCCCCAAGGCACATTCGGGCCCTCGTTCTTCTTGCGATCCTTCAGATGCAGTTCGACGATGTTCGCATGATTCTCCTTGATGTACTGAACGGCATCGAAATTCGCGGCGGTAAAGTGGCCGATATCTAAATTCACTTTGAAATACGGTGACATGGCCATCGCCTTCGCGAAGCTCTCCGGAGTGGCAAACTGATTCGGATCGGTCAAGTTGGAGTGCCCGTGCATGGCCACGATCATTTTGTGGCGGTCGGCGAAGGGGGCAACTCGCTTGGCGACGGGCAATGTTGTCGACGCTGTGATGATGCCGACGCCGAGCGCTTTGGCCATATCGAATCCGCGATCGATTTCTTCATCCGTGAAGCTGTCGTTGAAGCTCAAGTTATAAGCGTAGAGCCGGATACCGGCGTCGTTAAACTTTTTCCGGATGCCTTTAAAGTAGTCCAGGGGAACGCTCAACCGCCATTCGCGTAACTTTTTCCGCGCCTCCTCGCGCTCGGCTGGTGGCGCCCCGGCGCCTGGAGCACGCCGCGGCCGGGGCATCATGGGGGGCGTATCGGTATGGCCGCCTTCGATGTGCGGCGAGAAGAGTTCGCACAACCCGAGGCCGTCCGCCACCATGGCTTGAATTGCGGCATCGAGCGATAGATCGCGGAAACTATAGGATTGGACTCCGATCTGCACGCCGTCAATCTTGGAATTGATTTCTTTAGCCGCAAGCGAGAGTGGAACGCTAGCAAGAGCCATTTTCGCGAAGTCTCTTCTGGAGTACATGATGAAATCAATCATAACGAACCAATGCGACGCTCAGCTTTCTTTGCGGTGCTGTTGTGGACCTCATCCGCAGTTGCTCAATGGATTCCGCTGAATCCCGTTACTGAAGTGCAGAAGCAGGCTGATGGAGTTCTGCTGAAGATGCAGACAGGCGCATTGAAGCTACAGGTGTGTACGGATTCCGTGATTCACGTGATCTATTCGCCCACGGGCTCCTTTCCTGACGAGAAAAACTACGTTGTCGTCAAACAGAGTTGGGCACGGGTTGCATGGAATTTAAATGACCTTACCGTTACGACCGGCCGGTTGAAAGTGACCGTGGACCGCAAGAGCGGTTTCATTGAATACTTCGATGCGGCCGGTAACAATCTGTTGTCGGAAGGCCCCAAGCAGATGACTCCGACGGTCGTGAACAACGAGCACACGTATCATGCAGAGGACGTTTTCAAGATCTACGGCTCGGAGGAGGCGTTTTACGGACTGGGGCAGCATCAGGCGGGCGTGTGGAATTATCGCGGCGAAGATGTGGCGCTTTCGCAGGACAATACGAATATCTCGATTCCGTTTTTTCTGTCGAGCAAAGGCTATGGCATTTTCTGGAACAACACCTCCGTCAGCCGGTTCAATAATCGTTTCATCCACTACTTGTTCCTAAGCTCTGACGTCGCCCCAACGATTGACTACTACTTCCTCTATGGGCCGGACTTCGACCGCATGATCGCGCAGTATCGCGAGCTCACCGGGCCGGCGCCGCTGTTCGGCAAATGGGCCTACGGATACTGGCAGAGCAAGAACAAGTACACATCACAGAAGCAGGTACTTGAAATCGCGCAAAAGTATCGCGATTTGCATATACCAATCGACAACATCGTTCAGGACTGGTTCTGGTGGACGAAAACCGGCGAGTTCAAATTTAATCCGAACTATCCCGATCCGAAGGCCATGATCGATCAGCTTCACCGCGAGCACTTTCACTTGATGATGTCGGTGTGGCCGTTCTTCGATCCGGGATCGGAGACATATGCGGAGATGGACAAGCTGGGCTACTTCATCGCGCGCACGACGGTTCCCGCGTTTCATCCGAAAGGCGCGGCCGTATACGACCCGTTCAATCCGGCGGCGCGTAAGTTTTATTGGAACCTGATCGACAATTCGCTTTTCAAGATTGGCGCGGATGCGTGGTGGCTGGATACGACGGAGCCCGAAACCGAAGGCGTGGAAGAGAACTTATTGCTCAATCATCACGTTGCCATCGGCAACGGAGCGCAGTACGCGAACATTTATCCGCTGATGACCAGCATGGGCGTGTATCAAGGACAGCGCGCGGCAACGAACGACAAGCGCGTGTTTATTCTGTCGCGCTCGGCGTATGCAGGCATTCAACGCTACGCGGTGGCGGCTTGGTCCGGCGATATTCTCTCGGACTTTGAAACTTACAAGCGCCAGATTCCCGCCGGATTGAATTTCGAGCTCTCCGGCATTCCGTATTGGACGACGGATATCGGCGGCTTCATTTTGGGTCATCCGGACGATCCGAAGTATCGGGAATTGTTCGTGCGCTGGTTTCAGTACGGCACGTTCTGTCCGATTTTCCGCGTGCATGGAACGCGCAAACCGGATGAGAACGAACTGTGGTCGTACGGCCCGGATGCCGAATCGATCCTCGCGCGCTTCGACCGGCTGCGGTACAGACTCTTGCCGTACATCTATTCGATGGCGTGGATGATTACGGATCAGAGCTATACGCCGATGCGTGCGCTCGTGATGGATTTCCGGAGCGATGTAAAAGCGCAGAATATCGGGGATGAATTTATGTTCGGCCCTGCGCTGCTGGTGAATCCGGTAACGGAGCAAGGCGCGACGACGCGAAACGTCTATTTACCGCAAGCGAAATGGTACGACTTCTGGAACGGGACTTTGAAAGAGGGCGGCACGAACGTAATTGCGCCCGCTCCGCTCGACCGCATTCCGCTTTACGTGCGCGGCGGTTCGATTCTGCCGCTGGGCCCCGATCTGCAGTGGTCTACCGAGAAGCCCGAAAACCCGATCGAGCTTCGTGTTTATCCTGGAGCAGACGGCGATTTCACGATCTACGAAGATCAGAACGATGGATATCAATATCAGCAAGGAGCGTACGCGACGATTCCGATTCACTGGAACGAGGCAACGAAGACGCTCACGATCGGCGCGCGCAAAGGACAATTTCCGGGAATGCTGACACACCGCACGTTTAACGTGGTGTTCGTGGGCGACGGGCACGGCACCGGCATCGATCCAACCACTCATCCGGATAAGACAGTCGAATATGACGGCAACTCAATCAGCATCGCGCAATAGCACATGAGCGAGAAGCGAATCATTGTTGCGATTGACGGTCCAGCCGGCGCGGGCAAGAGCACGCTGGCGAAGCGCGTGGCGGACAAGCTCGGTTTTATCTACATCAACAGCGGCGCGATGTACCGGGCCGTGGCGTTGTGGGCCTTGCGGCTGAATGTCGCTCTCGACGACATGCACCGGCTGGAGCAGCTCGCGAAAGCTGCGAATATCGAGCTCTTGCCGGGTGATGGACGCGTGGTCTTGAACGGAGAAGATGTGACCGAGGCGATTCGCGATCTGCGCGTGTCCGATGCGGCATCGAAGATCTCTGTGATTCCGTCGGTGCGCCGGGCGTTGCTTCCCGCGCAGCGCAACATCGCCACGCGCAACAGCGTGGTGATGGAGGGGCGGGATATTGGCTCGGTTGTATTTCCGGACGCGCAGGTCAAGATCTTCCTGGATGCCGATCCGCGCGAACGCGCACGGCGCCGTGCGCAGGAGTTGCAGGAGGAAGGCCGGACCGCGGAGTTGCAGGCGATTTCGAAACAACTGGAAAAGCGCGACGAGCGCGATCGAAAGCGCGCGGAAGCTCCGCTGGTGCAGGCGCCCGATGCGCAGCTTGTGGATACGACCGGATTGTCGCTCGACGAAGTAGAAGATATTGTGCTGCGGTTTATTCGCGCGCGGATTTCGAACGGGCGGGCGGCGAGTTCCTGAAGGGTTTTTACCGTCTATAAAAAAGGCCGGGCGCGGGAGAAAAGCCAGGCCTACGGACTTTTAATCTTTTAGAATCAGCAACTTAGGGAGAATTGCTTCCCTGTGGCAAGGGCGTTTGAGGTAGGCTGTGGATGCGCACGGGCGTAGTTTTCGATGGTAATAATGGAGTTTTTGAGGGCAAAAAACAGCTTAGGAGTTTGGAAGCATCGGCTTGCCTTCATGAGCTGTCAGCAAGTCATGCATGTCGTTGGCGTGCTCCTCTTCGTTCGCTAAGATGCCCTCCATCATGACACGCGTGGTGGGGTCTTTGTCGGCGAAATACCGGATCAATTCGCGGTAGTGCTCGCACGCGATCCGCTCCGCTATGAGGTTCTCTTTGATCATGTCGACCAGATTGGCGCCTTCCGAATACTGCGAGGCGGAACGTGTGGCCAAACCCTCGGGATTGAAATTCGGCTTCCCTCCAAGCTGATTAATGCGCTCGGCGACAGCCCGCATGTGCCCCTGCTCTTCTTTGGCGTGTTCTTCGAATTCTTCCTTTACGCTGTCGCTCGATATGCCTGTGGCGGCGATCGCGTTCATCGTGTAGCGCAGAACACAGACAATTTCCGTCGCCAACACGGTCTGCAGGATGTCGATGGTTTGGTTCACGTCAGCCAGGTAAGAGGGAGTCACGGCGCCCTTCTCAAGGCTAGCGCGCGCTTTCGCCCGCAGTTCCTTTACATCTGTCAGAAATGGTTGGTTATTCATCGCGGTCTCTTCGGTTTATAGAGTCTTCCTTCCCGCCGTCCGTCACAAAGTTTTATGGGGGAGCGAGGGGCCGATTAAAGGCGGCGGGCGACGACGAGGGTGATGTCGTCGGCGGCGGGGCAGCCGCCGGTGTAGGAGGCGATGCCGGTTTTGATGGCGTTCAGGATGTCGGAAGCAGGTTGACCGCGGTGTTCTTGCAGAAGGGCGACGAGCCGGTCCTGGCCGAATTCTTCGTCGCAATCGGGCCGGCAGGCTTCGGTGACTCCGTCGCTGAAGAGGAGCAAGACATCGCCGGGCTCGAGGCGGCGGCTCTTCTCTTCGTAAGCGGCGTTCGGGAGAATGCCGAGAATGATGCCGGTGGGATCGAGCAGCTCGAAGTCGCCGCCGGCGTGAACCAGAAGCGGAGCGTTGTGGCCGGCGTTGCAGTAGGTCAGATCGCCGGTCGCGGGATCGACGGTCGCGGCGCAGAAGGTGATGAAGCAATTCGAGGGACAGTTTCCAGCGGTGATGCGGTTGAGGCGCGTCACCTGCGCGCTGAGTCCATCCGGTTCCTGAAACAGCACGCGAGTACGGGCCTGCAGACTCGACATGAGGAGCGCCGCACCCATGCCTTTGCCCGAGACATCGCCGATGAAGAGGCCGACACGCCCGTCGGGGTAAGGCAGGAAATCGTAGTAGTCGCCGCCCACCGTGCGGCACGGCGCGTTGTAGCCCGCCATATCGAGGCCAGCGACCTCCGGCGCACTGGCGGGCAGAAGCCGGCGCTGGATTTCGGCCGCGCGCTCGAGTTCCCGGTCGAGCGCGATGCGCTTCTGTTCTGCCTCGATGAGGCGCGCATGCTCGATCCGAATGGCGGCGATGTTGGCCATCACCGTCACGAGATTCAAATCATTCACGGTGAATTCGCGAACCCAATTCGGGGAATCGAGATAGAGGAAGCCGATGACGTGCTCGTCGGTTTGCAAGGGCACAGCCAAGAAACTGCGAATCTGCTGGGCGAGGATGCTATGGCGCTGGGCAAAATCTTCATCGGCCGAGGTGTCTCGCACGAGTAGAGACTTTCGCCCGGCAATGACGCGATCGGTAATGGCGGTGCTGATGCGGAGTCCCTCGCCGCGAACCGCGCGCGTCTTGAATTGATTGCCCGCTTCGAGGGTGACGAGAGCGCCTCTCGCGGCCTTCACGGCATCGATGGCGAGATTGAGGACAAGTTGAAACAGCTCCTGAAGCGGGCAGTGCCCGGCCAGTTCGCGGCCGGCGCGGATCAGGGCGCCGAAGTGCATATCTTGCGCCGCGGGCGCGTCGGCAACACGCGCAGTGGTTTGCAAGGCCGAATGGAGATCGGCGGTCACGGTATCGGATGGAACTGCTTTGGCCGCGGTCTCCTGAACGAACTGGACGCTGGCGGGCCTGGCATCCGGGAACTCGCCTTGCGCGTCGTAGCGAATCGAGAGGTGACCAGCAGTAATGCGGTCCCCGTGCTTTAGAGGCATCGCATCGCTCAGGCGCGACCCGTTGAGGAGTGTGCCATTGCGGCTTGCCAGGTCGCGGATGTTCCAGCCTTCGGGCGTCCGCTCGAAGACCAAGTGCTCGCGCGAGAGGCTCTGGTCGGCGGGAAAAGACAGGTCATTGGTGGCGGACCGGCCCAGCTTGTAGCGATCTTTTTCGAGGCGAATGCGCATGCTGGTGTGACCGGGGGAATCGATCACCAATTCGGTGAAAGCGTGTGGCGCCGGGCTTGCTGCCATTTCACAAGGGTAGCGGAAAGGAAAGGAAGGTTGGGCGGCCTTTAGGGAGACCCCTTGCTGACGCGCGAAGTTCCTACGACGTCGTAGGGGCGCATCATTTCGTAGTCTTCGTGTTCGAGGACGTGGCAGTGCCAGACGTAACGGCCGGTGAATTCTTCGAAACGAACGATGATGCGAGTCACCATGCCGGGGTCGGCGCGCACGGTATCTTTCCAGCCAGCTTCATTGGGGTCGGGGGGAATCGGGTCCGAGGTGTAGCGTAATTTACGCTCGTTCCAGTAAGTAAATACGTCGAATGACCGTCGGTCCAAGATCTGGAAGCGGACCAGATGCAGGTGAATGGGATGCGAGTCATCTGTTACGTTGATGAGGCTCCAAATCTCGACCGTATTGAGAACGGCGGTTTCGGTGACGGGGTCGTGCCAACGGGCTCCATTGAGCAGCATCGGCTGATTCATAGTGGTGGGATCGTCCGAATCTCCTCCTCCTTCGAGCGTGAGCCGTCTTGTTTTCACGGCTTCGTGCTCCTGGAGTTTTTCGATGGGGCGGAGTTTCGGTAGGTCGGCCGGACTAAATTTAGAATGCCCGGAGATGCGGAACTGCAGAATCGTGAAGCGATCGCTTGCCAGGATAACTTCTTCGGCCTTAGTTTGACCGAAATCAATGAGTAAGTCGGCTCTTTCGCCAGGCGCGAGAGTTACTCTGTCCAACGCAACCGGCGCGGATAACAGACCCTGATCCGAGCCGATCTGGTGGAAAGTTTGTTGATTAGAAAGCGATAGATATAAAAAGCGGCTGTTGGAAGCATTCAACAGGCGAAAACGGTACTGCCGCGGTTCGATGTCCAGATAGGGAAAGAGAACGCCATTTACTAAGATCGTGTCGCCCGAAAACTCCGGAACCCACGAAGCGGGATAGGAAAGCCGGCCACCGGCTCGAAAACTTCGATCATAGAGGACGAGCGGGATCTCATAGCGGCCGCTGGGGAGATTCAGCGAATCCTCATATTCATCGCGGACTACGTAAAGCCCGAAGAGCCCGGCCATGATGTTGAGCCGCGTAATGGACATGGCGTGGTCGTGATACCAGAGCAGAGTGGCGTCCTGCCGGTTGGGATAGAAAGTAAGCGTTGGCTTGTTCGGCTCAAGCCAGTTCTCCGGATAACCGTCGCTTGCGGCGGGCACGCGGCCACCGTGCAGGTGAAAAATGGTTCGGACTTCGGGTGCGCCGGGCAGAAGATGTTTCTCCGGCAGGCGGTTCACCCATTGGATGAAGAGCGGCTGGCCACGACGCGCGACGATGGTGGGCCCCGGGGAAGTGGAGCCAATGCCCCACATGGTGGTGGCGGGTAAGTCGCGGTGGACTTTCTGTTCGATCTGCCGGATAGGGAAGCGATATAGAGGACAGCCGCGATGGGTTGCGGTGGGCCGGGCGAGAGGCGGCAAAGAAAGACGGTCTACGAATTTGGGAACGTTATTGGGGAGCGTTGGAGCGGCGAGCGCGGTTGCGAGGAAGTGACGGCGGGTCATCGGTTTGGCAGGCCGGTGTCTTCTTCGAGAGTGAGCTTGTCCAGGCGCGGTGCGCTTTGAAAGTCGAACATATTGGTAATCGAGTTAGAAATCTCATCGAAGGAGCCTTTGCCGAGCCGCTGGCTACCCAGCCAGTTATCTTCAATGAACCGAATGATGGAAGCCTGATTCGTCAAAGAGTGATCGAGGAAGTTTACTCTGGCCCAGGGAGAGAGCACCAGCATGGGAAGGCGCGGACCGAAGCCGCAGCGCCCCTGCGCGTGCGCGTTTGCAGCGTCGACTCCGGGTAGGGCGCTCGCTCCGTTTCCGCAACTGTCAGGGCCGGTCAGAGAGTCCTTCGATCCGCTCGATTGATTGACGATGGGGCCCATTTGGTGGTCGTACCAACCGTCGGAATCGTCGTAGGCGATCACCACGGCGGTGTCCTTCCATTCCGGCGTACTTTGCAGAAAGTTCATCATGTGGACGAGAAAAGTCTGTTCGTCGAGCGGGTTGGAATAACCGGCGTGAGCGTCCTGGTACGCGGGAGGTTTGAGAAAACTAACGGCCGGGAAATTACCAGTACGCACGGCGGCGTAAAAATCTTCGATGTCGTATTGATGGTTCGCGCCGTCGCCAGCGTGGCCGATCATTTTGACAGAAGATGGCCGGGCATGGGTCGGGTTGGCGGTGGATGGATAGTATTGGAACGGCTCATGATGGGGAACGTAATCGGCGACCGTCTTTCCGGAAACCGGCGATTTCGAGGACCGTTTGCAACCCGTAGTGCCGTTCGGATTCGTGATGCTCAGATCAAAGCCACCGCTGAACCAGCCCCAGGTCACATTGGCGGTGTTGAGCAGATTGCCGATGTTGTTTCCGGCCATGGAGACCAGCATTCGGGTGGTGGCGGAGCAAACATCGCCGACGGGATCCGGATCGCTTATCAGCGTAAAAGAGCCATTCCCGCCATCGGCGACGCCTCCCTTTCCGTTTCGGATATCTACTACACCATTTGTCTGGCCCGAGATCAGGTTGATTGCGCCGGGCGTAGATGGCCCAAAATTTGTGCCGAACGAATTGTCGCTCAGCGAAAAGCGCTGCGCGTAATTCCAAAGCGCGGTGACGGTGTTGCCGTCGAAGTATCCCATGGTGAGGCCAGTGGTGGTGAGCGGCGACTGCTGGCCGTTCGACGGGCGGTTACCCCTGCCGACCGATTTCGGAAACAAATCCATCAGCCCGGCATGAAAGGCCATTTGTTCCGCTGTGTAATCGTGATCCTGGTCGGCGCTCGCGGCCTGCGTGCGATCGAGCCGGAACGGATTCACCGCTCCCGCACCATTTTCCGGATTGAGAGAATTCGCGTTCTTCGTCAGAAGTGTCCCGCTCAAACCGTTGACGGATGGAGTGCCGGAGCGCGGCACGAATTTCGGCTCGTTAGCAGGATTTTTGGCGTGTGGATAGGTGCCGAAGTAATGGTCGAAGGAAATGTTTTCGGGGAAGATCACGACCAGGTGTTTGAGGGGAGTCGCGGGAGTTTGAGAAAGAGCAGGAATCACCAAAGCGAAAAAGAGCAGCGTACGCATAGACCGTTATTGAGTATCCCAGGATCGCTATCTTGCAAGCGGATTGCGCCAGCGGAGTCCTAAGAACCGCCCGAAATCGGTGTCTGTCGTGTGAACCTCTGCGCCGTGTTCGATAGCAATTGCGGCGAGGTGCGCATCCGAGGTGAGATTGCCGGCGGTTCCGGCATGGATTAACAGGGCGCTCAGCAGTTTGAAATGACGCGGACCCGGCTCAAGGATCACAATTTTAGGCCGCGCAAGCCAAAGACCAACCAATTCCAAGGCTTGTTTTACAGTTAGCGGCTTCGGGAAGACAGCCTGGCGCGTTGTCAGGCGCAGGAAGCCGAGCAAAACACCCCACGTAAACCCGATTATCTCTTCCCTCGAAAGGATCTCATTCAGCCAAGCCTTGGCAGCGCTGTGAAATGGATCATCCTCATTGACCGTGTATACCAGCAAGCTGACATCAGGCGCGATCACCGGTCCACAGCCAATCCCAATTTGCGAATGACTTCTTCATTTTCGAGCTCACCTGCGAGGGATAATGCGTTTTTCAAATCGATGCGCGGAGAACCCATTGAATACGTCTTCTGCGCAAAGGGCTGGGCCTGAGTCTTATCGTTGTCAGAAAGCGCGAACGCGGCGCGAACTACATCGTTGAGAGCGCGGTTAAACTCCACGTTCCGCTTACGGGCTTCCTGCCGAAGAAGTTCTTCGACATCGGGATCGAGGTCCACGACGGTCTCCATATATCCAGCCTATCAATGATTTTCTGCTTTAAGATCCGTGCCGCAAGGTCGTCGAGTGCGCGACATGGTGAGCCGGGCGGGACTCGAACCCGCGACCACCGCATTAAAAGTGCGATGCTCTACCAACTGAGCTACCGGCCCGGTGGGTTTTGGGGACTTCTGCTCCAGGATATCATCGCGCGCCAGAACTTCACAGGTATAACGCGCGAACCCCGGCAAGTGCCTCGATGAGTCGAGGCACGGCAGACTGAGAGTCCGCGCCACGCACAAGCAAGCATTTCTGTGGCCGGTAGAATAGAAGTATCCCAACCCCTATGGAAGCTCGGCAGATCCGTCGGCAGGCGCTTGAAGACGCGCTGAACACCCGCATTCTGGTTCTCGATGGAGCCATGGGAACCATGCTGCAGCAGCGCCATCTGACCGCCGCGGATTTTGGCGGACCGGCCCTCGAAGGCTGCAACGAAAATCTGGTCCTCACGCGGCCCGACGTGATTCTGGATGTCCATCGAGCTTACTACGAAGCCGGTTCCGATATCGTCGAAACCAACAGTTTCGGCGGCACCAACATTGTGCTCTCGGAGTACGGGCTGCAGGATCACTCGTACGAGTTGAACTTCGCAGCGGCGAAATTGGCGCGGCAGGTGGCAGAGGAATTTTCGAAACCGGGCAGGCCGCGTTTTGTTGCGGGTTCCATGGGTCCCACCACGAAAGCCATCACGGTCACCGGCGGCGTCACGTTCTCCGAACTGGTCGCCAACTACTACGAGCAGGCGAAAGCGCTGCTGGAGGGCGGGGCCGACATCCTGCTGCTTGAGACCTGCCAGGACACGCGCAACGTGAAAGCCGGATTGCTCGCCATCCACCGGCTCGGCCAAGAGCTCAATTATCAAATTCCGACCATGGTGTCCGGAACCATTGAATCGACGGGCACGATGCTGGGCGGCCAGACCGCCGACGCGTTCTACACCTCCATTTCACACGCGGACCTGTTATCCGTCGGGCTCAACTGCGCCACCGGCCCCGAGTTCATGACGGACCACATCCGCTCGCTGCACGAACTCGCGACCACACGGATCTCGTGTTACCCGAACGCCGGGATACCCGACACCGAAACCGGCACCTATCTGGAGACGCCCGAAACTCTTGCCGCGCAATTGGAACGCTTCATTTCGCATGGCTGGTTGAACATCGTGGGCGGCTGCTGCGGCACCCGGCCCGATCACATCCGCGCCATCGTGCAAATGGCCGACGGCAAAAAGCCGCGCGCATTGAAACAGCCCACGCACCGCACCTATTTTTCCGGCATCGAAACGGTGGAAGCCGAGGACAGCAACCGGCCGCTCATCGTCGGCGAGCGCACCAACGTCATCGGCTCGCGTCTGTTCAAGAAAATGATCGCGGAAGAGAAGTGGGAGGAAGCCACCGAAATCGCCCGCTGGCAGATCCGCAACGGCGCGCACATCGTCGATGTCTGCCTGCAATCGAGCGATCGCGACGAGCTGAACGACATTCCCCTGTTCTACGAAAAGCTCATCCGTAAAATCAAAGCGCCGATCATGGTGGATACGACCGACGCGCGCTCGATTGAGCTTTCGCTTACCTACTGTCAGGGCAAGAGCATCATTAATTCCATCAATCTCGAAGACGGCGAAGAAAAGTTCGAGCGCATCTGTCCCATCGCGAAGCAATACGGCGCGGCTCTGGTGGTGGGTTGCATCGACGAAGATCCGATTCAGGCGCAGGCCTTTACTCGCGAACGCAAGCTGGCGGTAGCGGAGCGCTCCGTCCAGATCCTCACCACGAAATACGGCATCGCGCCCGAAGACATCATCATCGATCCGCTCGTTTTCCCCTGCGCTACAGGGGACGAAAATTACATCGGCGGCGCTGTCGAGACCATCGAATCAATCCGTCTCATCAAAGAAAAGATCCCGTATGTCAAAACCGTCCTCGGGATCTCCAACATCTCCTTCGGCCTCCCCGCCGCCGCCCGCGAAGTTGTCAATTCCGTCTTCCTGTATTACTGCACCAAAGCCGGACTCGACCTCGCCATCGTCAACGCGGAGAAGCTGGAACGGTTCGCGAGCATTCCCGAAGAAGAGCGCCGTTTGGCCGAAGCTCTCCTCAAGAACGCACCTCCGGTCAATGTCCCAGCCGATCATCCCAATTTTGCGCTGCTCGAAGCGGTCCCCGATGATTGGCGATTGCAATCTCGCGACCAAAAAATTGCGGTGAACCAGTTCCATATAGCCGCCATCTCCGAACACTTCCGCGGCGCGAGCAGCCGCCAAAAGAAAAAGACCTCCGACCTGCCACTCGACGAGCGCCTCGCGAACTACATCATCGAAGGCACGAAAGACGGGCTCATTCCGGACCTCGATCTGAAACTTAAAGAAGGCGCAGCGCCGCTCGATATTATTAACGGGCCACTCATGGCGGGAATGGGCGAGGTCGGCCGCCTGTTTAATAACAACGAGCTCATCGTCGCCGAAGTTCTGCAATCCGCAGAAGCCATGAAAGCGGCTGTCAATCATCTGGAACAGTTCATGGAGAAGTCGGCGTCCTCCACGCGCGGCAAAATCGTGCTCGCGACGGTGAAGGGCGATGTTCACGATATCGGCAAAAATCTGGTCGAAATCATCCTGAGCAACAACGGCTACGAGGTGGTCAATCTCGGCATCAAAGTCCCGCCGGACGAGCTGATCAAGGCGTATCAGCAATACCATCCGGACGCGATCGGCCTCTCCGGGCTGCTGGTCAAGAGCGCGCAGCAGATGGTCACCACCGCAGGGGATCTGAAGGATGCCGGAATCGCCGTTCCGTTACTGGTTGGTGGAGCGGCGCTATCCGAAAAGTTCACGAAGACGAAAATTGCGCCTACGTACACGTCGCCGACGTTCTACGCCAAAGACGCCATGACCGGTTTGCGGCTGATGAACGAGATCATGGATCCCGAGCTGCGCGAGCGTGTTTTGCGCGAGCACATCTTCCGCGATACGCCGGCCGAAACGACCCCTCGCGAGCCGGTCGTGATTCCGTCCGGTGAGCGCCGCAGTCCCAAAGTCCACACGGACATTCCCATTCCTCCGGCACCGTATCTGGACCGGAAGATCCGCACGATTCCGAACCTGGCCGATGTGTGGAGCTACATCAATCCCTTCATGCTCTATGGCCGCCATCTCGGGTTCAAGGGTAACTTCGAAAAATTACTGGCGGAGCGCGACCCCAAAGCGCTGGAGTTGTTCCACAACGTCGAAGATGTCAAGCGCGAGGCCGCCACGTTCATGAAAGCGCGAGCGGTCTGGCAATTCTTTGAGGCCGAACGCGAAGGCAACACGCTTCATCTGTTCGCCCCAGGCGCCACATCTCCACTCGAAAGCTTCCGCTTTGGACGGCAGGCCAAATCCGACGGGCTTTGCTTGAGCGATTACGCGCTCGATCCGCAGGACGGCCGGCGCGACCACATCGCGCTGTTCGTCGTGACTGCCGGCGAAGGAATCATCGAGCATTCCGAAGAGGCGAAATCGCGCGGCGAATACTTCAAAGCGCATGCCCTGCAGGCGCTCGGTATCGAAACCGCCGAGGCCTGCGCCGAGTGGCTGCATCGCCGCATTCGCGAAGACTGGGGCTTCCCCGATCCGCCCACGCTCACCATGCATGAGCGGTTTACCTCCCGTTACCGCGGCAAACGATATAGTTTTGGTTATCCGGCTTGCCCGAACCTGGAGGATCAGGCCAAACTCTGGCGGCTGCTCCGGCCCGAAGAAATCGGCGTTCGGCTCACCGAAGGCTTCATGATGGAGCCCGAGGCCAGCGTGTCAGCCCTCGTCTTCCATCACCCGGATTGCGCGTATTTCAGCGCCGCCGAAGAGACAGAACCGGCTTTTGCGTAAAGCCGGCTGCCGCTATCCCATCCTCGCGCGAGTCGCGAAATTTCCAGCTTTCGTGAGCCCGCCCGCTCGCTTTCCGCGCTTTACAAAACAGAAGAAGGTTCTGCGAAGTCCGGACCGCCCCAAAAGCTGAGGTTGTCACTGCAGCTCACGAGTTCGGCGGGTGCCTTCGCCAGGGTAAAGCGTGAGGAATGCATCGTAAGGAGTTTCTGAATGAACAGACGAACGATACTCAAACGGCTTGTGGCGCTGCCGTTCGTACCGGTTCTGCAGTCTTCCGGGCAAAACTCGGTCCAGAGTGAACTCTCCTCTTTCCGCCGCGTTCGTCCCTCGGACCCTTCGTGGCCCACCGTGGCCAGTTGGGAAAAGCTAAAAGCACAGGTCCACGGCCATCTGCGCTCCGGAAAGTCCGTGTTTACCGGATGCCAGTCAACGTCTGGCGGTACTGGATGTCAAAAATTATTCAAGGACCTGCAGAATCCTTATTTCATCGGCGATCAACCCTGCGGTACCCAGACCGTCGGCTGGGTCGATGGCTGGATTACGGCTCCCAGTGCCTACGTTGTCGAAGCGCACACTGTCAGCGATGTCGTTGCTGCCGTCAATTTTGCGCGGGACCACCGGCTCCGCTTAGTCGTCAAGGGCGGCGGTCACAGCTATCAAGGGACGTCAAACGCCGCTGACTCTCTGCTGATCTGGACTCGGCCGATGAACCGGATCGCCCTGCACGATCGATTTGTCCCCCAAGGTTGTTCGAAGCAGCAAGCGCCGTGTCCCGCTGTCACCATTGAAGCGGGCGCTCTGTGGATGGACGCCTACAACGCTGTAACCACGATCGGTCAACGTTACGTACAAGGAGGCGGCTGCGCGACCGTCGGTGTCGCCGGACTGATCCAGAGCGGCGGATTCGGAAGCTTTTCCAAGAACTTCGGTACGGCGGCAGCAGGCCTCTTAGAGGCGGAGGTGGTCACAGCCGACGGCCAGGTGCGCACCGCCAACGCCTGCACGGATGCAGATCTTTTCTGGGGTATCAAAGGCGGTGGTGGCGGCAGCTTGGGTGTGGTCACGAAAGTGACCCTCAGAACGCATGAGCTGCCGCCTTATTTCGCGCGCGTGGTTGGAAACATCAAAGCGTCTTCCGATCGCTCGTTCCGCAGATTGATCGGGCAGTTTCTTGACTTTTATCATGAAAGTCTTTTGAACCCCCACTGGGGTGAGAGCGTCGCCTTCGGGCGCGACAACACCTTGGGCATCACCATGGCTTTTCTCGGCGATGAAGAGCGGCAGGCACAGGACACCTGGAAGGCTTTCCTTGGGTGGGTGGCTGCGGCTCCCCGCGAATTCACGTTCGCGCCGGCACTCAGGTTCGATGTGATACCGGCTCGCCATTACTGGGACGCTGCATACCTCAGGAAGAACTTTCCCGGCAGGATTGCCGCTGATTCCCGTCCCGGTGCGTTGCCGGATCACGTATGGTGGTCGAGCACGCAGGGCGAAGTGGGAATCTTCATCCATGGATACGAATCGGGTTGGGTACCGGCGGCGTTACTTGAAAGCGAAAAGCGACAAAAGCTGGCCGATGCGCTTTTCGCGAGCAGCCGCCAATGGGGATTATCCTTACACTTCAACAAAGGGCTCGCCGGAGCCCCGCCGGACGCCATTACCGCCGCAAGAGATACCGCCATGAACCCGGCTGTGCTCGACGCCTTTGCCCTCGCAATCATCGGAGCGGGAGAACAAGGGGCATACCCGGGCGTTACCGGCCGCGAACCCAACCTGACAGTGGCGCGGAGCGAAGCGGCTCAGGTCAAACGCGCGATGGACGAAATTCGCAAGTTGGTTCCTAACCCAGGTTCGTACGTCTCTGAGGGCAACTTCTCCGACAGCTCATGGCAACTGTCGTACTGGGGTTCGAATTATCCTCGGCTCCGAGCAGTCAAAAGGAAATATGATCCGCAAGGACTCTTCTTTGTCCATCACGGAGTAGGCAGCGAAGAGTGGAGCGCGGACGGCTTCACGCGCTTGCCCTACAAGGTTTGAAACGGTTTCTGCGAGCCGTAGTCCAGTTGTCGAAAGGTGAGGTGATTTCGCCAGTGCTGAGAGGTTTCATCTTCCTCGTTCTGTTTTTTATCGGGCTGATTGTCTGGCTGCTCTGTTGGCTCGCTTTCCATATCGCCGGCGGCCTCATCCATCTGCTGCTGGTGTTCGCGATCATCATGCTGATCATCCACTTTGTCTTCGGCCGCCGGACAACTTAAAACGGATCCCCTCCCCTGAAAAACCGCTCCCTGGCGGTCGTGGCTCTGTTGCGGTATCGTTCGCATGGCCCGGTAGAAGCCGAACTCCGTTGAAGTCGCGGCCCCTCGCTTACGCTCAGGGTTCCGATCCTGGTGCTAGCCGGATTGTTTTCTCTTTACATCGATATTGAGCCGCTTGATTTTTTGGTTTAAGGTCGAGAGCGGAATGCGCAACGATTCGGCCGCTTCTGTCTGGCTGTAATTCACCAACTCCAGCGCTTCGATAATCTTCCTTCGCTCGAAATCCGCAACAATTTCAAATAACGAAGCGTCGGGAGCCACCATTCCGTTGGTGTCGCGCGAGATGCGCATGCCGCTCGCCTGCTGCAAATGGTCCGGCAGCACATGCGCGGGCACGGAGATGGTGGTGGTCAGCACGACCGCCCGCTCTACCACGTTCTCGAGCTCGCGCACATTGCCCGGCCAGTTATGCTCCATCAGAATCTGCATCGCTTCGGGTTCAAAGCTGAGATTGGAGCGGCCGTCGTTGTTCAAAAACTTTTCGTTTTCCCGGCAATAGCGCGTGAAGAAATAATCCACTAACAGCGGGATATCTTCTTTTCGCTCCCGGAGCGGCGGCAGATTCAGATTAATGACGTTCAACCGGTAATACAGGTCTTCGCGAAATTTGCCCTCTTCCACGAGCTTGCGCAAGTCGGCATTAGTGGCCGCAATCAGCCGCACATCCACGCGAATGCTTTCATTCGAGCCCACCGGCATAAACTCGCGATCCTGCAAAACGCGCAGCAGTTTTACCTGAATTTCGGGGCTGATTGTGCCGATCTCGTCAAAAAAAATGGTGCCGCGATTCGCTACTTCGAACAGGCCTTTTTTGTTGGCGACGGCGCTGGTAAACGATCCTTTGACGTGACCAAAGAGCGTCGATTCCAGCAGTTCGGAGGAGAGCGATCCGCTGTTGACCGGCACAAACATCTGATCGGCGCGCGCCGAGTGCGCATGAATGGCCTTCGCAATTAATTCCTTGCCGGTCCCGGTTTCGCCGCAAATCAGAATCGTGGCGCGGCTCGGAGCGACCTGCGCAACTTGATCCAGCAAACGCAGCATGCGCTCGCTCTTTCCGACGATGTTGGGGAACGCATACCGCTGCTTCAGAGCGCGTTTGAGCTGCGTGTTTTCGCGCTCCAGATGGCCTTTCGAGATCATGCGGTCGATCTCGATTAACAGCTTTTCGTTGTCCCAGGGTTTGGCGAAATAGTCGTTCGCGCCCGATTTCAAGGCGCGCACCGCCACTTCCACGGAACCGTACGCGGTCAGCATAAAGATGGGCGTTTCGCGGTCCCGCTGGCGGATGTCCGCCAGCACTTCCATGCCGGAGCGGTCCGGCATCATCAGATCGAGCAGCACCAGGTCGTAGCTTCCGGCCTCGAACTTCTGAAGTCCCTGCGTGGCATTTTCCGCCAGATCGACCATGTAATCCTCGCCGGTTAGCAACAGTTCAAGACTCTCCCGAATATCGGCCTCGTCATCGACGACCAAAATACGCCGCTGCGAGGGAGAGCCCAGCCGGTCCGCCGGCAAATCGTGATTCGTAAATCCCACTACAGTGGTTGTATCAGACATAGGAAAAATGGAAACACCGCTCCCTTGAAAGTCGCGACCCCTCGCTTACGCTCAGGGTTCCGATCTGGGGTCGCTTACGCTTCCGGTTTCCGGGCCACCGGTATATGCGGGTCTGCGCCCCGCGATGGCGGTCGCGGCTCTGTCAGGCGGGGAGGGCTTCGAGGGCCTTGGCTGGACGCGCAGCGATGCCTGGAAATTCGAGCCGGAAGCGCGTGCCGTGTCCCACCGTGCTATCGACTTCAATGATGCCATTGTGCTCTTGCACAATGCCGTAGGTAATCGAAAGGCCGAGCCCGGTTCCCTTCTTCGGCGCTTTGGTAGTAAAGAAAGGATCGTAGATACGCGCCAGATTTTCGGGCGCGATACCTTGCCCCGTATCCGCGATCTCGACATGCGCAAAGCCGTTTTCCGCCCAGGTGCGGATGGTGAGCGAACCTCCGCCGGGCATGGCATCGCGCGCATTGATGAACAGGTTGAGGAAGACCTGCTGCAGCTTGCCGGAATTTCCCCGCACCGGCGGCAGCTTCTCAGCCAGGTTCACGGCGGTCTGCACGCCGCTCTTTTGGAATTGATGTTCGATCAACGTGGCGGTCTCGCGAATGACACGGTTCAGATCGACTTCGCCGAACTCGGTCGGCGAGGTGCGTGAAAAGTTGAGCAGCGAATTCACGATTTCGCTGGCCCGGAAGGTTTGCTTCGCGATCTTTTCGAGCAGTTTCGATTTCTGGTCGTCGCCCGTTACCTGCTTGGCCAGCATCTGCGCATACGTGGAAATTACCGCGAGCGGCGTGTTCACTTCGTGCGCCACGCCGGCTGCCAGCAGCCCGATGGAACTGAGCTTATCGGCCTGCACGAGTTTGCGCTCCAGCTCGTCGCGATCCGTTACGTCGTCGAAAATAATCAAGCGCCCGATCTGTTTCGACTCTTTGGAAACGAGCGGCGCAATCGCGATATTCACGATGGATTCACGCCCGCGCGGGGCAGCCTTGGCCAGCTCTAATCCATGATGGCCATTCCTGCCGTCCGAGATCGCCTGGGGCTGCGGGTCCAGCCTCCGCCACAACGACACGCGGTAAACGTTATGGATACCGTCCTCGCCGCGCAGGCCATTGAATGTCTGGCACAGCTCCGGCGGAAACAGCTCCGAAAGCCTGCGCCCCATCGCGCTCTCGCGCGGAATGCCGGTCAGTTTTTCGATCTGCGAATTCCAGCTCTCTACCCGGTCATCGAGGGCCGCCGCCAGAATACCCACGTTGATGGATTCGACGATGTTTTCGCTGAACTCCTTCAGCCGTTCGTATTCGTCCACCTTGCGCTGCAGAGAGCTATAGAGCCGCGAGTTTTCGATCGCGATGGCCACATAGTTCGAAAGCGTTACCAAGAGCTCGATGTCATCGCTCGATAGAAAATCGCCTTCGGTGGTGCGGCTCACGCCGAAAAACGCGATGGTCTTTCCGCGCGATTTACACGCGACGTAATACGTAAAGTCGAGGCTCGCAATGGTATCCCGCACGGAGGCAGGCCACTGTTCCGAGACAATATCGCGCAAATGCTTCGGCCGTTCAAAAAAGAGGAACGTGCGATCGAGCGACTCTTCGAGGAATCGCAGATCGAGCGGGTGCGGCAGCGGCTTGGTGGTCCGGCCCGATTTCTGCGTCACCGAGTGCAAGTGGAAATGGCCCGGAGACGTTTCGTCCATCAGAAAGAACCCGATCTGCTGAATCGACAGCGTGCGCAACAGCCGGTCCGATACCTTGGCCAGCATGGCGTTGCGATCGGTTTCGGAGCTCAACTCGCGCGCGAACTCGATCAGGGTCAAACGCGCATCGTAGCGGTCGCGATAAAAGACCCAGCGGTCCAGTTGCTCCTGAATCCAGCGCCGGATCGGCTGAAAGACAAACGTCGCAAAGGAGATGAGAACGACGAAGGCCGGCGGCGTAATGGTCCGGGTATTGAAGATCAGGAAAATGAGCCCGTAGAAGGTCCCGATGACGGCCAGTGTCGCGAGCGTGTAGACGTAGCCTTGCTGGAAAATGATGTCCACGTCCATGAGGCGGTAGCGCGTAATCGCATAGGCCCAGGTCAGCGGAATGAGCCCCATTGAAAGCACGCTCAGGTTCATCAGGTGGTTCGGCACCGCGCCCGCCAGATACGGAATCGCATAAAGCAGAGTGAACGGAGCAAGCCCCAGCAGCGCCCCATTGCGCAAGTACTTAAGCTGGCGCCGGATGACCGGGTCCTCCGAATGCGCAAAGTCGATCCCCAGCACCGCGGCCCCGGCAAAGTACAGCAGCAGCGAATAAGCGAGGGTGGCGCGGTCGAGCAGCCAGCGCACTTCGAGGAGCGGGCTCGAAAACTTCAGCACGCCCTCGGCCGCCGCGGCCGCAAGCGCCAGCAGCAGGAGGGATGGCAGGTACAGCAGAACCAGCCCGCCGCGCCGCCGCAGGAAGGAGGGGCGTATGTGGAAAGTCAGGCAGAAATGCAGGAACACGGCCGGAGCGATCAGCTCGGCCGCCATGTTGCCCCAGTACAGGAATTCGTCGAACGTATTCAGCTTGCCGGAATAGTGGAAGCAGCAGGCGGCAAAGGAAATGAGGCAGAGCAGGAAAAAATGCAGCGATTTCGAGGCGCTGGTGCGGCGGTAATAGACAAACAGCCCGATGGCTAAGTAGAAGAATCCGACGACGTATTGATAATAAATGGCGGAATCGCGCGGGGCCGCCTGAATAATGATGTTATCTTTCCGGAATTCGATCCCGTCGCGCCGCAGCGTATAGCTGGTCTGTGTCAGAAGCGGGATTTCAAAGAGCGCTTGTGGGACGTCGAGCGACCGGCGGATGGGGGAGGAACCGATCTGCAGCACTTGGTCTCCCAGCCGGATTCCGGCTTTGTCTCCGGCGCTGCCGGGGGCGATATGGATAGCCACCACCCGGAGGTGGTTATCGGGCCCTTTCTGGTCCAGCCAAGTAACGCCGTCGTCGTGGACCGGATAGCTGCGGAGATGCTGAATGCTCAAGATGGCGCAGATGATCGCCGCCACCGTGAGGATCAGCAGCAGGGTGCCCGCGAATTGATTTCGTGACTCGCTCACCTGACACATGAGGACGTGGTAGTCGTCCTCTCTCCCACATTCGCGATTAGGTCAGCCATTCCCGGTTGCACGCGGGCAACCAACCTCGTAAGTACATCATAACCAGTAAATCCGGGGAAAGTTGGAGTGTAAACCTTTTCATTTTAGGAACCCTGCCTACTAAATCCCATAGGAATTGTGGGCCCCTTGCTAACGCGCGGGGTTCTGACGCGCGGGGTTCCGCAGGCCGGCGTGAAACCCGGCGGTTCCGAAATACGTCCCGCCGTTGACGTTGCAGCGAAACGCACTTAGACTTGTTAATAGACCCCCAGGCTACTTAAGGTGGTTTTTCCCTATGAAGTTATCTCTTGCCCTCACTGCTTCCGTTCTGGCGGTGGGCATGTGCTTTGCCCAGAACAGCAGTAAATCGTCGAGCAGCAGTTCGAGTTCCACCGACGAGACGGTCGCGAAGCCGCTCACCAAAAAGCAAATCGCGAAAAAGCAGAAGCAGCTCGAAAAAGAGCTGATGGGTCCGTGGAAGAAGTGGCTCAACGAAGACGTTGTTTACATCATCACGGACGAGGAAAAACAAGCCTTTAAGCGCCTAAAGACGGACGAGGAACGCCAGCAGTTCGTGGAGCAGTTCTGGCTGCGCCGCGATCCCACACCCGACACCGAAGAGAACGAGTACAAAGAAGAGCACTACCGCCGCATTGCCTACGCCAACGATCATTACGCCTCCGGTATCCCCGGCTGGAAGACCGACCGCGGCATGATCTACATCAAATATGGCCCGCCGGACGAGATCGATTCCCACCCCTCGGGCGGAAGCTATGAGCGGCCCATCGAAGAAGGTGGCGGCGAGACATCTACCTACCCGTTCGAAGACTGGCGCTATCGCTATATCGAAGGCGTGGGCAGCAACATCATTATCGAGTTCGTGGATACGACGATGAGCGGCGAGTACCACATCGCTACCGATCCCGAGGAAAAGGACGCCCTGCTGTATGTTCCGGGGGCCGGTTTGACCATCGCCGAGCAGATGGGGATGGCCGACAAAACGCAGCGCTTCCAGCGCACCGACGGAACCCACCTGGGCGTCGGAAACCAGCCGCTGCCGGAGAGCATGAACGAGTTCACCCGGCTGGAGCAGTTGGCCAACTTGCAGAAAGCCCCGGCGATTAAGTTTAAAGATCTGAACGCCGTGGTGGAATCGAACATCAAGTACAACACCCTGCCGATGCAGGTCCGGGTCGATTACATTCGGGTGACGGACGCCACTGTACTCGCCAACATCAGCGTTTTGTTCAAGAACAATGATCTGAATTTTGCAACCAAGGACAAGATCGCGAAGGCAACTGTCAATATCTACGGGCGCGTTACGTCGCTGACCCGCCGGCCGGTGCAGTGGTTCGAAGATACGGTCACGGCGCAGCTTCCCCAGGAAATGCTGCAGCAGGCCATGAACGGCTCCCAGATCTATTCCAAACGGATTCCGCTGCCTCCGGGCACCTACCGCCTCAACATCGTTGCCAAGGATGTCGTTGCCAACACTATGAACAATTACGAGGTGGCGATGAATGTCCCGCACTACGACGAAGATCAACTCGGCGCGAGCAGCCTGATTCTGGCCGATGAACTCGAACGGGTACCGACCAATAGCATCGGGACCGGCCAGTTTGTGATCCGAAGCTCCAAGGTCCGGCCGCGGATCAACGATACGTTTAAGCAGAGCGAAAGCATGGGGATCTATACCGAGTTCTATAACTTCGGCATGGATCAAAAGACAAAAAAGCCGGAGGGTACTATCGAGTACGACGTGGTCAACAATGCGGACAACAAAACCGTCCTGAGCTATTCAGAGAATTTGACGGCCATTCCGAACGCTTCTCCGTTCCTGGTGACGGTGGAAAAGAAGCTGCCGCTAAAGAGCCTGGCCCCCGGAAAGTACACCCTGAAGGTAAAAGTAACGGATAAGCTCAAAAACCAGAGCCTTACCCCGTCGGCGCAGTTTACGGTAACATCATAGGCATCTCCGCTTGTTTCAGCGAGAGAGGCGAAAGGTCATCTTGCAGTCGGTTCTCGCGGGCAAAAGATTCGCCACTACGGCACTTCTGAGCGCGCTTCTGGCGATTGCCGGACGCGCTGAGGGGGGCGATTTGTCCCTGCCCGTGACGGGGAACCTGCTCGGCTCGGTGGTGGATGCCGCCGGCACCCCGCAGCGCGGCGCCACCGTACGCGTTTTTAACAAATACCAGCAGCTCGTCTCGAGGACTGTTACGGCGCCGGACGGGCGATTCGCCTTCGCCAGCCTTCCGGTCGATCTCTATTCCGTTCGCGTCGCATTGGCCAGCTTTCTTCCGGCCGCCCGGGACCGGGTCGCCGTCCGGGCGGGCGCGAACAGCGTGCTCCAGATCCACCTGACTACGCTTTTCAGCAGTATTGAAGTCAAGTACAATCTGCCCGGCGCGGCTATGAGCGACGATTGGAAATGGGTGCTGCGTTCCTCGCCCGCGACGCGCCTCATTACACGCTATCTGCCGGACGAACCGTCTCCCGCGCCGCAGCAACACAAGCCCATCTTTACAGGCACGCGCGCGATGGTGTCGCTTTCAGGGGGAGGCGGCGGGTCTATTGGCTCCGGATGGGGGGATTCTGAACTGGGACTGCCGGACGTCGGTACGGGCTTTGCCCTCGCCACGAATCTCCTGGGCAACAATGAGCTGCAATTCGGCGGCGCTTTCGGCCAGAATACGAGTCTGGGCGTTCCTGCCATGGGACTCTGCGCCATCTATCGCCGCGACGATGGCAGCGGCTTTGGCGCTCCTCCGGAAGTGACCCTCATGATGTCGCAGTTCGGCCTGGTGGGTCCGCAGCAATTAGGCTCCGCCAATGCCGGGGGCCAGTTGCCCACCATCCTGCGGACCATGTCCTTGAGCATCTACAACGTTCTGGATGCCGTGGACAATGTCCACATCGAATACGGGATGACTGCTGAATCGGTCGATTACTTACAGCACACGAGCCGCGTCAGCCCGTTTGCGCGGATGACTGTGAGCCTTGCGCCGGGACGCAAGATCGTCGCTGCTTATAGCGACGGCGCCCGCCCCGATGAGCTGACCGCGCACCAGCAGGAGCAGGCCGCGCAAGCAGACGCGCCGGGCGCTTCGGACGAGTTGGCGAACACCGCCAGCACCATGACCCGGCTGCCGCAGATTTCCAATCGCGACGGCATGTTGGAGATGCAACGCACTCAGAGCTATGAAGTGGGGTACACCAGCACGTCCCATTCACACAGTTACTCGGTCAGCGCGTTTCATGAGGTGGTTTCGAACGGCCGCGTCAATGTAGCCGGGACGCTCACCCCGCTGAATACAGAAGACCTGCTTTGGGATGGCGTTTCGCCGGCGGCCAGCTACAACATCGGCAATTACACCCGGAACGGGTACATTGCTTCGGCCGATCAGCAGATCGATGACATGCTCGATTTCCAGGCTGCTTTTGGGCGCATGGGCGGGTTTGCGGTCGATGAAGGCGGGTTCGCGGCCCTGAAAGAGGGTATGCGGAATGTGGCCGCAGCGAGCGTCAAAGTGCGCGCGCCGGTGGCCGGTACCCGGATCGTCGCCAACTATGGCTGGGTGGATGCGGGCACGGTGATTCCCATGCATGCCTTCACCACGCAGAATGTTTATATCTCGCCCGGTTTGAACCTGAGTGTGCGCCAGCCGTTGCCGTCGCCGTTCGGAATGTCCGGCCACTTTGAGCTGACTGCCGATATTCGCAATCTCCTCGCGCAAGGCTACCTGCCCGTGAGCGCCGGGAGTCACAGCCTGATTGTGGTGCAAGCTCCGCGCGTTATCCGGGGTGGAGTGAATTTCATCTTTTGAAAACGGTCCTTGCAGTTCTTCTCGCCGGGTTTTCCATCGCGGCAACCAATGTCCAGCCGGACCCCTTTGCTTCGAACTCCCGGGTGCACGTGCTGCTGTTTGTTCGTACGGATTGTCCGCTGACGAACCGCTACGCTCCCGAACTACAGCGCATTGCCGCTGAATTTCAGCAGAAAGCCGATTTCTGGCTGGTCTACCCCGACCCGTCGGAAACGCCCAAAGCCATCGAGGAGCATATCGCCGAATATCACTTTCCGGGTACCGCCGTACAGGATCCACACCACGCGCTGGTGAAGCGCGCCCACGCCACTGTGGCTCCGGAGGCCGCGGTGTTTGACTCAAACGGCGCGCTTAAATATCACGGGCGCATTGATGACCGGTACGTCGATTGGGGCAAGTCCCGCCCGGCGGCGCAAGTACACGATCTGGAAAACGCCATCTCCGCCGTCCTCGCCGGAAAGCCCGTCGCGCAACCGGAAACGCACGCCATCGGATGCTCGCTGGCAGATGTGGAGTGACTCTTGGCGCACGCTTTTTAAGCGTGCTGCTGTGGGCTTCAGCCCAGAGTCTTCTCCCCTCCACATTCCACGACATCGCTCCGATCATCTACACGAACTGCGCGCCCTGCCATCGCCCTGGCGAATCCGGCCCCTTCCCGCTCCTCACCTATGAAGACGTCAAGAAACATGCCCGCCAGATCGCCGCAGTGACGCGCAGCCGCTACATGCCGCCCTGGCTGCCCGAAGCCGGCTACGGCGAATTCCAGGACGAGCGGCATCTCACCGATGCCCAAATAAAACTGATCGCCGATTGGGTCCGAGCCGGGGCCCCTGAAGGCCCCGCGAGCGAAATTCCGCCGCCTAAATTGACTCCCGGCTGGCAGCTCGGAACACCGGATCTGATTCTCCAGGCGCCGCGCGCGTTTGCAGTGCCTGCATCCGGTCCCGATCTCTTCTGGAACTTCATCTTCCACCCGAATCTCAAGACAACCCGCTATGTCCGCGCCATTGAGATTAAGCCGCAAACCCGCCTGGTACACCACGCCAACCTGCTTATTGACCGCTTCGGTTCATCTCGCAAGCTGGGCGCTGCCGGTTTTCCCGGAATGGATTTCGCCGTCGACCGCAACCCGTTAGATCCCGACAGTCACTTTCTCTTCTGGAAACCCGGTACCGTGCCCTATGTCGAACCGGAGGGCTTTTCCTGGCGGCTCGATCCCGGCAATCTTCTGATCCTGAACACGCACCTGCAACCCTCCGGCAAACCCGAACAGGTACAGCCCACAGCCGGCCTGTATTTCACCGATAAGCCGCCGACGCATTTTCCGATCCTGATTCAACTCGAAAATGACAACGCTCTCAACATCCCGCCTGGCGACCGTGATTTCGTAATCTCCGATGATTTCCGCTTGCCGGTCAATGTAGACGCCCTCGCCATATACCCGCACGCGCACTATCTGGGCAAGCTGCTCGTAGCCTATGCCAGGCTATCCGACGGTACGCGCAAATGGCTCATCCGCATTCCCGATTGGAACCTCAACTGGCAAGCCGTCTATCGCTATCGCCAGCCGGTGTTTCTGCCCAAGGGTACTGTGATCTCCATGCGCTTCCACTACGACATTCAGCCGCCAATCCGCGCAACCCGAACTATCCGCCGAAGCGCGTGAAAGCCGGCAATCAGGCGACTGACGAAATGGGCCATCTCTGGCTACAGTTGCTGCCGCGCGGCGCGGGCGATCACCGCCGCACCATCGAAGAAGCGCTCATGCGGCACCGTCTCGAAAAATACCCGGACGACTTTTCAGCGCATTTGAATTTGGGAGCGATTTTGCTCTCGCGCCTCGATATGCAAGGTGCTGCGGGGATGCTCGAAACCGCGGTGCGCCTGAATCCGAACAGCCCCGAGGCCCACGACATGCTCGGCTCCGCCCTGCGCAATCTGGGCCGCCAGCGCGAGGCAATCGCGCAATTCCGTCTGGCTTTAAAAGCTCAACCGGAGTATGTCAACGCGCGCTACGACCTCGCTCTCGCGCTCGCAAAATCCGGCAACTTCCCGGAAGCCATCGCCAATTTACAACAGGTGGTCGCGGCGTTTCCCAACAATGCCCGGCTGCACAACCAACTGGGCACGCTTCTTGCGCACGAGGGCCAGCCTTCCGAAGCGCTCGCACAATTCAATCGCGCCCTCGCGCTCGACCCATCGAACGAAGATGCCCGGAAAAACCGCGACATCGTCCTCAAGCAATAAAATCAGAATTTCGGCGGCGTTTGCGGCTTCCGGTGTTCGAGATCGTAGACGCGCTTGCTCAATTCCGAAATCCGTTTGGCCTGTTGGTCTAACGCGGAGTCGATCTCTTTCAGCCGCTAAGGAGTATCAGCAGATCCCGGCAGGTACCGGCCCGTTCCTGATATACTCCCGGTATCAGGTCCTGTCATGGGAGAACAGCGTTTAGGCGATGTCATCGATGACCATTGCGTGAAGTGCCGCCGCATCACAAACCACTCGATTGTGTCCCTGGTGAACGGAGAAGCGGCCAAGGTTCGCTGCCGTACCTGCTATCACGATCACGATTACCGGCATGAGCAGGCGCCTCCTTCCAAGAAAGATTTGAAGAAGGCGGCGGCCGTTGCGGAAGCAAGTAAGAGCGAGCACGCATGAAATCGGGGACATCCCCGGCACGTGGATTTAACCCTTAGCCAGCAGCGCGAATCGCTTGCCATCGAAATTATTCGCGAATTATCCGCCCGCGGGCATCATGCCTATCTTGTCGGGGGATGCGTGCGCGACCGCCTTCTCGGCATCACGCCGAAAGATTACGACGTCAGCACCGACGCTACTCCTGACCAGATCGTCTCCTACTTTCCGCAGTCACAGTTAGTCGGCGCGCACTTCGGCGTCATTCTCGTGACGCGCGGAAAGGGAGTCCAGGTGGAAGTCGCCACCTTCCGCAGCGAAGGCGCCTATCTCGATGGCCGCCGTCCGAGTGAAGTGCGGTTTGAAACCAACCCGGCTCTGGACGCGCAGCGCCGCGATTTCACTATTAACGGTCTGTTTGAAAACCCTTTGACCGGCGAAGTTCTGGATTACGTTGGCGGCCGCACGGATCTGGAACGCCGTCTTATCCGCGCCATTGGCCGCGCCGAAGCCCGGTTCCGCGAAGATCATTTACGCATGCTGCGCGCTGTCCGTTTCGCGGCGCGGCTCAACTTCGCAGTCGATCGGGACACGCTCGAAGCCATTCGCCCGCTTGCCCAGTTCATCTCGAAAGTATCGCCGGAGCGAATCAGGGACGAGCTGGTCCGCATCCTCATTGAAGGCGGGCCACGCCGCGGCCTTCAACTTCTCGATGAAAGCGGATTATTAGCTCACCTGCTCCCGCAAGTAAAAGCATTTCAGGGCGTCGCGCAGCCGCCCGAATTTCATCCCGAAGGCGATGTCTGGTCACACGTTCTGCTCATGTTCCAGCTTGCACAGAATCCCACGCCAACCCTGGCCTTGGGTATTCTGCTGCACGACGTCGGCAAGCCGCCCACCTTTCGGATCGCGGACCGCATCCGCTTTGATGGACACGCAGAAACCGGCGCGCGGATGAGTCAAAAAATTCTGTGCGATCTACGTTTTTCGAACGAAGATGTCGACCGTGTTACTTCGCTTGTCGCCAATCACATGCGCTTCAAAGATGCGCGCCAGATGCGGCTCAGTACTTTGAAGCGCTTCCTCTGCCTACCCCATTTCGAGGAGCACCTGGAGCTTCACCGTCTCGATTGTCTCGCGAGCAACGGTTACACCGATGCGTACGAATTTGTGAAAGCCAAACTCGGCGAACTGAGCCAGCAGGAGTTGCGCCCTCCTCGCTTGCTCACCGGACGCGATTTAATCCAGGCCGGGTACCAACCGGGCCCGGACTTCGGCCGTGCGCTGCAAGCTGTTGAAACTGCACAACTGGAGGGCGAAATCGAAACGCGCGAACAAGCTCTCGCCCTCGCGCAATCAGTACTAAATCATCCCGCCTGAATAACAAAACTGGTATCCTGGCCCGAGCGGCTGCATCTTATAAAAGATTATTCGCCTATGCCTGTCACGGATTTGGCATCGACTCGCCTGCTGGAAGAACTGAAGGCGGCCCGAGCGCAAAGCGATTTGCTCTTCCGCATCCTGAAGCCGGAAGCCCTTTATGAACGTCCGATAGCGGAACGGCACCGGGTTATTTTTTACATCGGCCATTTGGATGGATTCGATGCGATTCAGATCTGCCGCGAAGGTCTCGGCAGAAAGTCCCCCGATCCGGAATTGGATTCGCTGTTTCAAGCAGGTATCGATCCAGATTCCGCGCACTTGCCGTCGGACACTCCTGGCGATTGGCCAACGCTCGAACAGGTGCAAGCTTACGTAAATCGCTGCCGCGAGCGTGTGGATGCGAGTCTCGAAGAGGCGCCGGATGAGACCGCGTATATGGCGCTGGAACATCGCCTCATGCATCTGGAAACGCTGGCCTACATGTTCCACAACTTCGCCTACGAGCTAAAAAACGCGCGCTTCAAACCCGAGCCGCGACAGCAAGGGAGCGGTTTCTCAATCAACGAATGGCGCACGATCCCCGAGGGCGTTGCGATCCTGGGCAAACCGCACGATGGCTCCTTCGGTTGGGACAACGAATACGAACAGATCCGCCAACAGGTCCCCGCCTTCCGCATACAGCGCTATAACGTCACCAACGGCGAATACCTCCGCTTCGTTGAACAAGGCGCAGCGCCGCCGCATTTCTGGATCAAACGCGACGGCGCATTTTTCTATCGCGGCATGCTGGAGGAAATCCCACTTCCTCTGGATTGGCCTGTCTATGTGACTCAACAGCAAGCCGAAGCTTACGCAAGCTGGCTGGGCAAGAGTTTGCCCACTGAAGAGCAATTCCATCGCGCGGCTTATGGCACGCCCGCAGGTCAGACGCGGCCGTATCCTTGGGGCGACGCCGAGCCGTCTCGCGAGCATGGCAATTTCGATTTTGCTCGTTGGGACCCCGAGCCGGTCTATGCGAGTCCCGCGGGCGACAGCGCGTTTGGCGTGAGCCAGCTTGTGGGCAATGGCTGGGAGTGGACTGGCACCATCTTCGCCCCATTCCCCGGTTTCAAACCGCGCGATTCGTATCCCGGCTATTCGGCCAACTTCTTCGACGGCGATCATTACGTCATGAAGGGCGGCTCGCCGCAAACCGCCGCTCGCCTGCTGCGATCTTCGTTCCGCAACTGGTTCCGCCGCGACTATCCGTACACATACGCTACGTTTCGCTGCGTGGAGAACTGAGCGGCAGCATGGCGGAAACGGTCACGCTCGAACTGAGCCCATTTGCAGCAGATGTTTTCGAAGGTCTTTCCAACAGCAAACAAAAACAGATACCGCCCCGCTATTTTTACGACGATTTGGGAAGCGCGCTATTTGAGGCCATTACGCTGCTGCCGGAATATGGGTTGACACGCGCGGACGAGCGATTACTCCGGCGGAACGCCCGGGAACTGGCGCAAATCGCGGGACGGCTTTCCGCCGTTGCGGAACTTGGCAGCGGCTCCGGCAAGAAGACGAGCCACATTCTCGCCGCGCTTTCGACCTATAACGAAGGGCTTCGCTATTGCCCGATTGACGTCTCGCAAGCCGCTCTGGAGGCATGCGCGAAAGAATTGGCGCCGCTCGCGCAGGTAGAGCCCGTTTGCGCGGATTGGCTTGACGGGCTCCGGCAGATCGCCCGTACCCGGACAGATTCGAAGCCTTTGCTTCTGCTCTTTCTCGGCAGCACCATTGGAAACTTCGAACGAAATTCCATTCCGGCATTTCTCAAAGATCTCCGCCGGGCACTCGCGCCCGGCGACTTGTTCCTGGTTGGCGCGGATCTGGTAAAAGATGTGGACCGCATGGTGCTTGCGTACGACGACCCAACCGGCGTGACAGCGGCTTTCAACCGCAACATTCTCGCTCGCATAAACCGCGACTTGGATGCCGATTTCGATCTGCGCTCGTTCGTCCACGAAGCGCGTTGGAATTCGGCGCAGCGCTGCATCGAAATGCACTTACGGTGTTCCCGCGATCAAACCATCTACATCGGCGCGCTGAATGCGAAATTCTTTTTTCGAGAAGGCGAGACCATCTGGACCGAATCGTCGCACAAATTCACCGTTGACGAACTGCATCGCTACGCATGCTCGGCCGGCTTCACTCCGGTGACTACCTGGGTCGACTCAGAATGGCCGTTTGCCGAGATGCTGGTGTCGGTACCCAAATCCTCTCGCCGCCGCCGTAATTAGAAGCGAATCGCGCAATCAGGCCGGCTTCCTCCCGGTCAATCTGGGATTGATAGAAGCCGACGAGACGCCGCTTTGCCGCGAGGGCACACGGCCGGCGCAGAATGGCCGGACGCAAACGCCTACCGCTCATTTTCTCGACTTCCTGGACGCACTGGCGCACGGCCACATCCGAATTCCAAGCCGCATACGGGAGATCTTCATAGAAAGCCAAATTCTTACGCTCTTGCCATATCGCGGCATCCCGCACCGTCAGATGATCGATATGATTTCCCAACCCGAGCGGCGCAATCACCGCACCCGCGATCCGTTGCTCTAAGGCCTGAAACTCACCGGGGTCCACTTTTAACGTGAAGACCGAGCTTACAGGCAATCCAAGCCGCAGCGGGGCGTCCAGCAGCCCGAGAGACTTTATACGGATATTCGAAGAAATGGAACTGAGCGCTCTGCGGTCTTCCCTTTCACGTATAACCGAGATGACTTCCGGGACGTCCGGCGCACACCGCGGCGCAAAGGCGCTGACGGTAAAGAAATTGATCACGGCCAGTTCCAGTTTCCACTCGCTCCACTGCGCGAGCGAGAGACCGAGTGAAAATACCGCATCATCCAGATGCGGCGAAAGCACCGTAACGCGCGGCATATTTCATCTGGCTCATCGAACCCACAAACCCCGGCGCGGCCGCCAAATGCTTGCACAATGTGAGCGACTGCGCCACAACCTGGTCCATATTGTAATAGCGGTACGTCGCCAGCCGGCCTGTAAAATGGACCCGCTCGTAACCGGCAGCAAGCTGCGCGTAACGCTTGTATAACTCCGCATTCTGCGGCGTCGGGACCGGATAATACGGATCACCCTCGTCCGCCGGGTACTCATAAACCACGCTGGTCTTCCGGTGCGCCTGACCGGTCAGATGCTTGAATTCCGTGATGCGCGTGTACCGATGCTCATTTGGATAGTTAATCACCGCAACCGGCTGCAAATACTCCCGATCGACGGTCTCATGCTGGAAACTCAGCGAGCGGTACGGTAACTTGCCGTATCGAAAATCGAAAAACTCATCGATTGGGCCGGTAAAAACAATTTCCCGGAAAAACGGACTATCGACAAGTTCCCGGTAATCACAACCGAGCTCCAGCGTGATATTCGGATGATCCAACATGTTCCCGAACATCGACGTATAACCGTGCTTCGGCATTGCCTGAAAGCGATCGGTAAAATAGCGGTCATCGCGATTTGTACGAACCGGAATACGCGCGGTGACGAGCGCATCCAGCTCCGAGGGATCTTTCCCCCACTGCTTCCGCGTATAATTCCGAAACAGCTTTTCGTATAGATCGCGGCCAACCTTGCTCACGACCACATCCTCCGATGTTCGGATGGGACTGCGAGGTTCCGCACGCGACGCAAAGAACTGCTCCACTTCTTCTTCGCTGGTGAGATTCAGATCGTATAGAAGATTGACCGTATCGAGATTGATGGGAACAGGCACCAGCTTCCCGTCGACCGCCGCCAGAACGCGGTGTTCATAACAGCGCCACGTCGTAAATTGCGAAAGATATTGAAAGACCTGCTCCGAATTGGTGTGAAAAATATGCGGACCGTAGCGATGAATCAGAAGCCCGTCGTCATTGTAATGGTCATAGGCATTGCCGCCGATGTGATCGCGGCGATCAATCACCAGAACGCTCTTTCCGTAACATCTCGCCATCCGCTCCGCGACTACGGCTCCGGCAAAGCCCGCCCCAACCACCAAATAATCAAACATGAGCAGCCATCCTGTGGGGCAGGATGGAATCCTGCGCGGCAGTTGCCAACCGCCGCTCGTAGCCGTCATTCATCAGCCGGTTCATACTGCTCCAGGTGCTGTCCCAAGACGACCGCCTTAGAAACTCATCTGTTCGCGCCGTGACTTCCGCCGCCTTGGGCCGTTTCAAAAACTCGTCTGCGATTTCAACAAACTCCTTCGCGCACCTCGCAATCCCGACAAGTCCAAGATCGCCATACGGACTCACGACGTCGCGTATGGGAGTGGAAATGACGCGCAGCCCCGCCGCCAGATATTCCGGCGTCTTAGTCGGACTAATAAATCGGGTAGATTCATTTAACGCGAATGGCAGCATCCCGATATCCCAACCCGATAAGTACGCCGGCAGGTCGGAGTATTGTTTCATCCCGAGATAGTGAATGTTACTCGCGTACGGCAGGCCGGCAGGATCGATCTTCACCACGGGGCCAAGCATCACAAGCTGCCATTCCGGACGAGCCGCGGCGATTTCGCGAATCAGGTTCAAATCCATCCGCTCATCGATTACTCCTGCGTATCCGAGCCGCGGACGCGGCAAACGGGCCTGATCGGCCGGATCGTCGTTATTGGCGCGCGCGCGCGCGAAATGATCGAGATCTACACTGCTTGGGAACAGATGAACCGCAGGATGCTGCTTGCGCTTCGATGCGAAGAGACTAGCGCCGCCGGTAAACACCAGATCGGCGTCGCGAAACAATTGCGCTTCGTTTTCGCGCATGGCCCGCGGCGCTCCAGCAAACGCCGAAAGCTCATCCATGCAGTCATAGACAGTCACGGCCGGTTTCAGAAATGAGGTGAACTCTTTCGCCATCGGCGTGTAATACCACGCGAGGTACTCCTGAATTCCGTTCTCCGCCAGCATCGATCGCAAAAGCTCTTGTTGTAAGCCGGTAGCCTCGCGAGGTTCCGTTCCGAGCGGTAACACCGGCGTCTGAATGCAGACACCACTCGAGCAGGCAGAGGAGCGCAGATACGGCTTTTCGCCCTCAAACACCGGCTCTTCCACGAAAAAAACTCTTCTATGCCGGGCAAAGCGGCTCATCAGGTGTTGTGGGCGTTGAAAGACGAATCCCCAGCGCAGGTGGGAGAAACAGATCAGATCGATGGTGTTGGGGTTGGGGTGCATAGAAATGATTACTCCGGTCAAGTCTGGATTGCTGGCGCAGGATTGCTTCGGCGAGCGGCCAGTGAATCTCTCTTTCGCCATGCGAGCCGGCGTAATCGAACAGGCCGTTATGGCAATGGCGATCGTCTTCCCAGCCGGGATGATTCAGGATTGGATAGAGACAGATGCCGTGAATGGGAATGCCCAGCGCGAGCGCGGTATACACCTCATCGCATACATAGTTGAACCATGCGGCGCGCACGCAATCTTCGGTCCCGGTCTCTGCCACGAAAATGGGTCTTCGGTATCGCTCCCATACTTCCAGTAGCATTTCGTGGAACGGCCGGTAGCGCAGGTCCGTGCGGGGCAGCGCTGTTTTGGAATTGTGCACCCACTGGTTTCGCTCGTAAAAGTTGACGCCAATAATGTCGAGAAACTCCGGACGCCCGCCTAATTCCGGCTCGAATTGGCCGGAGATCATGTCCCAAGCGTGATACTGAGCGAGCCGGTAGTTTTCGGCCTCAACATCATCGCCGGGAATCGCCGGGTTTCCGACTATGTTGATAACTGGTTCCGGCGAAATCAATCGAACGTTCGGAATCTCTTCGAGCAGGACTCGGCTGGACTTAGCGGCCGCGCGCACCAGGTTGCGTTTCAGTTCCCATCCACGCCCCACTGCATGCGGATTAATCGCGGCTGCGTCGCCCCCTGCCCAGGCGAGGAAGGAAATTTCGTTCACCGGCGCGATCTTGTTGCAGTCTCCGCGCCGGCGTAAGAAGCGCGCTGCCGCGTAAGTGAAATCCGCAAAGGCAGAAACGAACTCGCGTGAAAACACATCGACATGATCCGGCCAGCCGAAGTGGAGAAGGTCTAGAAGAACTTCCGTGCCGCTCTCGGAAGCAGCATCCAAAGTGAGCGCTAGTGAATCAAAATTATACTGGCTGGGAAGCTGCTCAATCAGGTGCCAGCGCGCAGCCACGCGCGCTGTTCTGATGCCAATCGCCTGAATGCGTTTGTGATCTTCACGGCCTAATCTATCGTGATCAGTGGATGCCAGTAAGTCCAGACGTTTGCCATCGGCCCGCTTATAAGTGGAGCATTCGAAGCCTGCCTGGAAAAAGCTCCGGAAGATGGGATGGACAAATGGCAATACAATTCCTCAAACAAACTAAAGACAGACACGACGTTCTTCATTACATAGATCACAGTTGAGGTATTTAGTTCCGCCCGTACTTTCACGGAGCGACAGGTGGGACGAACGGCTGCGCAGTCTGCCTACTCGTTAAATTCGCGCGCGGCAAACTTGCCTAAGGCCGTGAACGCTTGAAAAATACTGCCGAAGTTGGGATTCAGCGCCTTGCCGGAAACCGGCTGTTTTTCCGCGCTGGACTTTGGCAGGAGCGTGCGATTCACCAGCTCCATGAGGGTCCGGTTGAGCTCCGGAGCAAGCGTTTCCAAAACGATCAGCAATTTTGCAGGAAGGGAAATGGTGCAGATTCGACGACCACGCTCCAGCGCGTTTGCGATCTGGCGAGCTGCGTAGCCGGCTGAAACAGAGAAGGCGGGCAAATTTCCGAGCAGGCCGAACCAAGCAAACTCTTTTTGGGGTTCTCCCTTGAACTTCGCATTCAAATAAGAGCCGGTTCGCATCAAGCCGGGGACTACCGTGAGCACGTGGATATGCTTTGCGGCCACTTCGGCTCCGAGCCCGTTGGAAAAACCGACCGCCGCGAACTTCGCGCAACTATAGGGTAGAAGATGCGGAACGCTGACGCGCCCGCCGATAGAGGTGATATTGACGATATGGCCGCTGCCTTGTCTCTCCATCACAGGCAACACAGCAAAGGTGAGATGCACTGGAGCCCAAAACATCAGATCCATGGCGGCTGCGAATTCGGATTTGTCGAAACTCTGCGCCGGACCCACTTTGATGTGACCGGCATTATTCACGAGAACGTCGACTCTGCCGAACCGCGCTAGAACCCCACGGAGGAGTACACCGATTTCGGCCTCCCGGCTGATATCGGCGACAAAATATTCCGCGTCAATATTGTCTTTGGCAAGGATTTCGCGCGCGGACTGCAATTCATCCTCATCGCGAGCACAGAGCGCAAGGCGTGCGCCGCGCGAGCCGAATTCGCGGGCGATGGCCAGCCCCAGTCCACGGGACCCGCCGGTAATCAGCGCCACCTTGCCGCGCAAACTGACTCGTTGACTTCCCTTTTTAAGAATCGCAGCCCCGGCGGCAATTGCAGCGCCCGATAACGCCGTGGCCGCCAGCCACGCTCCTGCTTTTGTTTGATTCGCCATGTTCCTCAACAAAGAGAACTGAGGTACACGGCAAACGTTTCGTCGTATGGTCCCCGGAAAAGTGCCAGCAGCGGGGCCCCTCCCTCACGGTCGGGGTTCTGCTGGTTCTTCGGGTTCGGATTCGGGCGAAGTTTCGCCGACGCCGGCTTCGAATACTTTGTTTTCGGCGTCCATTGTTCCTTCGACGGGAGCTTCGCGGATGGCGAATCCATGGGGGCCGTTATCGCCTTGGTTCATCAAAAATTCACGTTCGGGCATGGTGATTGGTTTTTCTCCTAAGAATTAGCGGCGTGACCAGCGCCGGAAGAGCACTACATCATCTTCCGCTCGCGTGCGTGTGAATGCAAGTTTTGTTCCAGTCTGATTCCAGGCGAAAAAGCCGATGCTCCCTTCCCCGATGCGGAGTAGCTCGGAAGGAGGCTGGCCGTTTAATGGCTGGCGCAGGACTGCCGAGCGACTCGCGTCGAGATAATCCAATGCCTGGCCGTCGGGACTCCAATGGACGGGATTCGCAATAGGCAGGCGCGGGAACTCTTTCAGGATGGTTCCATCTTCCAGCGACAGGATGGCGACGGCCCAATCTCCATCCACCGGGCGGACTTCGCAGAGCACACGCGTTCCGTCGGGAGAGACGGAGGGGAAACGCGCCTGCAGCGAGGTCAGCCGCACGGGAATGCCGCCCGTGACCGGGAGCTTCCAAACGGAGACGATGTTTGAGGGGTAGGAAGTGAAAACGATCCATTTGCCGTCCGGCGAGACGGACGGGGCGAAGTCGTAGTTGGCGCCGCTGGTGAGCTGTGTCCGTTTGCCGGTGTTCAGGTCGACGCGCCAGAGGTTGAAGTCGTCGCCTCCCGCAGCGCAGTTGGCCGAATAGACAACGCTGGAACTGTGCGGGATGAGAACCGGCTCGCGCTGGACGCACGGCTCGGGAGTTCCGACCTGCTGGAGGTCACCGCGCTCATACAAGCGCCAGAGATTGACGCTTCCGCCGCGGGCCGAAGGCAGAATGAGATCGCCGTTTTCTGCCCAAGCGAAGGAGGAGATGTTCTCGGTCTCCGGTGTGACGCGCTCGGGCGAGTTCAATTGGGCAGCGCTCGCGGCCCAAATGGAAGACGGATGTTCGGAGCGGACCGCAGTCAACAGTGCGCCGTTTGGAGTTGCGCTAAGGCTGTCGAGGCCCAGCACTCCCGATGGAACTTCGTGAAAGCGGCCGGTACTGGTGGAGAGCTGTTCGAGGCGCATCTGTTCCGATCCCTGCGGCAATCCGGAGAAAACGAGCATCGAACTATCGATCCAGACCGGGGAGCGCAGTTTTCTTAAGCCAACGGGCGTGAACTGCCGCTTCAACTCACCTTTCAGAGAGTAGAGAGACACAACCGGTACAGTTGGTTTATCCGGATGTTTCACATCGATTTGCTCGGGGAAGACCACGGCCGCGATCGAATTCCCGCTCGGAGACCAGGCCATCGGGCCCTGGATCTGCGTTCCGGTGAGCGTGACCACGGGGTTTGCGTTGCGCGGATTGGCAAGCACGGCAACCATGATGGAGTCCGTAGCACGGGTCTTCTCTTCGCGGCGGAGCAGATAGGCGAACTGCCGTCCATCGGGAGAAAAGGTGACGGGTCCGTCGATGTTTTCGAGAATCAAGCGCGGGACGGTTGATGTCAGGCCCATTCTGTAGAGCCGGCCGAGCTCGTCATGGCGATCCTTCAGGACGTAGAACACGGAGTTGTTGCCGGGTGAAAACGTGATCCCGATGCAGGGCGCGGGGAGCCGGGAAGACTCCGTTTCGGAACCGGTAGAGATCTGGCGGATGTGCAGCGTTTCGTCACCGTCCGGGCCTGCGACATAGGCCAGATATTTGCCGTCCGAGGAAAGCGTGCCCGACTGCACGTTGCCTTCGAAGGTGATGCGCGCGGGTGAGCCGAGTTGGAGCCAGTCGGGTCCGAGGACGATTTGGCGGCCACCGAAATGGGTCCACCAGAGGGTAAGGGCGATGAGAAGGAGCGAAACGGTTGTGAGGGCGGCGATCAGGCGCGGTGGATAGGGAAACCGCTCCCTGGCGGTCGCGGCTCGGTTGAGCAGCTTCAGGTCGGCGAGGAGTTCGGCGGCGTGTTGGTAGCGTTTGGCGCGATCTTTGGCCAAGGCGCGGCGAAGAATTTTCTCGGCGGGAGACTTCGGCAGCGCGGGTACGGGCTGATCGAGGATGGCGACAATAACGTGGCTTTCGGTAGCTCCGTCGAAGGGCCGCTTGCCAGCGAGCATTTCGTACAGGATGATGCCGAGACTCCAGAGGTCGGTACGGCCGTCGAGCTGTTCGCCGCGGGCTTGCTCCGGAGACATGTATTCCACGGTGCCGACAGCGCAGCCCTCACGCGTCCAGGATTCCAGCCGGGTACCGTCGTGACCGACAGATTTGATGGCTTTCGCCAGACCGAAGTCGATGACTTTCACGTAGCCGTCGGGCCGGATCATGACATTGCCGGGTTTCAGATCACGATGCACGATGCCGGCGGCGTGCGCAGCGGTGAGGGCGGCGGCAATTTGCGTGGCGATTTCGATGGCACGACCGGGTTCAAGCGGGCCATTCGCCAGCAGGGATCGCAATGTGTGGCCTTCGATGTATTCGCTGGCGATAAAGTATTCGCCACCGGCTTCCGCGACTTCGTAAATGGTGACGATGTTCGGATGGTTCAGGGCCGAGGCGGCACGCGCCTCTTGTTGGAGCCGCGAGAGCATAGCTTCGTCGGCGGCCAACAGCGCGGGAAGGAACTTCAACGCGGCATAACGGCCGAGGCGGTTATCGAGAGCGAGATAGACCTGCCCCATTCCGCCTGCGCCTAAGTGGCTTAAGATGCGGTACGGGCCGAATTGACGGCCAATCCGCTCATCGGCCACAGTGGTGTCGCGCGAGGCAGGCGAGGAATCGCGGGCTTGTCCCCTCCGGCTTAGACGGAGAAATCGCTTCGTTATTTCTTCGCGCAGACCGGGCATATTCGGGGAGGGGTCTGTTTATTGTCGCGCAACTGGGAGGGGAAAGGCTAGGATTAGAATTGTCCAACACAAGATGAGCCTGAACGAGGGGTTTGATTCCAATACAGCGGGAGCCTGAAAAGGGGAAGTGATTCCAACACAAGATGAGCCTGAGAATGGAGGGCCAGT
>Ga0070741_10001350_pt1 | contig 75866 bp, 57 predicted proteins | sample Coa_R1_4_FD_66440 | JGI IMG/M metagenome (GOLD analysis project Ga0070741, IMG submission 66440) | Surface soil microbial communities from Centralia Pennsylvania, which are recovering from an underground coalmine fire - Coalmine... | ecosystem: Environmental > Terrestrial > Soil > Unclassified ...
GGGTGAAACGGGTGAAAAAGCGCGAATCGGCTCCATGTCGGTAACACGGTGGCTCGACCCAATCACCAATGAAATCAGGGTCTTTAGCGCACTCCGCTCCAAATTAGCTGGACACTAGTGCATTCCACTGCGTCCCAAATATCTCCTTGTGGTCGCCACCGATCTGGCGTGTTTAGAGGGAATCAACGGGCACTCTCGATAACCCGAAGGACGAGGGCGTCGTAGCGGTGGCCGCGCATCGCAATGAGCGCAAAACTCGGCGCCGACGGGAGCAGCTACTGGACGGGAACTCGCACAAACAATCGTCCGGTTTCATCGATAAATGTGGCCAGCACCGGCAAATCACGTCGCGCCGGGCCTTGCGTGACATGGCCGGCGGGATCGAAAGTCGAGCCGTGACATTTGCAATAGAATGAACGGTCCGGTTCGGCGATGAGCTTGCATTTCTTGTGTGTGCAAATGGCCGAAATAGCCAGCAGTTTTTCCCCTTTGCGAACGACGAAAAATCCCAGACCTGTGAAACCGTCATAGACTCCGTCGGCGACATACTTGCTGGCAGGCCCCGCGTTCACAACTCGTTCGCCATGAGGCGGAGTTGACGCACCGCCGTCGTCCACAGTTTGGCAGCCCGCGAGGGCACCCGTGCCTGCGGCCACAATCAGAAATTGTCTGCGGCTCATGCTCATGGTCACATTTCCACGGTGATCTTGTTTCTTGTCCGGTTTCAATACTGAAACACCAGACTCGTAATTATACCCCAATGCGTGTCCGCGCGCGCGCCCTGATCAATTGGGAAGACAAATCCGAGGCCCAATCGCGGCTGCACCTGGCCGATGGCCTTGAGATTGACGCGGACAGCCGCATCTCCGAGCAGGCTGTTATGCCCGGCACTCTCCTTATTCAGTCCCGTTTCTCCCTGCAATTCAAAGACGGGTATCAACTCCAGGACATCGGGAATCGGCAATTGTCTGTGTGGTATTGTGTAGCCAAAAACGAAGCCGTATTCAAACGTTTGCAGTCCGCCGTCCGGTTCGGGGCCAAAAAGGGTGGAGTGGCCCAAAACAGATTGGAGCGTAAAATGTTCCCCGATCCTCAAATCGTTAAACACTTTAGGCACCAGTTCGGCGTTCTTGCTCACAGCCGACTGGACCGGAATGCCCGCCTCCACCGCGACCCCGAAAGTTGTGTCAACGAAACCCTTGGTCGAAACGAATTGATACAGCGGGTAGCGCGCGCCCAGATTGACGTTGTCGAAGCCTTTGGAAGTTTCGCCGTCCGCCACACTGTGTTCGTAAGGCACTTCCAACTCCAGGGTCAACTGGCCGAAACCTTTCTCGAATTCAACCTTTCCTGAGTCACTGTGTTGGCCCGGCCCCCTGCTGTGCAGCCAATCCAGGCGGAATTCATTAGGTTCCAAGTCCGAATCATCAACCAAAAACGGTTCGGGAAAAACTCCCACACCATACATGCTGCGATGGTCAAGACCACTAAACAGGCCGTAGCGTGTCCCGGCTGATGATTCTGTGGTGGCGGACACGGGTGCAGCCTGGTCGCCCGCCTTGAGCGTGGCCGGAACAATACACGCCGACAGCACGCCGATACCGACAATCAAGATGTTTCTCATGCTGCGAGAATAACTGACACCTCAAAGGGCCGCTGCCGGTGTGTTGCTATTTATTGTCGGTAGATTGCCGAAAACTGTTTGGAGCCCCGCTTCAAGCGAAAACAGGATATGCCGCCGCGAATTCAATCCGAGCCAACAGAAGGGTTTTATCCCGCCTTTTTTGCGGGCGTCTTCAGTGTGTATAAGCCGGGACAGCGGCCCATTTCCTGGCAGAAACTCTGGCTGAAATGGCTGAGGCTCGAATAACCAACTTCCAGCGCCGCCTCCGTCACGTTGTACTTGCCGCTCTGGAGCAGTTCCGCCGCCCGTTCCATCCGCAATCTGCGAAGATATTGTGGAATGGTCATTCCCGTTTCTGTCGAGAATGTGCGGCTTAGATGAAACGGGCTGCAACCGACCTCGCGTCCGATCTCTTCCAAACTTAACGGCCTGGCAAGATGCTTTCGCAACAGGGCCAAGACCCGTTCCACGCGCTCGCGTGCCAGCCGCTTTTGGCGATCACAGAACAATTCGTCCTCTCCACGTCGCTCGAAGAAAAACTCCGCCATGATTTGCAGCACCTTGCCCTGATACCAAAGTTGACGCGCACCCTGAAGAACCGGTGGATGCAGCAAATGGGTCATCCGTTGCTCTTGAGCGGCGGTAAGTCTATGGATTTCGCCAAAGCGTGGGCGGGGCCGATCATCTCGCACGACGCCCTCGACGAGCGGGTGAAGTACGCCGTCGCACACGGCCAATTGCGCGCGCAAAAACTTGGGAGAGAATTCGATGGTGATGAAACGATGGCGATCCCCGGGCTTTCGCCATGCCCGCAACTTGTTATTCCCCGGCAGATAAAATCCCGCCGTCAGTGGTTCGAAGTCAACGGCTTCTTCCGCGCAATGAATCGAGCCGTGGCCGGCCAAATTCAGACAAAGCTCCAAGCTGCCGGGGTGAAAACTGCGTGACCACTCGAAAGGCTTCGACAGTTCAAAATCGTGCCATTCGATACTGACTCCCAAATCGTAAAATCCACCGTAAACCCGACGCCAGCCATCCTGAATCGGCTCCCAAACGGTCGCCTCTCGCAATCGCAAACCGCGCGGTTTCCGGTCAAGTTTGAGCTCGTTCGGGTCAAGTCCCGATTCTGCTATTGCAGGGGCACTCATCGTCTTTCAGTGCAACAATCAAGATCATATTAAGACTGAGTCTCACATTCTACTCAACATTTATTGGCGCACGAGGGACATTTATTGGTTGGTTTTGGGTTTGGACATCCGGATGATGCCGATTTGAAAAAAGGAAAAAGGGGCGCTTCCTCCATGTTTTGAAGAATCGCTCCGTGTTCGGCATTATCAAGTGCTACAGAAAATAACCGAAAGATTAAGCGAACCTGGGCGTGGGCCAGGGACTCGGTTTGCGCGTGGTCGAATTTAGACTATCTCCGCCCTTGCCGCAGGAGACCCTGCCTGGTCGTAGACGAGTTCGGCGCGCTTTTGGATGAATTGCGCCATGATGCTCACCGCAATCTCCTGGACGCTCCGCGACTTGATCGGAATGCCAACCGGACAGGCGACGCGCTGCAGTTGCTCGGGCGTGGCAATCTTCTCTTCGCGAAAATGTTCGAATATGGTGCGGGCCTTGCGCGAGCTGCCGATCATCCCGAAGAACAAGAAGGGCTTCTGTATCCAATCGCGAAGGACGAGGGCGTCGTGGCGGTGGCCACGCGTCACGATGAGCGCAAAACTCGGCACGGACGGGAGCGGCTCGGCCGTCAGCTTGTCCCAGACATCGGCTTTCAAGACAATTTCGCGCGGGAAATAATTGTGATTGGCCAGCGCCGGGCGGTCGTCGAAGACCGTGACGCTGAAATCCAGTTGCGCGGCGAGTGGGGCGACGGCCTGGGCGATGTGACCGGCGCCCGCAATCCAGAGCGCGCTGGGCGGCGAGATGGTTTCCTGGTAGTACCAATCGGCAGGGGAGGAATCGTCGGCAAGCGCGATGGTGAAATCCTTTTTGACGCCCCAACGGATGGTCTCACGGCGCTCGGCGAGCGCAGTCCAGAAATCGGCGCCCGCGGCGGCGGCGTTGGGAAGAATGAGGCCGAACACCTTGCCGCCGCAGATGAGCCCGTCGTCCCAGCCGAAGTCATGATCGAGGAGGAGATCGAAGGTGGCGTCCGCGCCCGTGCGGACGGATTGGATCGCGCGCTGCTGGATTTCAGCCTCGAGACAACCGCCGCCGAGCGTGCCCTCGATGCGGCCATCAGTATGAAAGAGCGCCTTCGCGCCGACCTTCTGCGGGCTGGATCCCTTGGTGCCGGAGATAAGGCCGAGGGCGACGCGTTCACCGGCGCGGGCGGCGTCCGCGAGGGCCTGGAAGACAAGGTTTTTCATCGCACGGCAATATGCTTGTGCGCCGGCCAAAACTGCCTATCAATGGGCGCGGCGTCATGGGTGATGATAGTCGGCCCGGCGAAGGGCCGCAAGCGCGCCCAAACGCGCAAACCATGCTCGAACGATTCTTTCGGCTTTCCGAAAACCACACCACGGTGCGGACGGAACTGCTCGCCGGCCTGACAACGTTTCTCACGATGGCCTACATCATCGTCGTGCAGCCGGCGGTGTTGTCGGGCGCAATGTTCGGGATGAAGACAGGGATGGATTTCGGCGCGGTGATGACAGCCACCTGCCTCTCGGCCGCGCTGGCAACCGCGATCATGGCGTTGTATGCGCGGTATCCCATCGCGCAGGCGCCGGGGATGGGACAAAACTTTTTCTTTGTGTTTTCGGCAACCCCCGCGGCGGTGGCGGCGGGTTTCGCCAATGGCTGGGAGGTGGCGCTGGGCGCCGTGTTTCTCTCGGGCGTGCTGTTTCTGGCGCTGTCGCTCGTGGGATTGCGCGAAATGATTTTCAACGCGGTAAGCCCCAGCCTGAAGAGCGGAATCGCGGTGGGGATCGGGCTCTTCATCGCGTTCATCGGGTTGCAGAACACGGGGCTGATCGTGAAGGACCCCGGAACGGCGGTGAAGATGAACGCGCATTTTCTGTCGCCGGACCTGCTGGTGTTTTTCTTCGGGCTCCTGGTGGTGGCGGTGCTGCATGCCCGGCGGGTGCGCGGGTCCATCTTGTGGGGCATCGCGGCAGCCACAGGTCTGGCAATCGTGTTGAAGCTGGCGCTGCCGCAATTTCCCTCGCTGGCAGCATCGGAACTGGCGGCAAAATCGATGCTGACCGAGCGATTCGCGATCGCCAAAGGATTGGTTTCCGCGCCGCCGTCGCTGGCGCCGACTTTCTTGAAATTCGACCTGGCGCACGCGGTGTCGCTGCCGATGCTGCCGTTCGTATTTGTGTTTTTGTTCATGCTGGTGTTCGACACGATCGGCACATTGATCGGCGTATGCCAGCAGGCGGGCTTCATCAAGGACAACCAGTTGCCGCGGGCGCGGGAGGCGATGTTGTCGGACGCGGTCGGGACGGTGGCGGGCGCGGCGCTGGGCACGAGCACGGTCACGAGTTTCATCGAGAGCGCGGCGGGCGTGGAACAGGGCGGGCGGACGGGATTGACGGGGCTGACGACCGCGGCTCTTTTTTTGCTGGCGCTGTTCTTCAGCCCGGTGGTGGCGATGATCGGCAGCTACCCGCCGATCACCGCGCCGGCGCTGGTGGTGGTCGGGGCAATGATGTGCCAGAACGTGACCCAGATCGACTGGGCGGATTACAGCGAATCGATCCCGGCATTTTTAACGGTGATCGGCATCCCGCTGTCATATTCGATCGCGGACGGCATGGCGCTCGGGTTCATCAGTTACCCGGTCATCAAGCTATTCAGCGGAAAAGGGCGGCAGGTCGGATGGCTGACGTATGCGCTGGCGGTGATTTTGATCGCCTATTTCGTTTTTGTCCGCGCGAAGATGGGATAAGAAAGAGACAGCCCAAGCAACGCACGCCGAAGCCCTTCTTGGACTTTATCACCTCAGGAGCCATCCTCCATCCTCGCATCGTCCCCCCTCGGTGGGCCAACACCCCAATCGCAGGGGTGTAAACACGAGGCTTATGGTTTTTTCGGCATCACCGAAAATGCCGAAGTATGAACAACCGCACCAATGGACTGATCATCCTCTGTATCACTGCCGGACTGCTCGTCGGCATCGTCCTGCACGAACATTCCATTCGTTTGATGGCGACCCGCAACGGCGCCAGCCAGCCGATGGCTTCGATCCGCGTCAGCAAATTGATTGGGGCCGACGTCAGGTCAGCTCGCGGCGAGGAATTGGGCCGCATCAAGGACGTCGTGGTCAATCCGGAGACCGGCGATATCGAGTTTGCCATCCTCGGCTCCGGCGCCACGCCCAAGAAGGGCGAAACACTTCGTCCCGTGCCCTGGAAAGCGCTGAGCGTCCACGCTGCGCGGCCATTGATGGCTGACATCGAGCGCTCCCAACTCCTCGTCGGCCCTTCGCTGGAAGGCGCGATGACCGATATCACGAACCCCGACTACGTCTCCGAATTAAACCGCTTCTACGGAACGGAAGCTCCCACGGCCATTGGCGGCGTCGGCGCCGGCCTGAACGGCGCCGGCCAGGGTTCCGGGCACGGCGGTCCCCCAGGCACGAACAGGCCGCCACCGCTGCTCTAGAAAAACTGCGCCTGGCATGGCGCCGGACCGAAGCGTTCGCGCGGCACCCGGCAGCCCGGAGCGTCCCGCCGCGATCGGTGTTTCGCTTCGCTAATGATGTGACAAACAGGTCATTTCCGCTACACTGGCAGTCATGGCAAACAGCAGGTTTCGTCCGTTTCTGTATGCGGCGGTCGGATTGGTGGCGGTCTGGGCCGCCGTTTGGGCGGCTTATGCCTATGCCCATCACACGAAGATGACCGCGGAGAAGGTCCGCGCCTATGCCCTCGGCTTGAACCTCGACCAACTCTCCGCCGATGCCCGCGCGAAATCACTCAAGGAACTCGCCGACCGCATCAATTCCCTCTCGCCGGACGAACGCCAAAAATGGCGCCAGGGCGGCGAGTGGAAGGATTTGTTCAATCGCATGACCGAGGAGGAGCGCGGCAATTTCATCGATGCCACCCTGCCGAGCGGATTCAAGCAGGCGCTCGATGCCTTCTCACAAATGCCACCGGAGAAACGCAAAAAAATGGTCGACAACGCCCTGGTGAAAATGAAAGAGGACGCCGCCGCCGGCATCGGCCCGGGAACTCCCAATAGCAACCCCAACGGGCCGCAACTCAGCCCGGAACTGGAGCAAAAGGTGCGCGGCCTCGGCCTGAAGGTGCTCTACAGTCAAAGCTCGCCCGAAACCCGCGCCGACCTCGCGCCGCTCGTCGAGGAAATCCAGCGGCAGGTCACGCACCGCAACCAGCCATGACGCGAGGCGCGCCAGATCCCGACGCGCGAAGCGAGTGGGCCTTCACGCTGGTCGAATTGCTGGTGGTCATCGCCATCATCGGGATCCTCGCCGCCATGCTGCTGCCCGTGTTGAGCCGCGCCAAGGAAAACGGCCGCGCCGCCGCCTGCATGAGCAACCTTCACCAGATTGGCGTCGCGTTGCAGGTCTATGTGCAGGAAAATGACAATACGCTGCCCACCATGCAGGACCGCGTCGCCGCCACCGCCACCAACACCAATTTTGTTTCCATGGACCAGGTGCTCGCGCCGCAATTGCAATCACCGGACGTCATGCGCTGCCCGTCCGATCGCCAGCAGTACTACGAAACCACCGGGTCGAGTTATTCCTGGAATTCACTGTTGAACGGGCAGAAGTTGGATCAGTTGAATCTCCTTGGCTCGCAAAACCCCACCAAGATTCCGCTGTTCTTTGACAAGACCACCTTCCACATTGCGCGCGGGTTGGAGAAATCCCTCAATTGGGTTTATGCCGACGGGCACCTGAACAAAATATTGGAGTTCGACGGCCAGCCATGATCTCCCTGCGCAAGGTCCACAAGCAATTCGGCGCGCAGCGCGCGGTCGAGGACCTCGACCTCGACGTGCCGCCGGGCGAAATCTTCGGCCTGCTCGGCCATAACGGCGCGGGCAAGAGCACGGCCATCGGCATGATGCTCGGGCAGGTCTGGCCCACCAGCGGCGACGTGCGCGTGTGCGGATTCGACGTCACCCGCGAACGCCAGCGCGCCCTCAAGAAAGTCGGCGCCATCTTCGAGACGCCAGTCTTCTACGATTACCTCAGCGGCTGGCGGAATCTGGAAATTCTCTCGCACTACAGCGCGCCCACACCGAGGCAGCGGATTCTTGAAGTCATTGACTGGGTGGGTTTGTCGGGCCGTGAGCGGGCGAAGGTGCGCACCTATTCGCACGGCATGCGGGCGCGGCTGGCGCTCGCCCAGGCGCTGCTGCCGGAGCCCGAGTTGCTGATCCTTGACGAGCCAAGCGACGGCCTCGATCCCGAGGGAATTCACGAAATGCGCCAGACCATCCTGCGGTTGCGGCGCGATTTGAAGCTGACGATCCTGCTTTCCTCGCATCTGCTCAACGAAGTCCAGCAACTCTGCACGCGCATCGCCGTGATGAAACAAGGCCGCAAGGTCTACGAAGGCGCGCTCACCGACGCCACGCGCGAGGGCGCCTGGGTGCGCTTGCGCGTGGGCGATTTTGCGCAGGCGGCAACGGAATTGCGCAAGGCGGGCTTGATCACCGGCGATCGCGACGGGAAATTTGTGGCGCTCGCCAAAGACGCGGGCAGCGACGCTCTCGTGCGCGCGCTGGTGGGATTGGGAATGCCGGTGTTTGAAGTTGCGCCCGAGGAAACCACGCTGGAAGGCTTTTATCTCGGGCTCATGAAATCATCCTGACTCGATGTTCTTTCACCAATTAAAAGGCGAGCTCTGGAAATTGTTCGGCAAGAAGCGGACCTACATCGGCTTCAGCATGTTCGTGCTGGCGCAGTTGTTGATTATTCTCCTGCTGCGCTACTTTCCGCCCGCGCACCGCTCGCTGATGAACAATATCCGCCGCACCGGATTTCCGGTGGAGGGTTACATCTCGATGCTCACGGTGGCCTCGCTCATGGTGATGGTCATGGCCTACACGCTGCTCCCGTTGTATGTGGCGCTGATCGGCGGGGACCTGGTGAGCAAGGAGGCGGAGGAGGGAACGTTGCGGATGATCTTGTCGCGGCCCGTGTCTCGCGCGCGGTTGATCTGCCTGAAGTGGCTCGCCGGGCTGATCTTCTCCTGCCTGCTGGTCCTGGCGCTGGGCGCGTCCTGCCTGTTCTTCTGCGCGATCTGGTTTCCGGTGCATGGCGGATTGTTCGCGCAAATCCCCGATGTCGGCGTGGTGCTGGCGGATTTCCAAAACGGCCTCACGCACTATGTCGCCGCACACGCCGTCATGATCGCCAAGGCCTGCACCATCATGAGCCTCGCCTTCATGCTGTCGTGCTTCAACATGAAGCCCGCCGCGGCCACCATTCTCGCGCTGTCGTTGATTCTGATTGATCGCATCCTCATGGAGATCCCGTATTTCCAGGACTTCAAGGAGTATTTCCTCAGCTATCACCTGAATGTCTGGCAAACCCTCTTCCTCGATCCGGTTCCCTGGTGGCGCGTCGGCGAAGCCTTGAGCGTCATGGCGGGAGCCAGCATCACCTTCCTCATCATCGGTCTGGCCGCCTTTCACGCGCGCGACATAAAATCCTGATCCGCTGCGCCTTCCGTTGGCTTTGGAGCGCCGGCTTTTCTAGAACGAACGTCGTATGGTCCGCGGCGGCCGTTGATGCTTCCTTTTCCCCGTAACCCATAAAACCGTTGCCGGCCGTGCTGCCCCCGTTTCGCGCGCCAGTTGCAACAAAGCTCAAAACAACCAATCATGAATCAAAACCTCATCTCAGGACTCGCACGCCGAACCCGAACCTTCCGTCCCATAATCCTCGCTGCAGCCGCACTGGCCACGATGCCCGGCGCCGAGGCCGCCACCATCAATGTCAGCACCAGTTCCCAGCTCGCCAGCGCCGTGGCTTCCGCCAATCCCGGCGATCTCATCCTCATGGCCGATGGCAACTACTCCGGCTTCACGATGAAGCGGAGCGGCAACGCCTCCAGTCCCATCACCATCCAGGCCGCCACCGTGGGCGGCGCGGTCATCAACTCCGGCATGGTCGTGATCACCAACGCTTCCTGGATCAATCTCGACGGCCTCGGCGTGACGACCAGCGGCGGCAGCATCACCCTCGATGGCGTGGCCCGTCCCGCCGGCATCATGCTCGCCAGCGCCTCCGATTGCCGCATCACGCGCTGCTCTTTCGCTCTCAGCGGCGCGGCCAGCGGCACCGGCTGGGTCTTCCTCGGCGACAACAGCCAGAGCAATCGCATTGATCACTGCTCGTTCGGACCAAATTCCGTCGGCGGCCACACGCATTACATCTTCCCCTGCGGCAGTCCCACCATTTCCGGCATCACACCGCCAGCCGATCGCACGCCCTGGGCCGAAGGCAACGGCCCCAACAATCCCAACATGGCCCGGTTCACCGTGATTGATCACAATTACTTCCATGATCAGGGCTCCGGCGACGGCGAGGCCATCGCGCTCGGCGCGGTGGGCGTGTGCGGCGATTACCAGGGCACCCAAAGCATCGTCGAATACAACCTCTTCGTGAATTGCAACGGCGACCCCGAGATCATCACCACCAAGAGTTCCACCAATACCATCCGCTACAACACGGTGCGGACATCGGCTGGCGTGTTTTCGCTGCGGTCCGGCAATGGCAGCTCCATTTATGGCAACTTCTTCCTCTGCGGCGGCACAGGCGGCGGGGTGAAGATCAACGAAATGCATCATAAGGTTTACAACAATTACATCGAGAACTCCGACACCTCCAACTACCCCATCATGGCCGAGAACGGCGACCCCTATTCCTCCACCAATTTCGCCCACGCGCAGGTTGTGGACGCCGAGATCACGTACAATACCATCGTGAATCCCGGCCGCCAGGTGCTCATCGGTCACGGCGGCAGTACACTCTCCCCCAGCAATTGCGTTTTTGCCAACAACATCATCAGCGGTTCGGGAACGCTTTATTCCGAAGGCAGCCCCGCCCCGGTGAACATGACCCGCTCGCAGAATATCGCCAACGGCTCGGTCCCCGGTCTCTCCGGCTTTCTCGGCGAGGATCCGCTCTTCACCGCCGTGATGGAGAATGGCAGCAGTCTCCAGAAGCTCTCCTCCGGCAGCCCTGCCATCAACGCGGGTAACTCCAGCTATTACTCCTATGTCAACGTGGACATGGACGGCCAATCCCGCAGCACCTCCGACATCGGCGCCGACGAATACTCCACCGGCGGCATCATCCAGCAGCCGCTGACCACGTTGGACGTGGGGCCAAGTTCACCGGGCGGCGGCATCAACGTTTATTACAAGTTCGTGGACCACAACAGCGGCAATGTCGCGGCAGTACACGGCGCGGCCACCACCAACGGCGCGACGGTCATTCTCTGGACATTCGGCTCGGCCCAGAACGACCAATGGCAGTTCGTTCCCACCGACAGCGGCTACTACAAGGTCGTGAACCGCCACAGCGGGCTTTGCATGGCCGTGCAGGGCGCCTCCACCGCCGACAGCGCCGCCATCGTCCAATGGTCCTTTGGTTCCGCGCAGAATGACCAGTGGATCCCCGTGGACGATGCCAATGGTTACTTCACACTCTACAACCGCAAGAGCGGCAAGGTCCTCGATGTCCAGGGTGCAGGCACATCCAACGGCACGCCGTTCGACCAGTACCATTGGACCGGCGGCAACAACCAGCAGTTCCAATTCGTCAACGAGCCGTAACTCCGGAATCTCACGCGCACGCCGCCGCCTTCCGCGGCGGCGTTTTTGTTTCGCAATTTCGCGATTTTCAGAAACCTCTCGCGCAACCGCTCTTCCGCCGGGATTGCAACGGAATGGAAACGGTCTTGAAGCGGCCAGGTTAAACATTCCGTTTTCTTCAGGACTAAAGTAGTTTCGCTGATTTTGTGATTGCAAATTTCCCCGGTAATTTTTAATTTCTGGCCCGTTAATCCGGTTTTTCTTTCCTGGTACGGTCTATGCAGTAACGCCATCCGGATTGGCTTTTCGCAATTCCTGGAACCATCTGTGCATACCTATGAAAACAACATACGACCAACCTGTATTGAGTCCCCCTGAACCACAACTCTCCGGCCGCAATCGCTTCATCTCCGGAAAATCCCGCCGCCCCTGGCTGCAGGCCCTCTCCGGCCTCTGCCTGCTGGCGTTGCTCTGGTCTGGTTCTGTATCCGGCCAGAATACACTGCAAATCGCCTCCTCGCCTCCCGACGTGGTGCTGACCTGGAGCGACACGAACGCGCAACTGCAAAGCGCGTTCTTCGCCAACGGCCCGTGGGCCTCGGTGCCGGGAGCGCACAGCCCGTTTCAACTGGCTCCCGCCGAATCCCAGCAGTTCTTCCGGCTGCTGATCTCTGCCGGCGGCACCAATCTGCCGCCCGTGGTTTCGAACTACGTCTACTCCGTCACCCACGATCAATCGCTCGTGCTCACGCCGCCCGGTGTGCTGGCCAGCGACTCCGATCCCAACGGCTATCTCCTGACGGCCGCCGTCTACTCCCCGGCGCAGCACGGCACGGTGGTGATTAATCCCGATGGCAGCCTCGCCTACACTCCCGACCCGGGATTTGTCGGCACTGATTCCTTCACTTACGTCGCCTACGACGGAGTGTTGCCGAGCCCCGAAGCCACAGTGACGGTCAACGTCCTCAACCAGGCGCCCGTCGCGGTGGACGACAGCTTCGGCGCTCCGCGAAACAGCAGCACGGAATTCCCCGCTCCCGGCGTGCTCGCCAACGACAGCGATCCCGACGGCGATACTTTGCACGCCATCCTGGTCGGCGCGGCCGGCCACGGAACCGTGGTCCTGCGCACGGACGGTTCCTTCCATTACACACCCAACGCCGGCTATAGCGGCCCGGATTCCTTCACCTACCAGGCGAGCGACGGCATCGCCAACAGCGGCACCGCGACCGTGACGCTCACGGTTCACAGCAGCAGCCAGCAATTGATCGCCAGCAACCTGACCTATCATGTCGCGCATGATCATCTGCTGACGGTCACCGCGCCGGGAGTGCTGGGCGCTGTCTCCAATCCCGACGGCGATTCGCTCACGGCGGAACTGGCTTCACCCGCGTCGAACGGCAACGTGGTGCTCTCGGCCAATGGCTCGTTCACCTACCAGCCAAACGCCGGCTTCAGCGGCTCGGATTCCTTCAGCTACCTCGCCCAATCTTCGGCCACCAGCAGCGCGCCGGCGGTGGTGACCCTGCTCGTCACGAACAATGCGCCAGTCGCGGTGGCGGACACTTACTACGTGGAGCCGAACACCTCCCTGGTTGTTGAGGATTCCGGCGTGCTCGAGAACGACACCGACGCCGATGGCGACACGCTCACCGCGCAGTTGCAATCCGGCCCGAGTTTCGGAGCGCTCACCTTCAGCACCAACGGCGGCTTCACCTATACGCCCAACACAAACTTCACCGGGTCCGATTCCTTTACCTATGTGGCAAGCGATGGAGTCACCACCTCCGCGCCCGCACTCGTGACGCTGCTGGTGACCAATCGTCCGCCCATCGGCTCGAACGACATTTACGGCGTCTGCTACGGCCAATTGCTTACCGTCCTCGCGCCGGGCGTGCTCTATAACGACTCCGATCCGGACGGCGACGCTCTCACCGCCGTGAACCCCACCCTCCCGGCGCACGGCACGTTGAATCTGGCGGCGGACGGTTCGTTCACCTATCAGCCCGATGCCGGCTACTCCGGGCCGGACAGCTTCACTTACGAAGCCAGCGACGGCGCGCTGTCCAGCGGCGCGGTCACGGTCTCGCTGATGGTCAACACCAACTGCGTCACGCCGATCGGCGTGCCCGACAATTACGCCACGCGCGCGAACATCGCCGTCACGAACGGCATGGACGACAGCGTGCTCGCCAACGACATCGACCCGCTTGGCGTGGCGCTGACGGCGCAACTGGTTTCGGGCGTGACCAACGGCACACTGACGTTCAATTCGAACGGCACCTTCGTTTACACGCCCAATACGGACTTCGTCGGCACGGACGGATTCGTCTATCAGGCGTCCAACGGCACGCTGTCGAGCGGCCCCGTGCCGGTGACCATCACCGTGGAGGACCTCGCGCCGGTCTCGGCCAATGATTCCTACGCCATGCACGCGGGAACGGTGCTCAACGTCGAAGCGCCGGGCGTGCTGGACAACGATTACGACCCCGACGAAGGCGACGACATGAACGCCACGCTCGTTTCGACCACGCAACATGGCGTGCTCGCATTCGATCCTTCCGGCTCGTTCACCTACACGCCGAATGCCGGTTACGTCGGCGTGGACAGCTTCACCTATACGGCCGACGACGGCGTTCTGACCGGCGCGGTCGCGGTGGCCACCATTAACATACAAAATCAAACTCCGCTCGCGGGCGACGATACCTACAGCGTGGTGATGAATTCCACCCTGACGGTCGGAGCGTCGGGCGTGCTGGACAATGATTACGATGGCGACGACGATCCGCTCACGGCGGTGCTGGTGAGCGGCCCGGCTCATGCCTCGTCCTTCAGCCTGGGACCGGACGGTTCCTTCAGTTACACGCCGCTCCCGGGATTCACCGGCGCCGACAGCTTCACTTATGTGGCCTCGGACGGCCTCACCAACAGCCCGGCCGCGCAGGTCGCCATCACCGTCACCTCCACGCCGGGTCCGCTGAGGCGTCCTTTCGCCGGCGGACCACCGGAACTGGACCTCACCGGTCTCGGATTCCTCGGCGGCAATGTGCTGGCCTCGGACACGGCGCGCGTGTTCGCCTTCGGTCAGCCCACCGGAACTCCGATTTTCCTCGGCTTCCCGCAGTGGGTGAACAACGCGGGCGACGGTTTCCTCAATGCGCTGAACGGCGACCGCAACTTCCCCTATTCCTACGTGCGCAACTCGCTCCTGAAGGTGCGCACCGCGTTTCAAACGCCGGCTCGCGCCGTCTTCCAGGGCGCGAACATCGCCATCCGCGGGACCGTATTCAACAACGGCGCAGCCATGGGCGTCCTCACCAAGACCCGCCTCGGGCCGATCGGCATCACGCCAAATCGCGTCGGGCCCGGCGGCATCATCTTCCTCGACATGCAGGGCAGCGTGCGATTGCCCAACACCGTGGGCGTCGCGAATCTGTCCATCGAATGGGAATTCTCCGTGGACGGCGGCACCACCTGGCTGAATTGCGGCCACCCGATCCCGCCGGCCGGATTGCCCAATGCCTTCGCCGAAGTCAGCGAACACAAGATCTACCTGACCTTCGCCGCGCCGACCACCTCCCCGCTGTTCGAGACGCTCGTCTCGTATGGTTGCGAGCAGGCGGACGGCCTGGGCCTCGGGCCGAATGGCAATGCGGATCGTCCCGCGCTCGTCGCCAAGGTTTGGGCGAACTTCGAGAACCAGAACGCCGCGCGCGCCGACGGCACGCCGCTGCACTATTACCGGAACTGGAATGTGATCCAGAACCCGAGCACCGCCGTGCCCAACCTGCTGCTGCTGGCGGATGGACGTTGCGGTACCTGGGCGCAATTCTTCATCAACGCCCTCCAGGCGCAGGGGCTCGCGCCGGTGTCGCTCCGCGCAACCGGTGTGCGGCCCAAGCCGGCCTTCGGCGTGGGCATGCTGGTGAGCCAATGGAATCAGGCCCTCAACATCGGGCCGGCGGGACCGAATTATCCCGGCAACGTCAACGTGGTCTTCCGCCGCAATCGGGCGCTGGCCAATTACCCGGTGGAAAACGTTCTCGGGTTCAATCAATTCGACGGCTTCTGGCCGCAAACCGCGGCCGCGCCGGGCGGAGTCTGGCAGTATGTCTGGGGCGCGAACCCACCGCAGTTTAATTACGTCGGCGGCCAGGGCGCCAACAAGGGCCAGAACAATCCCACGCCGCGCAGCATCTTCATGGATCACGCCATCGTGCTGTTCAACGGCACTTATTATGATCCCAGCTACGGCCTGACTTACCTGGGCAAACAGGACATGCAGAACACGGCGTTGAACGGCGTCTGCTTCTGGCAGTGGGAAACCGACCAGATCCGCGTCAACAACGGCCCGGTCGTCAACAACAGCTATCGCGTGCTCCACATCAAGCCGACCCCGCCGGGCTCGCGCGTGATGATTGACTTCTTCAACCCCTAGCCACTGAGCACTGAGAGAAGAGAGAAACGCGGCACCATTGCCGGCGGCCTCCCCCCACGGGCCGCCGGCAATTTGCTTTATCGGATACGGAAATGGTCACAAAGGGGTCAGTCCTATAATTATGACAACCCCGCCGCGAACTGGAAGAAGCATCTGGAACATGAGGAGAAAATGTCAAAATTCTAGGACTGACCCCTTTTGGAGAAAAAGGTCAGGAAAAGCCCCCGGTTCCAGATTGACAATTCATTGGGTTGTAGACAGGCTGTATCTTGTCCGGACGAGCTCGTGGCGATGCCGGCCACAAACCAGTGGCAGGCCAAAACGCTGCTCCGAAATCAAAATCACCCCTCCAATGCATGCGATTCGCCGCCGGATATTGTCTTTGATCTGTGCCGCCTTCTTTCTTGCCGCGCCTTGTGGGATTTGGGCTCAAACCGGTTCTTCGAGTGTTCAGGTTCGTGCGGATGGTTCGGCGCCTGGCTATCCCTCCTCCGCACAGGCCAGTTTCACGGTCTCCATTTCCGGCACTGCAAACTTCCACTACAACCTGGAGGCTGACTTTCCGAACACCTGGGCCGAGGCGTCCGTGTTCTCAAATCAGACCTTCATAACCGGAACGAATCTGTATAATTTTGTCTCCACCTTTGCCGACGGGAACCAACCGTTTCATGTCAGCCCGGGCGCGACGTATTACGTTTACGCGGAGGCCACACCCTGGAATGCGGAAAACGAAGGACCGGGCGGCACTGCCGTCGTTTTGGTCACGTACCCGGTCGACATTACGCCTTTCACGTACTACATCGACAACAATGCCGCCGTAATCACGGGTTACACCGGTTCCGGCGGAGCGGTGGTCATACCCGACACTATTGGCGGCTACCCGGTCACGCTCATTAATGCCGAGGCGTTCTATGGCAACACTTCCATCACGAGTGTGGTCTTCGGCAACAACGTCACGAATATCTCCATGGATGCTTTCAACGGCTGCAGCGGCCTGACGAATGTGACGATTCCCGCCAGCCTCATGGTCATTGGCAGCGAGGCGTTCGAGGGTTGTAATAATCTCGGAAACATCAGCTTTGGCAACAGTTTGAAATATATCGGCGATAGCGCCTTCCTCGGTTGCATGAGCCTGGTGAGTATGACCATTCCCGACAGCGTCACCACCGTTGGCGCGCAGGCGTTCGAAGAATGCACCAATCTGGCCAACGTGACGATCGGCAGTGGCGTGGCAAGTATCGGCGCTGGCCCGTTCGTGGACTGCTTCAGCTTGACCAACATCAGCGTGAGCGCCCTCAATCTGAACTACTCCAGCGCGGGCGGTGTTCTCTTCAATAAGTCCAAGACCGTTCTCATCCAGTACCCGCTGGGTCTGGCGGGGAGCTATTCAATCTCCAATACCGTGACCGCCATCGGTGACGGCGCGTTCGCGGGTTGCACAGTCCTGACGGGCATTGCCATTCCCGGCAGCGTCACCAGTGTTGGCAACTCGGCGTTCTACTATTGCACAAGCCTGAGCAACGTGGTGCTTGGCGACAATGTCACCAACCTCGGTGATGCGGCGTTTTACTCCTGCTCAAGCCTTGGCAGCGCAGTGTTGGGCAATGGCATCACCGATATCGCTTATGGAGCCTTCGGTTATTGCGCAAGCCTGACCAATGTGATGCTGGGAAACAACACTACCATCATTGAAGATACTGCGTTCATTCAATGCAATCTGCTGAAGAGCATGAATCTCCCCGGCAGCCTTGCCAGCATTGGCAGTCAGTCCTTCTTCGGCTGCGGCCTGCGTAATGTGACCATCGGCAACAGCGTGACCAATATCGGCGCGGACGCCTTCGATAGTTGCTCCGGCCTGACGAACGTGAATATCCCCGCCGGTGTGACAACGATCGGCACCGATGCATTCCTGAATTGCGGCGCCCTGACCAATATTTCGGTCAACAGCAACAACCCAAATTATGCCGGCGCGGGCGGTGTCCTCTTTGACAAGCCAATCACCACTCTGATCCAATGCCCTGCCGGCCTGGCTGGGGATTATTCAATTCCGGCCAGTGTCACCAGCATTGCCCAACTCGCGTTCTACAATTGTCTCCACCTGACCAGCGTCACGATCCCCGGAAGCGTCACCGAGATCGGACTCTACGCTTTCATCTATTGCACCGGGCTCAAGGGCGCCTATTTCGCGGGCAACGCGCCCAGCGTCGACGGCGGAGCGGGCAACCTGGACACCAGTGTTTTTGCCGGCGATGATGCCAGTTATTTCGTGCATTATCTGCCGGGCACAACCGGGTGGGGTGTTACGTTTGGCGGCTGGGCCACAACCCCGTGGCGTCAGCCGAAACCCGTAATCCTGGGCGGCGGATCGACTCTGGGCGCGCAAAGCAATGCATTTCACTTCACCATCTCCTGGGCAACCAACACAAGTGTCGTCGTCCTCGCCGCCACCAACCTGGCCAACCCGGTGTGGACGCCCGTCATCACTAATACGCTCACCAATGGCGTCTTCAACTTCCAGGACCTCCACTGGACGAATTCTCCCCGACGATTTTATCGCATCCGATCGCCGTAAAACTGCGCACCGGGCCGCGATGAACTGCCTTCGCCCTCACGGGACAACGGCGGTTAGGCCGACTTTTTTGGCTAGTTCGGCCTGGCGCATGTCGAAGGTGCAAAACTCGGTCACTCCGACCAGCCTGGCAGCGGCGACGTGCAGCACATCCAGTGTCCGGCAACCGACCGTTGGCGTGTAATTCGTAGCAATGGATTCCGCCTCAACCAAAACACGATGCCACAAGCTGTTTTTGAGGACCAACAATCCGGCAGTAATATCATTTTCCACTTCCTGCCATGCGGATTGAACCTCAACCGGCGTAAGCCGTTTTTGATAAACGGCGAGATTCAGGGCGTTTCGTAATTCCAGCCGGTGAAATTCGGTCAAAGGCAAAACATCAGGATTGGCATTCCGCCAAACGTCCGCCCTGGGTGAATTGGCATCCGTCGAGTAAAGCGAAAACAGCAGGCTGGTATCCGCGTAGATCTTCACCAGCGTTCTTCGGAGCGAGACGTCAGAACCAGGTTGGGGAGAACCTTGTCGCCAAAAATGCGGCGACGGCGGGCAGCGTAATCCGGCAGGGCGGGAACGCGACAGCTGCCGTGCTCCTTTGCCCCGTTGGCGTTTGCTTCCTCCAATTCCTTCAGGAGCCATCGGGCAATCTCCCAACGGTCCCGGGCAGGCAGTTGGCGCAACGCCGCTTCAATTTCCTCGACCTTGCTCATGCTTCAATCATACCAAACCCTTGGTCATTTGCGAGTCATTTTCATCAGCCTCGCCGTGCTGGATCTCCTGGTTCCCATCACAAAACGAAGTATCTCCAGAAGTGTTGACCCGCGGCGCGAATGCTTTAGAAAGGAGCAAAGCCATGAAACGAGCATCCGCCCAACCGCTCAGCAGAAGAAAATTCATTCGCACCACTGCCATCGCAGGAGCGGCGGCCGCGGCGTGGCCTGTTGGAGATTGGCGCGCGCGGGCGGAGGCGCCGGCGCCCTCGGGCAACGGACTGCGGCCGTTGATGACGGATCTGTTGAAGGAATGGTGCGACGGGTTGCTGCGGATGCAATTGCGCGATCCCAAAAACCCGGCTGTGGACGGGAGATTTCAATGCCCGGCCTGCACCGAGGCGCATGGGCGCTGCGGCGATGCGGTGTATCCGCTGCTGCACATGGCGAACGTGACCGGGGATTCGCGGTACCTCGACGCGGGCGTGGCGGCGGTGAACTGGCTGAAGAACGTGGATTCGCCGGACGGCGCGTGGACGAATGACCTAACGAAGAATTCGTGGAAGGGGATCACGGTGTTTGCGTCCATCGCGCAGGCGGAGGCGATCGAGCATCACGGCGATCTGCTGGACAAGGAGACGAAGGAGCGCTGGCTGGCGCGGTTGCGGCGGGCGGCGGATTTCATCCACGATAATTTCACGATGCACTTCGGCAACATCAATTACGGCATCACGGGCGCGTATGCGATGGCGCTGCTCGGACGGTTGTTCAATGAGGAGAAATACAGCCGCAAGGGCCGCGAACTGGCGCACGACGGGCTGAAGTTCATGACGAAGAACCACCTGATCTTCGGCGAGGCGCATCCGCAGGAGGAATTGAGCCCGCGCGGATTTCCGGCGGTGGACCTCGGCTACAACGTCGAGGAGACGCTGCCGTCACTGGCGCTCTACGCGCTGCTGGAGCAGGACTCGGAAGTTTTGGAAGCCGCGGAGGCGGCGCTGCTGGCGCACCTGGAATTCATGCTGCCGGACGGGGGCTGGGACAATAGCTGGGGGACGCGCAGTTACAAGTGGACCTATTGGGGCAGCCGCACCTCGGACGGCTGCCAGCCCGCCTATATTCTGCTGGCGGACAAACACCCGGCGTTCGCCACGGCGGCGTTGCGCAACACCAGGGTGATGCGCGCCTGCACTCACGATGGTTTGCTCCACGGCGGTCCGCATTATTTCGCGCACCAGATGCCGGCGTGCGTGCACCACACGTTCACCCACGCCAAGGCGATCACCAAGGTGCTCGAAGACGCGCCGGACCTGGACAAGCTCAACACGACAGTTCCCCTGCCCCGCGAAACCGCGAGCGGCGTGCGGGAGTTCCCGGAAATCGGGACCTCGCTCATCGCCCGCGGTCCGTGGCGAGGCACGGTGACGTGTTACGATCGGATTTACCGCACCATGCACGCGACCGGCGGCGCGCTGGCGGTTTTATACCATGAGGATGCCGGCACGTTGTTCGCCGCGAGCCTGGCGAAATACGAGATGCCGGAGCGCAACAACATGCAGCCGCTGCCGGATGATCTGGACTTTCCGATCACGCCGCGCATCGAGACGCTGCAGAACGGAGAATGGTTCACGAATCTTTGGAACCTCAACGCCACCGTCACCCATGAAGAGGCCACGGACGGCATTCTTTTCCGCGTGCAGACGCGCCTGCTGGACGCGAATCACAAATCACCATCCGAAGACACGCCCGCGTTTGATGTGCGCTACCATTTCACGGATGAGTGTGTGACGATCAGCGCGCGACCGGTTGCCTCGATGCCGAAGCCGTGGCGTTTGGTGCTGCCGCTGGTGTCGCAAGTGGGTGAAGAAGTTACCCGGTTTTCGGAAACGAAATACGGCGTGAGAAGACGCAGTACCTGGATCTTCCTCGAATCGGGCGAACCGCTGCAAATTCTGCACCCGGAACGTGAGCGGGTGTTCAACAACGTGCCTGGGTTTGAAGCGGTGCCGTTTGCGATGGAGGGCGTCCGGAAGCAGGTCCTGGAATGCACGCTTCGGGTCAAGCTCCACAATTGATCGATCGCCTCCGGGCGATGCCCGGCTCAGACCTTGCCTTCGAACAGGCTGGGAGCAACGCTGCGGGCCACCTCTTGGCAACGCGCGAGAATCTCCGTGCTCGATTCGCTTTCGAGCGCGAACTCGGCCAGCGCCTTGGCTTCGCTGAGCTTGAGCCGGCGGATGAGAAACTTGATCGCGGGCACCAGCGCGGGCGCGGCGCTCAGTTCGTCCACGCCCAGGCCGAGCAGCAAGGGAGTGAGCACGGGATCGCCGGCCATCTCGCCGCAAACGCCCACCCAGATGCCGGCCTTTCGGGCGGCGTCCACCGTGGCCTTGATGAGACGCAGGATGGCGGGATGTGTGGGTTCGTAAAGATGGGCCACGCGCTCGTTCATGCGGTCCACGGCCAGCGTGTATTGGATGAGATCGTTGGTGCCGAGGCTGAAGAATTTGAGCCGCTTGGCCAGGCTCGGCGCGACCAGCACCGCGGAGGGTATTTCGACCATTGCGCCGACCTCCATGTGTTCGTCGAAGGGCACTCCCTCGGCGCGGAGCTCGGCCTTGCAGGCTTCGAGCACGGCGTTGGCCTGGCTGAGTTCCTCAAGGCCGGAGATCATGGGATACATCATCTTCACGTTGCCTTCGGCGCTGGCGCGGAGAATGGCGCGCAATTGCGAGCGGAAGACGCCCTTTTCCTGGAGGCAATAACGGATCGCGCGCCAGCCGAGGAACGGATTCATCTCCACCGGTACCTGCAAGTGCGACAAAAACTTGTCGCCGCCGAGGTCGAGCGTGCGGATGACGACGGGATTGGGCCGCAGGCTGGCCGCAACCTGCTGGTAGGCCTTGAACTGTTCCTCCTCGGTCGGGAGGGATTCGCGGTTGATGAAAAGAAATTCAGTGCGGAACAACCCCACGCCCTCGGAGCCGTTGGCGCGGACTTGCTCGATGTCGGCCACCTGCTCGATGTTCGACGAAAGAATGATGCGCTGGCTGTCGAGCGTGACGGCGGGCTTGTCGCGGATGTCGCGCAGCTTTTCCTCAAGGGAAACCTGTTTGCGGATGAGCTGGCCGTACTCGAAGAGCGTCTGGTCGGTGGGATTGACGATGATGATGCCGTTGAAACCGTCGAGGAGCGCGTATTGGCCGCTGCGCAATTCGCTACTGGCCGCCTTCAGGCCCACGATCGCCGGGATGCGCAGCGAACGGGCCATGATCGCCGTGTGCGACGTGCGGCCGCCGATGTCCGTGCCGAAACCGAGCACGATCTTCTTGTCCAGTTGGGCCGTGGTGGACGGGCTCAGGTCGTAGGAAATGATGATGCACGGCTCGGTGACCTTCTTGAGGTCCACCTCGTCCTGCCGGCCGAGGAGATTGTCGAGGATGCGGGAGGTGACGTCGCGCATGTCCGTGGCGCGTTCGCGGAGGTAATCGTCCTCGATGGCCGCGAGCGTGGAGGCATACTTTTCGGCCACGACGTGAAAGGCGTACTCGGCGTTGACCTTTTTTTCCTGGATGCTGCGGATGACCTCGTCGAGGAGCGTGCGGTCCTCGAGGACCAAAAGGTGGGCATCGAAAATGCCGCCTTCCTCCGCGCCCATGCCGGAGCTGACCTTGCGCTGGACGTCGAGAATCTGCTGGCGGGTGGCGATGAGGGCTTTTTCGAGGCGGTTGATCTCCTCGCCCACGTCGGTAATATCACGGCGGGGCACCGCGGCGTGGGACTTGCCGAGTACAAGAATTTTCCCCCGGCAAACCCCTGCGGATACGGGAATGCCCCGAAAAATGATCTCACCTGCTGGCGAGAGCTCTGGCATGGGACAGCATTACATGGAACCGAACCTGATGAAAAGTCTTTCTTGCCTCGCCGTATTTCATTGGCTCACGATGTCGGAAACAGGCCATTTGCACCGTTCCCCTCTCACTATGTACCCGGGCGCCGATGCGCTCAAAGAATTTTGCTCCGCTCATGAAAAAAATGCGCGCTGACGGTCGGTCGGGAATCCTTTCCGGCGGAAACTGGATCGTCGACCAGGTCAAAATCATCGATGTTTTCCCGCAGCGCGAGCGGCTGGCGAACATTCGCGGCCAGCACCAGGGCACCGGTGGCGCGCCCTATAACGTATTGCTGGACCTCGCGCTGCTGGGGGCGCCCTTCCCGCTGGCGGGGACCGGCCTGGTGGGCAACGACGATCTGGGGCGATGGGTGCTGGCCGATTGCCGGAAGCACGGCATAGACGCGCGCCACGTGGAAATGACCTCCAAGGCCCCTACCTCCTACACCGACGTGATGACCGAGCCCGGGAGCGGCTGCCGAACATTCTTTCATGCACGCGGGGCGAATGCCCTGTGGCGGGGCGAGGATTTGAATTTCCGACGGTCCAAGGCGCGGTTTTTTCATCTTGGCTACCTGCTGCTGCTCGATGCGCTGGACCAACCGGACCCGGCATTCGGCACCAAGGCGGCGCGCCTGCTGGCCGCCGCGCAGGACGCGGGCATGAAAACGAGCCTCGACGTGGTGAGCGAGGACAGCGACCGTTTCGCCAAATTGGTCACGCCCGCGCTGAAGCATGTGGATTACTGCATCCTCAACGAGATCGAGGCCGGCAAAACGGCGGGGTTCGAAATTCGCAAGGCGGATGGCGGGCTCGACACCGTGGCCTTGCGGCGCACAGCGGGCGCGTTGCTCCAGGCAGGAGTGCGCGAGATGGCGATCATTCATTTTCCCGAGGGCGGTTTTGCGCGGACGCGCGAAGGGAGGGAATTCTGGCAGCCATCCCTGAAACTCCCGGCGGGTTACATCGGCGGCGCGGCGGGCGCGGGCGATGCCTTCTGCGCGGGTTGCCTGCTCGGCCTGCATGAAGGCTGGGACATGCGGCGAACCCTGCTCACTGCCGTCTGCGCCGCCGCTGCGTCGTTGTCGCATCCAACGTGCACGGCGGGGGTGAAAAGTTTGCGGGCGTCGCTGGCGCTGGCGAAGAAGTTCGGGTTCAGGAAAGAACCGGGGAAGTTCAACCACGAATGAACACGAATTGACACGAATCAAGAAAGGGGATGGGGATGACGCGAATTTCGCGAATTGGCGCGAATGTCGATCTCAAATCTGAAATCTGAAATCGTCAGAAGCCGAGTTGTTGTTTGATGCGTTCGGCCAGCGGAAGGGGTGGCGGCGTGTCGAGGGTGATTTTTCCCAGGTCGTTGGTGATGCCTGGCTCGACGTCGAGCCAGGTTTGGGTTTGCATCATTGTGACCATCCCCACCGAAGAGGGGCGTGGGAAGCGACGTTGAACTTCAATCCGGCGCGGCGGGACGTCCTTGAATTCGAAGCGGCCCTGGCTGTCGGTGGTGGTTTGCGTTTGGAATTGCAAAAAGTAGCCCCGGTTCATCCGGCCACGCGAGTTCGCGAGTTGCAGGGTGATGCCGGCCACGGGTGCGCCGTTGGTGTCCACGAGTATCCCTTTCAATGCGGCCCATGGCTTGAGGTGGATTTTGAGGTTATCTCCGCCGGGTTCGATGGGCAATTCCGCCCAACCGGAGAGATGCGACACGATAAGCGCGGTGCCACGCAGACGGGGCTCGAAGGAAAATCGGCCGTCGGTGCCGGTCACCTGTTGAACGAGCGAGGAGGAAAACGTCTGCCATTGGCGCCCTCGCAACGAAACCGTGTCCTGGTCGGCGGCAAAAACCACCATGGCTTTTTCAACGGGCTGGCCGTCAGGATCGAGCACCACGCCATTGGGCCCCGCGCCGGGCTTGAGCCGGACGACCAGGTTGGTGGTGTTATTCGTGAGCGGATCGGTCTCGAGCGGAACAAAACCTTCGGCTTCGATGCGCAAAACTGGCGCGCTCGTCAATTGCGGTAGCGGGAATGAGAAGGCGCCTTCGTTGTTGGTGATGTTTTGGCCTGAGCCGTCAGCCCAGAATGGGCGCGTACCGATTGGACCGCTTCTCGCACTGCCCGGGAACATTTGCTGGAGCGGAGATTTGGCGGGCGCTTTCGGCCCATTGGGAGCGAGGTTCTGGTAACCGGGTACCAGCTTGAACCTGGGAACGGGCTTGCCAGTTTGGTCGCTGACCACGGTTCCCGAAAGCTGCAAGAGCGGCAGGCCGGAAGGCTCGGCGCCGGACAACGGACGGTTCTGAGCCATGTCCTGCTGCGGCAGCATCCCACCGCCGATAGCGAAGCCGAACTGCGCCTCGAAGGGCTCAATTTCCACGATAAGATCGTCCTTGTCCGCCTCCAGCAGCCCGACGAGCGCGCGGGCGTTCCGGATATCCACGCTGCGATTGGCGGTGGTGAATCGCCATTCAAGCGAGTCCACGTTGAGACGCACTTGGGAACTGGAAATTCCTTCAAAAGAAAAGGAACCTGAGTCGCCCACCTGAGCCGATTGCGAGTCGTTATTTTGGTCATTGAGTACAACTTGTAGGCCCTCGGGCAGCGGTTCTCCGTGCCTCGCGCGCACCTTCCCGGCCAGGTGCAGGCCGCGGGCAACGGTCAGGTCGCCGACGTTGTTGGTTTGGCCATGATCGCCAGTCTCCACGGGGCATTTGGGAAGTGAACCGTATGGTGCGAATGACGACATTTCGCCGTACAGAGAGCTGGCGAGGTTGGGTGGAAGGTGGTGAAAGGTGAACACGCCGGTGGTATCGGTGTCGGCTTCGTAAAGGCCGGTTATGAAGCGTGTTTGTGGCGTGACGGCCTGCAGTCCGAGCCGCACGTGTGGGAGAGGCTGGCCATTTTTGAGAACACGGCCGGTGAGCGTGGCGCCCACATCGAGCTGGACGGTCTGAAGAGGAGGAGCGTTCGTGATCTGGAGTGTGGAGGTGATCGCGGCGAAGCCCGGCGCGGTGATTCTCAACTGCGCGCTGCGGAACATTGCGAGGTTTGTCATTGCAAGGGTGAATTCACCTTTGCTGTCGGCGACCAGCGGCCGGCCTTGCGGCATGGAAGTTTGGTAGCCCCAGGGGGCTGACGGCGGATTGAGAAGGGTGAAACCGGTCGGTTCAGCGAGCGCCCAGGCCACGGGCTGGCCGTTCGGGCCGACCACGCGCCCGCGAATCGAGTTGGTGGTAATGGCGGTGACGGGCACGTCGGCGGGCGCGGGTTCGATCCGGACCTCAACAGGCGGGTTGACGGCGGCAGGCGCGAGCCGGATCTCGATGGGATCGGACTTCGGATCAGCCGCTGCGTAGAATGCGGGTGAGAAGCCGTCGGCAACCACCAGGAGGCGGTAAAGCCGCGTGTCCGGCACCGGGGGAAGAATGAAATGGCCGTCGGCATCGGTCACCATCTCAACGCCGACGTTTGGGTCTCCAGTAATGGGAAGTGCAACGACGTTGTTTACATGGCGTGTCGTGGTGATCCGGACGCGGGCGTTTTCGAGCGGCTGCCCGGCGGTGGTCCGCACAGTCCCTTCGATGCGGCCGGAATCGCCGTGGCGGGGGCGGAGATCGGGGAACGGGTTTTTGGGAGCAGCCCACGTATTTGCGAGCGGTTCCGCGTGCGCGGGGCCGACGCTCAGGCCGGCGAGCACGAGACCGCAGGTGGTTCCCGCAGAGTCCAGGGAGAGGGCGCGGACCTCTTTTTCGGGGGAAGGGTTCGTGAGAGCCAGATGGAAAAGGCGCACATAGCTGTCTGCCGGGAGCGCACCGGAATACTGGGACCACCAGGCCATGCGGGAGGAAGAATCGCCAAGACGAAGTTCGGGCTTATGCCAGGGGGCCAGGGCACTTCGCAATTGATCGCCGTAACGGATTTCGACCGCGGCCTTGGAACCGTCGGTGTACAGAAAACCGAGCCGGGCGAGGGGAGCGTGATCCCCGCCGGACAGATCGGTCGCCGCCAGCAGGTGAACGCGCTCGACCCGCTGCGGAGCTAGGTCGAGCATGATGTTGGTGCGGCCGGGATGCTGTTGTTGGAGATAGTTGGTGGCGCGGAAAGTCACCAGCCCATCCACCTGAAACGGTGTGCCGTCGAGGACCTGCCGCCCGAGTGGGAGAATCCACTCCGGGACGGGCTCAGACCTGGGTTGCAGGAAGGCGGAGTTGGTGAAGGGCTTGAGGTCGAGCGGCTGGATGGATTGTCCGTGGGCACGCGCAAGCAGCGAGGCGGCCAGCGCTAGCAACGAGCATTGTCTGATCACACGCACGATCATGGAGTGTTAAAGGCCGAACCGTTGTTTGAGGCGTTCGCCGAGGGGATAGGGGGGCGGAGTGTCGTAGGTGACTTTGCCGAGATCGTTGGTGATGCCGGGCTGGACGTCGAGCCAGGTTTGCATCTGCCAAGTCCAGCCGCCGCTTCTGCGGCCGCCGGCGAACGAAGGAATCATGCGTTGGATTTCAATGCGGCGCGGGGGAATGTCGGAAAATTCGAAGTGGCCTTTGGCGTCGGTGGTGCTGTGGGCCTGGTAGTTGACGTAATTTCCGCCATGCTGCCAATCGCGCTGCATGGTTATGCCGAGCTCGACGCCGGCCATCGGAACGCCGTTGCTGTCGACGAGGGTGCCGCAGACGGCGGCCCAGGGTTTGAGGGCCAGCTTGAGAGCGTTGCCGCCATGTTCGACGGAGACCTCGGCCCAGCCTGCGGGGTGAGCCACAAATATGGTGGAGCCTTCGTTGCGGGCGATGAAGGAGAATTTGCCGTCGGCGCTGGTGATCTCGAGTGCGCCATTGGTGCCGTTGCGGCTCAAGGAGGCATAAGGTTGTATCTGGCGGGCGTCGAGCCCTAATTGTTCCTGCTGAGCGGCAAAGAAAACATGGGCGCCGGGAGCGGGGCGTCCATCGGGCAGGAGGACGACGCCATCGGGCCCCTGGCCGTGCTTGAGGCGGACGACGAAATCGGAGGCATTGGTGTTGATGGGATCGGATTCGAACGGGAGGTAGCCCGGGGCTTCGACGCGAATGATTGGTGTGCTGGAGAGTTGCTGAAATTGGAAGGAAAACCTGCCGTTCGTGACAATTTCCGCATCGCCTGGAATCCAGCAGGGGCGTTCGTTCCAGGGGATCATCGGTTTGTTCCGGGAAAGCAACTGGTCCAGCGCGGAACGTTGTGGCCTTGGGAAAGTCATGGGCGGCTGATAGCCCGGGATGATTTTGAAACTCGGGACAGGCTGGCCGGATTGATCGTCGAGGACGCGTCCGGCAATGGTCAAGCGGACAGGACCGGAGTTTTCCGCGCCGTAGAGCGGGCGGTTTTGCGGCCAGTCCTGGGAAGGAAGCTGGCCGTTCATGCTGTTGTACTCGGCATCACCCTTGTCGATTTCGAGGAGAAGGTCGTTCTTGTCATGGTCCAAAACACCACTGAGGCTGTTTGGATTCCAGGTGTCCTGGCTGCGGTTCGCGCCGGTGAAATGCCAGCCGGAGGTCTGCAGGTAGAGAGTGACCTGCCCCGCGGCGAGGCCTTCGAAGGCGAATCTGCCATCGGCATCCACAACGGCTGCCTGGGAATCCCATGCATTGGGGTAACCGACCATCAAGCGAAGATTCTCGGGCGCCGGCCCGCCGTGGCGCACCTGGAATTTGCCGGAGAGGCGGAGACCGGGAACGACCTTCAGGACGCCAACGTCGTTGGTCTGGCCGTTGCCGTCGGTATGCATCGGAGTTGCGGGGAGCGCGCCGAGGGTTTTGAAGGAATCCATCGAGCCATAAACGTACCAGCCGGTGTCGGGCGGGATATGTTTGAAAATGAAGCAGCCGTTGGTATCGGTGGTGGTGTTGAAATTGCCGGCGAAGACGTCCGAGCTGCGCTCCGCGCCGACGATGCCGACGCGCCGGTTGACCACGGGCTTGCCGTCCTTTTCCACGCGCCCCTTGACCACGGCGCCGATGCCCAACTCGAGAGTTGTGGAAGCGTTGGTGATGTCGAGCCACGTCTTCAACGGTGCGAGACCGGGCGCCTGGATGTTCACTTGCACGCTGGTGAATTGCTCGTCGCGGGCGAGAGTGAATTCGCCATTGGTATCGGTGAAAACCTGTTGGAGAAAGCGCTGGCTGCCGCCCCAACTGGTGCCGCGTCCGTTGGAGACGCCTTCCGGTTCCACCATCGCCGAGGCCAGCGGCCGGGCGTTCGGGCCAACGACGCGGCCATGAACCGAGTATTTGCCCTTTCCAAAAGCCGCTGCGCCGGGTGTTAGGCGAATTTCCACTGGGTCAGACTTGGGATCGGCGCCGCGGTAAAACGCAGCCGCATAGCCGTCAGCAATCACGAGCAGGCGATAGAGTTGATTGTCGGGAAGGGGCGGCAGGATGAAGTGGCCGGAGCCGTCGCTGGTGGCCGCCGCGCCGGTGGAAGCGATGTCGGAATCGGAGTTGCCGTCACTGGAATTGAAGGGTCGATTGCCAATGACGCGCACGACGGCGTTCGAGATTGGCCGGCCGGCAAGAGTTTTGACGAAGCCTTCGCCGCGGGCGGGATCGCCATTGCGGGGGCGGAGGTCGGGGAAGGGATTTTTGGGCGCGGGCCAGGTGTCGGGGAGCGGATCGGCTTGGGCGGGACCGATGCTCAGGCCGGCGAGCATGAGGCCGAATTGGGTGCGGGCTGACTCAATGGAAATGGCGCGAACTTCCTTGTCGGGCGAAGGATTGGTAAGAGCGACGTGGTAGAGGCGAAGGTATCTATCAGCCTGGGCAGCGCTGGAATGTTGCGCGGTCCAGGCGATGCTGGCGCTGGGATCCTTGAGCGGGCGCTCGGCCTTGTGCCAGGAGCCCTGCCAATTGCGCAGTTGCTCGCCGGTGCGAAGTTCGGCGGTGGCGTCGGAGCTGTCGGAATACAGAAATCGGATTGTGGCGACGGGAATGTGGTCCTTGCCGGTGTTGTCGACGGCGGCGAGGAGGTGGAGGCGGTCGAAACGCCGCGGCTGCGGGGTCAAGGAGACGGTGATGTTGGAGATTCCGGCGCGCGTCCGTGTCTGGACCGGGTTGGTGGCGTAGAAAAGGACGACGCCGTCGATCTGGAACGGCGTGCCGTCGAGAACCTGGCGTCCGCGAGGGAGCGTCCACTCGGCCTTGCTGGTTTCGAATGGCGAGGGTCCGGTGAAAGATTTCAGGTCGAGGGGTTGAATCGGCTCTGCGCACGCGGACGCAAACAACGCGGCCGCCAACGCCAGCGACGGGCACCATATTCGGATTCGCATACAGACTCCTTCTTTGGACGGACAATGGTTTCGGGGCGGGTTTATAAGGGTTCCGTGCTCGAATGTCCATTCGGAAAGCGGTCGGAGGCATTGGAAATTTGTGTCGCTTGCCATGGCGGCTGTTGGTCCAACCCTAGAACCGCGACCAAACAACGACCATGAAAGCCTTTCTCTTTCGAACTGGAGTCCATTAACTTCGGCCGGCGCAAAAAGCCGACAAGCATGGTATCGAACGCCGACGTCTCAATGGGTTGAAAGTGTGGTTGTTTCCTGCAGACCGTTGGCGGCTGGGTGCTGTCCCGAGCGATCCAGGTCCATCGACGCGCTCTTTTGCTCCGCAGCCTGGGTAGTGCTGCCGTTCAGTCCGTGAAGGAGACCATTCACCTCACCCAGCGCCACGGTGGCCAGATGTACCGCCAACTGCAAAATCACCACTGCGCGCAAAAGCCACCGTTCCGCATTCGAAAAGAAATTTTCGATACTCCTCTCGCCAACGTTGCCACCGTCCGTAGGTGTCACCGCTTTTTTGTGGCGCGGTCCCCGCCCGTTCACTGGTTGTTGTCGCGGAACGCCAGGTTTGTTCGATTTATCCGATCCGTTTGAATCCCGTCTCATACAATTTTCCCTTTAGCGAACGCCGTGCCAGCCCTCTTTTACTCTCTTCAACATTTCTTGCAGCTCGTTGGGTAACAACAAGAAACAGCCGTCGCCCGTCGATGGCGAACACCTCTGCGACCAATGGCCATCGATCAAAATGAGAGTCCGCGAAGAGAGGCGGCTATCAAATTGAAAGGAATCTGGTTCAAGCGAATCGGATATCGTTGCCCGACCAGGTTTTCCTGCGGGTTCTGCCCGCTTGGCCGCGTTCCCTAGGAAGAGGCTCTCGCTTTGCACGACTCGGAGATAAGCACTTGACTTTATTTCGTCATTTGCCTAAATAGTCATATGCCTAATTATGCGTGACGTGTACCGAGCCCTGAGCGACCCGACCCGCCGGTCAATCATCAGCCTGCTGCGCAAGCGTGATCTGTCGGCCGGCGAGATCGCGGCGCATTTCTCCGTCTCAAAACCCACCCTGTCTCAGCACTTCACGGTGCTGAAGGAAGCCAGGCTGATTGAAGGTCGCCGCGCCGGCACAACGATCATCTATACCTTGAACGTCTCGGTCCTGGAGGATGCCCTGTCGCATTTGCTGGATGCGTTCAAGATCAATCCCAGGGCGAAAACCTCAAAGAAAATTGCCCATGCAACCGCCATCTCCATCTGAAGGTCCGGAGGCCAACTCCGCGGTCGGGTCCTCACGATTTGTATTCGCGATGTGCCTTCTCTTTGTCGGCCTTCTTCTGGTCGGCTCGTGGTGGGCCTGGCGGCACCCATCGGTTGGACATGCAGATCATTTCAGTCGGGGGCTTCTCCTGGTCGCGCCTTCGATGGTAGCTCTGCTTTCGCTCGCAGCGCTTCCCAAAGACGAGTGCCTCAGGGCGCGTCTCCGGTTTTCTTCCCGCGGTCTTCTGCCGGTCTGGTTCGCGCTTTTCCTGCTGTACGCGGCAGGTTTCCATGCGCTCATGATCCTGGCCGTCATCGGCCGGCCGGTCCAGACGACCGCGCAATGGATATTGTGCCCGGTGGGGCTGTTTTATATCGGTTTGGGGAACAATCTCAGCAAATGCAGGGACGATTTTTTCTATCGCATCCGAACACCCTGGACCACGCGGAGCGAATTATCCTGGAACCGGACCAATCGGCTCGGGGCCCGGATTTACGTCGTTTCGGGATTGGCCGTCTGCGCTGGCATTTTGGCCGGCGTTTCCGTCAAGTGGCTTGCCATCCTGGTCGGGATTTTCGGGGTGGGCCAGACCGCGATATTTTGGGGATATTCCTATCTGCTATGGCGCGGCGATCCGGAGAAGACGGCATTCACGCGGCCGGATCGGAGAAATTTTCCGAAAGGAAAGGGCGCTCACGTGATATGAAATGCTTCACCCACCAAAATTGCGACGCCGTTGCCGTATGCAGATCCTGCGGCCGGGCTCTATGTCCCGATTGCGTTGCGGAAGTTGGCCTTTCCTGCGCCTGTAAAAACCGGTGTGAGGCCACTGTCATGAGCTTCAATGCCATGCTCACTCGCAACCCGGCTCGCAACCTGGGCGCCATGCCGCTTGGTTATGACCGATTGGCGTTCCTGCTGGTTCTAGGCTCGATCCTGGTCGGCTTCGGGGTTTACAACTTCGGAGCGCAGCGGACAAATTGGTTTTTTGTCGGCCTCGGAGCACTGTTTTTCCTCTATGGAATTTCTCAATACTTTACGGCCAAGAGATTTCGCGACAAACTTCGGGGCCAGAAGGACTAGTTGAGCCGGCTTTCGATTGAACGAAAACTTTTTGATTGCTACCCTGCCGAGGCCATGAATCCGAACCCATAAGTTTTCCAGATGCGGATTTTGATCATAGATGACGAGAGGAACATCCGCAGAACCACCTCCGTGGCTCTCGAAAGCATGGGCCACGAACCCTCAGAGGCTGCCGACGGCAAGAGCGCACTGCGCTTGCTGGAAACTGCGCATTTTGACGTGGCGTTCCTCGATTTGAGGCTCGACGAAGAGAACGGGCTGGAACTTCTCCCAAAACTACTGAAGAGCCACCCGAAACTCAGCGTCATTGTCTTTACGGCGCATGCTTCGATCGAAAGCGCGGTGGAAGCCATTCGCGCCGGCGCGGTTGACTACATCCCGAAGCCGTTTACGCCGGAGCAAATCCGGCAGGTGCTCGCAAAAATCGTTCGTCTGCGAAAACTGGAGGGCCGCGTCGCCTACCTGGAATCGCGCCTTTCCGCTGATTCTCCGACGATGGACCTGAAGACGGCAGAGCCGGCGGTGCAAAGAGTGTTTGATGTGGCCTTGAAGGCGGCGGCGGCGCCGGCCACCATCACGATCACGGGCGAGAGCGGAACGGGCAAAACCGTGCTTGCCCGCTTGATCCACGAACACAGCCCGCAAAGGGACGGCGCTTTCGTCACCGTCAGTTGTCCCAGCCTGTCCCGTGAATTGCTGGCGAGCGAATTGTTCGGGCACGTCAAGGGCGCGTTCACCGGCGCGACATCGGAAACGTGGGGCAAGGTTTCGCTCGCGGACGGCGGGACGCTCTTCCTGGACGAAATCGGGGATTTGCCGCTCGAGATACAGCCCAATCTGCTCCGGCTGCTTCAGGAGAAGGAATACGAAAGAGTTGGAGAAGCAAAGGCACGCAAGGCGAATGTCCGGGTCATTGCGGCTACAAATCGGAATTTGGAAAAGGGCGTGACCGAAGGGCGGTTCCGCGAGGATTTGTTTTACCGGCTCCACGTGATTTCGTTGCGGATGCCGCCCCTGCGGGAACGACGGAAGGATCTGCCGCGAATTGCGGACAATTACCTGGCTTTCTTCAGCCGGCAAAGCGGCAAGGAAATAACCGGCTTCTCAAAGGCGGCCGTCGAGGCCATCCAGAATTACGGGTGGCCGGGAAATCTGCGCGAACTGCGGAACGTCGTTGAACGGGCCGCCATTTTGACAAGTTCCGGTTGCATTGAGCTATCGGACCTGCCGGATGATGTCGCCCTGTCTTCCGGTCGGGGAGGAGCGGGTGGTTCCGAACTCCTGGGCGCGAAAGTTTCACTGGAAGAAGTCGAACTCGAGCACATCGAACGCGTCGTCAGACAGACAGATTCCATGGAGGAAGCGGCGAAGATCCTGGGGATCGGGGCCGCGACACTTTTTCGCAAGCGAAAGATGCGAAAATCCAGGTCCAGCCGGTCCCAGCCGCCGCCGCCTGCTTGAACCGGTCTCTCGGGCGGAGCAGAAACGAAATTCTTTGGCGCGGATGAACGCAGATGGAGACGGATGCCAGCGCAGCATGGGACTCCGTCGCTCCACTCCGACAAAAACCGGTGGAGTACTAAGTGGCGCCTCCCAGAAATCCATACGCGAACCTTTTTCTCAAAGACATGCTGCGCTTATGAAGGCGAAGGCGCTGGGAATTGAACCAGAAAGGGTAACGAATGGCTGCCGCCTGAAAAGAGTCATGTGCGTGCGCGAGTCCTTCTTTGCCATAGAAATGTTCCACAACCCACAGCGAGGAGCGCCCACGTTGAAGGCTCTGGTGCTTGGATAATGCCTTCGCGGAACCAGAAGCTGTCGCCAGAAATGGTGCTTCCGCCTTCGATGGCATCGCCGCCAGCGTAGCCGTAGTTGTTCGGACCACCGATACTCCAATTATCGCCACTTGCGATCACTTCAAAATAATATTGGGTGCCGGGCGCGACCGTGACGGGAGTCGAAAAGAAAAACGTTTGATACCCTGCGAAGCCTTGATTTGTATTCCCGCCGACATTTGCCGGAAACATGACCGTGTCAGAGGTGCCCAGAATAGGACCCGTGATTGAATCGGAACGAACGTTCACATACACCTGCGCTCCCAACCTGTTTCTGTTAAGCAGGTCATAGTTCCAGAGCCGAACGAAGCCCACAGCGGAAAGGCTCGGCATGAAAGATTGGCCAACTGGTTGAAACGTCTGCATCGGAGCGCCACCGCTCAAATTCTGCGTTTCATCCGTTGAGGATTGTTGATCGTAAACAAGCGTGCCTTGAGCCATGCCTCGGGAGCCGATGGCGAGGCAGGCCGCAAACATACTAACGAGACGCGCTTTCATAGATTATGGTGAGATCGGGAAACGGCGCGAACGGAAGCGGCGGATGCGTGGGATGCTGCATAGAATAGAACGTGCCGCCCTGGACGAGTGTGCCTTGGCCGATTGCGTGCATGGAAAGGAAAAAATCCCAGAGACAAAATGCCTGCGCAAATACTCCTTCTGATGATCTAAATTTTTCGGTCCACCTTTCGTCAGGTTCCGGGAAAAGGGTGTGATTAATGACTACACTTGTCAACGAAAATCGTCAGCGTGTGCATCCGTCCATGAATTGCAGGAGGACACAGCAAAGTATAGCTGCAACGTGCATCGTTCACGGCCAAACACCCGTCCTTGCGACCGCGGTGGCGGCGCGATCTTAAAAGGGCCTCCGTATGGTCTTTCCTTCGGCATCCTGCATCTTTCCCAAAAGGAGCCACGCCACGTCGAACAGCCACCAGACCGCGCCCCCGCCGCCGAAGATGAGTTTCAATCATCCGAGCACCGGCGAGCCTGCATAGAAGTGGTCGAGGCCCAAGAAGCCGCCTGCGACCGAAAAGACCAGCGCTGTCGTCCAGTTCTTGTCGCTTATCATCACGGAATCGGCAAGCGACTGCCGCCAGCGTTCGCGCTCCTCGGTGGGCGGCTCGGTCATATGGCGGCAAGGGGGCCGATTGCTCACGCTCGTCCAGGATTTGAGATTCGAAAGACGAACGGTCACACCGGAAAAGGGATTTTGAGAATAAAATTTTCTCTGGAAATTCCGCTTTTTGGAGGTAAGTGGCCTGGAAGCAGGAGGTTGAAGGACGTATCCGTACTTTTTGGGATTACCCCACGGTTGTCCTACCCCCCTCGGTAGAATTGTGCGCGTGAAGAATGAAGAAGACATGATGCGCGAACGGGCAATCGGATCGGCCGCCGACTTGGGACGCTGGGCACGCAAACGGAGAATTGCCGGGCGCATGGGATTCGCCGGTGCCAGCGGGTTGGGGGTCGATGCTGCGGCTGGTGCTGCGCGGGGACGGAATGGAAGGCGGATCACGGAGAGTGCGGCAACTCCTTGGTTGCGGCGATCACGGAAAAAAGCGGTGCTGCCGCACGCGCACTCCAAGACGCTGGCGCGCAGGTCGGTGCAATTGGACTTACGAATGCGGCTCCGTTTCGCGGGAGAACCCCTTATGATAGAGGGGCGGCGGATGGATACAGGTGCGATCGTGCGCAGATATTGGCGCGGGATGCCTTTGTTGATTTGCAACGGGTTGCCGAAAGAGCGCAGAGGTATGCGCAGCTATTCGCAGCTATGTGTTTCGCACCGGCGCCGGAGGCAAAATGGGGGGATGGAATGGAATGCCAGCACGGAGAGTGCGGCTACTCCTTGGTTGCGGCGATCACGGGAAAAAGCGGTGCTGCCGCACGCGCACTCCAAGACGCTGGCGCGCGAGTCGGTGCAATTGGACTTACGAATGCGGGTCCGTGGGAGAACCGTCTATGATAGAGGCGCGGCGGATGGTTTCAGGTGCGCTCGTGCGCAGATATTGGCACGGGATGCCTTTGTTGATTTGCAACGGGTTGCTGAAGGAGCGCAGAGGTATGCGCAGCTATTCGCAGCTATGTGCTTCGCGCCGTCGCCGGAGGCAAAATGCGGGGATGGAATGGAATGCCAGCACGGAGAGTGCGGCTACTCCTTGGTTGCGGCGATCACGGAAAAAAGCGGTGCTGCCGCACGCGCACTCCAAGACGCTGGCGCGCGGGTCGGTGCAATTGGACTTACGAATGCGGTGCCCTGGGAGGACCGTCTATGATAGAGGCGCGGCGGATGGAGTTTCCAATGTTGCCGATCAGATTGGAAACTGGGTTTGGCGGGAAGGGGTTGGAGATCAGCAGGGTCCGGAAAGTCGTCGGAGGTAATTGCCAGTTTTTTCCATAAAAAATGAAAAATCGATTTTCCGATAATATACCGCTGAGGCACGAAGACACGGAAATGCGAAGCCGAAATGAAAAGAACCTCCCGGGAACGGAGGGAGAGAACTGCGAAGCGACGGACGCATTTCTGGATGGAACTTCCGGCAAGATCGAAACTGCCGGGCCTGCGGTCGCGCTTCTCTTCGGAATGAAACCGGGCCGGCGGACGTGTCCGCACAGCCCGGATGGTTTCGAGCCATTGTCGCGAAGATCAGTTGCGGCAGCAGGAGGCGCTCGCGTCGGCCTGGGCGGAGCAGGTGTGCTGGACGTTCGTAACAGCGGTCTTGCCAACGCCCCGGGTGACGACACTGTTCTTGCAGCCGCCGCAGAGGTGGTTCTCCACGGTGGTGGTGTGTTGGATGTGACCTTTTTCAGTGGTCACAATCTGCGCGGCCTCGGTCTTGCACTGGCTGCAGGCGTGGGCCGGCGCGACGGCAGGCGATTGCGCGATCGCCGTGCTGCGGGTGGCGCCGGTGAGAAGCTGCGCGCCCTTGACCTGGTCGGCCGCGCTGAGATAAGTGGACGCCACGAGGGCGGCGGACAATGCGAGGACGGGAACAAGGAGAGATTTTACGATTCGATTTTTCATGGACTTTATCGGTTGAGCGAAAACTGTATTCGCTGTTTCAATTCCGCTTACGCCGGCAAGGAGACGATCCCGCGAGCAGATTTTGCGGAAAATAAAACAATTCTTGGTGTCGCGCGAAGAGAGCGAAGGAGGGCTGAGGGATGTGGGATAAGTTTCCAATCGCCCATTGAAAGATCAACTTGGGATATCCATCGGGGCCGCTGCGGATGCGGACATCCGCGCTCCTGGGACAAGGAACAGGCGGGATTGTGGATAACTTTTTTGAAAGATCGGGGGACGTTTACACGTATTAGAGTAGAGCGGGCGCGATTGGCCTTTTCCCGAGGCGGGAACGGGTGGTCCGGGGAAATCGGACAGGGTATGGCAAGACCCCATACCGGCGCGGCGCGATTTACGGAGAATGGCACGCCAAAAAATGAGACCGACGATCTGCCGATGTTGCGGAGGAATGATCCTGATGCTGGAAAACGAGCCCTCGGAAAACCCCAACTTGTGCGCAGTTTGCTCGCGCACGCTGGGCCAGGAGGCGACGCCGGTGATCGCCGGCAAACCCATTCTGCCGGTGTTGATGGCTCGGTCGGAGGGGGCGAATCCGCTTCCGCGCGAGTCGCAACAGCCGGGCGCCTGACCGCAGGTTCGGTCGTTTTGGCCCAAAATCCCCTGCGTCATCAGTTCTCCTTCTTCATTCGCCCTCCCTCCCCTCCCATCCCACCCCATTTCCGGGGCGTGAGGCCCACACTTGACCCGCCCAGCAACCCTCCATAAAATACTGCTACTGTGGCATGAGAAATTTTTTCATTCTGTTCCTGGCGGTCCTGCTCTTTTGCGCTCCTTCCGTCGCCCGCGCGGAACTGATCAACGGCGTCGCTGCGGTTGTCGCCGATTCCGTGATCACCTTCCAGCAGGTGGATCTCTTCACGACCCAGAACGAACTCGCGGTCCGGTCCCAATACGGCTCACAGAGCGAACTCTACTACCGTCGGATGGTCGAAGTCCGGAGCAACGGCCTCGAACTTCTGGTCGAAAGGCAGCTCATCCTCCACGATTTTGACGTCTCGGGCTTCAGCGTCCCGGATGCGATCATTGACGAATACGTCCAGGACGAGATCCACGACCGTTACTCCGACCGCGTGCAGTTCACCAAGGAACTCCAGGCGCAAGGCCTCACGCTGGAACAATTCCGAAGCCGTATGCGCGAGAATTTGATCGTTACCGAAATGACCCGCAAGAACGTTCCGGACCCCATCATCTCCCCGCATCGCATCGAGCAATTTTACAACGAACACCACGAAGACTTCAAAGTACAGGACGAAATCAAGACCCGCATGATCGTGATCAACCAGTCGGCAACCGACGATCCCGGCACGGCGAAGAAGCGCGCGACGGAGATCCTCTCCCAGATCAAGGGCGGCGCTTCCTTCGAGGAAATGGCCCGCGTCTACTCCGATGGCTCCCAGCGCAGCGAAGGCGGCGAAAACGGCTGGCAGGAGGTATCCGTCCTTAACAAGGCCATCGTGGATCCTCTCGCCAAGCTCAAAACCGGCGAGTACAGCGGCGTCATCGAAACCCCTTCGGCCTGTTTCATCGTCCAACTCGAAGACCGGCGTCCCGCGCATTACCGGCCTCTGAGCGATCTCCGCGACGAGATCGAGCGCACGCTGATGGCCCAGGACCGCAGCGAGAAACGCAAACAATGGATTGCCCGGCTCAAGAAGAAAACCTTCTTCCGCTACTTTGAACCCATTTGAAATACGGCGGCTGCGAAGATTCCCCGGGCTTCTCCCATGATCGGCTGCATAGGCATTTCGCTGGGCGACGTCACGGGCGTCGGTCCCGAAGTCACGCTCAAGGCCCTTGCGCTCGAGGCGGACGCCGATGATTTCCGCTACCTGCTGATCGGCGAACCCGATCACCTCCGGCGCTGGAACGAGCGACTTGGCTTGCGTTTGCCGCTCCAGCCATTTTCCGGCGCGGGCAAGGGCGATCGATTTCTGATTCACAACCCGTTCGCCGACCCGCTTCCCGAAGACCTGGTCGAAGGTTCTCCGCTCGCTGCGCGGGCCGCCGTGGCGTGGCTCCGCGATGGCGCGGAACGCTGTCTCCGCCAGGAACTCGATGCGCTGGTCACCGCGCCTGTCAACAAGGAGGCCATCATCCATTCCGGCCAGCCGTTTATCGGCCAGACGGAATTCCTCTCCGAACTCGCCGGCAGCCAGCGCACCGCCATGATGCTTCTCGGCCACGACGACCGCGACCGCTGGCTGCGCGTCGTGCTCGTCACCACGCATCTCCCGCTGCGCCTCGTTTCGGAGAACATCTCCGCACCCAAGGTCGAGCTTGCCATCGAACTCGCCGCCCAGGCGTGCGCTGATCTCGGCCTCGAGCAATCGCGCGTCGCGGTGTGCGGATTGAATCCCCATGCCGGCGAAGGCGGCGAACTCGGCACGGAGGAAATCACCTCCATCACCCCCGCCGTCAACGCCGCGCGCCGCCGCGGCCTCAATGTCTCCGGCCCCCACCCCGCCGACGCGCTCTTCTACAATGTCTTCAAAGGGGATTACGAAATCGTCGTCGCCATGTATCACGACCAGGGGCTCGCCCCGCTTAAAATGATCGGCTTCGAAACGGGCGTAAATTGGACGCTCGGTCTTCCCTTCATTCGGACCTCGCCCGACCACGGCACCGCCTACAACATCGCCGGCCAGGGCATCGCCAATCCCGCCAGCATGCAGGCCGCCATTCGCCTGGCCAAGCAGCTCATCCGCGCCAAGTCCTGATTTCGACCGCCGCGCCGCCGTTTGTCCAGAATTTGGCCACTGCCTTTCCTCAAACATCGCGTATACCCCGCGAAAACCCCGTCAATCATTGCCTTTTCACAGCTTTCACAAGTTCACCGGAACGACCCCATTGGCCTGAAAGCTGCTGAATTTCACGCACATTGCGGACACGCGGGCTGCACGGCGCAGACTGCCCCCGCTCCATTAAACATATGAACTTGTTCCGGATTGCTCGTGTTTTGTCGGCTTTCGGCTTCTTCGCATGCTTCTCGGCGCTCGCCGCCGACACGCCCATCGCCAATCCCGCCGAGATCATCATTTACAACGCCAAGGTCCTGACGGTGAATTCCAATTTCACCGTCGCGCAGGCCATCGCCATCCGTGGCAACCAGATCATTGCCGTCGGCAAGGACAAGCAGGTCCAAAAATTGAAAGGCCTCAACACCCGTCTCATCGATGCCCAGGGCCGCATTGTTATGCCCGGAATTTATGACGGCGACGTCTGCTCCTATCAGGCTGCGGTCAGCGACCTTGACAATGTCGTGCCCGACTTTCAATCACTCGGCGAACTCCACGATTACATCGTCAAGCAGGTTGCCGAAAAACCAACCAACAGCTGGATTGTATTGGATCACATCTACCCCACCCGCCTTCAGGAGCATCGCCTGCCGACGCTCGACGAATTGGACGGTGCCGCTCCCAACAATCCGGTCATCTTGAAATGTGAGAGCTACGCGCTCGTGAATTCAAAGGCAATGGCGCTGGCCAAGATCACCAGGGAAACACCCAGTCCCTTCGGCGGTGAAATCGTCCACGCGCCCAAGACCCTCGTGCCGACTGGTCTGTTGCTTCGCAGCGCCGTCTCCCTCGTCAAAGTCCCGCCAGCCAAATCCCCCGCCCGTGCCGCGCGCCGCACCGCGCTCAAGAATCTCTACCGCCTCTACAATGAAAAAGGCATCACCAGCGTCGCCGAACATTCGGCGTCGCAGGACGCCATCGCCCTTTTCCGCGACTTGAACCGCAGCAACGAACTCACCGTGCGAATCAATTGCGGCCGCTCCGTCGAACTGGCCGCCACGCCCGAGGAGTCGATCACCAATCTCAACACGCTGACTAATGTCGCCAAAGGCAAACCCGCCTTCGGCATCTCCGGTGCGGGCGATGACTGGGTCCGACTCGGCGCGCTCGACATCGCGGTTGATGGCGAAGTCGCATTCGGCTCCGCTTATCTCCGCACCCCCTACGGCATCGGCCCCACCTTCCTGATCACCGAGCCCGCCTATCGCGGGGTGGTCCACGTGGATCACGAGATCTTTCCCGATTTCTATCGCGAAGCCGCTCTGCGCGGCTGGCGACTCAGCGGGCGCGCCCAGGGCGACGCCGCGGCCGACACGATCCTGAACACTTTCCGCTACGCCGGCTTCAAAACCAACATCACCGAAAGCCGTTTCATCGTGAATCAATCGGTCTTTTTCCCGGCCGAGGATTGGAGTCAATGCCGCCAGCTTGGTGTTGGCCTCCGGGTCGAACCGGCTTTGCTCTACCGGGATGGATTCGTCCTCACAAAGGTCCTCGGCGAAAAACGCATGCGCGGCTACCTGCCTCTCAAGTCCGCGTTTGAGAACAATGTCATCGTCGGCGCAGGCAGCGGCCATCATGCACGCCTCGATTGCCTCGACAGCAACCCTCCGTGGAATCCCTGGTTCGGCATGTGGACCGCCATCACCCGGCAGACGGATCAAACCACCTTCGTCAATCCGGACGAATGCCTTACCCGTGAACAGGCCGTGCACCTCTACACCTTCAACAATGCCTGGCTTGCCAATGAAGAGTCCGTCAAAGGTTCCCTCGAACCAGGCAAGCTCGCCGACCTCATCGTCCTCGACCGCAACATCCTCACCTGCCCCGCCAACGACGTGAAGGACACCAAGGTCCTCCTCACCATGCTCAATGGTAACATCGTTTGGGAGCAGAAGTAGAGCTGACTCGCAGGTGATTCGGAATGTTTGCGCCTGGACTGCTCGTGCCGGCAGACTAGTCGAATTTCCCGCCGCTCCTACTGCTTTTCTCCGCCTGCATCCAAAAACTTCAACTTCACCCCGCCCTCCTTCGGCTTGGTGAAACTATCCAACAAACTCGAGACCCCCGTTCCTTGCGCTGCAGGCTCAACGGTCACTGCCCCCCCCTCCTCTTTCCCCGGCTCCAGCGCCGATCTCAATGCCCCCTCCACCAACTGCGCGCAATGAATCTTCATCGGCGGAAGCGGCCCCAGTTCGCCGGCCAGTTCCTCCGTCTTGAGCGCCAGCGCCTCCTCCGCGGTCTTGCCCCGGATCAATTCGGTCGCCAGGCTCGCCACCGCAATGGCCGTTTCGCACCCAAACGATTGAAACGTCGCCCGGTCGATCACCTTCCTGCCGTTCTGTTCCTTGAACTTCACCCAGAGCCGCAGCATCTCCCCGCACTCGGAATTGCCCACCGTGCCCACGCTGTCCGCGCCTGTCATCTCCCCCATGTTCTGCGGGTTCAGCATCGCCTCGCGAATTCTTTTTTCCAGATCAGGAGTCATCGTTCCTTTCACGCCAGTTCATATCTGCGCACGCTCTGGTCCACTTCCCGGGACCATGCGTCGATCCCGCCGCGCAGGCAGCGCACAGCGTCAAATCCGTGCCCCAGGAAATACGCCGCCGCATCCAGCGCCTGCTTCCCCTGGTGATCCACTATCACAAACAGCCCGTGCGGGTCCCACCTCGCAAGAATCTCCTGCATCACCGGCTGCGACAGCAACACCGATCCCTCGATATGCGCCGCGTTGAACTCTTCGCGCGACCGCACATCCAGCACCTTCAAATCCGGGTCACGCTCACGCAACGCCGCCAGTTCCCGCGGCTCGATCAAAATCTTCGCGTCCTGCTCATGGCTTTTCCGGATGTGTTCCAGCACCTCGTTTACATCCAGGTCATTGTTCCGCCGGCACACCTGCTCCAGCGTTTCCGTCGGCTGAAATCCGCAACTGCTGCAACCGCCAATATGATACCGCCGAAACAACGCCCGCTGCGCGCCAGGGTACTCCTCAAGCACCGCCGCCATCGTCGATTGCGCCCCGATCTCCTTCCCTGATTCGTGTTTGTTTGTGTCCATTCGTGGTTGAAATCAGCTTCCCGACCCAAAAAACTTCTGTATCTCCTTCGTTACCTCGATGAACCGGTCCACCTCGGCCGGCGTGTTGTAAAAGTAAAAACTCGCCCGCGCCGTGGACGGCACCCCCAGCTTTTTCATCAGCGGCTGGTTGCAATGATGCCCGCCGCGCAACGCCACACCGCGCTGGTCCGCCACCGTCACCACGTCGTGCGCGTGAACGTCATTCAACAAAAAGCTCACCAGCCCCGCGCGCCCCGTCTTCGGCCCGAACAATCGCACCCCCTTCAACCGTGAGAGTTCCTCGTAGGCGTGCGTGGCCAGCTCCTGGTCGTGCTTGAAAATGTTCTCACGGCCGATCGCATCCAGATAATCCAGCGCCGCCGCCAGCCCGATCACTCCCGAAATGTCCGGCGTTCCGGCCTCAAACCGATGCGGCGCCTTCTTGTAGGTCGTCTGAAAATAGTCCACCGACAAAATCATCTCGCCGCCGCCCTGGTATGGCGGCATCGCGTCCAGCAATTCCTGCCGGCCCCACAACACGCCAATACCTGTCGGCCCGCACACCTTGTGCCCCGAGAATACCAGAAAGTCGCAGCCGATCTCCTGCACATCCACCGGCCGGTGGCCCGCGCTCTGGGCCGCGTCCACGAGCGTGGTCACGCCCAGCTTCCGCGCCCGCTCGCACAACTCCGCTGCCGGATTCACCGTCCCCAGCGTGTTGGAGATGTGCGTGAACGCGAACAGCTTCACCTCGCGCGTCAAAAGGCTGTCCAGCTTGCTCAAATCCAGCAATCCCTCGTCGCCGGTCACGGGCAGATAACTCAGCTTCGCCCCGGTCTTCTCCGCCAGCAATTGCCACGGGACGATGTTGCTGTGATGTTCCATCTCCGTCAGCAGGATCCTGTCTCCCGGCTTCAGGTTCCTGCCGCCCCACGACGAAGCCACGAGGTTGATCCCCTCGGTCGTCCCGCGCGTGAACACCACCTCGTCCGGCGTCCTGGCGTTGATGAACTTCGCCGTCCGCTCCCGCGCAGCCTCGAACGCCGCGGTCGCCCGGTTGCTCAATTCGTGGATGCCCCGGTGCACATTGGCGTTGTCCTGCTCGTAGTAACGCCGCAACGTGTCCAGCACCGCCAATGGTTTCTGGCTGCTCGCGGCGTTATCCAGGTACACGAGAGGATAGCCGTGCACCTTCTGGTTCAGGATCGGAAAGTCGCCGCGCAACTTCGCCCAATCAATCACCGGCTTGCCCTGCGTCGGTTTGGCGGTCTGGGTCATCATAGGTCAAATCGCACCACCATAATGCCACCATTTCCTCCCGCGGGAAAGTCTTTCCACGGGAACGCCCGTATCCCGTCATTCTCTCCACGTTCGTTCGAACCGCCCGTCCAAACCGGACCCACACTGTGAAATTGCACATTAGACTTAGACCGTTCGCACCCCGCTCCCTCTCCCGGGAACGGGAGAGGGCCGGGGTGAGGGCGATCGCTCCTCGACTGTTTATTCTGTTTCACGTCCTCACCCGCACCTCCCCGCCCACCCTTTTTTCACTTGCAAAACCGCCTCCCGCCAATGACACTGTTTCTGCGGAAATCACAGCGGTTTCTCTCGAATGACCATCAAGGAAGCCGCGCGGGATACTCTCCGGCATCGACTGCGCGGTTAGCTCAGTGGTAGAGCACTACCTTGACACGGTAGGGGTCACAGGTTCGAACCCTGTATCGCGCACCATCTCGGACTCGCAGCACATCACCCCGACCATGAACCCTTCTCTTACCGAACTCGAAGACGACGAGCAATTCTACCGCGATACCGAAAGCATCGCCTTCCCCAAGCTCAACGACCAGCAGATCGCCTTGCTCGAACCACTCGGTACCCGCCGCATCGTCCGCCGCGGCGAACTCGTCTTCAAGGCCGGCCAGCGCAACATCGGCCTGACCGTCGTCCTCCGCGGTGAACTCGAAGTCTTCGCCACCCGCGACGGCAACGAACAGATCCTCGCCAACTCCCGCCCCCGCGATTTCGTGGGCGACGTCGGCATGCTCCTGGGCACCGCCGCCATCGCCAGCGCCCGCGGCGCCGCCGACGAAACCGAGGTGCTCCACGTCCCCTCTGACCGGCTTCGCCAGGCTCTCGCCGAAATGCCCACCGTCAGCGGCCCGGTCGTGCAAGCATTCATCATGCGCCGCAAACGGCTGCAGCGCGACCGCGAGTTCGCCGGGCTGCGGATTGTCGCCCGGGAAGGTTGCAGCGCCGGCCATCTTCTCGACGATTTCCTCGACAAGAACCACATTCCTCATCGCCTGATCAACTCCGACAGCGAGGACGGCCAGGCCCTGTGCAACCGCCTGCACCTTGATAATCGCGACCTGCCCACAATCATCACCCCCAACGGCATGCCCTTGCGCCATCCTTCTCTCCGCGAGGTCGCCCGCGTCATTGGCCTGCTCCAGGAACTTCCCGCCGGCAGCGACGAGGAGGTCAAATGTGACCTCGCCATCGTGGGCGCAGGTCCCGCCGGGCTTGCCGCTGCGGTTTATGCGGCCTCAGAAGGGCTGAAAACGGTTGTGCTCGAGAGCTACGCGCCGGGCGGACAGGCGGGGTCCTCCTCCTTGATCGAAAACTTCTTTGGTTTTCCAACCGGCATTGGCGGCGGTGAACTCACTTACGGCGCGAGGCTTCAGGCGCACCGTTTTGGCGCCAAGTTTTCCACGCCTGCCCAGGCTCTTTCGATCACCCTCGCCAAGGGCGAATACCGCGCGCAGCTTCAGGTCGAAGGCTACGACGCCACGCTCCAGGCCAAGTGCGTCATCATCGCCACCGGCGCCGAATACCGCCGCCTGGAAGCCGAGGGACGTGAGAACTTCGAAGGACTCGGTGTTTACTACGCCGCGACCGCGCTCGAAGGAAAACTCTGCCGCGGCTCCACCGTCATCGTCGCCGGCGGCGGCAACTCCGCCGGGCAGGCCGCCATGTTCCTTTCCGAAGGCGCCGAGAAGGTGCTGCTCGTCATCCGCGGCGACGGCCTCGCCAAAAGCATGTCCAGCTATCTCTCCCGCCGCGTCGAAACCAAACCGAACATCGAGATCCTTCCGTATACCCATATCCGTCGGATGATGGGGACCAGGGTCCTCGAATCCGTGGAACTGGAAAACACGCGCACCGGCGAAGTCCGCGTTGTGCAGACGCCTGCCGTCTTCTCGATGATTGGCGCCAGGCCGTGCACGCAATGGCTGCCGCCGGAAATCGAGCGCGACGAAAAAGGCTTTATCAAGACCGGCCACAGCGTCGCCAATGCTCCGGCCTGGCAGGGCATGGACCGCACACCCGGCGCGCTCGAAACCAGTTGGCCCGGTATCTTCGCCGCCGGCGATGTCCGCTCCGGCTCCGTCAAACGCTGCGCCGCGGCCGTGGGCGAGGGCGGCACCGCCGTCGAAGGCGTCCACGACGTGCTCCGCACCTACGTCTGATCACGTTCTTTCTGTCGTGTTCTGTGACTACAAGCGTCTCCGTACTATTACGGTTTACGTTTCCGTAATCTCGGGGGATTGCTTCCACACCGATGTTTGGTAACCTGTTCGCGCGGTTCCACCAGGCGGTCGTGAACGAATCGATGGGGCAGAATAGCCGGTGGTTCGTTCGCAATGTCTCGGGCATCAGTCAGTCACAAAAGAACACTATGAAATTGAAAGTTTCTCGCGCGTCCGGCTTCACCCTGGTGGAGATCATGATCGTCGTGGCCATCATCGGGCTCCTCGCCACCATCGCCATTCCCAATTTCGTGCGCGCGCGCCTCAAGGCCCAGCAAAGCGCCTGCATCAATAACTTGCGCCAGATCGACGGCGCCAAGCAGACCTGGGCGCTCGAAGCCAAGGCCGCGCCGAACGCCGTCCCCACGCTGGCCAACATCCAGCCCTACCTCGGCCGCGGCTCCGCCGGCACCGCTCCCACCTGCCCTGCCGACCAGGCCAAGACCTTCGAAACCAGCTATTCCTTGAACGACCTCCAGACCGCCCCGACCTGCCTGATTCTTCCAGGCACCGCGGGCGACACCACCGGTCATCATCTCGATTGATTTTCAGAGGGCGTGGACACCCTGCCCGGGCCTTGCGCCCGGGCTTTTTTGTTTGGCCTCGTCCCCGAAGTTGAACGACCTGCAGTCCCATATGGCCGTACGCTATACCGGGATCATTACTACTGAACCTGTTCGTACGCTCTTCCCTCTTCTGGGGGACCACGTTTCGCGAAGCGAACATCTCCTCTGGGGAAACTGACTCGTGGCAGGCTTGGGAAGCCACTGGGTTAGGGTGAGGGCGAGCGTTTCTCTCGTTCGAAAACCAGCTTGAGCTTGCCACCTGGCCTTGGCATCTTGGCGGGTGGGATCGCGCGAGTGGTGAAATGGCAGACACGCCAGACTTAGGACCTTCAGAAGTACTTTGGCCCCAGTTGGAACCACTTGGACAGCAGAGGATTTGCGTTCCCGGCGCCACGGCGAAAATTGACCTTTTTGGACAGATTTGGCCTGCTTTTCTGGCCCACGGGATACAAAAAGGGATACAAATCTGATTGCAAGTCTCCGCGCTTGAACAATCTCGAATTTGTATCCCGAACCTAGACTAGCTCTGAGAGTCTCAGCCCTTCTACACCTGTCACTAAAACGGTATGACTGGTGGCTGGCACCGCTCCACGCCTCCACCGCCAGTCACACTGGCGGCAGACCTGATGCACTGGCTCAGCCTTTGCTCCAGAATCAGTTCCAGAAGCTTCGAGAGACTCGCATGGCTCGGAGCCGCTTCAGACAAGGCTTAACGGTTCATCTGTTTCGGCGTGAGGTCGGATGTTATGCCCATATTCAGTTCTTTCCATCCCAATCGTAAAGCTTGACGTCTTTGAAGCTCTTGAAATCACGGTCAAACGTGGCGACAGCATCTTTGGCAGCAACCGCAGAGGCCGCCAGGTAGGCATCTCCGAAATCAACATTCTCCGAGATGACTCTCTGGAGGGCATCCGCCAGGCAGACTTCCCCTTCAATCTCAACAGCGCCAGCCCTCACAAACGACAGAATCTTCCTGGCAACCTCGGGGTGCGGAAGTTTGTAAGAGGAAGAAAGCGCAAAGAACACCTCGTTGATCGTAACGGCAGTGACAAAGAGCTCAATTTTCCCATCCCGCGCCTTCTCAAAAAGCTTCGCCGCGGCCGGGGACTGCTTCGGATCGTCATTGCGCAAGAAGCGAAGAATGACATTCGCATCCAGGCGAACCCGCTGGCTCATCGGGACAGCCCTTCGTCCGCGGCATTCCGGCCGATTTCAGCACGGGCCTTCTTTTTTTCGTTGGGGTCCCGCTGTCTGTTATCAGAAGCGCTTCCGAGCAGGGACATGATGTCCGGGGTTGGGGAGACGCGGGCGCTTCCATCGGGATTCAAATCCCAAAGAACCTGGGAAGTTTTCCAAAGCTTGAGAAACTTCCTTGGAATCGTGGTCTGCCCTTTGCTTGATATCCGAGTCTTTACCATATGATAAATGTAAAGCAGAATACGACGTTTTGTCAAATCAGTTTAGGTATCTGTTTAGGTGTATTGCCCGCAATTGGCGCTTCAGCCGGACCACTCGCGTCGCCAAACTGTCGAGCGCCAAATGGCGGCTTCGGACGGAAACTGACATTTGGATAAGACGGCAGAAACTTACAACAGGAGTCTCGACGGCAATGCCAGCTTGAGCCTCGGACGATGGATTATCACAAGCTGCGATTGAGATCTCTCCTGAAGTCTTGGCCCGATCTGGCTCACACTGATGTGTCGGACCCGGTCAATTACTTGGTGAGACAAGTTCGGCGACCTTGATGCCGAGGCTTTCACCAATGACGATCAACTGACCACGGCCAAAGAGTTTTCCATTGGCCCGAAGGTTGAGCAGGGTGTCGCAACGGCGATCGAAATTGACCACGGAGCCGGTGCTGAACGCGAGAATATCGGCAGCGGTCCGAAAGCAGGAAGCGATTTCGATTCCGAGCCGGACAGGAACGTCGAGCGGGCTGGTCCGGCTGGAAAGAGTTTCAGCGGGTGTGACGACGAAATCGTCGATATCCGGATTGGCGCGTCGTTGGATCTGCACAGCCCAGCGGTGATTGGTGGTGCCAAGCGTGCCGCAGAACGTCGGCGCCCCCTCAAGGCACAATTGGACTTTTCCGGCCGCCTCGAGCGGGATGGGAAAGGCGTCCTCGGGTTTGAGGTCCGCCAACTGGCGAGCCATGATCTCAACGTCAGGCATTCGGGCGGTGATGCCCAGAAGCATGCCATTGAGCGCCGGGTTCCAGCGGATGAGTGCGGCAGGGCGTCGCCCGGCATCGGGCTCGCCGTTTTCGATGCCGGAACTGAGCTTATGGACGAGAGGTTCGAGGGTGTAATGCGGGAAGGCGAGTTGTATGGGAGCCTTCACCTCGCCCATTTGGACGTCGAAGGCCAGCACCAGCATCATGGTTTCGGGCGAACAGGTTTTGAGAAAACGCCCGTTGCTTTCGCTTCCCAGAGGCACCGGACGAAGTTCCATCAGGTCGCGCCAGGAGGCGCACCATTCGCCGATTATGATTTCGACGACGCCGGAGAGCAGCTTGATTTCCATCTTGCTCAATTCCCGCGGCTCCTGGACATGGGTGCCAGGCCCTCCAAGTTCGCGGTCAAGGAGGTTGACGGCGAGTTCGGGAGCGATATCCATGATGACGACCCCGCGAAGCGGCTCCAATCTGAGGAGAGCGAGCTGGGTGGGGCCGGTGAAGTTGCCGATGAAATGCTGGAAGCTCATGCTTTCGAGCCTTTGCATCTGGAGCATGCACTCAAGGCGGAGGTGAATGGACAATTGCGCTGCGAGAACGCGGATAAAATCCTCCTGGCGCAACCGGAGCTTCCGAAGCTCGTTTACAGAAAAGGTGGAGACGGCGGGAAATTCGAATGCGGTACCCGCCTTCGCTCCGGCCTCCGTGCCGGCCCCATCGGCAGCGGCGCCCTCAGGGCCGCCAATCTGGGCGAGCAGTTGCTCCACCTCGGATTGGGTAACGATTTCCTGTTGGGATGAAGCAGTGTTTACAGGAGCCATGGGAGTCGTTCCTTTCGCATGGGCGGACGTTTATTGCCGGGCGCGCTGGCGGATTTCAGTGAGGTCAATTTCCTCGTCGTTCTCCAGTCGGCCGACCACATCGATGATTTCCTGCTGCGCAGCTTCAATACGGCTGAGCTTGAGCGGGCCGAGGAAGCTCATTTCTTCGCGGACGTTTTCGGCGCCGCGCTTTGAAAGAGTCGATAGAATGGTGTTCTTGACCCGCTCGCTGGCGGTTTTTAGCGCTACAGTGAGCGTCTTCAGATCCACCTCCTGAAGCACCTTCTGCAGGCTCATGGTGTCCAGCAGCGCCAGTTCCTCGAAGGTAAACATCTTCTTGCGCACGAGGTCGCCAAGTTCGGCGTTGTGCTCGGCGAGGGAGGAAAGAATGGATTTGCTGATGTTCTTGGGAAGAGCGTTCAGAACCTCGGCAGCCTTATTGATGCCGCCGGTTTGGTTCATGACAGTCACGCGCCGGCTGCCCGTTTTGCGCTGCAATGATTCAGCAACGGTTTCCACCACGTCGATGGACGTCGGCGCCATGGCGGCCAGGCGTTCTATGATTTGCTGGCGCAGTTCGGGGCGAACCATGGAGAGCAGTTCGGAGGCCTTTTCCGGCGACATGTAGCTGGTTACGAGCGCAATGGTCTGGAGTTGTTCGTCCCGGACCAGGTTGAAGATATGGCTGACCTCCAATTCCACGATCTGCTCCATCGCGGCCACTGTCTGGCGCGTGGGCGCAACGCGGGAGATGATGTCCGCGGCGCGATACACGCCGAGGGACTTTTCCAGCAGTGTGCGCGTCCGATCGACTCCACCAAAGACGGCAGTGGAAGCCTCGACCGCGACCGGGGAAAACTCCCGCAGGATCTCAACCTGCAATTCCTGGCCGATGCTGGGAAACCTGGCCATTTCCGACGAGACCTCCTCGACCTCATGCTCGTCCAACTGCTTCATGATTACCGCGGCATTTTCGGGGGCGAGAAGCAACAGCAGCCCCGCGAGTTTTTGGAGTTTGGTCAGGTTGGCAAACCCGGCCGCACTGATGACCAGAGGTTCCGCTGCTGATTCCATATGTTCTTGCATTGACTGCGTTTCACCAGCCGGCTTGGTTTCCGGCAAAAAAAGAAGGCACACCCGGGCATGGAACCTCCATGAGGTCATGCCCGGATGTGCCTTCGCCTGACAGGCCCGATGTCCTGTTCGAGAAAGCCACCCGCAACGCAATTTGCGGGCGCCGTATCCATTTATCGGCACAATCCGGCCAGGACTTGAGACCGGCGCCGAACCGCCCGAATCATTTCATGAGCGCGACCGCCTCATCGAAGTCCTTCGCAAACAACCAGTTTTGGGCATCTTCGTAATCCCTGAATGCGCCCTTGACCAGATCTGTAACGACCACCGCATGGCGCAGCGAAAACTGTTCACAGGCCTGCGCCGCGTTGACAACCAACTCGATCACCGGGACGGAGGCGCCTTCCATATCGCTAAGGTCCACCACGAGCTTATCGCAACCGGCATCCACGGTGGCGGTAAGTTGTTCATTCAGGCAGCCGGAGACTGCCTGCGCAACTTCCGGATGAAATTCCTTTGGCAGTTTCAGGACCAGGGCGCTTTCACGCTGCTGGAAGTATTTGTAGGAGGTTTCCAGCTTGAGCGCCCGGCAGACCTTGTTCTTCAGGTCCTCGGGATCAATTGGCTTTGTGATAATGCCGGTGAAGCCGCTTTGCTGGGCGCGGGACTGCTCCGCGGCCAGGGCCTTCACACAAAGACCAAACACAGGCAGGCTCGCGCCGTTGGGCTGGCCACGCAAGTTCTGGAACACACTGTAGGCGGCCTCTCCCGCCAGCGTGAGACTCACCAGCACGATATCGGCGCCATGCTCCCGGCAGCGATCGACGGCGAGCTCGGGATCCTCCACCGTGTTCACCTTCCAGTTCGTGTCGGCAAGGCCGCCCTTGATTTGGGCGCCGATGGCCGGTTTGTCGTCGACCACCAGGATGCTGATGGGATCATCGAAACGGCGCACACCGTTTGGCTTGACGGATTTTGATTGGAGCGTAACGACCCGGCCGACGCGTTCGACCAGTAACTCCTCCTTGAAAGGCTTTATCAGGTAATCGCGGACGCCGAGCTTGGCGATGCGGATGACCGTTTCGCGGCCGGCCTCGGCGGTTAACATGATAACCGGGATCGACTTGAGGTTCGGATCCGCTCGGAGCTTGGAGAGCACTTCGTAACCGTCCATGACCGGCATTGTGTAATCCAGCAGGATGATGTCTGGTTTTTCGCGGCCGGCACACGCCAGCCCGTCTACGCCGTTGGCGGCTTCGAGGATCGTGCAGGCGTAAGTTTTAAAGGCCTTCGCCACGATCAGGCGAATCGTCTTGCTATCGTCAATAGTCAGTATTTTCGTGCTCATATTCTTACTCCTTGGAATTTTTTAGCAATACCTCGGCCAGCAGGTGGTGTTCGCCCGCGCGAAAACCAAGAGCCCGGCGGATTACCTCATTGGGGCGTTCGATGCTCAATTGCTGCCCGCGCACGATGGATGGAATGGTGATCGTGCAGGGAAGCCCGCGGTCGCAAAGGCGCGATTTTACGTACCCGACGACCATGTTGCTCAGCTCGCCCATGGCGTCGTTCACCATCTCGTCACTGTCCACGTCCTGCTCGGTGATCCCAAGCATGCGGGCGGTGATGATTTTGGCAAACCCAACCTGGGCGTAGAGGTAGATCACGCCGGTCGCCTCGCCAATGAAGCCGACAGACCCGATGATCTGCCCCTCGCTGGTGGCAGGCAGGTGCACGGGAGGTTCAATCGCCACCTGCAACGAGACCATGCTGAGAAACACTTCCTGTACGGCCAGCGTTGTGAGTTCCTCGATTTGTTGTGCTTGTTCAGTCAGAACTTCATTCATGTATTGCCTTTGGTCGTTGTTAATCATGTTGTGTGCAGCCGGCCGCTTTCGTCGGTCGCGGAGGCCCGGGCCATGGCGGCACGGTCCAGGCATTGCCCAATCTGGTCGAGGGCAAGCACCTGCTGGGCGGCGCCCATGCGAATGGCCTCGCGGGGCATGCCGAACACGACGCAGGTTTCCTCGTTTTGAGCAATCGTGGCCGCCCCGGCCTCGCGCAAGCGCAGCAGTCCCGCGGCGCCATCGGCGCCCATGCCGGTTAAAAGAGCCGCCACAGCATGTGGCGCGGCGCCCGATTTGATGGCGGAGTCGAAGAGAATGTCCACTGCGGGACGCTGATGATGCACAGGCGGGCCCTGATTCAATTCGATTACGTAACGCCCCCCCTGCCACTTGAGCATCATGTGCCAGCCGCCGGGCGCCACCAGCGCGAGACCGGCCTGAACCAGATCGCCATGCCGGGCTTCGCGGACTTCCATGGCGCAAAGCTGATTCATGCGGTCGGCGAAGGCTTTGGAAAATTGCGCGGGAATGTGTTGAACGATGCAGATGCCGGGGAGATCCGGCCGAAGTGAGGTCAGGACCGCCTTCAAGGCCTCGGTGCCGCCTGTGGAAGCCCCGAGCAGGATGACGCTGCGGCTGGGGAACGACCGCGGATTGAGCACCTCCTGGCGGGCGTGTTCCGGTTTGACCGGCGCGTGCACAATGGGCGGTCCGCCCAAAGCACCAACGCGTGCGCATGCCGCCGCCCTGATTTTTTCCGCCAGCTTGGATCCATCAAACGGACCCGAGTACGACCCGTTCGATTTTTCCATGACATCCACAGCCCCGGCTTGCAGTGCTTCAAGGGCCATCTCCGAACCGACGCGCGTGAGCGAACTTAAAATGATGACCGGCATGGGGCGATGCCGCATGATGAGCTTCAGGAACGTGATCCCGTCCATGCGCGGCATTTCGATGTCGAGCGTGACGACATCGGGCTTCAATTCGAGGATTTTGTCCCGGGCAATGTAGGGATCACAGGCGGTGCCGACGATCTCGATGTCCTTGCACCCCTCGAGACTTGAGGTGATGAGGCGGCGCGCAAGCGCGGAATCATCAACCACCAGTAGACGGATCAGCTTGGTGTTCATGGCGCAATCTGGGTTGCCCATTCAGTCCTTTCCAGCGCCGTGTTGGCCTCAATGACGAGGCTCTCAAGCTCGCGCGGCGCAATTTCGAGAATGCGCAGGGCTTCAGGCCGCCCCTCGACAGCATAAGCCTGGTAGCCGAGCCCGAGCCCCAGCAGATGGGCCACCATGTCGCTCACGTAAACACAGGCGGCGAGCCGTTTGTGCGGATTGGCCTGGACAGGATCGTGATGGCATCGGACCGCCGAGACCAGGACATCAGGGAAACCCCAGCGTTCCAGCAGGCGTCCACCGGCCTCGGCATGATCCACACCGAGGAGTATCTTCTCCGTTTTCAGAAAGGAATGGCCGGCCTGTTCGGTTTCCCGGATCACTTCGTTGTAAGCGTCTTCAAGCAGTGAACTCAGGACGAGCTTCCCAATGTCGTGCAGCAGGGCGGCGGTAAAGGCCTGGTTTACTTCCAGCCCAAGTCGGCCGGCAACCACCCTGGCGGCCACCGCGGTGGCGGCAGAGTGCTGCCACAATTGTCCGGCGGCGATTCCGTACCCGGGCTGCGGAGAATTGAGGGCGGTCTCGGCAATGGTCGCGGCCACCAGCCGGTAGATTTCGTTGAAGCCCAGGCGCACCACGCCTTCGGAAATGGAATGCACGGGTTCGGCGAGCCCCTGCGCGGCACTGTTGCAACGCTGAAGAACACTCGCGGTCAGGGCGGGATCGAATGTCACGCAATCCACAATGCTGGAGGCGTCCACCTCCGGCTCCTGCAGCAGGCGCAGCAGTTCCACGAGCAGGCGCGGAGCGGGCGGCAGCGTCTTCACGCGGTCGATGTAATAGTCCAATGCTTTCATGATAATCCCGGGGATAAGATGAGGTCGCCGTTGCAGCCGGGGGATTTCAAACGAACTTCGCCGTTGGCAAGATTCAACTGCATCGTGCGGCTTACCAGACCGCCGATTTCGTGATGTTCGACCGAAAGTCCGTGGCGCCCGAACAACTGGGTGAGTGCGGCGCAGTTGCGCTGGCCGATGTTGAAAAAACCACTCGGGTCCATGAACTGGGCGCCCCCGGCGACGCAGATACGGACGCGGTGCTTGTCCACCCTCAATTCGTAAGCCGCGCGAAACAGGGCGGCGACACCGGTGTCCACAAACATGGCGGGCTGTTCCATTGCCTTCGTGGAATTGATCGTCGAATCGGGAAGCATGGCGTGCAGCATGCCCCCCGCGCCGACCACCGGGTCGTAGATGGTCACGCCCACACAGGAGCCGAGCGAGTAGGTGATCATAAGCGTGTTCCGGTTGTTGGAAACGGCCATGCCGCCCACCCCGACCACGAGCTTCTGTTCGAATCCGGCAATGGCGCTGAGGGAAGGCGATGGCATTTCAGGCGCCGCTCCTTTGATATACGCTGGGCCGCAGGCAGCGCAGCGGAAGGTTCATGCCATTGAGACTCTCCGAGTGACCGATCAGGAGATAGCCGTTGGGAACAAGATTCTCGCTCAGGCGCCGCACGAGTTGCTCCTGGGTCGGACGGTCGAAGTAGATGAGCACGTTCCGGCAGAAGATGATCTCGAACGGCTGTGTGTGCGTGTACGCCTCGATGAGATTGATCCGGCAAAAGGAGATCCTTTCGGCAATCTCCGGTTTGATGCGACAACGGCCCTCCCATTTGCCCACACCTTTCTGAAAATATTTGCGCACCCAGTCGCGGGGAATCGAATGGAGCCGTTCAGCGGGATAAACGCCCAACCGCGCCTGATCCAGCACCCGGGTGGAGATGTCCGACGCGGTGATCCGCCAATCCCAGCCCGAGGCCGGTGGATATCGTTCCGCAAGATAAAGGGCGATCGAGTATGGTTCCTCGCCGGAGGAACTGGCGGCGCACCAGATGTCAAATTTCTTCCGGCCGGGAGGCACGATCGAGGGCAGCACCTGGTCCACGAGAAAAGTAAAGTGATCGGGTTCGCGCAAAAAATTGGTGAAATTGGTGGTGAGCGCATCCACCACGCAGGTCATCTCCTCATCGTCGGGCTGCGTCCGCAAAAATTCGCAGTAATCGGCCAGTTCGGCAAATCCGTGCTTGCGCATGCGTTTTCCCAGCCGCGCCTTGATGAGCGCGTCCTTTCCGTCATGCAAACGTATCCGGCAGCGCTCGTAGATGAGGTCCGCTATGAAACGGCAGGCGCGGGCCTCGGCGCCTCGGGTTGCGGCATTGGGCGTCATGGGCGTCATCGTGTGCGGGGGTCAGGCTGCAGCTTCCACCGGTGCGCTTCCTGCCGATCCAACGGCTTCGGGATCGAGGATGAGCCCGACGCGACCATCGCCGAGTATCGCGGCGCCCGCCAGGCACCGGTTGCGACGGAAGGTGTCGCCAAGGCTCTTGATGACGACCTCCTGTTTTCCGAGGAGTTTGTCCACCAACAGGCACCGGCTCTCACCGCCGCCCTCGACCACCACCACTATGGATTCCGCGGGATTGGTCGTGGAAGGTTCAATGCCCAAGTGTGCGTACAGTCGCAGCAGCGGATGCAGCCGCCCCCGCAAATTGATCATTTCTCCGCGGTCGTGCAGCGTGTGAATCATCTCCGGCTGCGGCCGGAAGGATTCCCGCACCAGCAGGGTGGGAATGATGTAACGCTGCTCGCCGACGCCGACCAGCAGGCCGTCGATGATGGCCAGGGTCAATGGCAGATAGATGTTGAACGTGGAACCCTCGCCGGGCTGGGACTGGACTTCGATCTTGCCGCGGAGTTTTTCGATGTTTCGGCGGACAACGTCCATCCCAACGCCGCGGCCGGAGATGTCGGTGACCTTGTCGGCAGTCGAGAAGCCGGCGCCCATGATCAATTTGAAGAGTTCACTGTCCGGCGGCTGGTCCTCGGGTTTGAGCAGCCCCTTCTCAATGGCCTTGGCGCGAATGCGATTGCGATCGAGTCCCTGGCCGTCGTCCTGGATCTGGATGACGATGTTGCCGCCCTGGTGAAAGGCCCGCAGGCAGATTGTTCCGCGGGCAGGTTTGCCGCGCTGGACACGCGCCTCCGGCTTCTCGATGCCATGGTCGATCGAATTGCGGATCATGTGGACCAACGGGTCGCTGATCTCCTCGACAATGGTGCGATCGAGTTCGGTGTCCTCGCCTTCCGTGACCAGTTCCACCTGCTTGCCGACCTTGGCGGAGAGATCGCGCACGAGCCGGTTCATCTTCTGGAAGGTGGAATGGATCGGCACCATGCGGAGCGACATCACGGTGCGCTGGAGATCCTTGCTGATGCGCATCAGTTGCGCCAGGTCGCGGGTCAATTGTTCGCTCTGCACGGAGGTGATATCGCGGTTCTGCACAACGAGCGACTGAGCAATCACCATTTCCCCAACGAGATCGACGAGGCTGTCCAGCTTGAGTGTGTCCACCTTGACGGTGGCGCCGAGGTTGACGGCTCTCGCCGGCGCGCGCGAGGCGGTTGCGGCGGAAGGCGCGCCGCCCGGAGACGGCTGGAGCGGGATTACGCGAGGCTCGGCATCGGACAGCGTTTGGACGACCGTCGGAGTTGTGGAAACAGCCGGGGTCGGTTGGACGCCCGGCGAAGGCGCGGAAGAACACTCCTCGCCGGCGAGAGCCGCCTTGATGCGTTCGAGCAGGCGGAGCGTGGGAACGAGAATCGGGCCGGGCGGCTTCCTGCCGCCGACCTGGGCCGCGATTTCCGCGTTGAACTGGCGGAGAGTGTCGCCGCCTTCGAGGATGAGATTGATGATTGCGGGCGTAATCGCCAGCTTTTGCTGGCGCGCCAGATCAAGCAGCGACTCCAATTGGTGGGCGAGCGTCTGGATGGCCGCCAGATTAAGAAAGCCCGAGCCCCCCTTGAACGTGTGAAACGCACGGAAAATGGAATTGAGTATGTCCATGTCCGCGGGATTTTCCTCGAGGACGAGTACTCCCTGCTCGATATTCTGCAGGTGCTCCTGGGATTCGTTGAGGAACTCGCCGAGCAATTCGGCGTCCTGTTCGACATTGAGCACAATTACGGGCTCGGCAACGGGCGCAGTCGTTGCGACGGCGGCTTCCGCAGCCGAATCGGCCGCGGGTTCGATTTCATTCGCGTTCCAGGCATCCGGAAGCGGCGGCGCCGGTTTTTCATCTTCACAGGCCGAAAGAGCGGCCTGCCACCATTCGGTCCAATCCCCAAGCCGCTTCAAGACGAGCATGTTGAACAGGCCGGTGGAGGCGAAAACGGCGTCCAGCCAGCGCCGGGCGTGGCGCACCCCGGACATGACCCCTTCGGGGAGCGGATCAGCGGCAAGCAGCTCTTCAATCTGGCCGAGCAGGCTGTTGACGGGGAGCAGCCCGAGATTCTTGCCCGGCTCGGCGAAGACGAGCTCAGTGGCGATCTTTTCGCCGAGCCCCTTCAGTTCAGAGGAAATTTCCGGTTTCATGATTAAGGGAAATCGCGACGCCGCCCACGCCAAACGTGGACCTGTCCTGCCTGGCGCGATTCTCGACGTAAGATTTCATGGCTGGACGTTGTTCAATTTGCGCGATTCGGCGGCCGCCGATCAGAATCGGAACTGCACGCCGAGCGAGACTACCTGGCGGTCGAAGTTGCGGGTCTGCGAATTGACCACATTGTCCTCACCGTTGCGCCCGAATTCGGCCAGGTAACCGAGGTCAACTCCGAGATTTGCGTTATAGGCGTAGTGGAGACCCGCCGTGAGGCTGAAATCCAGGTCAATGCGGCGACCGTTCGCCAGCGTGGTGGCGGTGAAATCATACGACGCGTGCCGGCCGCCAAGATCGACCGAAAGATGGTTCGAGATTTTACGGCTGTAGGTCAGTTCATACGCGCTGTCCCAGTAGGGCTTCACCCCGAGACAGGAAAGAAACTGAAACTGTTTGTATTTGAAATTGACGGCGTCCGTGGCAGTCGGCGTGAAGGTGACAGTCGCTTCACCGTAGTACTTCACCGGATGAAAGTCGGCCACAGGCGCGGCGGAGTCATACTCCCGGAAGTCCGGCCCACCCATTCCCTGAAACGTCAGCCACTTGCCGATCTTGCCCTCCACTCCCGCCAGGAGACGATGGTAATCATTGTCCGACGTATAAGGCGCATGTGTGGCGGGATTGGTGGTGCTCGCGAAACTGAGCTTCTTCTGGTATTGATGCCCGTACCGATAACCGAGGAAGCCCGCGACGTTCGGGCAGAATTTGTAACCGAAGTCCACACCGCCATTCAGGTCATAGCGCGAGGGATAATTCTGGTACCCGGACGGAGTGCTGGCGAGCGCCGGATCCTTCAACTCGACCATCATGTCGTAGTCCAGGAGACTGCCGACCCCGCGAACGAAATACTTTTCCCAGTCGTATTGCAGGGCGATCTTCGCGCGATCCTGCAGATTTTTACGATGGTCGCGAACGGAAACCGTGGCGAAGGAATTGAACAGGTTGCCCGGAAAGGATGGGCCGACGGTGCTGCCGTCCACGAACGCCAGAGCGTTGTCGAGATTGTAGGAAAACGCACCGTCCCTGCCGGCAATGGTGGAGTTGAAGCGATGGGCGTTGTAACTCTCCTCCGGAATCGCATGATAAGTCACAAAATCCGGCGCATAGACCAGCGAGAAGATCTGGAGATTGTGGTCGGGATCGAGAACCTTGGCGAGGTTGACCCCGATCTTAGGAGAAACCGTGTTGATAAACGAGGCGCGGTCCTTGAGCGTCGTCGTCCCTACAGGCACAAGGGACTGGTCAACATCATTGAGGTAAACGTTGTTATCATAGCTTTCCCTGACCGCGAGGCTGAGATCGGTCATCCAAACAGGCTTTTGCATGGAATCAGGGATCCATGAGGCGGGCTTTGCGGGGACTGTGCCATTGTTGGCGCCCGATGGACCGCCCGCCGGGGCGGAATCTGCAGCGCCCGCTCCCGGAGTTGAAGAAATAACTCCATACAATGCGACCATTCCCCAGAGCGTTGAGTTGCGGGTGGACGTCCAGTCTCTTGTTTGTTTTCTCATTTTTAGCTTTTTGGTTGGCTGTAGTTTTCTGAAAAAAAGTGAAGCCGCCCCTCCGTTGTTCGTCTTTCTGCCTGTTTCCGCGACTTCACTGTAGATTTTGAAATGAGCCGAACACCCCCCGGGAACAGGTCCGGCGGTCTGGCGACGTTGGTTTAAGGCTTGGGCGCGCACGAGGATAATGGATGGGTTCAGGCAGCCGAAGCGGTGCTCGAGGCCAGGTGTTCCAGCGAGGCCTTTTCCACTACGCGGTCAATGTCCAGCAGCGCGATGACGCGGTCCTTGACGTTGGCCATGCCAAGGAGGTACTCGGTGGCGACTTTCATTCCGAAATCCGGTGTCCGTTGAATTTCGTTTTGCAAGAGATTGAGCACCTCGTGTACGCCGTCCACGATGAATCCCATGTGAAGGATCCCGCCGGCTGGAAGGCTGACCTGGACGACGACAATGCAGGTGGCGTCCGTGGATTCCGTGGCTCCGAAGCTAAAGCGGATGTGGAGATCCATCACCGGAACCAGTTTTCCGCGAAGATTGATGACGCCCTTGAAACAGGCGGGCGCCTGAGGAATGGGTGTGATGTCCACCAACCGGATGATTTCGCGGACCTTGAGAACAGGCAGCCCATAGGACTCCTGTCCCAGGCGGAAGGTGAGATACTTGCCGGGTTTGGCTTGGGGAGCAGAGATGGTTTCCGATGTCGTTGTCATAGCTCGTTATGTTCTGGCGGCGGGCATCCGTGGCATTCCACGACAGGATCAGGGCAAAAAAAGAAGGCACGTCCGAACTGTGAAATCCTCCGGGAGGATCACAGCTCAAACGTGCCTTCGCCTGACAGGCCCTTTGTCCTGTTCGAGAAAGCCGCCCGCAACGTTATTTGCGAGTGCCGCCCTGTTATCGGCGGACAGTGAGCAAAACTTTAGACAAATTCTTCAATTCCGGCGGATGCCCTGGGCACATCCGCGCAGGTTGGTGTCCACCTTGCAAATGTGGGTTTTCAACCATGCAGAGGCCAGATTTTTAAGGTCCAGCACGAGTGATGTGGTCGCGCCCGCGGCATTAAAGCGCTCGCGGAATTTCGAAAATTCATTCAGAAACTGGCGATGCGCAACCTTGTTCCGGCCGGCGACAGGGCAACGGTGTTCCTCCATGATGGTTTCCTCATTGTCAAAATGCCGCTTCACGTAATCGGCCAGAAAATCCACCATTTCGCGGAGGTGTTCGCGCGCTTCGCCGCGGCGACAGGCGCCATCCAGGTTGTTGATCATTTCGATCAACTCCTGGTGCTGTTCGTCGATGGATTCGACACCGGTGGCCATGCTTTCCGGGTCCCAGATGATGCTGCCCGCGGGCACATCGGCGGCCCGGCGGCCGTTCCCCGGACTTGCAGGCAGGGGAATATCCTGTCCGGGACGGGAATGGGCCAGGGCAGGTTGCCGGACTTCCGGGAACGCGGCAAATTCCGATATGGGCTCTGGCACCGAATCCTCCTGCCACTCCCGGCTTGCGGACCCATTTACCAACTGTAGCAGTTCGTCAACTGACCGGCGCATCGCTTTCGCCTGGGAGTTCAACTCCTCGGCCGCGCCGGCGCTTTCCTCGGCTCCGGCGGCATTGGCCTGGGTCACCTTGTCCATCTGCCCGACCGCCGCGTTGATCTGCGAAATTCCCTGACTCTGCTCCCGGGAAGCACCCGCGACGTCGGCGGCCAGTTCATCCACCTGACGGACCTTGGCCACAATTTCATTCAATGCTTCAGCGACCTTCTGGCTGATTCCAACCCCCTGCGTGGTGCGGGAAATGGCGCCCTCGATCTTGGCGGTCGTCTCCTTGGCGGCCTGGGCGCTGCGCTGCGCCAGGTTCCGAACCTCATCGGCAACCACGGCAAAACCCGCTCCGGCCTCGCCCGCGCGCGCGGCTTCCACTGCGGCGTTCAAGGCAAGAATGTTGGTTTGAAAGGCAATTTCATCAATGGTCTTGATGATTTTCGCAATGTCGTCGCTGGATGCCTTGATGCCGTCCATCGCCGCCGACATCGCCTTCATGTCCGTCGCGCCCTTGTCAGCCGCGTTGCGGGCCTGTTTGGCCAGGTCATTGGCCTTCTGGGCATTCTCGGCGTTGCGATTGGTCATGGAGGACATTTCTTCCAGAGACGCACTGGCTTCCTCCAGGGAGGCTGCCTGTTCGCTCGCCCCTTCTGCCAGCGATTGACTGGCGGCGGATACCTGGTCCGCGGCGGCGGCGATCTGCTCCGATCCGGAGAACATCTGATTCGCGACCTGCTGGATTGGACGGCTGATGGAGCGGGCCATGAAAAAGCTCCCTACCAGTGCAACCACGCTGAGCGCGCCCGCAGTAATGATCATCCACCAGTACATCTCGTCCAAAGGGCGCATGGCGGCCTGCTGTCCTTCGCGGAACTCATCCATATATGTGCCAGCGCCGATGACCCAGTCCCATGGCTGAAAATAGGCGACTCCGGCGAACTTGGCTTTGGCCGCGGCATCACTGGGGTTCTTCCATTGGTATTCCAGGAACTCCACGTTGGAAACGCCCGCCTGCATGCCCTTGGCCACGATGTCCTGGATGACCTTGTTTCCACTGTTGTCCTGGACGTCCCATACATTTTCTCCGTCGCGCTCACCGTTCTTCGAGACGAGGTAATGCCCACGCTGGTCGCCTGTGCCGCCGATCACATACATGTAACCCGTCTTGCCGATCGTGATCTTCAGCATGGCTTCCCGCACGGCGCGGGTGGCAGAGGTGATATCGTATCCCACATAAAGCATTCCGATCACCCGCTGGTGGGAGGAATCCCAGATCGGCTCGTACGTGGCGTCATGCCACCCGCTGACTACGAATGCGCGTCCCTTGTAAGTTTCGCCTTTCAGCACCGCGGCCAGCACCGGATTGGGGGTTCCATCCGGGTTGGCCGCGGGAATGTAGGTGCCGGCGGCGCGCAGGCCGTTGGTGCCGAGCACACTCGTGCAGACCCGGAGCATGTCACCCTGCGCATTCATTCGTTGAAATACCGTGACATCGGAGCCGGTCAGGTGTTTCACCTCGTCCACCACAGGGGAGACTTCCTTGGGGGACAAATTCTGGCCCAGCCAGTTCTGGCCTGCCATGAACTTCGGCAATTCCAGCCGGGACAATTCGTGGGTGAATTGATTTTGCGCCTGCCAGACCACCACATCCGTGCCCAGGGAAAGAGATCCCTGGCGGATGAGCGTCTCGCGCGCGATTTGCAGGCTGTGGCCCAATTGGGCCTGAACCTGGCGCTCGGAGGCGGCGCAGGTGTGAAGCACATTCTGGATGAGTTTGGCGGCCTCCTGATGCGCCTGATCGCGAACCATGCCCTCGAACTGCGGCTCGATCCGCTTTCTTTGAACAACAAGGATGGACATCAACACCATCACGGTGACCAGCACCAGGCCGAAGCTCAGCCATGTGATGCGGGCGCTGATTTTGCCGGAACCCAGTTTTTTCATAGTCAATAGCTCAATCTGTTTGCGCGTCCGAACGGCCGTTCGCCGACGAGTCTCAAAAAAAAGAAGGCACCTTCGAGCCGTCAGACCCTCCGGGAGGGTTCACGGCTCGAATGTGCCTTCGCCTGACAGGCCCAATGTCCTGTTCGAGAAAGCCGCTCGCAACGCTTTTGCGAGCACCGTCTAGTTATCGGCGCGGGAGCAAGGCAACTTAAGTCGGATCGCTTGCCGGCAATGGAATTCAGACAAGCTCCCGCCCCGCCGTCACCGGCAGCAGTCGGAGGCCAACCTGATTCGTATTCCATGTCCACGTTCACAAATCATCAATTTAGAAGTCTCTGAAGTCCCTTTCCGCAGGCGCTTCGGAACCGAGGCTCCGGATTGTGGCGGCTGGTAATGCCGCCGTCTGCCTGGGCGCATTCGCTTTCCGGGGATGGGTTCCGATCGACCGGACGGATTTTAGCGCGCCGGGCGACCGGGACTTTGAATTCGGAGACTCCCGCCGGTTAACCGGGTCTGCCGCTATAGCGACAGAGCCGTTATGACCGACGAGGTCGAGCAATCCGATCACCGACTGCTTCATGGCGGCGGCCTGTGCATTGAGTTCTGTGGCGGCGCTGGCGCTTTCCTCGGCGCTGGCGGCATTCGACTGCGTGACTTTGTCCATCTGGCTTACGGCAGTGTTGATTTGGGATATGCCCTGGCTTTGCTCCCGCGAAGCGCCGGCCACCTCGGAGGCGAGTTCATCCACGTGCCTCGCCTTGGTGACGATTTCGTTGAGTGTCTCACTGACCTTGCGGCTGATTTCCACGCCCTGGGAGGTGCGGCTGATGGCCCCCTCGATTTTGGCGGTGGTTTCCTTCGCGGCCTGGGCGCTGCGTTGCGCCAGGTTGCGAACCTCGTCAGCGACCACGGCGAAACCCATCCCGGCCTCGCCCGCGCGCGCGGCTTCGACAGCGGCGTTAAGCGCAAGGATGTTCGTCTGGAAGGCAATCTCGTCGATGGTCTTGATGATCTTCGCGACGTCATCGCTGGATACTTTGATCGCTTCCATGGCGGCGGACATGGCCTGCATGTCGCCGGCGCCCTTGTCCGCTGCGGCCCGGGCCTGGCGGGCCAGTTCGTTGGCTTTCTCGGCGTTTTCGGAATTGCGGCGGGTCATCGAGGCCATCTCTTCCAGCGAGGAACTGGTTTCCTCGAGAGAGGCCGCCTGTTCGCTCGCGCCCTCGGCAAGCGACTGGCTCGCGGCGGAAACCTGCGAGGACGCGGCGGAAATCTGCTCGCCGCCGACTGAGAGTTGATCGGCGGCAGTCTGGATCGGGCGGGTGATGGATGCGGCGGTCAGCAACATCAGCAACACGCCAATCGCCAGGCTGCCGGCTCCCAACAGAAGATTAATGCGGGCCATGCGATGAGCCGATGCGTTGAGTTCCGAATCGGGAACGGTGGTCATGACGCCCCAGTGCAGGACCTCGCTGGTGCGAAAGACACCGGTCTTGGCGATGCCATTGTAGACGTAGTGCAGCCCGCCATTGTGCCGCGTCTGCACCTGGGTTCCCCAGTCAAAATCGGCGAGCTTCGTTTGAAAGATTTTCGTCTTGTCCGGGTGGGCGATGAAGACGCCTTTTTCGTCAAATAGAAAGGCGTAACCGGTGTCAAGCACCTTGATCTGGGAGACGAATTTGTCGCTGAACCAGTTCAAATCCAGCGTGCCAAACAGCACACCTTTGACTGCATCACCGTCCCGCACGGGAAAGGAGACCGCCACCACGGGACTGCCCGTGACCTTGCTCTTGATGACCTCCGAAACGGATGCCTGGCCCGCGATGGCATCCTTGAAGTATTGGCGGTCGGCCACGTTCAGCTTTCCCACAATGTCGGGATTGGAAGAGGCAATTGCGTTGCCGGCCGAATCTACGAGGTAGAAATGTTCGTAGAAGGGATATTGCCTTCTGGCCTCGGACAGTTGGGCGGAAAGGGTCGCGCGGGCGTTCGTCGCCTCCGCGCCATTCTGAACCGCGAGCACAACGCCGGGTTGCACCGACCAATGTGCCAGGAACTGCCGCTGGCCACCCACCCAGGTCTCGATCTGGTTTACAGTGGACGCGCAGATTCCCTGCAGTTGTGAATCCATCGCCGCGGACAGGCTGGATTGGCTCATCCGGAACGACACAATACTGATCGCGAGCGTGATCAGCACAATGAGCGCCACAGTGGGCACGAGTATTCGATTTTTCAGGTTCCATTTCATAAAATGTTCCGGGCGGCGGGAATTCGCCGGCCGCCCGACGCGCCGGGGCGTGATTGGTTCGCAATTCGCCTCATATACGGCGCTAAAAATCCCTAAAATCCCCTTCCATGGGTAATTCCGAGCGGCTGCCACCGGCCTTGGAGGCAACAGTCGCGACGGCTTTTTTCCCATTTCCGTTATGTGAATGCCCGTTTCCGTTCCCGCGGCCATTACCGGCCACGTTCGCCGCGAGAGGACGGGTGGCCGATTTTTTGATAGGCGCGGCGGGTTTGGCGCAGGGCTGCCTTTTGGAACCGGCACTTGCTCCATGGCCAACCAGTGTGAGCAATTCGGTAACCGACTGCTTCATGACCGCCGCCTGTGCGTTGAGTTCCTGAGCGGCGCTGGCGCTTTCCTCCGCTCCGGAGGCATTGGCCTGGGTGACCTTGTCCATTTGCCCAACCGCTGTATTGATCTGGGTGATGCCCTGGCTTTGCTCACGCGAGGCCCCGGCCACCTCGGCCGCGAGTTGGTCCACCTGACGGACCTTGGCGACGATATCGCTGAGCGCGCCTGCGACCTTGCGGCTGATCTCGACGCCCAGGTTGGTCTTGCCAATGGCGCCTTCAATCTTCGCGGCGGTTTCCTTGGCCGCCTGGGCACTGCGCTGGGCGAGGTTGCGCACTTCCTCCGCCACGACGGCGAAACCCATCCCGGCTTCACCCGCGCGGGCAGCCTCCACGGCTGCATTCAGGGCAAGGATGTTGGTCTGAAAGGCAATCTCATCAATCGTCTTGATGATCTTGGAAATATCATCGCTGGAAGCCTGGACGGCTTCCATGGCGCTGGCCATCTCCTTCATATCCGCGGCGCCCTTTTCCGCGGCATCGCGAGTCTGGCGGGCGAAATCGTTCGCCTTGTCCGAATTTTCGGAATTGCGCTTCGTCATGGAGGCCATTTCCTCCAGCGAAGCGCTGGTTTCCTCAAGGGAGGCGGCTTGTTCGCTGGCGCCTTCAGCGAGAGATTGGCTGGCGGCGGAAACCTGGCTGGCGGCTGAGGCAACGTGGTCAGAGCCTTCATTCAGGGCGACCGCAACACTGGAAAGCACGCGACCAATGCCAAGACTGATGATATAGGCCAGCAGGGCGCCAAGACCAACGGCCACGATTGACAACGTGGTGATCCAGGCGCCGGCACGTTTGATCGTGGTGGTAATTTGATCTCCGCTCGAAACGCCGTAATTCGCATTCCACTTGAAGACCACGTTGCAAGCGGAAGCATAGGCTTCGTAAGCGGGCCGAACGGCTGTGACCGCGTAATCCATCATCTCCTGGTTTTTGCCATCCCGGCTCAATTCCAGGAGGTGGTCCCGAAGCTTGATGTAGTTCGCGCGGGCTTCCTGCAGTTTCTTGAAGTTCTGGCGGTCCTCGTCGATGCGAATTGTTTTTTCGTAGTCGTCGAAGGCCTTTTGGATTTCCTGTTTCCTTGATTCGATGGCGGCCTCGAAAGCCTTCTTGTCTTCAGCCTTGGTGGCCATCATGTGCCGCATGAGGGTGATGTGGATGTCCTGGATAAGATTATTTATCTCAGCGATGGCGGTCGCACCCGGAATCGAGCCTTCGGTGATTTTCGAGAGGTTGGACCGGATGCCACGGAGGCAAATGGTGCTGGTAACGGCAACAATGATCACGAGTGTCAAAATCGCCGCGAAGCCGGAGACAACGCGTTTTCCAATGGTCCAGTTCTTCATAATTCTCTTGTGCTTTCAGTCAGGGGGTCAGTCGTCGCCTTGAAATCGTTAAACGGAAACCGCCAAATCGATCGCAACAGACCACGGAACAGCGTTGCCGGAACGCCCCAGTTCCTGAAACGCTGGCACTGGCAATCACGGCCATGCTGTATGTATGCTGCTTTTCTACGCACTTTGTCCGGTCTCTGACAGGTGCACGTGGGCAAAAAAGAAGGCACTTCCGAACCAGCAACCCTAAAGTTCCTGGTTCGGAAGTGCCTTCGACCAACAGGCCCAAAGTCCTGTCCGAGAAAGCCGCCCGCAACTCAATTTGCGGACGCCACCTCCTTATCGGCACCTTCGGGTGCGGGATTTAGGGAAAATCGCGCGCATTTGGACATCAAAGGGTTACATCGATTGACACGCGATAACCGGGCACGATGAGCCTGTGAAACGTCGCCGGTGCGTGGAGGCAGGGAGGGCGTTCAGCGAAATTCTACGCCGCCGTTGTCGGCCCGGAGGGCGGAGCTTGAGTGGTGGAGATGAGGAATTGCAACTGCCGTCGAAGTTCGCCGAGTTCCTTGCTCTTGAAGTTCTGGCGGGATTTTTCCAGCACCTCGATGGCACGGCGAATGGCGGCGATCAGGTCGAGCTTGCGCAGGTCGGCGGCCGTGGAGTCGAACCGGCTCCAGGCAGCAATGGATCGGTCAAGATCCGCAAGCTGGCGCATGAGGTTGTGCAGTGAAACGCGCAGGAAATCCTGGGTGGCGTCGGCGGGATCAATTCCGTTGCGTGTCTGCAAGGCGGATTCAATGGGCCCGAGTTCCTCCGACCACGATTGCAGGAGTCCGCGGCTGCGGCGCACGGAGCGCAGGCGCCGGTAATTGAGAATGGATTCGTTCAGAACCGAGAGCAGTTCATTCAGGTCGACGGGCTTGGTCAGGTAGGCCGTTACAGACATTCGAACCGAGCGGGCAGCCGTTTCCACCGCCGGCCGGCCGGTGAGCAGGACAACGGGCAACCCGGGGACGATGCGCGCGACTTCGCCGACAAGTTCCAACTTTGCATTGCCGGGCATGTGGATGTCGGCCACGAGCGCGTCGAACTCCCGGCTGTGGAGCAGGCTGAGTGTTTCGGCGGAATCGGCCGCGGAAACACATTCAAACCCATGACGCCGCAGCAGGGATGCGTGGGATTCGCGGAAGAATTTCTCATCATCAGCGAAGAGCACAAGGCCGTTCTCGATGGGGGCTGGATCACTCATTGGTGTATATCTCGGGCGTTTGCGGCGGAGCCGCAGGCCGCGTTGCGGCGAGCGCCTCGCTCACGGCCTTGGCCAGAGTCAAGGGGGAGGCGGGCTTGAGAATCATCTCCAGGATTCCGAGGCCAAGAAGCGTCTCACGATCCCAGGAACCGCCGAAACCCGTTGTCAATAGAATCGGCAGATGGGGACGGATTTGCAGCATCTGCACCGCGAGTTCAACACCGGTCATCCCTGGCATGGTGAGATCGGTCAGGATGAGATCGAATTTATTTGGTTCTTTGCGGAAAAGGGCAAGCGCGCTCCTTGGGTCCGTTTCCGACATCACAACGTAACCGAGGTGTTCCAGCAGGCGGGCGACGGTTTTGGCGATGGCCGGCTCGTCGTCAATAACCAGAATGGATTGTCCATTGCCGCGCACGGGCTCCTGGGCCGCGGGAGGTTCGGCGCTGACAATGGGAGTCTCCCACGCCGGAAAATAGATACGGAAAATTGTTCCGCTGCCTGGTTCACTTTCGACCTGAATGGCCCCGGCGTGCTCCTGGACAATGCCATGCACCACAGCAAGGCCGAGGCCGGTGCCTTCCCACGGGTCCTTGGTGGTGAAATAGGGTTCGAAAATGCGTTTGATTGTGGACGCATCCATTCCGTGGCCCGTATCGGAGACCGTGAGCACGGCATGATGACCCGGGGTGAGCGAAACCCCTGGATACGCCGCGGGGTCGTCCACATGAACGGAATCGAGGGCGACCTCGAGCCGCCCCGCCCGGCCCTTCATGGCATGGGCCGAATTGGTGCAGAGATTCATCACCACCTGATGAATCTGCGTGGGATCGGCCAGCACCGGCGGAATGGCTCCCTCGATCCGGGAAATGATCTCGATGGTGGTCGGCAGGGTGGAACGCAGGAGCTTCAGGGCGTCGCCTACGAGAAGCTGGAGCGGCAGCGGACGCATCTCATGTTTTTGCTGCCGGCTGAAAGTGAGTATCTGGGCCACGAGTTGTTTAGCGCGTTCGCCACCGTGAAGTATCTGGTTGATGCTTTCGACCGCTTCCTGGTTGCCCTTGCAATCCATGAGGGCGAGATTCGCGTAGCCAATGATGCCACCGAGGATGTTGTTGAAATCATGGGCGATGCCGCCGGCCAGCGTCCCGATGGCCTCCATTTTCTGGGCCTGCCGCAAGTGGTTTTCCATTTCACGTTCCCGGCTTATATCCTGCTTGACCGAAATGAAATGGGTGATACGGCCTCCGGAATCCCGGACCGGCGTAATGGTGTTCTCCTCGAGATAGAGGGAGCCGTCCTTGCGGCGATTGGTCATTTCACCACGGAAGATGTCGCCGGCCAGAACGGTCTTCCAGAGGTTGCGGTAAAAATGAATGTCATGCTTCCCCGATTTCAGCAGACGCGTATTCTGGCCAACGCTTTCCGGCGTGCTGTAACCGCTCAGCCGGCAGAAGGCCGGGTTCACCCAGACAATCGTCCCCGACCGATCCGCAATCAGAATGGCGTTGTCCGCTGCTTCGAGGGCTGCAATGAGAAGATGGTGATGGCCTTCTCCCGGGGTGAAGCATGCGCAACCTGACAAGTCTTGGGCGGCTGGGTCCATTCTTTGATTCTTCGCGCCTCATTATCGACAAAAAACGCGGCACGCGATCTCCCTATTTTGTCAGTCATACAACATATTTTGTGTGTTCCCAAGCGGGTGGAAGGAGGAGTCCGATCCGGCACGCGACACAACGGAGCGCCACCGCTCCGCAGTCATCCGGACATTGGTGTTCAGACTTTCCGAAATGCCCTTGCCCTTTATTTTGATTCTGCCATAGTAATTTCCGTTGTCGACGTACTGCAGCAGGTGCGGAACTTTTGGAAAAGAGCGCCATTTCCCGTCCTTGGAAAGGTGTTCTTCCGATTTTCGAGTGTCCTGCGGAGTGTCCAACTTGGCTTCCACGGTTGGAATTTACGGGATACAACGGAAAAAAAGCAGAGGGCCGAGCTGCGCAATACGTTGATTTTCAACGTTGCGCGAGTGGTGAAATGGCAGACACGCCAGACTTAGGATCTGGTCCCGCAAGGGGTGGAGGTTCAAGTCCTCTCTCGCGCACCACTGAATCTCAAAGCTGAGCCTTTATCGGAAACAGTGGAAACCACCCCAAACTCGGTTTTGAATAGCGCGGCTGTGTCCATCGGACCAACCGCAGCAGTAACCGTCCTCCAGACCAGGTCCCGATCGACTCCAGGCGCCTCCCAAATCCGCAATCGCCAATCCGCAATCCGCAATTCCTCGATAGCTGCGATTAGCTGCGCATACGTCTGCGGCCCCATTGTAAACGCCTGCAAGTCAACACCGGCACCTTGCGCCGATATCTGCGCGCCGTCGCACCTTTTGGAGCCGTACATCCGTGCTATCCGCGCAATCCGCGGTTGAAATTCCCTACCCGCTTTCCCTTCGCCACCCTTCGTTCCCCTCGTGTTAAAAATCCCGGAAATCACCCCAAACTCCTCCAAACCCCCTGATTCCCAATCTGAGAATCTGATAACCTGAAAATTTGATAATCATCTGAACGGTTTGATTTACCTTGATCCAGTTGGATTCCCCTTCGCCACCGGTTCGACTGAGTTCGCCGAAGTTGCTCGGCTGTGCTTGCCGAAGCCAAAACCCGGGCAGATAGCGCACATTCGTCCCATCCGTCCCATTTGTCCCATCCTCTTCAGTCAGTTTCTTCCCATTCGCGAAATGCGGACAATACCGGAAAATCTCCGTTCCGCGAATACCCGCGAGCCGGCAACCAAAAAGATTGCCGAACTCGCGAGCATTTCCGCCGGCGATTTCGGAACACGCAACCAAGGTGTCCGTCCGGAAGAATATCGGAAAATGCGGACATTATCGGACAAACTCTCTGCTAATCGCCGATACTTTCCGCCGCGTCCTATCTCACGAACCCGTCAAAGGTAAGGCGTCCCGATATATCGGGATGCGCGCCGCCGAAAGCCCGCAGGTTTCGCCGCCCAAAAGACTGGCCCACCCGCGAGCGTTCCCGCCGGCGATTCCGGAACACACAACACGCAACACGGCCCGCCCTGAGCCCGCCGAAGGGCAACAGGATTAAATTGTCAAAGAACATTCAGGAGGAAAAATGAGGTGAGCTATCGATCTGGCCAGGCGCGATCCCGGATCATGGATCAGGCCAGCGAAGCTGACTTCCTCCTGCGGAGTGGCGCCGTAGTTAAAGGGGCGCCAACCCCAAACGCATTTGTATAGTGTCATGCACCACTAGCCCAGTCAAACGATTTCTCCCTGCCGGGCCTTTTTCGACCCCCGTTCCTCCTGGCCCGTGCTCCAATTAACCGCCCCTTAGTCTCCTCCCTCCCAATTCCGGGGTGTATTCCCCAATGCGCAAATCCCTCGCTGCCATGAAATTCCTGCGGCTGATTTCCGGGAGTTCGCAAGTGATCGGCCGCAGACGCACGCTTGTCAGGGTTGCGCTGCATCGGTTGCGACATTTCAAGATGTGCGTTGCGCAACATAGCCGTGTAGGCAGGCGGATCCTCCTGGTCCTCGCTCTCTGGTTCTTCGCATTCGGACTCTGCGCGCAGAACGTCCCCACCAACGACGTCAAGATCGCCACCACTCCCGAGATACTCACACCGCCTCTGCTCGATCTGCCCACTCGCGACTATGGTTTCGTGGCGCTCTTCAATCGCGAGATGGCTGAGAGCAGCACCGTCTTTCCCGACAGTTTCGGCGGCGCATCCGAGCTTGGCTGGACATTCCAGCTCGACAACAGCCGCTACAGTGCTTTTGCCAATATCGGCCGGAGCGGCCGCGACGCCTTTCGCAGCATGTTCTCCCGCACCTTCCGCGAAACCGCGTTGAACTGGCTTCCCACCCGCGATTGGGAGGACTCGGTGGAGGCCTATTTCCACGTGCCGGTCGTCAACCTGTTCGTAAACTCCGTCGGCAATACTCGCGAGGAAGCGCTCATTCCTCTGGCCGACGGCGTCACCCTCGCCGAGCAGGATTGGGTCCGCCAGGCGCGGCCGAATCGCTGGGAGTACGGCTTGCGCGTGGATCGGCCAAGCCCGTACGCCTATTTGAACACAGCTTTTGGTGATTATCAGGGCAGTCCCATTCTCCTCGTCGACGCGCGCTGGCAATTCAATCCCATGCGCCGGTCCGACCAATTCAGTCTGCAAGCCGTTCTGCCCCTGTTTTACGGCTGGGATATGCGCGGCAGTTTCATCATGGATCCGCTGCCGATGCGGCATGAAGGCCGGCAGCTTCAATACTCCGCCGGCTTCGCCAAAACGATCGCCAATTGGGCGCTCTCCTTCGGTGCTGCGGGGGGCGACGGCTGGGGCGTGGGCTGCGTCGCTCAGCTCCAAATGAGATTCTAAAACGTGGTGGATCCGTGGCCGGATCTGCTCAAGGCAAAACCAGGCCCACGCGGAAGAACCGTTGCGGGTCGGTGCCTACCGCATTCGTAATGGTCAGCGGCGATCCCGTCGAAGTGTGATTGGGCGGCAGCACAGTCCATTGCCCGCTCAGCAGGTTGGTCGTGTATTGCACCGCGAAAGTCTGGCCGGACCTCGCGTTCACCATGAACGAGATCACTCCATTGTTCATGGTGGCCGCTCCCATCGTCGGCGGCGTTCCGTCGACCACTGTCAACGTGCCATTCGAGAGCACGAGGCTGTAGTTCGTGGCGCTTCCGCCCGTCAGTGTAATCGCATACGAACCCGCCGGGCTGTTGGTTGTGGCCGTTGTACCAGGCGACGGTTGCGTGGTCAGATTCGAAACGCTGTCTGTCCCCACAAATCCCGTGTAGGTAATCGTGAACGCTGGATTGGCAGTTCCGGTAAAACGCGATTTATCGTCCGCCTTCGCCGTCAGGCTCTTGGCAGTAATGGTCAGATTTGTCCCCACATACGTCAGCCCGTAATTGTTCCCAGCCGTCAAGGTCCCCTGCTGGATGGCATACGATCCCACGTTCTCGCCCGCCACGCGCGTCAATGAACCGCTGATGCTGTCCGTCCCGAACAAGGCTCCGCTCGTGACCTGGTATGTGAGCGCCGGGTCCGCGGATCCATAAATCTTCGTCTGGCCGTTCGCGGCAACCGTCAGGGGCGCCGTGGTGATGTTGGCCGACGTGAGGAATGGCAGGCTGAGCAGATAATTGGTCGCGCCGCTCCCGCCCAGGCTCAATCCGTTCACCGTTATTGTGATTCCCGAGCCGACATTCGAGCCGGCGAAAGTTGCCGTGTAACCATTGGTCAGCAGGAGCACCACGTCACTGTTCACCACGCCCGTGAACGAATACCCATTGGTGCTGATGGTTGCAGTCACGGTCTTGTCATAAGTCTTGTTGTTGCCGGTAGCACCCGACAGCGTGATCGTCTTGGCCGTGATGTTGGCCGCCAGCGTCGGTTGCGACAGTGTGTAATCGCCCGCATTCGCGCCGCCCAGCGTCAACCCGCCCACCGTGACGACGATACCGTTCGCCACGCCGGCGCTCGCGAATGTGGCGGTGTAACCGTTGGTCACCAGGGTCACGGTGTCGCCGCTCACCACTCCCGTGAACGAGTAACCGTTCGTGCTGATCGTGGCAGCGGTAGTCCCATCGTAAATCTTGTTGTTCGCCAGCAAGCCCGAAACAGTCAAGCCCTTGCCCGTGATGTTCGCCGAAAGTGTGGGTTGTGTGAGCGTGTAATTGCCGGCGCTCGCGCCTCCCAGGGTCAACCCGCTCACCGTCACAGTAATGGCATTGCCAACGGCGGCGGTCGCAAACGTGGCCGTGTATCCGTTCGTCAGCAGCGTCACCGTATCGCCGATCACTACGCCATTGAACGAGTAGCCGTTCGTGCTGATGGTGGCGGTGATGGTCTGGTCGTAAACCTTGTTGTTCGCCGTGACTCCCGACACAGTCAGATTCTTTGCCGTGATATTCGCGGAAAGCGTGGGCTGTGAGAGCGCATAATTGCCCCCGCTCGCCCCGCCCAGGGTCAACCCGCCCACAGTGACCGTGATCCCGTTGGCGACATTGGAACTCACGAAGACCGCCGTGTAACCGTTCGTGACGAGCGTAACCGTGTCCCCGCCGAGCACGCCGGTAAACGAGTAGCCGTTCGTGGCGATCGTGGCCGCGGTGGTTTTGTCATACACCTTGTTGTTGGCCGCGACCCCGGAAACGGTAATGCCCTTGGCCGTGATGTTGGCCGAAAGCGTCGGCTGCGCGAGCGTGTAATTGCCCGCGCTTGTGCCGCCCAACGTCAATCCACCGACCGTAACCGAAATTCCGTTGCCCACGTTGGTGCTGGCGAAATTGGCCGTGTAACCGTTCGTCAGAAGTGCAACGGTGTCGCCGTTGATCACGCCGATGAACGAGTAACCGTTGGTAGTGATCGTGGCCGTCGTGGTCTGGTCGTAAACCTTGTTGTTCGCCGTCAATCCAGAAACTGTGAGATTCTTGCCAGTGATGTTCGCCGAAAGCGTCGGCTGCGTGAGCGTATAGTTGCCGGCGCTCGCACCACCCAGGGTCAATCCACTTACGTTCACGGTGATGCCATTGGCCACATTCGCGCTGGTGAATGTTGCCGTGTAGCCGTTCGTG
>Ga0070741_10001351_pt1 | contig 75859 bp, 68 predicted proteins | sample Coa_R1_4_FD_66440 | JGI IMG/M metagenome (GOLD analysis project Ga0070741, IMG submission 66440) | Surface soil microbial communities from Centralia Pennsylvania, which are recovering from an underground coalmine fire - Coalmine... | ecosystem: Environmental > Terrestrial > Soil > Unclassified ...
CAAGGATGAAACGGATCATCAGTGCAAGGTCACGTTGTCCGGCCGCTTCCTGACGATACCTGGACCTGGCTCATACGGAGCCTACGCCTCGGTGTATCTTGTGGCGGTATCCAGGCCGATCTCGTGGCCCGTTCGCTTCGCAAGCTCACGACAAACCTTGCCGAGAAATTTGTCTCGGGCGTGATCTCCGCGGGCTCGCGCTTCCCGAGCCTGTTTTCGCGCTTCCCAATACGCATGGTCGCCGAATGACTCCACGAACTCATCGGCTTCCGCCAGTACCAATAAACGCCGCTTTCGAAACCATTTCAGCATGTTGAAACTCGTAGTGATTTCCCTCTCGGCTTAAACGAATGAGAATTCCGAATATCCTGCTCTCTCCCAGGCCGATACGGCAATGTCGGGGTTCGGCGATATTGGCACAAGCTGATCGATTGCCGGAACGGCCCTAAAAAGGATGTGCGACGCGCCCTTTCCGCCCGTTTGATCGAGGACCACCTCTTTCATCGCATCAACATGACGCCTGTTTGGCGCGGCAACCAGCGTCACAAGATTGGGAACGCCCCACTGGGTTCGGTAGAGCTGACGTTCCACAATTTGTTGGATTGCGAGAAATTTCTTCAGAAATGAAGTTTGACGGAGGCTGCGGCTCTGCACGCGATTCAAATGCTCGGCTTCCAGTTGGAAGAAGCGAAACCCGTCATGCTCGATTCCAAAAAGCGCATCGTGGCGATAATTGAATGTTATTCGATCGGTGTTGTTCGCGGCCCTGCAAGAAACCGAAACATTGATCGACGCCGGGCCGGTGTAATTGGGATGGGATCGTATTTCTTGAAGTGTGATGAACCGGCCGAAGCGGCGGACGCCGAGTTCGATAGACGCAAGCGTGTTGTTGACCATCATCGCGTGGACGAATTGGCGCTCGTCCCCAACTCTTGCATCGCCACTCGGCAACTCATGATCGCGAAGCAATTCTTTGCCTCGGCGCGCCAGCTCATATGTCTGATAACGGTAATTCGCATTCGCGAATCGCCGCTGTGCATCTGGCCGATTAAGAAATCCGTTTGGCTCTCGGGCCAGAATGCTAAGACGCCGCTGAAGCGCCGCGAGATTCCCGCCGACGAACGCGTGAATGAAATCGACCTGCAAATAGCGATACCGCGACAGCAGTTTGAAAATCTCAATGTCGCGCGGCTGTAGTATGGCTACGGCCACGCCGGAGTCATCCCACCGCGAGCGTCTGCTTGTAGATTCCATCCGCGAGAGATAGTCCACAGCGCGGCGGGAATCACCGTTCGCTATGCAATCAATGAGCAGAAGTCTGTTTTAATGCGCACCAATGTGATGCAAAAAAATTACCATGTCGCCGAAGGCTTCGTGGGATCCGCATCAAGGGACGGCGTAGCGACTCGTGCGTCATTCCTCTCCTGATTTGGAACAGGGCTGGAGGGGCGTAACCGCCAGGGCTCCATGTCCTCTGGGCGTGGCGTGAAATTGACGAGCGGCTCCTCCGGCGTTCGTGTGCGAACACAATACCTGGCGCGCATTTCCCGTTCGATCTCCTCGCGCTGCGCGGGCGTCATTGTCGGCAAGTCATCCATCGTGTTGATGATGTTCAGGAGAACAGGCTCCGTTCCTTCGACGTGCGCGATAAACCGCCCCGTAGGCTGGTTAAGTTGTTCTGCGGGCACTCCGAGCCTCGCGGCGAAGGTCGGCGCCTCCGCGCTCACGTTTATGAGCTTGATCCCGGCATCCAGGAGAACTTTCTGCACCGGCTCGGAGAGGTCGCTGAGCTTCTGATTGGCGAGCACCGTCGCGACGTTCATTTTGCGGCAGTGATTGATGATCTTCCGGATCTTCGCGTCATTCGCGACGTAGTCCTGGCATTCGTCGATATAGAAGAAGGTCGGCATGCGCTCCTGTCGCTGCTGGATCGCGCGCTCCTCGGCGGCGCGCAGCACCATCGCAATAAAGAGGCGGCCGAACATCTCGCATTGCTTTTCTGCGAGAAGCCGCTTGTTGGTGTGGATGAGAATGACTTTCGCGCTGTTCAATTCGGCAAAGAGATCGAGACGGCATTCAGCGGCACACAGCATTTTCTCGAAAGCACCGCGATATAAGAGGTTATTAAGCCGCCAGCCCAGTTCCTGGCGCGTCGCGGAGAAATTGGTGTCATAGAACTGGTGCTCGAAGAACTGGCGGGTGAGTGGATCGAGATACTGGAGCTTCTCCGCCATATAGTCTTTCTTGGAAATGAGCAGGTCGCGAAGACTCGCAAGCGTCGCATCGGGAATCGAGAGGAGCGCACGGACGCAGGGGAGAAACAGCGCTTCCTGCTTGGGCGTCATGGGGCTCTCATTCAGCCCGTCGAAAATGTACTGGATGAGATCGGTCGTCGCGTTGGAGAGCGTTTCCTGTTCGTCCTGCGAATAGGAGGACGAGCGCTGTCTTCCCATCGCGAAGATATTGAGCGCAAGCGGATGCTCGATGCTCGGCTCGACGACAATCAGCTTGCCGCGCAATTCCTCCGCGAACATCCGCAGATTGGCGATGTCGTCGATGAGGTCGCGATCCGAATTCATCACGACAATGGACGCTTCGCCCGCGCAGACGAGTTCGAGATCGCGATGAATCTGGGTTTTCAGCGCCGTCGTTTTGCCCCGGCCGGGAGGCGCAACGACATACATTCCGCGATAGCGGGTCTCCAGCGGTAGTTCGAAGCGCGGCTCCTCTTTGGGAGGAGCGTCATCGGCGATGAGCCTCGGGCGCTTGTACCAAAGGATGAAGAGCGAAACCGCGACTGCAATCCCGCCGAGCGAAAGAAGAACGAGCGCGTTATTGGCGACGGCACTGAAGAGCGCATCGACCGCTTTGGCAAAGACAAAAACGGCGAGAATCGGCCCGCCGATGGCGAGCGCGACAGCACTTACAAAATCGCCAAACCGGTCGTCGTTCACGTCAGAGCGGCCGTTTCAGTTGCCGGCGTCCCTTCATGAAATACCCGACGACGGCGAGGGCAATGAATGAGACAATCGCGATGGGGCCAAGCGGCCCGAACTTTTCGTCCGCGAGGCCAAACACGATGAGAACGGCGACGAGACCGCCAAAGATAATAAGCGGCCATTTCAGAAGTGCTAAAACTCCATCCAGCGGCATGTATCCCCCCTGAAATATGACTAGAGCTGATAGACCTTGCTGCGATACGGCGCACGGCTGATATCGAGGTACTGCTTGAGATCGGCAAGCGCGGCTTGCATTTCCTGCTCGAACCCGAGCGCTGCGGTCGGCGACGCGACATCCTGGACATACGCGTAGTCGAGGATCGACCTGACATAGACGTTTTGGTCGATCTCCTGGCGGCCGTCGTCGTCGAAATACACGATCGGACGGCGCTGCCACACGATGTGGTCGTGCAGGCCGTAGCGATCGATCACCGCCCGCTCGTCGTCGTCGAAATATACCGAAACGACGACCTGGAGCTTTGGTGCCGAGAAGAAGCACCGGATTTCTTGTAAGTCGTAGCGGACCTGCATGCGCCGGATTCAATCGCGGTTACAGAGAGAGTCAATTGAATCAAACGGCCGACGCTTTGCGGCGGCCGCGAAGAAAAACGCGAAGAGAGGTAAAAGTCGGAGCGCGCGATTGCTCGCAGCCGCACCTAAATGCACTGCGATAGTGCGCTATGCGCACATCGAATTGTGCGAACGCGAAGTGATTACGGTACGCACTGCGGTACGCCCAGGCGGTATGCGTAAAAAAGCCCCCGGTTTGGACGCCGGGGGCCTGTCCCTTCAGGAGCTGCTAGGCTGCGCGCAAGACCGCACGCGGTCGTGAAGCGATCCATTCCTCGATTTCGTCGCCGTACCACGCCACCCGACACCGGCCGAGACGTACCCGTTTGGGAAATTCTCCGGCCGCTTCGAGGCGCGCGATATGCGCGAACGAATACGGGACACCGTAGATGCTCTTCAACTCCTTCTTCGATACCAGTCGTCTCACTTGCTGCATTGCACGGCTCCAAGTTGGGAGCGTTGCAACGCCGCCAGGTGAAATCGCTAGCGGACGAAGAAGAGCATAGGAGAAAATTCGAGACCCCTCAACGTGAACATAGCAACACATGGTTTGTGGCAGCTCGACAGCGCCGACTCGTATATTCTAGCGGCAGATCAATCGCATATGTGGTTGAGAGGCGCTCATGCCGAAGAACATTCTGATCTTCTCCGACGGCACCGGCCAAGCCGGCGGCATAACGTTCGATGAAAACCGCACCAATATCTACAAGCTCTATCGTGCCACCCGTTGCGGCCCCGACTCATCCATTCATCCCGACGAGCAAGCCTGTTTTTACGATCCGGGTTTAGGCTCGCCCGCTGACAACAGCTTCATGTTCGGCAAGCTCGGCCGTTCTATTTATAACTTCGTCAGCCAGGCAACCGGCCTCGGCATTACCGCCAACATCATCGACTGCTACGCGGCGCTTATCCGCCTCTACCGCGACGGCGACAGGATTTTTTTGTTCGGCTTCAGCCGAGGCGCCTATACGGTCCGCTGCCTTGGCGGCGTTATCGCGTTTTGCGGCATACCGCGGCGCCTACCGGACGGCGGTCAGGTTCCGTTGGATGTTCCAGGCTCGCGGAAACTCGCGGCCTATGCGGTCAAACACATCTATCAATTCTGCTCGTCGGGGCCGATAGCCAAGGCAACCCGGTACCAAAAATTTATGCTGGAAACGCGCATCGCGCTCGGAGATAAGTTTCGCGAGGAGCACTGCTGCAATGTCGTTCTGGACGGCGAACAGAAGGCAAATGTCTATCCGTACTGTATCGGCGTGTTCGACACGGTCGCCGCGCTCAGCCGCAAGGGTGCGGTTATTCTTTTAGCGCTCCTTTCAATAGCCGGGCTTTTTGGGCTCGGCCTTGGCCTTTCATTTCTTTCCGTATTCGAATCCGTTCCGTATGCGGGCTTCGTGTTCCGGTATTTCACGCTGCCAAACCTCTTATGCGCGCTCTATGCGACCGCCGCGATATCGACCGCAGGCGCGTATGTATTCACGCACTTCAAGTTCGATTTCTCCTTGCGGCAGTACCCGCGGTGGAAGCGACTCGCGACCCTCCACTTTACCCACATGAAACAAAAATTCGAAGACTACGAGCTCAACAGGAATGTCGAATATGCCAAGCACGCGATCTCGATAGACGAGAACCGTGCGGACTTCGCGCGCGTCCGGTGGGATCCGAACGCGGCGAGAAAAGATACGCGCGATGCGTCTGGCAATATCCATTTTGAGCAGGTGTGGTTTTCCGGCAATCACGCGGACGTAGGCGGCGGGTATCCGGAGAATGAATGTCGGCTTTCGGATATCACGCTGCGATGGATGCTTGCGGCTGCGTCGATTATTCCAAACGGGATCAAGCATGATCCCGACGTGTTGCGCCTCTATCCGGATTCTTCGGGAATGCAGCACGACGAGTATAAGGCCGGATTGGGCTTTTTCACGCGTATTACCGGCCAATCGTGGAGCGTCGGTCTACGCAAGCCTCCGCGCGACGCCACCATGCACAAGAGCGTCTATCAGCGCTTCAAAGAACCGGCAGTGCAACAATATGACATCATGGGCCCCTATCGGCCGCCCAGCCTCAGCGCGCACGTCGATTTTGCCCAATACTATGACCCGGCTAATCCGGCGCCTGCGCCCGCTCAACAGCCGGTGGCCATCGCGGATGACATCGAAAGCAAGTGGGAAAGGCCAGCCAATCAAGCCTAACAACGGCATTATGCCGGCAGCGTCACGGCGCTAAATGGCCTCGACGGCACGCCGTCGATCATGAGCTTCAAATACAAATGGAAATTTGGAAGCTGCATGAGGTCGATCGCTTCGAAGCGATCCTGAAACTCCCGCGCCAGGTACGCCGCGTCCTCGCCGCCTACCCGGAAGGAGATAAGGGTGCCCGCATTGCCGAGCACCGCATGGCGCACGTCAGGCTCGAGTTGATGCAGATACTGGTGTGCGACCGTGAACCCCACGCGATATTTGCGCAACTCTGAGAGCATGTTGGCGACCGCCAGCGTCGTGAAGCTCTGGAATTCGTCGATGTACACGAAGAAGTCGCGGCGCTTCTCCGGCGGGATATCGGCCCGGCTGTATGCGGCAAGCCCGATGGTCGTAACGAGCAATCCGCCAAGCAAGGACGAGCTGTCGTCTCCGATCCTTCCTTTCGCCAGGTTCACAAGCAGGACCTTCCCTTCATCCATAATCTTTCGAAGGTGCAGATCGATCTCAGGCGCAGTCAAGATGCGGTTGAGGGTCGGATCCGCGAGGAACGCGCCGACCTTGTTTTGGATCGGCGCTATACCGTCGGCGCGATAGCCGAAGGAAAAGCGCTCGAATTCTTGTTCCAGAAATCGTTTGACCGGCTCGTTCTTGAGCGACCTCGCGATCCCTTTGCGGTAGTCCTTGTCGGAAAGAAGGCGCAGGAGATCGTGCAGCGTGGCGTTCGGCTGCTCCAGAAGCGCCATCAAGGCATTGCGCAGGATGTGCTCCATGCGCACGCCCCACGCATCGGGCCACATTTTCTTGAACACCTCCAGGAAGCCCGAAGCGGCAAGCGCAGCGCGGTCCTCGCGCACTCGACGCAGCGGGTTGTACCCATAGGGCTGCGATCGATCCGAAGCGTTGAGGTTTACGAGATCGGCCCTCCTGAAATGCGGAATGCGTGCCGTAACGCGCTCGACCAAATCTCCGTGTGGATCGATCAGCGCAAGACCATGGCCACGCGCGGCATCTTGCAGGGCCATCGATTCGATTAGCGTCGACTTGCCGGTTCCCGTCTTGCCGATGATGTAGATGTGCGAAAATCGGTCATGCGGTTTGATGCCGAATTTCCGCCGGTCGTTGCGATAATCGACTTTGCCTAGCCAAAGCGGCTGCTCACTTTCCACATCAACCATCATCCCCGCGACGCCGGCAAAGAGGCAGAGGCGCGAACATGCCGGCTCGGCAAGAATTCGCGTCTACTTTGCAGTACCGCTATCCGCGATTATGGCTTTGGACGCCTCGGTTTCGTACTCCGGCACCTCATCCTGGGGTGTCGGTAGCGAAACGGAGGTAGCAATGAATTGGTTCGTTAATCACTACCGGTGCGGCCGGTGCGCCAAAGAGTGGCATCGCGAATGGTTTGCGGCGAGTGAGGATGACTGCCCCCACTGCGGCGCGCGCCACATGTTTCCGCATAAGAGCGATGAAACGCCCACCCCTCAGAAGGGGGATAGCGCGAAAATCGCCCAATTAAACGACGCCTTCCGCAAGAGTTTGCGCGGCGGCAAAGTGATGTTGACGGCGAGTGTCACGGCACTTCCTGAGAGTGTACGAGTGCACGCGCTGCTGGTGGTCAACAGCTACGACAAGTTCACGCCCGATAACGATCCGTACAACGAGCATGACTTTGGTAGCTTCGAACTCATTGGGCGTACGTTCTTCTGGAAGATCGACTACTACGACGAGCTTCTAAAACGCGGGTCGGAAAATCCGGCGGATCCGGAAAAGACGACCCGCGTCCTCACATTGATGCTTGCGGAAGACTACTAGCCCCCTGATCGGGGGCTTTTTCTTAGTCCCAAATTTGTGCGCCGCGTTATTCACTCGCGCAGTCTTAGTTTCAATACCATGTTGTTCAGGCTATGGTTCCTGGTTTCTTGTTTACAAATCCTTCTAGCGATCAGTAATCACTATTGGCCGATGGCATCACGACGATTAGCAAAGAAAGGATTTTTGGCCGATTATAGTGTCGAAGACACCTATCTTTTGAGGCCAGATCGAGCACGCGGCCGTGCGGGAATTTTACGCGCGCGAGACCGTCAATCTCGCGAAGTAATAGTAAAGTTCTGGCCGCGCGCGAAAGACGTTGACGATACAGACTTAGAAGACATCTGGCGCAGTGAAATTCGGCAACTGCAACGTCTAGCCGCCGTGCCACGCGCTGATGACCTTTTTGTGCATATGCTCTCTAGCGGAAAAGATGCCGAAGGCTTCTACGTCATCCTTGATCCCGGACAGGGAAGCCCGCTTGAGGTCTTTCTGAAGTCGAAGAAAAAACCTGGCTTGATTGCGCAGGTGCGACAACCCCGATCGCGAAGAGTTCTTTGGGCCAACGCACGAAGGCTGGCAGAAGCCCTCGAACTTCTACATTCACAGGGTGCCATTCATCGGAATCTTGATCCGTGGGCGATCATAACTTCTCTAACCGATGAGCCTGATTTTCGGATTACTGGGTTTGAGTGGTCGATGCGAATCGCCACGGCCGCCGATAAACAAAAAAAGAAGCTGCAGCCTCCGCGTGTTGAAAATTCCTTCTCCTTTGCTCGGGACTGGCGCGACCTCGCATTGCTTTTCGCCCTATTTCTGGACATTCCAAGCGGCGCATTAGGTGACTTAAAGGTTCTTCCGTCGCGAGTAGCTGAACACGCGTCTGCATCTGAAGTACGATTGTTACGAGCTATGTTGGGCTTGGAAAAAGTTGACCGCCTTGACGGGGAATTTGTATGCAGCCGCATCGACGACATTGTTGATAGCATCTCCGCAGAAGCTGCGGGTAAGGAAGCAAAAATTTGTCTGTCGCTGCGTCTAGGTTCGGACAGTCGTCTCGCTGAAGCAATACGTCGAGCGTCTGGAGACGAAATAGAGATATCAGATGAACCGCAGCAGATACGCTTTATTTCTGACGATCTGGGAAAGCGTCCACACCTCGTCGCTGTGAAAGAGCCGGCCGATCTAGCACCTCGATATATTCTTCTTGGCCAGCTTCTATCTTATCGCCTTGCTCCGTACCGTCAGCCCGGGTCGAGCGAACAAGGAAATTGGGAGTTCGCATATTGCGAACGCGCCGAATTAGAGGCTCCGCCATCCTTCGCAGTGGTTGGCAGCACTCTTCTCGACGCTGGTTCTCTGGAGTTAACCAGAAATCCCGAAGCCTCACAAAGCTTCCCTCGCCGGAGAGGAAAGGTGCAGCGTTGGGACGACTATATTCAACGGACGATACCAACTAGCCAACGCAAAACTGATCTACAAAGAATGCATCAATCGTTCGCGTTGCTATTGATGCTAGAAATGGCATACGCGGCTGCAGAAATTTTTCCAGTAAAAATCATATCGAAAACACCCGACCCACAATCGGACTTGCACGTAATTCATCTAGTCTCGCGAAACGATTCCGACCGAGCAAAACTCTCTGATTTGCTTGGCCTTGAGGCTCCAGCAGTCCGTCTTGCGAAGATGATTGATGCTGATGAGGTTCGCGAGGAAGGAGCCTGGACGCTCTCGGAGCCGGGCACTCTTGGTGATCGATCTCAAACAACGACAAGTTGGCGTTTCGTCGGACGCGAAGAGATCGAACATCTTGAATGTCTGAGATTCGAAGGACCATCACCTCCCTTAGAGCTCGCCGAAGGCTTTCTTGCTCCAGCAGGGATGACTGGCCGGATCGTGCAGTTCAAACGACGGCTGAAAGCGTTGTCGGCTTTCCACGAACACGCAGAACTTCTGCGTATGCTAGTTGATCCGCGTCGACGCATCGAGGACAGCCAAGACCCACTTGATGAGAAAGACGACGCGTTCAAGAATCTAGATGTATCTAAACAGAATGCTCTTCGTGAAATTCTTTCAACAATTCCTTTCTTTCTTCTGCAGGGGCCACCTGGCGTCGGCAAGACTTATCTCGTGGGCGACGTAGTCAGGCGCCGGTTCGATGATGAGCCGACTACCCGTATCTTGCTGTCTGCACAAAGTAACTCCGCGATCGATCATCTCATGAACGAGGTGCAATCAATTTTTCGTAGTGTAGATACAGATTCTCGTCCTCTGATGGTTCGAGCCAGGTCAGTAGACGACGATGAATCGGCCGGTGAACTAGAGATTGATATTCAAGCGGATCGGCTGCTCCAGTCACTCGCAGACAGCTCGTTGGTTGCAGAATCATCGCCGCACATACGCGATCGCATAAGAACGCTCGCCGATGCGCGAGTGACCGCGCCAGGCCCTCGAAGGACTGCTCCTGGTAGCGGCTTAGCGCGAAGGATGTCAGCCGAGCTCAGGGCGTTCGAAGGAATAATTCTGCGATCAGCCAATCTGGTATTCGCCACGACGAATTCTTACGCCGTAGAACGTCTGATCGAAGAGCGCGGCCTTTTCGATTGGACTATTATCGAAGAAGCAGGAAAAGCAACTGGCGGCGAACTACTTTCCCCTCTGCTGCTTTCCCATAGACGCTTGATGATAGGCGACCACAAACAATTGCCACCGTTCGACGTGGACAAGATTTCGAAACTCTTGTCATCCACGGCAGAAGTCAAAGAGGCGATCCTATTGGTCGATGACTTAATTTCGCGCTACCTGAAGGATCCCGGCATAGATGAAGTATTTCGCGAAGTTGAAACAGGAGGCGACGACTTCGGGAAAGCGTGCGCTGACACTTTATCTATACTTTCGCTTTTTGAAACCTTTGTTGAAAAAGAATTAGCCCGACAGAAACAAAAGGGGAAAGGCCGGCCTATCGCGCGCAGATTAACTGAACAATACCGTATGCACCCCGCTATTGCGCGCATTGTATCTCGTTGTTTTTACGATCAAGAACTTAAGACAAACCAAGCCAAGGAGAAAAAGTTTCTTTCTAATCATGCGCCATTCATCTCGTTGGACGCAAAACGGCTACCCGAATTGCCTGTCGTGTTCATCGATATGCCCTATGCGCGAGAGGAGGCGCCAGGTGGACGGAGTGGAGACCGCGCTCCTCCATGGTCAAATCCTGATGAAGCTGCAGCGACGATTGCAGCACTTGAATTGCTCAAAGCGCGAGATGAGGTTGTGCAACCCTCGCTCGCGGTACTGTCACCTTATTGGCAACAGGTAACGACACTTCGCCAAAGGCTTGCTCGAAAACTCGATACTTCGTGCTCTCATCTTCAGGGATTCACGCCAGCGATTGAATCAAATGAATTCTGCGGAACGGTAGATTCCTTTCAAGGTGGCGAGGCAGACGTTGTCTTGGTGTCACTCGTTCGAAACAATGCTCACTCGACACCAGCTAAAGCGCTCGGATTCCTTCGGGACAATCGTCGAATGAACGTTCTTCTTAGCCGCGCGAAGTGGCGGCTTATTCTAATCGGAAGTCTTTCCTTCTATCGCAACATTGTGGAGATCGCGGCGAAGCTACCGGATCAGGATATTGGCTTTTTGTCGAAATTTCTGCATGCATTAGACACAGCGGTGGCAGATCGAGAGGCGTGTGTTGTTCCTTGGGCCCAATTGAAAGGCGGGTCGTAATGAGAACAATCCAAATAGTCTTTCCCGTTCTGCGCGGGACTAGAAAATTTTTTATTCAGAAAGGTCGCCGTTGGAGTCTAATTGAACACTTGTTGCTCGATGCCGTTTGCCGCGGGACCTATTCCGCTTCCGACCTCGCAACTCAATCGGGCCTCCCACGTCGAGTTATTGTTGAAGCGTTCATTCGACTTATGCGCGCCGGTTGGGTGGAAATTATCTTGACCACCGGCGGGCCGGCCTTTCGAGCTACCGCCCTCGGCATGGTGCAGGCTCCATTAGAAGAGTTGCCTGCCGCAACCATAATCCAACCCAAATATCGAAGCTTCGCGATCGAACAGGTAACCGGCGGAGTTTTCCGCAGCCGGGAGTTGGATATTCGACCGCAAAGTAGATTACCAGCAACTACCGACGACCAGATCGTAGCGCACCTTGCCGGTTCTCCCCTGCATGCCGCAGGTGATTTAAGTGAGGTGTTTACTGCAATCGAGGGTGATGACGAACTTATTGTGGGTATTGATAAAAGCGCTGAGAAGTTGATGGAGCGATATGCACTCGTCAGCGTTCGGGAGGACATAATAGAAGGTCTTCCCGCGCGTGCATCCCAGCAGTTGCGGAATTCAATACTGGCCAAGGCGAAGGGAATTGCGGCAACGTTTGATAAGCAGACAAAATCTATTCCAGAAGCGGTGAAGCCGTCAGTCCCGGAAGCCGAACAATATCCCCAGTCTGCCAACGAACCGTGGGTAACTCACAACGCGCTGTACGATATCGATGATCTAATTATCGATGGACCAGCTCACGATGCCGCGCTGAAAAACGCAATCCGAAATGCGTCGGAGCGTCTGATAGTACACTCGACATTCATTACGGAGGCGCGGGCAAAGGATATCCTTCCGTCCCTATTGCAGGCGGCTGCAAGAGGTGTGGCGGTGGATATACTTTGGGGACAGGATGAGAATAAAGGGGTCACAAGCACATCACGTTTGGCCGCAGCAAAGCTTCAGGCTGCCATCGCCGATGCAGGCCGATCTGATTCCATTGTCATTCATCCTTTCTCAACTCAGTCGCATGCCAAAATCGTCGTCACAGATAACGGAAAAGGCCGTTGGTATGCTCTGGTCGGTTCGTGCAATTGGCTTGCGTCAGATTTTACCAGTTTTGAGACATCAATCAGACTTCGCGACCCAGTCTTGGTCGGCGAGCTCACGCGGAAGCTCGCTGGACTTGCCCGAGGACGGCCCGGTCTTTGGCATGATTTCTCCGTCGAGCTAACTTTGCTTGGGCGCCGCATAGAAGACATGCCCCGAGGTAGTGGTCGTACCACTCCCATAAAACTTCTTTTTGCGCCCGATCACGCTAGAGTGGCGCTCGAAGCAAGAGATCGTTCGAAAAGCCGCATTTTTGTTCTAAGCCACCGAATGGGAATCGCTGCTCGCCCTGTTGCGCTGCTGCCGACTTTGGCCGCCGTAAAAGCTAACAATGTTGAGGCCACTGCCTATTATGGGCAGGTCACGGGCCGCCTAACTGGTGCAGACAGCGCGGACATCGCCCGTGAATTCCGAAAGGAAGGAGTGGAAATTTACCCAGTTCATCGACCACGCCTTCACGCGAAAGTGTTGGGATGGGACGATGACGTGTTGGCTATTAGCAGTTTGAACTGGTTGTCGGCTGATCCGTCAGATCACGCACCTTATCGAGAAATCGGTGTTTTAATTGAAGCGCCAAAGATAGCAGATAACTTCATCTCTCGCTTCGAACACTCGCGCGCTGGTTAGAACGTGATGCCGTCGGTGTATAATTCGCACCATATTTCGAGAGCAGCAATTTTTTATGGCTTTACGCAGCTTCAGAATCGCTAATCAAAAATCCGTCGTACTTGCCGAAGCCACGGCGGTACCCCCCATTATGGTGATCGCCGGGCCGAACGGCGTGGGGAAATCCACCGTTCTGTACGGGATTAAAAACGGAGCGGGTGTGTTGGATCCCAATGACACCCAAGTCTTGTATCAAGGCCCGCACCGCGTACTCCGCCGAACCACAGTTCAGCGCCGGTGGCTTGGCGGTGGGATGAGATGGCTTCTTGATTTGGTTAGCAGCGGCGATGTGTCAGGTTACGAAGGTCTGAATTTCCAGAACTCGCAACGTACCCCTGACAACGTCGATGAAGCGGGCAGCGCCATCAAGCACACGCTCGGGAAAATCGAGAACCGTCGACAGTCGATCCTCGCCCGTGTAGTCGACACACGTAAAGCAGCGGGGGCGCAACTCGATGTGGCGGCACTCCCCGACATCTATGAGCCGATCAGGACGCTGACGACTCATTTGCTACCTCATCTTTCTTTCGGCCGGATCGACTTTGAAAACGAAGACAACATCCGATGCCTCTGGAAGAGAAGCGATAGGACTGCTGAGCGCGAGCTCGATATTGACGACCTGAGCTCGGGAGAAAAGTCTATCGTCATATTGTTCTTGCCGCTGCTCGAAGATCAGGTGCGGGAACGACTCGCGCGCCTTGAGCGTATGACTACCGAGAATCAAGCACTTACAGCTCCGACCCGGGACCGCGTCATTTTAATCGACGAACCTGAGCAGCACCTTCATCCCGACCTTCAGTCAAAAATACTCTCGTATATGCGGGCGGTCGTGCGAGAGGGGCGAGTCCAATTTGTCATCACGACCCACTCACCAACCATTTTAGATCAGGCGTTTGATGACGAGCTCTTCGCGTTGTTCGCTCCATCAGACAATCCCGCCGAGAATCAATTACGGCGGATCGCTTCCAATGCCGAAAGGCTGGATACATTGAAACTGCTGACCGGCAGCACCTACTTTCTCACCACAGGCCGCGTTGTCGTATGCATCGAGGGCGAGACCTCAACTGAGCCGGAAAGTGCGACGGATGTGGGCCTGTTTGAAATGATGTATCCCCGCGCGACCGCGTTTACCTTTGTACCGACCAAGGGCAAAGGAAACGTGATTAACACGGTCCAAGGGCTTCGAAATCACGTTCCCGAAGAGACCTTCCGCATTCGAGTTCGAGGTTTGGTCGACGCCGATCAGTCGGGCCCTGCCGTCGCCGGCGTCGAGACACTCCCGGTATGCATGATCGAAAACCTACTTCTTGATCCTGAAATAATTTTCGAATTCCTTACCGGCTTGGATAATACAGACTTTGCCAATGTCTCTGCCGTTCAAGCGGAATTGAACGCCATTGCGGCCTCATTGCGTGACAAGGAGATCGAATTGCGCGTCCGGCGGCGCACAAAAAGTTGGACTGTCCGGATCGGCGGCGCCTCGCTCGCGCAAGTTAAAGAAAAACATGCCGCCGAGATCGAACAGCTCGCGAACATTCTTCCTTCTGACGAGCAACTGCAAGCGGCACTCACGGAGATATCTGCACACGTCGACCAAATAATTACGGAAGGAAAGGCTCTCGATCTGTTTAGAGGGAAGACCATCCTGAAGGAATTTTATCAACGGCACATCGTTTCAGAGAATTTGAGTTTCAAGGCAGTCTGTGTGGCATTGGCAAAGCTGATCGGGCAGAAGAAGGCCGACGCGATTGCTGCTCGACTTGACCCGGTGTTCGAAAGGTTGGCTCAGTAAATCTGATCGGCTACTCAGCTCGTCCATGTAAATGAACACCACGCCGTATCGGCGAAGAATCTGTAAAAAAGTATCTGGGTGACAAGATTTCACATCGTGCGGAAAATCTAATTGAATAGAAAATAGTCTCACGCCGCGAGTGAAAACCCCTCTTCCTCAGCGCGACGCTTTTTGTCCTGCTCCAATACGTGCGTTCTGAGAACCTCAAAAATTCGGCGCGCTCTGGTTCGAACTCTGCTTCGTGATGGTGGACAAACGGTTCGTGGTGGCAAATTTTCGCGTCTTGAATGGAAATCGTAATCGTTTCCTAATAACGACGCGAGATGCAGAATATGCTATAGTAGGAATATGAACCTCTCTGATTTCTTCAAGCGCAAGCCTGCTCGCCAGAAAGAAACGCGGGCCAATCGGCCAGCGGTAAAAGAAGCTGCCCGCGAGGCGCTGCGCAAGTACGAAAAGACGTTTGTCGACCTCGCGCGCTATGATCGAGGAGAACAATCATTCCGTCCGGTATCTCGATAAAAGAGATATCGAGACTCTGCACCGAACACTCGCCGAATGGGCGGTTGATACGAACGACCCCATCCCGCCGTTTACCCTCGTGCGCGAGGGAGACATCGAGGCGCTTGTCGCCGCGCCCCAACATCGCTTCTTCGGCACAGAGGCGTATCCGACGCTGGAGGAAAAAGCCGCGATCATTTTCTACACCGTCAACAAGCGGCAGATTTTTCTTAATGGCAATAAGCGCATGTCAACGCTTTGCTTGTTGGTATTTCTTGGTATCAACGGCAAAGGCCTGTCGGTGTCATCTGATGAACTCACCAAGAAGGCGTTGTGGCTTGCCAATACCGCCTCGCTTGAATTCCCGCAGATCAAACAAGAACTGGTCGCGTGGATTCGGGGCCACCTCGTGGATGTGCCAGCAGGAACACAATAAAAGTTGCTGAGGCAGCACCTTTTCGTGTCGTGCAGGAAATCTAATTGAAATAGAAAATAACCTCACGCCGCGAGTTGGAATTCTTCTTCAGCGCGGCGCTTTTTGTTCTGCTCTAACACATGTATTTTGAGAATCTCGAAAATTTGTTGCGCTCTGGTTCGAACTCTGCTTCGTGATGGTGGACCAGACAGAACAGAGTGTGCTTTTGCTATCTCTCGAAACGGAGATCGCAGTTCAACCACAACGTTTTTTCCGTCTACGACCAAGTTCGAAGTCACCGTTTTCAGGATTTCTCGCTTTTCCTCTGGCGTCGCCTTTTTATACGTCAACCACAACGTTTTTATCCGTTCGAACAATTTCAATATATCGGCCTCCAAAACACCCTTATCGGGGATATTTCGGTCGCGCTCTCTCTCCAATTCAGCGCGGTCCATGAGAAGCGCGATCTTTCGCTCGTCGAATAGCGACTTTTCCAAAGCTCCGTCGATATACGCATCCGTCAGCCGGGCCAACCGATCGTTCACAGCCGCTATCTGCAAGGCATTGGTGCGTATCCGCTCCTCGTTTTCTTTCTTCCAATCGATCATGAGATCAGACAGCATTTCTTGTATTTCCGAAACATCTTCGTCTGTGAGATGCAGCCCCGCGAAGCCGGCACATATAGCATCATCGACCATTTCCGCTCGTAGAGGACGCGCAATGCAGCCGCGGGAATGGCAGCGATAGTAGACGTGCCCCTTCTGCTTTTCGCCGGTGAAGGCACGACCGCAATGGCCGCAGACAATCATTCGGCGATACAGAAACCGGTGAACGATTATTTTGCCGTTTGCTTTGCCGTCGAGTGTCGCCTGAGCACGGTCGAATAGGTCTTTCGACACAAGCGGTTGATGCACACCGACGAAACTCTCTCCAGTGCGCCTGATCCTGATGACGCCGACGTAGAAGGGGTTGCGCAAGATGAACGCAAGATGGCTGACGTGCACCCTCTTTCCGCTTTTGCTGCGTAATCCTCTTTGGTGCATTTCGTCTGCCAGCCTATGCAACGAAAATCCATTCTCGACGTAGAGCCGATAAGCGTCGCGGATGAACGGCGCGCGTATCGGATCGGGAATTTTCGGCTTGCCGCCGCCCTGGTTGAGATAGCCAAGCGGCGCCGGCAACGGATAGAGACCCTGTTTGAGGCGGCCCCTGATGCCCTTCCGCACTTCCTCCCGGAGGTTGCGAACGTAGTGGGACGATATGACGGCCAGAAAGTCGCCGGTCAGTTTTCCTTCGTTTGATCCCAGGTTGATGCTCTCCTGTGTAAAACGAATGTCGATACCCTGGTCCGCCAAGTCCTGGATCGCGTTCCAATCCTTCAAATTTCGAATGCTGCGGTCGATCTTGTGAAATATGACTCCGGCGGCTTTACGCTTCCTAAGCACCGTAAGCATGCGGGAGAATTCGCGACGGCCCACCTTTGCGGCAGTTTCGCGCTCTTCAAACCATGCGGCGATCGAAAGCCCGTTGCGCGCGGCAAATGCCGTTATGGCATCGCGTTGCTCTTGAAGAGACGAGCCGTGCTCGCCCTGCTTAACGGTAGAAACCCGAATGTACGCTAGGTACGATTTCATACAGGTTTGGGGACATCACCGACTCTACCTTGAGAGTCGGAATCGCGCGAATCAGAAAAATTCTCGGCTCTGATCCGTTCATGCATGCGCATAACAATCGCCACGTATTGTCTAAACGTCGCTGTGGCGTCGCGTAGTTCCCCCTCGGTCGCATCGGGCATGTAGCGCCGGATGAATTTTGGAATCTTATCGGGCTTCACCTCCTCCATGTTTGCAAATGCTAGGCCGCCAAATGCGGGGCGCGTAGGCGCGAGATTTGCTCGTTACAGCAAATCTTCGCGTCTCCGCGGATCGGAATCTATCTGTATCTTGATTGGTAATGGACGAAAGCATCAAAGATTCCCCTATGCCCCCGCCAAAGCGTCCAACCGTCCCAACGGTTTCGCGCATTTTCGATGATGGCTCGATAGTCGAGCTGGTCTACGATCCCATAAAACGCGCAACCGCGTTCGCTATTTGGCAAGACCATACTTGGTCCATTGCGCCCGGCTACGTCTGCTCGACCGGCGAGCGGCTGATCCCGTTCTCATCGAACAACAATCTCATCAAGAACGAGGTCGTGCTCTTTGCGTCACGGCCCGAAGAATACGGAAGCGAGCACGACTTGCTCGCAGATATCCAATCCTTTGTTCATCGCTATGCCGATCTGAGCGCATCCTTTGAGCAAGTTGCGACCTACTACGTGATCCTGACGTGGCTGTACAACGCCTTCAACGAGCTGCCGTACCTGCGGCTCCGGGGGGATTTTGGTACCGGCAAGACGCGCACACTGCTGACGATCGGATCGCTTTGCTACAAAGCGTTCTTTGCCAGCGGGGCGTCGACCGTTTCGCCAATCTTCCACATCCTCGATGCCTTCGGCGGCACGCTCGTTTTCGACGAGGCCGACTTCCGCTTCAGCGACGAGCGCTCCGAAATAGTCAAGGTACTCAATAACGGAAACCTGCGCGGGATCCCCGTGCTGCGGACCATGCAGAACCGACAGCGCGAGTATAACCCCCAAGCCTTCCACGTATTCGGCCCGAAGATCGTTGCCACAAGGGGCACCTACGACGACAAGGGGCTTGAGAGCCGCTTCATTACCGAAGAGATGAGAGCGGGCGGGTTGCGGACGGACATTCCGATCAATCTGCCGCCCTCGTTCAACGAGGAAGCGCGTGCGATCCGCAACAAGCTATTGCTCTACCGGTTTCGCCATTACGAACATGCGAGAATCGACGAGAGCGCTGCCAACCCCGAACTGGAGCCGCGTCTCAACCAAGTCCTGATGCCACTACTCAGCGTCGTGCAAGACCCTGCCCTTCGCGATGAATTGCGCACCGTCGCGAAACAGGCGCAAACGACGCTGGTCGCGGAGCGCGGCAACTCGATCGAAGCCCACGTTCTCGAAGTCCTGGCCGAGCTGTCGGCGAACCATTCAGTCATTCCCGTGCACGATGTGGCCGCCGCCGTTATCGAACGATTCGGCAGGGAATACAGTAGGCCGATTACCAACCGCTGGATCGGCAGCGTGCTGCGCGTCCGACTCGGGCTGGAGACGTATAAGAGCAACGGTGTCTACGTTGTTCCGCTCGAACGCAATGAACGGTTCATCGGGATTTGCCGCCGATGTGGAATTGAGGTGCCTGACGCGGGGCAAGCAGTGGACGTGGGGACATAGGGATGTTGGGCATGTGTAACCGCATCGCCGTGGATACTATCGAGAGCGCTTCGTCCCCGCCCTGCTCCATCTCCCTAAGTCCCTATGTCCCCAAGGGGGCGTCCTCATGGGTTTCTCATGAAGGAGATGTCAGAGTGAAAGCGTGCCGTTTTGTCGTAGTGGCAAGTTTTCGCGTCTCCCGTGCCGTAGCGGTCCAGCAAATACTGGACAGCGCGATCGTCATGCTGCCGGCTGGCATCGCTGTCTATGGAGAGGAGACTCACAAGCTACCTGCGCTCGTATCGCCTGCGATGGGGATTGACCCAACTGGAACTCGCGTACCTCGTGGGTCTTGTCGACGCGTCGGCGATTTCCAGAATCGAAGAAGAAAAACGCCTGCCACCACTCTATATCGCGTTTGCTCTGCAAGTGCTCTTCGGGGTTGCGCCCCGAGAGCTATTCCCGGGTCTCTTCTCTGACATCGAAGATGCGGTACTGCGTCGCGCGTACACGCTCTATGAAAAACTGCAGGGCACCCCGACCAAACGGACGAAAACGAAGCTTGATCTCCTTGAGGAAGTGCTCGCGCGCGCGAAAGCCCGTCAGATTATGCCGAACGTATGATTTCGAGGCGGCGTTACGATCTCGTGCTCGCCATCTACCCGAACACTCGCGGCTTTGCGTTCGTTCTGTTTGAAGGGCCGCTTGCCCCTGTCGACTGGGCGGTTGTCGAGGTTCGCGGGAAGGATCGGATGCGACAATGCTTACGTCGGATCAGCGTGCTACTTGGACGCTACGCACCCGATGCGCTGGTGCTGCAAGATATGTCCGCCGCAGACACGCATCGGGCGCGGCGCATACAAAATCTCAACGAAGCCATCGAGGCTCTCGCCGGTAGCCAGGACATTCCAACTTTTAGGTATTCGCGCGCGAGTGTCCGAGAGCATTTCCGGAATGCTGGCTTGCCGACCAAGCAGCGGATTGCCGAGTCGATCGCGAAGCAGATACCTGCGTTTGAGCGGTTCGTTCCGCCGCCGCGCAAGATTTGGAAAAGCGAGGATGCGCGGATGGGACTCTTCGATGCGGCCGCGCTCGGGATTCTCCACTTTGCGCGAAGCGGTGACCGGATACCGCATGAGCCGGGTTAAACTGGCTGAAGGCTTGGGTTTCATCCTCGACTCTCGATTTCAGATTGCGATACTTAGGGTTGCGGTTTTGGGGTCGGGGGGATGCTCAAGAACGTATGTCGCCTGGGCTTTACGGGCACGCTACTGGTGTGCCTCTCGTCGCTTGCAGCCGCTCAGCTCATTCCCCCGAGCGTGGAGCCGGGCCGCGAACGCCAGCGCTTCACGGAGCCGCCGACACCGCGAGCGCAGCCCAGCGGCCCTACCGTCATGCTCCCTAGCACGATCGCTCCTGCGGGGGCGGCGCAGATTAGGTTGCATCTAAAAGACATCCGGGTCGTTGGCTCGACCGTCTATAGCGAGGCGGAGCTGCGGTCGCTTTACGCTCCGCTCATCGGCCAGGACATTTCGCTCCAGGAAATCTATGAAGTCGCGCGCGCTATCACCGCGAAGTATGGAAACGATGGCTACGTTCTTTCCCGCGCGATCATCCCGCCACAAAATCTCGGTCGCAGTGGCGCGACCGTCCGTATCCAGATCGTCGAAGGATATGTTGACAGGGTAGAGTGGCCCGCGTCGCTCTCGCGGTATCGGAATTTCTTCTCCGATTACGAAGCAAAAATAATCACAGATCGCCCCGTCAATGTTCGAACCATCGAACGGTATCTTCTTCTCGCGAGCGATCTCCCCGGTCTGAAATTCAGTTCAAGCCTGCGGCCATCGGCAACGCAACCAGCCGCCGCCACGCTTGTCGTTGAAGTGGCGCAGAAGCCGCTCGATCTCATGGCGCGGGTAGACAATCGAGGGACGCAGGCACGCGGGCCTAACGAGTTTCTTACCTCGGCCTCGTTCAACAATCTGTTCGGCCAGCACGAGTCCTTGACGGTCAGTTACGCAGGCTCCTTCCAATTGAACGAGTTGCAGTACATCGCCGCAAATTATCGGCAAGTGCTGAACAGTGAGGGGCTGACGTTTTTCGTGAACGCCAGTGACAGTTGGGGAAAGCCAGGAACGCTGCAACTCGAAACGCTCCAGTACAAAAATCGCGGCCCCTATTTCGAATCCGGGTTAAGCGCTCCCGTCGTACGGACGCGCGAAAAAAACCTGACGCTCACGGGTCTGTTCTTCGCAAGCAACAGTGCGTCCAACGTTCTCGATGCTCCGTTCAACCGGGACCGGCTTCGAGGCATTCGGCTGAAGGCCGACGCGGATGCGGCTGATACCTTCAACGGCGTCAATCAGTTCAACCTGACCTTCAGCCAGGGCTTCGATGGCCTTGGCAGCACGCAGAACGGAAACCCGCTCGCGTCGCGCGCCTTCGGAAAAGTCGATTTCAACAAGATCGAAGGAACCGCCGTCCGCACGCAACCCTTGTTCGCGGGTTTTTCTATGCAGATCGCGGCATACGCACAGTATGCGTTCGATCCGCTGCTCGCCCCTGAGGAATGCGGCTATGGCGGCAAGCAGTTCGGCCGCGCTTTCGATCCGTCGCAATTTACCGGCGACCGCTGCTGGATGGCGAGCGCGGAACTTCGATACGATCCGCCCGCGCGCGGCGGAGCGCTGCCGTTCACACAGGTATATGGCTTCCTCGACCGCGGCGAGATTTCCCATATTCAGCCCGCCGCTGGAACGCCGAAGTCCCAGGACGGAACATCAACCGGCGTAGGCGTCCGGTTCAATTGGCAGAACCACACCGACGCCGATCTCTCGGTCGCGAAAGCAATCGACGCGACCAACAATCACGACTGGCGATTTTTCTTCGCCGTAACGGTTCGGAACTAGGGGGAGCGCATGAGATCACCCCGCCTCCGAACCTTCCTCTTAATGAGCGCCATCTTCGTTTGGGCAGCCCCCGCCTCGCTCAACGCCAATCCCGTGGGCTCCACGGTTGTAGGCGGATCGGCGAGCGTCCAGGGGCAAGGCACCTCGTCGGTTGTGGTGCGGCAGCAAACCGACAAGGCCATCATCAACTGGCAGTCGTTCAATATCGGCGCTGGCGAAACCACGCGATTCTTCCAGCCAGGCACGTCCTCCGTCCTGCTCAATCGCGTGACCGGCGGTTTGGGCCCCTCGCTAATTTTAGGCACGCTGACCGCCAACGGCCGCATTTTCGTCGTGAACCCCGACGGCATTGTGTTTGGCAGAAGCGCGAGCATCAATACCGGCGGCTTCCTTGCGACCACTCACGACATTCAGAACAACGACTTCATGGCGGGGAATTACCGGTTCACGATTCCGGGACGGCCCGATGCCTCGATTGTCAATCTCGGCACGATCACGGCGAACAACAACGGTTTCGCGGCGCTCGTGGCTCCGGGCGTGCGAAACTCCGGCACCATTGTCGCGAACGTCGGCAAAGTGGGCCTCGCATCCGGCAACGGATTCACGCTCGATTTTTACGGCGACAAACTCATTACACTCAATGTCGGCGATTCCGTCGCTGGCGCGGTTAAGGACGCGGCGACCGGGCAGACGCTCGATGCGCTCGTCAAGAACACCGGCACACTCAAGGCCGACGGCGGCACGGTCGAATTGACGACGGCGGCGGCGCGTCAGGTTGTCAATGCTGTTATCAACAACACAGGGATCATCGAGGCGAATACCGTCGGCGAGCGCGGTGGCACCATTGTTCTCGGTGCGCAAACGGCCGCGACAAAACCCGTCGCGACGCCAACACAAAAAATAACAGTTTCGGGCACGCTCTCGGCGTCCGGCAGAAAATCCGACCAGAAAGGAGGCACCGTCGAGATCACCGGCGAGTCAATCGACCTGACGGCGGCTCGTGTTGATGTCTCCGGCTATGCCGGTGGCGGCAAGGTTCTGATCGGAGGCGATTGGGCAGGCGGACACCCTGACGAGCCCATCAAGTCCAACCGCAGCGCGGCGCTCGAACCCGTATCCATTCCTACCGCGAATGACGTAACGGTGGACGCCGCCACCACCATCGATTCATCAGCAAGAACGCAAGGTAACGGCGGAAAAGTCATCGTCTGGTCGGACGGATCGACCTCGTTCGCTGGAACCATCCGGGCGCGCGGCGGAACGATCTTCGGTGATGGGGGATTCGTCGAGACATCGGGGCGCGGCCAACTAACGGTCAGTGGCCTCGTCGATGTTGGTGTTACCCACGGCCTGCCCGGTACCTGGCTGCTCGATCCTCAAAACGCGGTTATTGATGTCAATGCCGGACTAGGCGTGGTCACGGTTGCCGCAATTCAAAGCGCCCTCGCATCCGGCGATGTGATTGTGAAGACGGGGAACAGCGGAAACGATGCGGGCGATCTCACCGTTGCCGCGCCGCTGACCTGGGCTACCTCGAACTCACTTACCCTCAGCGCCTTCCGGGACATCAACGTCAACGCAGACATCACAAACACGGGTGGCGCTGGCGCGGCGGTCAATCTTCACGCTGACAATACGGGTACCGGCGTTGGCACCGTGCTGTTCAATAACGGCGCGAAAGTTTCAACGCTTGGGATCGTTTCAATTTTCTACAACCCGTCTGTGAATCCGGCCGGAAGCGTCGTCAATGCGGGCAGTTATGTAAGCCCTGTAGAGAATTACTCGGGCGATGTAATAGGCGGCGGCACTTTGAACGCCTACATGCTCGTCAATTCAGTCTATGACCTGCAAAATGTTCAAAACAATCTTTTTGGGAATTTTGCGCTCGGTAGAGACATAGATGCAAGCACGACATCGGGATGGAATGCGGGCGCCGGATTTATACCCATAGGTGTCTTCGGCGCGGGCTTCGTAGGTACCTTCGACGGGCAGGATTACAAAATCCAAAATCTAACGATCCAGTCCCACGGCGCGTATGTGGGTTTATTCGGATTTTTGGGGAATGGCACGGGCGTCGGAACGGTTCGTAATTTCGATTTGTTGAACGCAAATGTTGTCGCACTGGACAATAATTTTTCGAGCGGCACATTTAACGAATGGAGTTTTGTGGGCGGGGCTGTCGGTTGGAACAGAGTTGGAACCGTAACTAATGTAAGAGTTAGCGGTTTAGTTGACGGTCAAAGCCAGTTCAGCCGTGTTGGCGGACTTGTCGGCTATAATAATGCAGGAACAATTTCTTTTGGTACTTCTTCGGCAACCGTGAGCGGCGGTACTCTTAATTTTCCGAGCGCTAGTTTTGGCACAGGTGGCCTAGTAGGAAACAACGAAGGTGGGTTAATCGAGTTCTCCTCCTCCACTGGTCAAGTAAACATAACCGGCCCCCAAACGTCAGGCGGAGGATTGGCTGGATTCAACAGCGGAACGATCAGAGAATCATTCGCTACGGGGCCTATCACCGCCGTTGGGGGACATATTGGTGGTCTTATCGGCTGGAACAGCGGCGGCCACTTGCAACACGTGTACGCATTAGGAAACGTAACAAACAGCAACACCACTGGCGGCACGGGCGGACTCATCAGCCTGGATGATGTCGGCGGCACGGTCGATCAATCCTATGCTGCTGGTGCCGTAAGCGGAAACAGTCCCGGTGGTCTTATCAATTCAATAGGATTCGGCGGCGGATCAGCAACAAATTCTTATTGGGACACGCAAACCACGGGGCAGCCAGGAAGCGCCGCGGGAACCGGTCTACTGACCACCCAACTTAAATCTGGATTGCCGAGTGGGTTTAGTTCCAGTGTTTGGGGCATCAGCCCGGGCATAAACAACGGCTATCCGTACTTGCTGTGGCAAACGGCGTCGGCTCCATCACCTGCAGTTTTTGCTCCTATGGTGCCACCTTCAAACACAAGTTTACCGCCAAATTTTGAACCGTTTGCGAACGGGCAAACTGAGGCTTTTGCTGCTAGCGCTATCCTGAGTGGTGTTTGGAATGCATTCGAAGAGGCAGTGAAGTCTGCAGTTTTGGCTCTTATCCCAAATCCATTTGGCGCATCAGTCGGTAGCGCAAGCGATATCTATGGTGCTGCAAACACCGCAGCAGACATCACGGTTGCGCTAGATAAATTCGTTCAAGCGTTATCACAACGAAACAAGTCAATTTTGGATACTGAATTAGGAATTTGTAGTTCGACTGCCTGCACGAGTAGTGAAGTGGACCAAGCAGTTGGTGAATTGATGAATTTCCCCGGCTTCACACTCAATAACATGGGTGACATCGCCAAACTTCTCAAACTTGATCCTGATAACCGTCAAGCATTGATCCGGAAAATTTTTATTCAATACGCCATTCAAAAAGGATTGTCGGTGGAACAATAAATTATTTTGCAGAATTTCCGTTATCTATAATCAACGTACTAATTATTTGATCTTCAATCTTTCGGAAATCAGACACGGTTGTTGTACTGGAGCGATACAGCGAAGCCCTCCCAAAGAGCATCTGCAATACTTTTCCGTTTCCAAAATATACGTCATAAAAAGTCAGACCTGAGTGAACACTGGCTGCAGATGCAATTGTGGGATAGCGGCTACCAACAACCTGATACTTTATTCGGCTGCTATCTTCGAGTGCCACATCTTTGTTATCTACAAAATCGCTGAGTGATTGATTCCCATCCAGTTGAGAAGCGGAAATAACAATCGACAATGTGTCTGTTGTTACATCGGCCAAATTAAATCGAACTGTTTCTTCGGATTGTGAGATTGTATATTCCGGTACGCCAAAAGAGGCTGGATACCGAAAGAAAAGAGCGGGTAGGTCTGCTGTGGCCTGCAGATGAGCGAGAGGCCAAGCATTCGCATCACCAGATCTTTGCTTAGGGTAAGCAATATAAACGATACTCGCCGCAATAACTGCCAGTGTTGATAAACCCAGCGCGATAAATAGCGTAAATCTCACGTCTCAAATATTATAACTTACAATTCATCGGCACAGTGTAAGGTCGCCAAACAGATATTGCGCGAGGTCAATAGACAATTGCCATGCGGTCGGATGGCTGTCGTGTTGTTCCTTTTCGAACCTTAGCAATATCGAGGTATATTTTTCTGTTGCACAGTATCTGTTTCGCGGCCATCGAGTTCGATGATCAATGCACAACACATTGAAGCTGTCGTCCAAGCTTACTCTCGGCACTAGCTAGTGGATTCACCAACGTCGTATTGTATAAGATTACTTGGCAGTTTGAGCCCGTCACTCGGACTTGAATCGTACTCATCCGACTGAACGCGGTGCTATCACGTTTTCCTGTTCCGGATCCTTCCCAGGAGAGCGAGAGCGTGTCGTTATCCAACCTCGCACTGTGGGCGAGCTTAGTGAAGTTATTACTTTCGAGCGCTCGCGTGTCGGCATATGAGCGATCCTTGAGCACATCGATTGTCTTACCCAATTTGAAACCACTACCCGCATCGCTATCGCGGGAGCTGATTAGGTAAACGCGACCATCCTTCAGAATATGGATTTTGCTGTACTCGATGTGTGCAGATGTAGCTGAATTCCCCAGGATTCTCGCTTCTTGCACGACTTCGACTTCCATTTCGATAGTTCTTCCTGCCAAGCTAACAGGCTGTGCCCCGTAACTTGAAGTACTAAAGAGCGCGGCCATCCCAAGGCCGGCAACAGCGGTTCCCCACTTGGTTGAGAATGCTATTGCTCGCAAATCCGCCGCCCATTGAACATGAAACATTTTTGATTGAAGTTGCTTCCAGGAGGCGCAGACTGCGATTTGTCGTTTATGTTATTTTTAGTATGAGCGGCCTGCGTGAGCATAAAAAGCCGCGTTGCTTGGTCAAGCAACTGACATCCTCCTTTGGATGGATTGTCGATGTCCGGCACCAAGCTGGTTACCCAACGATTGTTCGGATCATTCGGCATTGCTAGACCAACAACAGCAACAAAAGACTTTGCTCTAGCGAGGTCTACGAGTGCACTGTTTATCTCGATGACCGCTCTTCCCCTTCTCAGGTCAAAGCCAGCAATAAAGTGTGTAAAATCCCCATCCGGCCGATCAACAAAACTTTGAGGTGAAACGATTGGATAGATTTCCTTCGGAAGACTTGCAAAACAATTACCTTGTCTATTGGCGAGCAACCCCGCACTGTCTATGAATCTCCAGAAAAACACCACACGTTTTCCTGAAGTATGCGTGTTTCGTACATTGCCGAAATTTTCAAGGTCGCATGAAGCGCAGTATACCCCAGGTGCAAGCGAATAACACCGCAAGCCGTTATCAAATCGCAGGCAAACCCCATTTCCGCCGGGATCGCGAAGAAAGCCCAGTGAACCGGCAGAGTTTCCGGCTGCGCATAATTGAGTCGAGCGCGCCCCGTTCGCAAATGGATAGACCTCCCAGTCATCAATGGGGCCAGCTTTCGCCGGCGGGGCGCATTGCATCACCGATATGGCTTTCAGTGTGCCTTCGAGAGATCGCATGAATGTCGGTTTAAACGAGTACTCAACCTGAACCTCCAATATGTTGGGGTTCCCCTGCGAGAGCCCGATGTTCAGGAGCTTTACGTCCATCGCCGCCGCCGGAAAACCGCGCAATACTCGATCGAAGATTTCACCTCGTGCTTTGGCTTGTTCCTGTTCCGCTTGGATTTGCGCAAAACGTCGATTTTGTTCGGCAATCAACGCAGGGCTATCGATTTTTCCTCCCCCACCAACTATCACGCCGATGAAGTTCTCAATCCTGGAGGCTGATACTGTAATCTCCGCAGTAACCGCGAGACCGTTTGTGGTTTTTGAAATTGCTTTTTGCTCATATCGCTCAATGTAACCATTCATCGTGCTCATAATCTTGTCGCGCAAGACGCGGTCGCCGCTTACAACACGGTCCACGACGACTAGTTGTTTCATCGTCCGTTGGAGAGCTTGCCTGATTGCATCCGCCCGCGCCTCATCAAAGGACGGACCAGAACCAGTAACCGCAATGGTGACGTTCGGTGTTTGAGCGCTGCCAGATTTAGTCGTTGCAAATAGCGCAAAAAATATCGCGCCCAGCCACAAATTTAATCCGCGGCGCATCATATCCTCACGGTCCGTCGCGCTTGACGAAACGTGCTCCCCGCAAATTTATTACCAATCTTTCTGCTTGGATTGTCGCACTTCACCGGGCTGAATTCCGATAGAGTGTGACTGTTCAGTGCTATCGCTTGGCGAACTACCTTGAATCCTTGTTGTCATGTCTCTGACGCCGCGAGCCGCCGCTATTGTTTTCTGGCTGATCCCAACAACAACCCAAGCCTCTTGAGTTTTATCGTCGTACCCTTTTTCCAGAACAATGACTCCTCTCAGCGTCCCGCTCGCAAATGACGCCGTCACTTCAGTCAGGTTCTCGATCAACGTTCGTTCGTCGGTCTTATTGATTGCTGTGGACCGTCCAGAGCTGCGCTGCTGAGTTGCCCTGTTAAGGTCGGTCTGGATTTCCGTCACGACCCGCGTCGAGGCGACGCACTGCTGCATAAATCGAACGATGCCAGCCTTGGCTTTCTCCTCCGCAACGATTTGGGCCTTAGCGATTCCCCTTCGATCCGCAAATTCAACGGGAACACCGTAGCGCGAGTAAACACGCCGTACTGATCCATTCGGGTTCCACTCTATCTCCACTCCATCGACGCCAGCTTGCCAAGTAGTTGAATTATCTTTTGCGACTTGGACCTCACCCGCGGTTGCAACAGACAGCGGAGTGATCAGAGTCGCAGCAAATGCTAGTGCTGCCAGGCGGTAAGATTTTTTGCTTTCCATGCACACCCCTCCCCTCTGGTATCTCGTGTTACGATAACAGGGTGGGGTTGTATTGTAAAAAGTTTCTACTTTCGCGGATATATTTGTTTGTTATCACTGCGGTTCTTGTTTTCACCGCCATCTTTTCAACTGCGAGCGCATATACATACAGTTGTGCTGGTGCTGGCTGCTCAATAGACCAATATGGGTGTTCGGCTAACCAATACACCGGGCAGTCCGGATGCGGCTGTTCATACCTTGGCAACGAAGTGGTGTGCACCGAACCTGCTTCGAACAGTGGGGTGGTGAATCAGGGTGCCCCAAACGCCAGAACCGGCCAGCCGACTAGTTACACCATCGAGAACCCGCTCAAAACGACGAGCCTCTGCGGACTCGTCGAGAATCTTCTCCATGCGGTTATTGAAATAGGCATACCCATCGCGGTGTTGACGCTCGTTTGGATTGGTTTCAAGTTCGTGATGGCGCAAGGCAACTCGATTGAATTGGAGGCACAAAAGAAAAATCTCCGTTATACGATTCTTGGCATCGTGATCTTTCTTGCTTCGTGGATGATTGCCGTTGTCATTGCTAACACCGTCAATTCGCTCGCGAGCGGCACCGGTATCAATCCATTCGTAACGTCCTGCAATTAGAGTGAAGCAGGGAATAGCTCAATAGAGGCATATTTTTCTGCCTTAAAAGTTTCAGGCCGCTCTAAATTTTCTGAAACTAGTTCTTTTCCACTCGTCAATTAGATCAGCCCAGTCTTGCAGGAGATTTATTCGTTCCGGCCAATACTTCGCCCGATTATATATCCTGCGAATCTCGTCCTCGTCCTGGTGCGCAAGCGCCGCCTCAATCACGTCCCTATTGAAGCCTCGCTCGTTAAGGATGGTGCTCGCAGCCGACCGGAAGCCATGGGCGGTCATTTCATCTTTCGTATAACCGAGCCTGCGCAGGGCGGAGTTCATCGCATTTTCTGATAATGGCTTCGCGCGCGATCGAACCGACGGAAGCACAAGGTCGCTGCCTTCCGAGAGCGGCCAAATATCGCGAAGAATCGTCAGAGACTGGCGGGAGAGCGGCACGTCATGCGGACGGCGCATCTTCATTCTCTCGGCCGGTATCCGCCACGTCGCTTTCGAGAAGCTGACCTCGGATCGGCGCATGTGCCGTACGTCGCCAGGCCGCGTCATGGTCAGCGCAAGCAGCTGGAGGGCCACGCGGAGTGTCGGCCAGCCGTCGTACTCGTCGATGGCGACCATAAGCCGCCCGAAGGGTTCCTCTTCGGTAATGGCCGCGCGGTGGTTCACGGCGGGCTTCAGCAGCGCGCCACGAAGCGCGAAGGTCGGATCGTTTGTCGCGCGCAGCGTGACAATCGCAAACCGAAAGACCGCGCCCATGACCCCTCGAAGGCGGCGAGCGGTTTCCCGCCGGCCGCTTTTTTCGATCCGTTTGAGGACGAGGAGGATTTCGGCCGGATAGATTTCGGTAATGGGACGCTTGGCAAACGACGCCGCCAAATCTTCAAGCAGCCAGCGGTTCTTCGCGATTGTGCTTTCTGACGCCCCTTCATCTTGCAGCCGCTCGATATATTCTGCAGCGACCGCGCCGAACGTATTGCGTGAAGCGCTCGCCGCTGCGATTCTATCGAGCCGTTTTTTAGCAGCCGGGTCTTTTCCCTCGGCGAGTAACCTCCGCGCCTCGTTACGCTTCTCCCTTGCCTGACCAAGTGGAACCGTCGGAAACGAGCCGAAGGACAAGGTATTCTCCCGACCGAGGAAGCGATAGCGGAAGCGCCACAGCTTGCTCCCGCCCGGCGTGACGAAAAGATGCAGCCCGCCGCCGTCGGAGAGCTTCAGCGGTCTGTCTTTCGCGGCAGCATTGACGATCGCAAACTGGGTAAGCGCCATGCGGGTACATCGCCAGAGGGGTTGGAACGTACCCGGAATCGTACCCGCATTTTGCGGGTACGTCATCGTTCGCTATGAGTCGCCGCGAGCACGCGACCGCGCTTAAGCCCTTGATTGGATTCGATTTGCGAACTTATGAGTCGCAGCGAGCAAGTTGAGTGGTGCCCAGGGGCGGAATCGAACCACCGACACCATGATTTTCAGTCATGTGCTCTACCAACTGAGCTACCTGGGCACAGGGCCCGGCAAACGGGCCCAAGTTGGCGCGGGGTTTATAGAAAGGCCCGCCACCCGTGTCCAGAAGCCGGAGAAAAGAAAATAAATCCTTATTCTTCCTCACGCGGCGGCGGGCTTTCGGTGCTTCGCCCGTCCCCTTCTTCCTCGTCCTTGCCCTCGATGCGGTAGACGCCGGAGAGCCAGCGGTGGAGGTCGATGTCCGCGCAGCGCTTGGAGCAGAACGGCGCATAGCTCTGCACTCTCGGCTTGCCACAGATCGGGCAAGGCGTTTCGGGAACGATGCTGAGATCCCTGTCAGGCATGGTTTCCATATAGAGCAGCGCACGGCCCGCGCCACCGTGCGAATTACTGCCGGTTTACCCAGCCGAACAGAACGGGGAAGCCCTCGCCCGCGAGCATCGCCATCGACTCGTAAAGCGGAAGTCCCACGACATTCGTGTAAGAACCGATGAGCTTCACGACGAAACTTCCCGCCAGGCCCTGGATCGCATAGCCGCCCGCCTTGTGCCGCCATTCGCCGGAAGCGAGATAGTTCTCGATTTCCTGATCGGAGAGGCGTTTGAAGCGCACGCGCGTCTCCACAAGGCGCGTCTTCATCGAATCGTTCGGCGTCACCACGCAGAGGCCGGAATAGACCTTGTGCGTGCGGCCGGACAAAAGCCGCAGGCAGGACGACGCTTCTTCCAAGAGCTCCGGCTTCGGCAGAATGCGGCGGCCGAGCGCGACCACCGTGTCGGCCGCGAGAATGTAGGAATCCTTGATCTCGTCCTGCAGCCGCACGCGCTCCTGCACCTTCGCGGCCTTCTCGCGCGCGAGGCGAACGGCGAGCGTGCGCGGCAGCTCGCCGCGCTCCGGCGTCTCGTCGACTTCGGCGGGCTCCAAGGAATCCGGCTCGATACCAGCCTGGTTCAAGAGCGCGAGCCGGCGCGGCGAACCGGAGGCAAGAACGAGCTTCGGCCGGCCCATCATCGGCGAAATACCTGTCGTTGCGGTTGCAAAAAGAGCGGGGCGCGGAAATTACCGGATCGAAACGAAAAAGCAAATGCGTCAGCCCGCAGGGCTCTGTTTGCAATTTTTCGTCATTACCGGGCCGTCGCGCCCGGCGAGCGGTACGCGAGCCGCTGGCGCGACGAGACCCGGTAATCCATGAAGCCCCTCTAAGCACTGTGATTCATCATGGATCACCGCAACTCGGGCCTGCCCGAGTTGCGTATTTTAAAGCTCAAGTCGGCAACAGCCGACTTGAGTGTCTCGCAGCGTCATCCGCTCGCTGCGCTCGCGGGACGCTGCGGCCCGGTGATGACATGGTTGGGCAATTACCCCGCGGCCGCGGGCGGCGGGCCGAAACGCGCGCGGATGCGTTTCATCAAATCGTCCCGAACCTCCCGATAAGCATCCAGCCGCTGCTCGCGGCTTCCTTCCGTGACCGACGGATCGGGAATCGGCCAGTATTCCTCGTCGAAGGCGAGCGTTCGCGTGAGATCGAGCGCGCGGTGATGCGCTTCCGGCGAGAGGCTGACGACCAGATCGAAATTAAGTCCCTCATACTCCTCGATCTCGTCGAGGGTAAGCGGCTTGTGCTTCGAGAGGTCGATTCCGATTTCGTCCATCACGGCGAGCACGAACGGATCCACCTCGCCCTTGCGGATGCCGGCGGAGGCGACATAGAGCGACTTGAACATATATTTCGCGATCGCGGCCGCGATCGGAGAGCGAATCTGGTTGTGCGCGCAGACGAACAAAACAGCCTGCGGGCGCGCCGGATCGGCCATCGATGTCAGCCTTTCCAGTGCAAGGCGCAGATCAGCGTGAATAGCCGCCGCGCGGTGTCGAAATCGACGGCGATTTTTTCCTTCAGGCGCTCGATCAGGAGCTCGGAGCCCTCGTTGTGCAGGCCGCGCCTCGCCATGTCGATGGTCTCGATCTTCGCCGGGGTGTCGACACGGATCGCGGCGTAGTAGCTCTCGCACATCAGGAAGTAGTCCTTCACCACGCGGCGAAAGGGCGTGAGCGAAAGGAAATGCGTGATCACCGGCTCGCCGTCGGGGCGCGTCACCTCGAAAACGAGACGGCGATCCATCAGCCCGATTTTGAGCGCATAGGGCCCGCCGTTATCTCCGAGCGGATCGAATTTGTTCTCCTCCAGAAGATCGTAGATCGCGATCGCACGCTCGTGTTCGACGTCGGGGTTGGCGCGGCCGATGGAAGCTTCGTCGAGCGTGACGGCGACGAGACGGCGCGGCCCCTTCTCGCTCATTTTTCGCGCTTCAATCGAATTTCGACCGAGCGCGCATGCGCTTCCAATCCTTCCGCGCGGCCGAGCACGGCCGCGGCGGGGGCGAGTTTTTCGAGCTGCGCCGGGCCGCATTTCAAAATCGACGTGCGTTTCATGAAATCGAGCACGGAAAGGCCGGATGCATAACGCGCGGAGCGAGCGGTCGGCAGCACGTGGTTGGAGCCGCCGACGTAATCGCCGATGGCTTCGGGTGTTTCGCCGCCGATGAAGATCGCACCCGCGTTATGGATGCGGGTGGCGAGCCGATCGGCGTCCTGCGCGATGATTTCGATATGCTCGGGCGCGAGTTGGTCGATCAGCACGGGCGCCTCGTTCAGGTTGCGCACGAGGACGATTGCGCCGAAGTCGCGCCAGCTCGCGTTGGCGATCTCCGCGCGCGGCAGCGATTGCATCTGCCTTGTCACCGATCGCTCGACCTTGTCCGCGAGCTCTTCGCTGTCGGTAAACAGGATCGATTGCGCGGCGGCGTCGTGCTCCGCTTGCGCCAGGAGATCGGCGGCGATCCAGTCGGGGTTGGCGCTTGCGTCCGCCAGCACCAGAATTTCCGACGGGCCCGCGATGGAATCGATCCCGACCTTGCCGAACACGATCCGCTTCGCCGCGGCGACATAGGCGTTGCCGGGGCCGACAATCTTCGCAACGGGCGCGACCGTCTTCGTGCCGTAGGCGAGCGCGGCAATCGCCTGCGCGCCGCCGATCCGGTAGATTTCCGTGACTTGCGCAAGTTTCGCGGCGGCCAGCACCAGGGGCGAGAGATTGCCGTCGGGCGCGGGAACGGTCATGACGATACGCTCTACCCCTGCGACACGCGCCGGAATCGCATTCATCAGAACTGTCGACGGATAAGCGGCGGTGCCGCCCGGCACGTAAAGTCCGACCGATTCGAGCGGCGTCCAGCGATGACCGAGCTCGACGCCGAGCGCGTCGGTATAGCGCAGATCCTCGGGCACCTGGCGCCGGTGATGCTGCTCGATCCGCTCCTTTGCGAATTCGAGCGCCTGCATCGTTTCGCTATCGACCGCCTGCGCACTGGCCTCGATTTCTTCCGGCGAAACTTTGAGCCCGGCTTCCGCGAGATTCACACGGTCGAACTTCTTCGACAGTGCAACGAGCGCCTCGTCGCCGCCTTGTCTGACTTCCCCGATAATTTCGCGCACGGCGGCTTCCACGTCGGCCGAAGCTTCCCGCTTGGTGTCAAGCAAAGCGGCAAAAGACTTAAGAAAGTCAGGATTAGCGGTGTTCAACCGGAGCGGCATTCGTGTCTCACTCGTCGTTGTGGCAGGGGCATTTCTGCGCCGGCCACTGCGGGCCGAGATCGGAGAGCGCGGCTTCCAGGCACTCGACTTCAAGCCGAATCGCGCCGTCGCCGGAAAAATGCAGCGTGACGGCGCCTGAGGGAGCCTCTTGCTCTTCGAATTCGACGGCAAGCAAGTTCAGCACCGCGTCGCGCTTCGAAAGATCGATGCCCTTCATCTTGGCGGCAAGCACGCGCTCGAAGTGAATGCCCGAGCGTTTGCGGACCGGTTCCGGTTTTCCGGCGGTGGTCCAGTCGAAGCGATTGAGCAGCATGGCGAAGCGTTTCTCGGCGGGGAGATACGCCATGTCGCCCACTTTCGCGACGGCGTCCTGCAGATGCGCGGAGACGATCGCGAGATCGTCCGCGTCCAGCACCATAAGCTTGAGGTCCTCGCTCCCGGCCATGAGACACTCATATTACGCGTACAAATGGCGCGCAAATCGGCGCGTTCCGCCCCCTCCCGTCATTACCGGGCCGCCGCGGCTTGGCGAGCGTAGCGAGCCATAGCGCGGGCGAGACCCGTTAATCCATGCGGACTTTCCACTGCATCATGGATCACCGGGCCGCAGCATCAGCCGCTCGTGCGCTTCGCGCATTCGCGGGATGCTGCGGCCCGGTGATGACAATTATTAAGGGAAAGAGCTCAGCCCGCGACGCGCTCTATCGCGGCGCCGCAGCGGGCGAGTTTTTCTTCCAGCCGCTCGAAACCGCGATCCAGGTGATAAACGCGGTGAACCATGGTTTCGCCCTCGGCGGCGAGCCCCGCGATCACGAGCGAAACCGAGGCACGGAGGTCGGTCGCCATCACCGGCGCGCCCTTGAGCCGTTCCACGCCCTCGATCGAGGCGGTATCGCCGTCGAGCTGGATCTTGGCCCCCAGGCGGGCGAGTTCCGAGACATGCATGAAGCGGTTCTCGAAAATGGTCTCGGTGATTTTCGATGTTCCCTTGGCGCGCGACATCAGCGCCATCAATTGCGCCTGGAGATCGGTCGGGAAACCGGGGAAAGGCTGGGTCGAAACCGTGACCGGCGCGAGCGAAACGCCGTTTCGCGCAATGCGAATGCCTTCGTTCGTGACCGCGACCGTGACGCCCGCTTTCTGCAATACGTCGAGCGCCTCCTGCAAAAGCTCCGGCCGCGCGCCCGCGAGCGTCACATCGCCGCCGGCCATGGCGGCCGCCATCGCGTAGGTGCCGGTTTCGATCCGGTCGGGCAGCACCGTATGACGCGCGCTCTTGAGGCGTTTTGCTCCCTGCACGCGCAAGGTCGAGGTGCCGATTCCTTCGATCGTCGCGCCCATTTTGCGCAGGCATTCGGCGACGTCGGAGACTTCCGGCTCGCGCGCGGCGTTTTCGATCACGCTCTCGCCCGCGGCAAGCGACGCCGCCATCAGCGCCGTATGGGTCGCGCCAACGGAAACTTTCGGGAAGGTGATGCGCGCGCCTTTGAGCCCGCGCTTCGCTTTCGCGAGCACATAACCCGCTTCGATTTCGATTTCGGCGCCGAGCGCGCGCAAAACGTCGAGGTGGAAGTCGACCGGGCGCGTGCCGATCGCACAGCCGCCCGGCATCGAAACTTTCGCCTCGCCCATGCGGGCGACAAGCGGGCCGATCACCCAGAAGCTTGCGCGCATTTTGGAGACGAGATGATAGGGCGCGGTGGTGTCGACGATGTTCTTCGCGGAGAGATGCATCGACTGGCCGGTGTGCTCGTTCTCCCCGGCCCTCTTGCCGCTCACCATGATGTCGACGCCATGGTTGCTCAGGATGTGCTGGAGAAGCGTAACGTCGGCGAGGCGCGGGACGTTGTCGAGATTGAGCGTCTCTTCGGTGAGCAGGCTCGCGATCATCAGGGGCAGCGTCGCATTCTTCGCGCCTGAAATCGGAATCGTGCCGTTCAGCGCGCGTCCGCCCTGAATTCGAATGCGGTCCATTAAAGTCGCCCCTTGCCCGCGCCCGTTCTGCGCACTTTATGCTTTAAGCCCCTGGCTGCGACGAAATAAAGGCCCGCGTGCTTATTCTTTTCCGGGTTTGTCCGAGCTGTTGAAATCCTTGCCGGAATCGCGCCCGGAAGGGGAGTTTTCCACTTGTTCCAGTTTGGCGCGTCCCCTCGCCTGCGCCTTCCGGCGCTTCAGGTTCTCGCGGAGCGCCCTGGCGCGGCGGTCGTCGCGGCCTGTACCCGCGCTTTTCCCTTTCGGTGTGTCACTCATATTAATTAAAGCGATAACGCGAAAGACCCGCCGGGCGGAAGGAGTGCTTGCGGATAACGGCCACGCATGGCACTTAGGGGCCGTTTCGGAAGTATTTTCGGCATTTTCTTCGCCGTCTTGCTGACGTAGCTCAGTGGTAGAGCACTCCCTTGGTAAGGGAGAGGTCGACAGTTCAATCCTGTCCGTCAGCACCAGGCCTTCCGCCGTTCTCAACCGCCTCGCACAGGCTCAGGGCATCCACTTCAAGGTTCGACCGGATCGGCTGGCACGGCGAAGAACCCAATCGCAGGCCGAAATGGGCGAGGATCGCGTTCAGCTTGCCGCTGTCGAATGGACCAAAACTGAGGATGAACTTGGACGGCCCTGGCGTCCGCATCAGGCGCTTCACCTCGGACGCCAATATGTTGTGTTGCGACAAGAGCAGATAATTGTTTTCAATTCCCAGATACCGCGCCGTCGGTTCGGCAAACGGAATGAAATAGGCGGCCGGCTGTCCGGTGGCGAGCAGAACGAGGCTGTTTGGCGGTAGGGGCGGAACGCGCACGTCGACGTATCGATTCCCAAACCGGCCGCGCTCCCAGTCAGGATAGATCGTCGTCAGCGCGACGGCCGCGAGGACGGCGATCGCCGCGGCGATCCGCAACCGGTGATCCTTCACGAGCCAGATCAAGCCGCCCATCGCCGCCGCGCCCGTCAGCATTTCGAGTACGACCGCATAGCGGTAGATGCTGAAAGCAAATTCCCAGACAAAAAAGGACACGATCATGAAAACAAAAACGAGCGCGAGACCTTGCGTTTCCGCGAATGCGTCGTCGCGAGAAAGCTTACCGCGGGCACAACTTGCCACGAGCTTGAACAAGCCTGCGGCAATCGCGACGTAAGCGATCGCGCCGCGCCAATCCCGGAAGCGGACTTCCGATACCAGATAACTGTTGGTCTTCGCCCAGTAGAACGGATACGCCAGCGCTTGCCATACATCGCGCGGCAGGAACTGCTTGTCTCGAAGCGGCTCTGGCTCGTAATACGGCGAATGAAATATCTGATTTAAAAACGGAAAAAGCGGATTTCCGAAATCCTGCCAGAGCGTGACGAGATGATGCCCGGCCACCGCCAGAACTCCGACCGCCGAGGCCGCAGCAAACGCGATCGGACCGCCCACGGTCTTGCGACGAATCGCCGCGATGATCGTGATTGTCCCCAATCCAGGAACAAAGACAGCCGCTGTATATTTTAGTCCGACGGCGATGCCGGCGAACAAGCCTGCCAGCGCAAAGCCGGTCCCGCCCCTGTCTGCTGCCGGCAGTTCGGCAACTTTGAGAACACACAGCAGGGACGCCAATACGAAGACCGAATTGATCAGATCGTTGCTCGTCATCCCGAGCAGGGAGACGAAGCCAGTTCCGGAAACGCCCACCAGAAAGGCTGCGGCCCTGAGCACAAACCCGTCCAGGCGCTGAAGCGGCCGGAGCACGTGCCGTACGATCGCGAAGATCAACACGGCGTTGAGACCGTGCACGGCACCCATGACAAACGCAAGAATGCGCGGGAAGTCGTTCAGCTTCGAAGAGATCAGCGCATAAAACAGGAAGCCCGACGTCGGATTGAGAAACCCCTGAGATTGCGCGGGACCGATATCGTACAGGTATCGTCCCTGCAGATAAGCCCAAGGGGCATACAGATGATAGAAGCGCAGGTCCCAACTATTATCGGGTCCCAAGATGACCGACAGCAGCCCCGCGCAACAACAAATCAACAGCGCGCGGAACACCCATGCCGCAAGCGGCGGCCGGAGAGCCGATGAATTGCTTTTTGTTAGCACGCTCATTTTGTAACCGGTTATGTCCGTAACCTGCGTCAGTACTGCTTCCCCGAATACGTCATTACCTCCTTGAAATTGGGCAAAAGCCGTATTTTCGGCTTGAAGCCTTGTTTCAAGCATTGCCGAGGATGCAAACTTTCACCTTTTGTCGAGGATCACCATGCGGAATTTTGCTTGCTCGATGACCTTCGCCGCCGCTTTCGCGCTTGCGTCGCTCGCCGCGCCCTCCTTCGCGCAGGATGCGATGAAGCAAATCCAGCTCAACGAAAAACAAGTGCAAAGCTACATCGCCGCGCAGAAGGACATGGCGGCGCTCTCCGAGAAAATGCAGGGCGGCGCCAAGCCCGACGCGCAAATGCAGTCGCAGATGGAAGCCGCGATCAAGAAAGCGGGCTTCAAGGATATGGACGAATATGGCGCAGTCGCCGACAACATCCAGCTCGTGATGGCCGGAATCGATCCCGAAACCAAGAACTTCAGCGAGCCGAAGGCCGCGATCCAGAAAGAGATCGATGAAGTAAAGAACGACAAGTCGATGTCGGCCGAGGAAAAAAAGCAGGCGCTCGCGGAACTGAACGAGGCGCTGAAATCGGCGGAACCCGTGAAGTTCAAGAGCAACGTGGATCTGGTAAAGAAATACTACGACCAGATCGACAAGGGCATGCAGTAACCACTCGCAATCACGCTGCCGTGAAACGGCCGGCCCTCGCGCCGGCCGTTTCCTTTTCGCGGTATCACGGCAGGATCACCGAACTGTCATTCCCCTTGTTCGAGATGTGACCCCTGAAACGGAAGGCTTCGCGTAGCGTTCTATCGCCGGGCGAGACCTTTTTCGCCTGCGGCTTCTTAAACAGAGGGAAACAACATGCAACGCGCAGCCACTTTTGCAATCGCTGTCCTTCTCAGTTCGACCGTTCTGGCCAATGCCATCACCGTCGCGCCGCAGAGCGGTCCATCGGGCATCCAGCTCGTTCAAGACAAGATGAAGGACGAGAAGATGTCGAAGGATGACAAGATGAAAAAAGATTCTATGAAGAAAGAGGACAAGATGAAGAAGGACGAAATGAAGAAGTAATTCTTCGCCGCAGAAACGAAAACGGCCAGCCGCTAGGCTGGCCGTATGCTTTTCAGCGCTGCTCCTTCAAAAGATCTCGGATCTCGGTAAGCAGCACTTCCTGCTTCGGCGGAACGGCTTCTTTCTTTTCCTCGTCCTTCCTTTTCAGATAATTCATTCCCTTTACCACCGCGAACAGTGCGGCCGCGACGATCGCGAAATTCAGTGCGATCGTCAGGAAATTGCCCCAGGCGAGTACCGCGCCCTGCTTGCGCGCCTCCGCGAGCGAAGTGGCCGTGACCTTGGCGGAGAGCGGCGTGAAGTAATTCGAGAAATCGAGCCCGCCGGTGATTGCACCGAGCACCGGCATGAACATGTCGCCCACGAGCGATTCGACGATCTTGCCGAACGCGGCGCCGATAATCACACCGACCGCGAGATCGACGACGTTTCCCTTGAGCGCGAATTCGCGGAATTCCCTTAACATGGTGCTCTCCTTTGTTGCCCGGCCGAGGATAGCCGCCCGGCCCGCAAAAACTACGCCGTAAAGGCTCTTTCGGAAACGGCATGGACAGGCCCGGCCGCCTGTGTTCCCTTTATTTCCCGAGCCCCGCGAAGGAACCCGCGGGCGCTTGAAGGTGTATTGATGCTTCTGCAAAGCTGGCTCGTCGTCGGCATCGCACTCGCCTATATCGGCTTTCTGTTCGCCGTCGCGAGCTACGGCGACCGTTTGCGCACGGGGCCGCGGCTGCCGAGCCATCCGCTGATCTATCCCCTTTCGCTCGCGGTCTACTGCACCTCGTGGACTTTTTTCGGTTCGGTGGGGCTTGCCTCGCGCCACGGCTACGACTTCCTCACGATCTATATCGGGCCGGTGTTGATGGTCGTGTTCGGCTATCCGTTGATCCTGAAGATCGTCCGGCTCGCAAAATCGCAGAACATCACCTCGATCGCCGACTTCATCGCCGCGCGCTACGGCAAGAACCCGAAGGTCGCGGCCCTCGTCACGGTCGTCGCCGTGATCGGCGCCGTGCCCTACATTGCATTGCAGCTGAAGGCGGTGTCGGCCTCGCTCACGACCTTACTCGGCCACGACCCGGCGGCCGAGTTCGACGTCCCGCTGTTCGGCGATCTCGCTTTCTTCGTCGCGATCGCGATGGCGATTTTCGCGGTCCTGTTCGGAACGCGGCACACCGACGCCACGGAGCACCAGCGCGGCATGATGCTCGCGATCGCGACCGAGTCGGTCGTCAAACTTTTCACCTTTCTGATCGTCGGCGTCTACATCACCTTTTTTCTGTTCAGCGGGCCGCACGATCTATGGGCGAAAGCCGCGGGCCGCGGCGACATTCTGCCGACCTTCACGAGTGCGATCGACCCCGGCACGTGGGTGACGATGACTCTCCTGTCGTTTGTCTGCATCCTGCTCTTACCGCGGCAATTTCACGTCACCGTCGTCGAGAACAACAACGAAGCCGAAATCCGCCGCGCGGTCTGGCTGTTCCCGCTCTATCTTGTGCTCATCAATCTTTTCGTCGTGCCGATCGCGATCGCCGGTCTCTACGTTTTCCCGCGCGAGGCGATGGACGGCGACATGTTCGTGCTGGCGCTGCCACTGCAGGCCGAATCCGGACTTTTCGCGATGATCGCCTTCGTCGGCGGGCTTTCTGCCGCGACCGCGATGGTGATCGTGGAAAGCGTCGCGGTCGCCATCATGGTGTCGAACGACATCGTGGTGCCGATCATTTTGCGGCGGCGCGGCGCTGCGGACATGGGCAGGCTTCTGCTGCAATCGCGCCGGTTTTCCATTCTCGCCGTGTTGATGCTGGCTTATTTTTATTATCACGTCGCGGGCGAGGCGCAGCTTGCGCAGATCGGCCTCTTGTCGTTCGCGGTGATCGCGCAATTCGCGCCCGCCTTTTTCGCGGGATTGTTCTGGCGGCAAGCGACCGCGCGCGGCGCGATTTCAGGGATCGTCGTCGGGGTTGTGGTTTGGTGCTACACGCTCTTGCTGCCAAGCCTGATCGCTTCCGGCCTGTTCGACACCACGATTCTCGGCAATGGCCCGTTCGGCATCGAATGGCTGCGGCCACAGGGTCTCTTCGGCTTGCAGCTCGCGCCGCTCACCCACGGCGTGATGTGGAGCCTCGGCCTCAACATCCTCGCCTTTGTCGCGGTTTCGCTCTTTACCTCCGTCACCGCGATCGAGCGGCTGCAGGCGAGCGTGTTCATGCGCTCCGAACTCATGCCGATCACGCCGAGCTTCAGCCTGTGGCGCTCGTCGGTCACCGCCGAGGACCTGATTTCCACCGTCTCGCGCTATCTCGGTGAGGAGCGCACGCGTCGCTCCTTCGACGATTTCGCGCGCTCGCGCGGCGTTTCGCTGAAGGGAATGCGCGACGCCGACGCGCATACGCTGCGCTATGCCGAACATTTGCTCGCGTCCGCGATCGGAGCCGCGTCGTCACGGCTCGTGCTTTCGCTTCTCCTGAGAAAGCGCAACGTCTCGAAGAAATCGGCGCTGCGGCTTCTCGACGACGCCTCCGCCGCGATCCAGTACAACCGCGAAATCCTGCAAACCGCGCTCGACCACGTCCGCCAGGGCATCGCCGTGTTCGACAAGGAGCTGCAGCTTGTGTGCTGGAACCGCCATTTCGGCGAAATGCTCGACCTCTCGCCCGACCTCGTGCGGATCGGCGTCTCGCTCGACACGATCCTGCGCTTCAGCGCCGAGCGCGGCGATTTCGGAAAGGGCGATACGGATACGCTCGTCGTCGACCGGCTCGAACGTTACGTCACGCGGACGGAAACCTTCCAGGAACGGCTGCCGAAACACGGCATCGTGCTGGAAATCCGCTCGAACCGCATGCCGGACGGCGGCATCGTTGTCACCTACACCGACATCACGCCCGCGGTGCAGGCCGCGGAAGAACTCGAACGCGTGAATGAAAGCCTTGAACGGCGCGTGCATGAGCGCACCGAGGAGCTGACAAGGCTCAATCGCGAGCTCGGCCGCGCGAAAGCCGCCGCCGATGAAGCCAATATCTCGAAGACACGCTTCCTCGCCGCCGCGAGCCACGACATTTTGCAGCCGCTGAACGCCGCGCGGCTTTACGCCACGAGCCTCGTCGAGCGCGAGCGAAACAGCGACAAGTCGAAACTCGCGGTCAATGTCGACGCTTCGCTCGAGGCGGTCGAGGAAATCCTCGCGGCGCTGCTCGACATTTCGCGGCTGGATACCGGCTCCTTGCAGCCGGAATATACGCATGTCCGGATCGACGAAATTCTTTCGCAACTCGAGGTCGAATTCGCGCCGATGGCGCAGGAAAAGGGCCTGCGGCTCACTTTCGTGCCCTGTTCGCTCACGGTTCGCACCGACCGCCGGATGTTGCGGCGATTGCTGCAAAATCTTGTCGCCAACGCGATCAAATACACGCCGCGCGGGCGCGTGCTTGTGGGCTGCCGCCGTCTCGCCCATGGGCGGCTGCGAGTCGATGTGATCGACAGCGGCCTCGGAATCCCCGCCGACAAACAGAAGATCATCTTCCAGGAATTCCAGCGGCTCGAGCAGGGAGCGCAAGCGGCGCGCGGACTCGGGCTCGGGCTATCGATCGTCGAACGCATCGGGCGCGTGCTGCATCATGAAATCGGCTTGCGCTCGGCGCCCGGCAAAGGCTCCACGTTCAGCGTCACGATTCCGACAGCACCCGCCGCCGTCCGCAGCGATCTCGCGCGGCCCACTGAGACGCGGCCTGCGATTTCGCTCGAAGCGGTCGAAGTGATGTGCGTCGAGAACGACGCGCGCGTGCTCGAAGGCATGAAAACGCTCCTCGAGGGCTGGGGTTGCCGGGTCACCGCCACTCCCGGCCTCGCGAGTGCGATGAACGCGCTCAAGGACGGTGCGCGACCGGACGTGCTCCTGGTCGACTATCATCTCGACGAAGGCACGGGCATCGATACGATCAAGGTGCTGCGCTCGAAAATCGGGGGCGAGCTGCCGGCAGCGCTGGTGACCGCAGAGCGCAGCCCTCAAGTGCGCGAGGAGGCGCGCGCGTCGAGTATCGAGGTGCTCTACAAACCGCTCCGTCCCGCAATGTTGCGGGCCTTCATCGCGCAATGGCGAATCGTCGGTTCGGCGGCGGAGTGACGAATTGGCTGGAAACGTTCGGCGCAGCCGCTTCGTCACGGTCAATGACAGGATGCAGAAGGGCTACCATTATAAGTGCGTGCAACCCGCCGGTCGCAATTTCGACCCTGAATTCCGGCCGCAACTGACACCGAAGGAGATGCTGCGGCTCGGGGTCTTCTGCGGCAAGTATATGAACGACTGTCGACGGGAATTTCCTGCCGACTGGTTCAAGTGCGCAAAACTTTCTCCAAAGAAACGAGACTGCACGCTGAATTATTTTGGTGTCGACGCGAGCCAGCCATTATCGGTGTGGCGCAAGAAAGGCTGGCTGCAGCCAGACGATCCGCGCGGCTGGTTCCAATGGTATTGCCGCTATTATATGGGCCGCCGCATGCCCGAAGAGGATAAGCGGCAGATCGCACGCTGGAAAGCGATTCGGCGGCACGTCGCCCAGATCAAGAAGCATTGCGAACCGGGCGACCCGATGTGCCGACCGAGGCAACGCCAGGCATTACTGCATTGGGCCTACGACAGCCGGATCATCTAGCGGCGACCGTTACGCCACCGGCGGGCGCGACCACTGCCCGGCTTCGATCTTGGACGCTGCAATCACCGCCTGCGTCCGGCTCTCGACGCCGAGCTTCTGCAAGATCGCGGAGACATGCGCCTTCACCGTCGCCTCGGACACGCCGAGCTCATAGGCGATCTGCTTGTTGAGCAATCCTTCCGAGAGCATCATCAGAACGCGCACTTGCTGCGGCGTAAGCGTCGAGAGCTTGGCGACAAGATCGCGCGTTTCGGCGTTGGCTTCGGCGGTAAGGTCGACATCCGCTGGCGCCCATACGCCTCCCTCCAGCACCTTCCGGATCGCGACGCCCATCTGATCGACGCCGAGCGTCTTGGGGAGAAAGCCGGACGCGCCGAATTCCATGCAGCGCCGAATCACGTTCGCCTCTTCCGAGGCCGAGACGATTACGACCGGGACGCCCGGAAATTGCGCGCGCAGATACAGGAGACCGGAAAAACCGCGCACTCCCGGCATGGTGAGGTCGAGCAGCACGAGGTCGATGTCACCCTCGCGCTCCAGGAGCGCCTGTAATTCCTCGAAGCCGCCGGCTTCGAACACCTTGGCGCCCGCGAAGAGATTGCCAACCGCTTCCTTCAGCGCGCCGCGGAAGAGCGGGTGATCGTCGGCGATGACAAATCGATATGAGGTCGGCGAGTTCAAGACGGGCAGCTCCGAAAACCAGTGTATCTGCTTGCTCACTTATATACCCTTCAACGGCGAACTTTTGTGCATTGTTTCGCGCCTGCAGGCCGGGCGCAAGCCGCCTATTGCGCCGCGATTATCGCGCGATCCCCGGAAGCAATATCGTTAACGGCCGCATGGCCTGCCGCGATAGGGCTCGCAGGCGGCGAAGGCGTAGCGATTGCGAGATACAAAAAACTGCGGGGCCTTTCGGCCCCGCAGCTGACTTACGGCTAAAGCGACTGTCTTACGCCGCCGCCTTGTTTTTCGATGGCTCCCAGATGCTGATGTGCTTGGTTTCGGGCATTAGGAGCAGGCCGAGGATGAAGCACACCGCCGGCACCGCGATCGGATAGGCCAGCGCGTACCAGAGGCTGCCGGTCGCCGCGAAGGCCGCCGAGGTGATGAACGGCACCAGTCCGCCGCCCCAGCCGTTGCCGATGTGATAGGGCACCGACACGGAGGTGTAACGGATGCGGGCCGGGAAGTACTCGGCCAGGAATGCGCCGATCGGGCCATATACCATGCCGACGTAGTTCACGAGGATGGCGATGATCAGGATGGCGATCGGATAGTTGATTTTGCCCGGCTGCGTCACCGCGCCGAGCCAGGAGTACAGAGGATAGTAGGTGACCGCAGCAAGCAGAAAGCCCCCGAGGATCACCGGCTTGCGGCCGATGTGATCGGAGATCCAGCCCCAAAGGATCAGGGTCGGAGTCGCGATGAGCAATGCGGCCATCACGATGTAGCTCGAAGTGAAAACGTCGACTTTCGAGACTTGCTGCAGGAAGAACAGCGCCCAGAACTGGCCGCTGTACCAGACCACGCCTTCGCCGATCACGACGATACTGGCGATCAACACGTATTTGATGTTGCGGCTGAGGAAGGCCTCTTTCCACGGGTTCGTGGTCATCTGGGCCTTGGCCTTCAGCTCCTGGAAGATAGGAGTTTCCTGCAATTTCAGCCGGATCCAGATCGCGATCGCAACCAGCAGGAAAGACACCAGGAACGGAATGCGCCACGCCCAAGCGTTGAATGCTTGTTCGCCGTAATAGCTGCGAACACCGAGGATGACTGCGAGCGCCACCACAATGCCCAAGGTCGGCGAAGTTTGCAGCCAGCCGGTGTAGTAGCCGCGACGCTCGTCTGAGACGTGCTCGGCCACATACGTGATCGCTCCGCCATACTCACCGCCGAGGCACAGGCCCTGGATCATGCGCAGCAAGAACAGGAGGACCGCGGCCGTCAGGCCGATTTCCTCGAAGGTCGGGATCAGACCGATACAGCCAGTACCGATACCCATGCCGCTCAGCGTGAGCAGGAAGGTGTATTTGCGGCCGACCTTGTCGCCCATCCACCCGAAGAGGAAAGCGCCGAGTGGACGGATCAGGAAGCCGGCCGTGAACAGGGCAATCGTGCTGAGCAGCGCCGCGACCGGATGCGATTTCTCGAAGAACTTGACCGACAGAACCGCAGCCAAGCTGCCAAAGATATAGAAGTCATACCACTCGATGACGTTGCCGACCGATGCGGCGACGATCACTCGCCGAAAATTTTTCGGAACTTGCGGACCAGCCATATTGTCTTCCTCCTCCCATTGAGGCTTCGCAACACGGTTGTGACTTGCCCCCGCAGCGAAAGCCCAGCCGTTGCACGCCCTGTGGTCTGATACTCAGACCCATCCGCCGCGCTGGCGTGAGCAAACGAGGCGGTGGTGCCGATCCGAGGAGAAGAAGGACAAGCTTGCACGGCGCCGTCGCAAGCATTCGATCCGCACAAAATGGACAAGAGCAGACCGCTCCTCCCCTGAAGCCTAACATCGCGGTGAAAGCCAAAAATACGACTTTTGGTGAAGCCATCGTATTTAAGATTCTGGGGATAAAAGATTTTTTTGCGACGCAATAAGCCTCCGGAGCCAAGATCGAGCTGAGAGAGCGCCATTCAGCGAGTCGCATCCCACCAAGCATCGTCGAAATACATGCAGCGACGGGACGGCATCGGCGCGATTGTTTACGCTTGTGCGCGAGACGATTTTACTCGGCGATGAGATCGATCAGTCCCCTATTTCGATCGATGCGCAATACTGTCCGGTTGCTTCGCTATCTCGGCGAGCAAAGCCACCGCTCGGCGTTGAATAAAAAAGAATCCAAGCAGCCGTTTTCCACTGCGGCATCGCCGTCCACAAACTGCGCCTAATACTTTCGACAAGCGCACGGGAAAAATGCCGCGTCCGATTTTGAAAAAAATTCAGAATTTCTGCCGCTGCTAAGTGGCTGATTTGGCAGATTCAGTTTTGAAATTTACATCCAAAGTCTAAAATTTTTTCGGCACTGTTTCCTCAATGATTTTCGCCGGTTAGCGAAGGCTCTCTAATCGAAAGTTCTATAGCTCGGGATCAGCCCGCGTGTAGCTTTTCCTTAGTGCAAAGCACCCGCCACACAAGAGCGGGAAAAACGGGGGGAGGGAAATGGCGAACGGCGCTTCATCCAATCGCACTCGTCCGAACCTACCTGGTCTTTGCGACATCTCTTGAGTTGGGGCCCCGCAGCCTCAGGGCGACGGGAAAAGTTCAAACGGGATTCAAGGAGGAAACAACAATGAGTTCAGTGACAACGGCGCGCGGCAAATCCGGCGCCATGTCGAGCGAACAGAAGATGGTGATCTTCGCTTCCTCGCTCGGCACTGTCTTCGAATGGTATGATTTCTATATTTACGGCACGCTAGGCGTGTTTCTTGCGAAATACTTCTTCGCGAACGTGCCGCCCGCCGTCGGTTTCATCTTCGCGCTTCTCGCCTTCGCCGCCGGCTTCGCCGTGCGTCCGTTCGGCGCGCTGATCTTCGGCCGTCTCGGCGACCTGATCGGGCGCAAATACACCTTCCTCATCACCATGACATTGATGGGCGTCGGCACCTTCTTCATCGGCCTGCTTCCCGGCTACGCGACGCTCGGCATTCTCGCGCCGATCCTGCTGATCGCGTTCCGCCTCATCCAGGGCCTTGCGCTCGGCGGCGAATATGGCGGTGCTGCGATCTACGTCGCGGAACACGCGCCGGCCGACAAGCGCGGCTTCTATACGTCGTGGATTCAGACGACCGCCACGCTCGGTCTGTTCATGGCGCTCCTCCTCATCCTCGGCATCCGCACCTTGATGGGCGAACAGGCGTTCGGCGAGTGGGGCTGGCGCATTCCGTTCCTGCTCTCGGCCGTGCTGCTCGTGATCTCGATCTGGATCCGGCTCAAGCTGAACGAATCGCCACTCTTCCAGAAGATGGTCGCGGAAGGCAAAGCCTCGAAGCGTCCGTTGTCGGAAGCGTTCGGCGAATGGAAAAACGCCAAGATCGCACTCTGTGCGCTTCTCGGCGCCACCGCCGGCGAAGCCGTGATCTGGTACGGCGGGCAGTTTTATGCGCTGTTCTTCCTCACCCAGACGCTAAAGGTGCCGGCGACGACCGCGCAAATCATGATCGCGATCTCGCTTGCACTCGGCACGCCGTTCTTCATCTTCTTCGGCTGGCTCTCGGACCGGATCGGCCGCAAGCCGATCATGCTCGCGGGCTTCGCGCTCGGGGCGCTCACCTACTTCTCGATCTTCCAGGGGCTGACGCATTTCGCCAACCCCGCGCTCGAGAAGGCGCTCGCCGCTTCGCCGGTGACGGTCACCGCCGATCCCTCCGAATGCTCGTTCCAGTTCAAGGCGACGGGCACCGAGAAATTCACAACGGGTTGCGACAATATCAAAGCCGCACTCGTGAATCTTTCGGTGAACTACACGAACGTCCAAGCGCCGAAAGGAACGCCTGCGAGCGTGAAAATCGGCGACCAGGTGATCCCGGCCAACACACCGGATGTTGCCAAGGTGATCGCCGCCGCGGTGAAGAGCCACGGCTACCCGGCCGCGGCCGACGTCAATCAGATCAACTACCCCATGACGGTGTTGCTGCTCACCATCCTCGTCATTTACGTCACGATGGTGTACGGGCCGATCGCCGCCTGGCTGGTTGAACTGTTCCCGACCCGCATCCGCTACAGCGGATTGTCGCTGCCGTATCACATCGGCAACGGCTGGTTCGGCGGCTTCCTGCCGGCGACTGTGTTCGCGATCGTGGCCGCGACCGGAAACATCTACTCCGGTCTGTGGTACCCGATCATCATCGCCTGCATGAGCTTCGTCGTGGGCTTGATCTTCCTGCCCGAGACCAAGGACCGCGATATCACCAAGGTCTAACAGCTCTGATTAAATCGAACGCCCCGGCCTCGCGCCGGGGCGTTTTTATGTGCGCTTGCCCGAATCTTCGTTCTGCAGATTCTCGATCATGGTCTTGAAGCGGCGCAGGATATTCTCGAAAAATTTCATCGCACGGTCGACATCGGCGTCGCTCGGAAGCTTCAGGTCCTGCTTTTTGCCGCGGCCGAGCTCGGCTTCGAGATTCGCGACTTTATCCTGCAGGCGGCCGATTTCCTTTTCGTAAGCGGCGCGGTCGTCGGCAACCAGCTCGCAGGTCCATGCATCGTTCTTCCTGCGGCATAGCGAGACCTGGCCGGTGCGCGAATCGAGCCGCATCACGCCGCCTTCCACCGGGCTCATGGTGTAGCGGCCGTTTTCGCTTTCCGGAGCGGACTTCGATGCATCCGTCCCCTGCGCGAGCGCAGGCATAGTGAGCAAACCGAAGGCGAGTAATAGAGCAGCGTGTTTCATCGCGGCCTCCCTTCAGTACATCATAACAGGAAGGTTTCGCGATCAGGCCGCTTTTTTACCGGCTGCCTGGAACCGGCCGTAGAAGGTTTCGTCCTTCCTCGCCATCTCTTTCAAGAGCGCATTCGGCGCGAAGCGCGGCCCGTATTTCTTCGCGAACTTTTCGCACAAGGCGGCGAAAGCCTTCGCTCCCATGCCGTCGATGTAGGAAAGCGGCCCGCCCGTGAACGGCGCGAAGCCGAAACCGAGAATGCCGCCGATGTCGGCGTCGCGCATATCGGTAATCACGCCTTCCTCGACACAACGCACGGTTTCGAGCGCCTGGATCGCGAGGAGGCGTTGTTTCAATTCCTCGACATCGAAGTCGTCGCCGGATTTCGGCTTGTTGATCTCGGCAAGCCCCGGCCACAGCCGCTTCGGCTCGTTTTCGGGATAATCGTAAAAACCTTTGCCGTTCTTGCGCCCGAGCCGGCCGCGCTTCACCACCATTTCTTCCAGCAGTTTCTCCTGGCGCGGATCGACGCCCGAAGGGCCAAGATCGGTTTTCGTCGCTTGTAAAATTTTCCAGGCGAGATCGACCGCCACTTCGTCGTTCAGCGCAAGCGGGCCCACGGGCATGCCCGCCATGCGGCCTGCGTTCTCGATCATCGCCGCGGGCACGCCTTCGGTCAGCATCAGGTGGCCTTCGCGGATATAGGTGCCGACGACGCGCGAAGTATAAAAGCCGCGCGAGTCATTCACGAGGATCGGAGTTTTCTTGATTGCACGCACGAAGTCGAAAGCCATCGCGATCGCGGAGTCGCCGGTTTTCTTACCCTTGATGACTTCCACCAGCATCATTTTCTCGACCGGCGAGAAGAAGTGGATGCCGATGAACTGATCCGGGTGCGGCGAGAATTCGGCGAGCGACGTAATGGGAAGCGTCGAGGTGTTGGAGCCGAAGATCGCATCCGGTGCGAGCACCGCTTCCGCCTTCTTGATCACGTCCTCCTTGATCTTGCGATCCTCGAAGACGGCCTCAACGACAAGATCGGCGCCTTTGATGTCGTTATAATCGGCGGTCGGCGTGATCTTGGCGAGCAGCGCGTCGCGCGCTTCCGGCGTCGCGCGGCCTTTCGCAATAAGGTCGGACATAAGCTTGTTCGAGAGCTGCTTGCCTTTTTCGGCCGACGGCATGTCGCGATCGAGCAGCACAACGTCAATTCCGGCCTGCGCGGAAACATAAGCGATGCTCGCGCCCATGAAGCCGGCGCCAAGGATTGCGACCTTTTTGATCTTGTTTGCGGGAATTTCCTTCGGCCGCCGCGCGCCCTTGTTCAGTTCCTGCATGGAGAGGAAGAGCGTGCGGATCATCGCCTGCGCTTCCTTGCTGCGCAGAATCTGCGCAAAATAACGCGATTCGACCGTGAGCGCGCGATCCATCGGAAGCTGCAAGCCCTCAAAGACAGATTTCAGAATCGCCTTTGCAGCCGGGTAATTGTCATAGGTCTCGCGGCGATAGATCGCGTTCGCCGGCGGCCAGGTCATCATGCCGCCTTTCGACCAGACGAGGCCGCCGGGAAGCTTGAAACCTTCGATGTCCCAGGGCTGCACGCCCTTGCCGCCGTTTTTGATCCAGGCTTTTGCGCTCTCGATCAGCTGACCGGTGGGCACGACTTCGTTGATGAGCTTCATGTCCTTCGCTTTCGCAGGCCGAAGCTGCTCGCCCTTGAATAGAAATTGCAGCGCATCGCCCGTTTGCATCATTCGCGCCACGCGCTGCGTGCCGCCCGCTCCGGGAAAGAGTCCGACCTTCACTTCAGGCAAACCAAGCCGCGATTTCGGATTGTCGGCGGCGATCCGCTGGTGACAGGCGAGCGCGAGCTCGAACGCACCGCCCATACAGGTACCGTTGATCGCGGCGACCCACGGCTTTCCGGAAGTTTCCAGCTTGCGATAAATTTGCGAAAGCTTGCGCGACTGGTCGAAGAAAAACTGCATCGCCGCCTGGCGGCCTTTGGATTTCGCAAGCTCCTCGAACGCATGACCGAGACTCTGCAGCATCGTAAGATCGGCGCCGCCGGAAAACGTATCCTTGCCGGAAGTGACGACCGCGCCCTTGACCGCGGCATCGCTCGCAACCTTGTCGACGATCTGGGAGAGCTCCTCGATCACGCTCTGGTCGATCACGTTCATGGACTTGCCGGGCATGTCCCAGGTGACGAGCGCGATGCCGTCGGCGTCGACGTCGAATTTGAAGTTCTTGTAGCTCATCGAAACCTCCCGTTATCCGCTCTGCCCGCGATCAATACGGATCGCCGTTCTTCCTCGTGTAGCGCGCATTCTTTCCGTCGCGCGTCACCATCATGTCGATCTCGGAATAGTACGCACGCTCGCTCGCGGCGCGGGTGCCGACCTCGATGAATATCGCGTCGTGGTCCGAGCGGTTGATCAAACAGTGGCCATTGGCGACGCCCGCCTTCCACGCCGCGGCGTCGCCCGGCTTGAGCACGGTTTCGCCGCCGTCCTCGCGAAGCACCACTTCTCCCTCAAGCACATAGACGAATTCGTCCTCGTTCTCGTGCCAGTGGCGCTGCGACGAGGCCGCGCCAGGCTTCAGCGTGCAGAGATTGACGCCGAATTGCGCAAGACCGGCCGCCCGGCCGAGCCGTTTGCGCGCGCGGCCCTCGACCGCCTTGTCGAAGGGCGAAGGGTAGCCGGTGGAAGTATCGAGCGGGATCGTGTCGATGTCGATCTTCGGCATGTGTGCGCTCGTCACACGCGCTCGATGATCGTCGCCGTGCCCATGCCGGCGCCGATGCAAAGCGTGACAAGCGCCGTTTCCTTGTTCGTGCGCTCCAGCTCGTCCAGCACCGTGCCGAGAATCATCGCGCCGGTCGCGCCCAAGGGATGGCCCATCGCGATCGCGCCGCCGTTCACGTTGATCTTGTTCTTGTCGATCTTGAAATACTGCATGTAGCGCAGGACGACCGCAGCGAAAGCTTCATTCAGCTCGAACAAATCGATGTCGGAGATTTTCATTCCCGCTTTTTTCAAGACGCGCTCGGTGACGTCGACCGGGCCCGTGAGCATCAGCGCGAGATCGGAGCCGATCGAGGCGAAGTGGCGGATTTTCGCGCGCGGCTTCCTGCCGAGCGCCTTGCCGCCTTCCTTCGAGCCAATCAGCACGGCCGCAGCGCCGTCGACGATGCCGGAGGAATTGCCGGCGTGGTGGACGTGATTGATGCGCTCGACTTCGGGATGCGCCTGGATGCCGACCGCGTCGAAGCCGCCGAGCTCGCCCATCTGCACGAATGAGGGCTTCAGGCTCGCCAGCGACTGCATGTTGGTCGAAGGCCGCATGTGCTCGTCATGATCGAGGATCGGCAGGCCGTTTACGTCGGAAACCGCGATCACCGAATTTGCGAAGCGCTTTTCTTTCCAGGCCTGCGCCGCGCGCTGCTGGCTCATCACCGCATATTCGTCCACATCATCGCGGGAGAATCCGTACTTTGTCGCAATGAGATCGGCGGAAACGCCCTGCGGCATGAAATAGGATTTGATCGCGACCGATGGATCCATCGGCCAGGCGCCGCCCGACGCGCCGATGCCGACGCGCGACATGGATTCCACACCGCCGCCGATGGTGATCTCCTTCTGGCCGGACATAACCTCGGCCGCGGCGAAATTCACGGCCTCCAGCCCCGACGCGCAGAAGCGGTTGATCTGGATGCCCGGTACCTCCTTGCCGAAATCCGCGGCTATCGCGGCCGCGCGCGCGATATCGCCGCCCGCTTCGCCCACCGGATCGACGCAGCCGAGCACGACATCCTCAATGAGCTTCGGCTCGAACTTGTTCCGCTCCTTCAGCGCGACAAGCGCCTGGCGCGCGAGTTCGACCGAGGTGCATTCATGCAGCGAGCCATCCGCCTTGCCGCGCCCGCGCGGCGTACGGACGTGATCGAAGATGAAGGCCTCGCGCGCGCCGCTCGACCGGGCTGGCTTCGCTTTTGTTACCATTTTGATCTTCCGCGCCGGCTTTGCCCGTTTTGCCTTGGCGGATTTTTTCGGTTTTCGTTTTGCCATTTCAGATTCCCTAGGATCGCTCGGCGAGACGCTGCGCGACGATTTCACTTGCGCGCTCAAGTTCGGCGATGGCGGTGTCAATATCGCGGCGCTGGTTCTTCAGGCGCTCAATCTGCTCCTGAAACCGCTTCGCCGCGACCCTCAATTGTGTCGCCTGCCCGTCACCAAGGTCGTACAGATCGAGCATGGCGCGGATTTCCTCGAGCGAGAAACCAACCTTCTTGCCCAACAGCACAAGCTTCAGGCGCGCGCGGTCGCGGCGGCTGTAGATGCGGTCCTGCCCTTCGCGGCGGGGCGCCAAGAGCTCACATTCTTCGTAAAAGCGCAGCGTGCGCGCCGTTACGCCGAATTCGCGGGCAAGATCGCGAATGCGAAACGTTTCTTTTGTCTGATCGCCGCTCGCATGTTCAGGGTCGAAGCCCGAGGCAAGATCGGAACGTACGGGACCGCGCCGACTGCCTGCCGAATCCATGTTTCCGCGCATGGGGGCACCTCACAGAAAGAAGGCTACGCGCAGCTTACGTTAACGTCAATCTCCTCTCTTGAACGCTGACTGCGGCTGCCTTTCCTGCTCCGGACTGAAGGCAAATTAACCGCATATTTACTATAAAAATGAAAGGGTTGGACCGGAGTGCATAGTTTCGGAGTCACGCCGCAAGAGACGGCATCTCGCACTCCCTGATGGGTCCCTTCATGAGTAACAATGTCCCCTGGAGCATCAATGCGGTCGAAGCCCAGACTTGGGACACCGCACGCGAAGCCGCGCGCAGCTCCGGGCTCTCCGTCGGCGAATGGCTGGAGGCCGCGATCCGCGGCAGCGCGGGCGAGCGCGAATTTTCCCGCGGGCCAAACCGCACGGACAGCCGGTTGCAAAACCAGCTCGACGACATTTCCGACCGGCTCGACCGCTTGATGGAACGCGATCATCCGCGCGCCGGCAGCGGCTCGCGGCAGGAGGCCTCGATCATCAATTCGATCGACGGTCTCACCGACCGTATCGACGCCTTGATTGGAGAAATCCGCGCGGAGGACCACGGCGCGCCCTATCAGATCAAGACCGCGATCGACCGGCTCGACAGCCGGCTGGAATCGCTGTTCACGCAGAGCCGGAGCACGACCTCGCGCGAGCCCGATATCGAGCGCAGGCTTTCCGAGCTCGCTCACCAGATCGAAACCATGGATCGCCGGATCGCGCAGGAGAATGCGCGCTACGTCGCCTCTCCGCGCACTGCGCCCTCCATCGCGGAGCTTGACGCGGCGATCGCCGAAATCACCGTGCGGCAGGCAGCGCTTTCCGACGGAGCGCATAGCCGCGATCTCGACCGGCGGCTCGCCGCGATCGACGAGCGCTTCGGCTTCACGCCAAGCTCGAACGCACTCCTCGGCATCGAGCAGCAGATCAAATCGCTTGCCGACGAGATGCAGGCGCTTCGCCGCGCGAGCGCTCATGCCGACGCGGTCGATCAGCTTCGCCGCGAAGTGAGCGATCTTGCGCGCATGCTGGGCGACCTCACACCGCGGCGCTCGATCGACGCACTCGAGCGTACGGTCGCGGGACTCGCACGCCGGATCGATCGCACCCCATTCTCCGAGCGGCGCGAGGATAACGGCCAGATCGTCCATGCCCTTCAGGAAATTCATCGTTCGCTCGCCGAGGTGAAACCCGCCGAAAGCTTCTCGGCGGTCGAGCGCGACTTGAAAACGCTTTCGGAAAAACTCGACAGCTTAAGCGAGCGCGGCATCGACAGCACGACAGTGGGCCGCCTACAAGCGCAGACTTCGGAAATTCGCGAGCTTTTGTCGAACGCGCTTCCGGGCGATGCGCTCAAGACGCTGGTCGATCAGATCGAAAGCCTGATGCACCGGATCGAAGCGCCTTCGCCGAACGAAGGCGCCCTGATGGATGTTGTATCGTCGCTCGAGCGTCGAATCGACAGTTTCGCCGAGCGCGTGGAGGCCGCGAGCCGCCAGCCCGCGGCATCGCCCCTGCTCGACGAGATCAAGGGACGGCTCGAACAGATCGAAAGCGCGCTCGCGCGCGGCGACCGCGGCGCCCCCGGCGGACTGGAATCTACGATGCAAAGCTTGCTCGCCAAGCTCGACGCTGCGGAATCGCGCCTCTCCGCGCTCGGCACGATCGAGCACAGCATGAACGATCTATTCGGGCAGATGAAGGAAATCCGCGCGAATGCGATGGATGTCGTCGAGCGCGCGAGCAAGATGTCCGCCGAACCGATGCCTCCGCGAGTCGAACCGCGCGAGCCCGCGCCGCTCACCCGCGTCGAGGCGAAGCCCCTGACCGCTACGCGCGACGACGGACCGCCTCCCCCGGTCGTGCGCGGGCCAAGGAACGAGCCGCGCTCGATCGCGCTCGATCCTGAAACCTCGACCGTGACTTCCAGCAGCGAGGGGGATTATCCGCTCGAGCCGGGCTCGGGCCTTCCGCGTAATCGGCCGACGCAGAACGCGGTTGAACGCGTCGCGCTTTCGGAAGCTGCGCTCGGCGGCATGCCGATGCGGCCGGCGGATCATTCTTCCACCGCCGACTACATCGCGGCCGCCCGCCGCGCGGCGCAAGCCGCAGCGGCAAAACAGCCGGAGCCTGAAGCAGCGAATACAAAACAGAAAAAGGCCGCGAGCGGCGGCAGCCGCCGGACATTGATGCTCGCCGCCTTGTTCGTGGTGATCGCGTTCGGCGCCGTTCGCTACACCAATCTCGGCGATATGATCCCGTTCATCCATTCCGGCGAGCGGCCGCAGCCGGAGCCGCTGATAAAGCCGAAGCCTCCGATGGCCGAAAACCGGGAGCGGAGTGAAATTCCGGCGGACGACGAACCGCAGGATGCCGCTTCGACGGAAGAGCCGGCCAAGACAGGGCCGGAAAAGCACTCGGGCTTGCCTGCCGCGGGCGAGATCAATCTTACGAACAACGCGGCCGTGAAAATGGTTGCGCCGAATCTGACCGCAAGCCTGCTTTCGGCCGAAATCGATCCGGTGACAACGGGATCGGTGCAAACCGCGAAAGAAACCTCGGCACCGGCGGGCAACAAAGCGATCGCGCCCACACCTGCCGCCTCCGAGAAGCGGGCCGAACTGCCCCTCTCCATCGGTGCGACGGGACTCCGGATGGCCGCGCTTGCGGGCGATCCGGCTGCGGCGTACGAGATTGGCGCACGCTGGTTCGAAGGCCGTGGCGTCGCCGCGAATACCGCCGAAGCAAAAAAATGGTTCGAGGCCGCCTACGCCGAAGGCTCGCTACCCGCAGCTTACCGCCTCGGTAATATTTACGAGAAGGGCTTCGGCACGCCGAAGGACCTCGCCGAGGCACGGCGCTACTACACGATCGCCGCCGAAGGCGGAAACGTGAAGGCGATGCATAACCTCGCGGTCCTCGCCGCCGAAGGGGGCGACGGCAAACCCGATTACAAGCTCGCCGCCCGCTGGTTCAGGGTGGCCGCCGATCACGATGTGCGCGACAGCCAGTTCAATCTCGGTGTGCTGTACGCACGCGGCTATGGGGTGGAGAAGAACCTCGCCGAATCCTACCGCTGGTTCGCGCTCGCGGGCGCCCATGGCGACGCCGATGCCATCAAAAAGCGCGACGATGTCGCCAAGCACCTCGATCCGCAGGCGCTCGCGACCGTGAAGGATGCCGTCCAGGGCTGGAAGCCGGTACCTGCGGACGAAGCCGCAAACGAGGTGAAGCCGCGGCCGGAATGGGAAAAAGCCGTGACGCCGCCCACAACGCGAAAAAAGACGGCGAAACGATAACCTTCTTGTACAACTTCGATTGACAAGAAGGCCGCGCGGCAGTTCATACGAGCGAACGCCGCGTCTAACGCGTCGCTCAACCAAGTCCCGGACGGCCGCTGTGCCCATCTACCTTCCGATTGCCGACCTCCCGGTCAATATTTTCCTCATTCTCGGACTTGGTGCGTCTGTCGGGTTCATTTCGGGCATGTTCGGTGTCGGCGGCGGCTTCCTGATGACGCCGCTCCTGATTTTGATCGGCATTCCCCCCGCCATTGCCGTTTCGACCGTTCCGACCCATATGGCCGCGTCGTCGTTCTCCGGTACTCTTTCCTATTGGCGGAAAAAACTCGTCGACCGCAGCCTCGCCCTCGTTCTACTCGGCGGTAGCTTGGTTGGCACTTGGGTCGGCGTCTGGTTCTTCTCGCTGTTGCGGCAGATGGGTCAACTCGATCTGTTCATTTCGGTCGCCTACATCATTCTGCTTACATTTGTGGGCGTGATGCTCTCGGTGGAAAGCTTTCGCGCCATCATCCGCGCGTGGCGCGGCACGCCGCCGGTCCTTCGCCGCCCCGGAACTCACGCCTGGTTTCACGGCCTGCCGCTGAAAATGCGCTTTCGCGAGTCGCGGATCTACGTCTCCTCGATTCCAGTCGTCGTAATCGGTTTCTCGATCGGCTTCTTGGGCGCGATCCTCGGCGTCGGCGGCGGATTTCTGCTGGTTCCGGCGCTTATCTATCTGTTGCGGGTGCCGACAACGGTTTCGGTCGCAAGCTCGATGTTCATCACGCTGTTGACGATGTTGCTCGCGACCATCTTGCAGGCGGCACAAAACCATACGGTAGACGCCGTGCTCGGCTTTACGCTCATGGCCGGCGGTGTGATGGGCGCTCAATTTGGCACTCGCGCTGGACAAGCGATCCGCGCCGAACAGTTGCGCCTCTTGCTCGGTCTTCTGATCCTGGGTGTCGCCGCGCGCGTCGCATCCGACCTCATTCATACGCCGGCGGAGCTGTTCTCCGTCATCGCCCGGGAGGCCCTGAAGTGAACCGCCCGGCTACGAAAGCAGCTTTTACGGCTCTGCTCGTAACGGGCCTCCTCTCGTTCGCCGCTCCACCTGTCGCGGCGCAAAAGCTCGTCACTTCGATTTCGACACATCGCGTTCTTATCAATTCGAGCTTTACCGGCGCGGAGCTCGTGCTGTTCGGCACAATTGAAGACGCGCCAAATGCACAGATCGGAAAATATGACATCGTCATCACGGTGCGTGGACCGGCCCGTTCTTACATCACGCGCGAAAAGGCCCGGATACTAGGCCTCTGGGTGAATGCCGCGTCGCGCGAATTCACGCGCGTGCCCTCTTACCTCGCGGTCCTGACCAATCGGCCGCCGGTCGAAATGGGCCCGCCGGATTTCTTGCACAAAAACCGCATCGGGCTTTCGAATCATATTTTCGCGCAACAGATCGGCTCGGATATCGCCGACGTGACGCATGACGACCCGTTCCGAAACGCGTTCCTGCGCGTGAAGGCGGACGAAGGAGCCTACATCACCAATCCAACCGGGGTGACTTTCATCACGCCGAGACTGTTTCGCGCATCGGTACCGATTCTCGGCACGGCGCTCACCGGCAATTACGAAGTCGAAACACTTCTACTCGCGAATAGCGCGGTGCTCGCCAAGCAGCAAACGGCGTTCGAAGTGGTCAAAACAGGCTTCGAGGCTTTCATCGCGATGGAATCCCGCCGGCACAGCCTCTATTACGGTTTTGCCGTCGCCTTGCTCGCGATCGTGGCGGGAATTATCGCAAATCTCCTGTTCCGGCGAGAATAGTCATCCGCGCCGTCGGAGCACCGCGAGCAATCCTTCGACCGGAATATTTCTCTCGCGACGGGCCGAGACTTTTTCCAGAAGCAATATTTCGAGCGCGGCCGATTGCGCCGCCGCGCGCAGATGCGGCTCGCCGTGCGCGAAGCGAAGCGTGCCGCCGAGCACCGCGCCGTCGCCGTCGTGAGTCTCAACCGTGAAGGCGAAATAGCCCGCAGGCGAAAGTTTTACTGCGACGGCCGTAAAAATCGGCTTGAGATCGGGAAGATAAACGAACACGTCGGCGGCCACGATAAGATCGAATGGCTCCGCTTCCGCCGCAAAAGATTCCAGGAGATCGCCTACGGCAAGGCGGTTGTAAATTTTCTTCCGCTCGGCGACCTCGATCATCTTCTTCGATAAATCGACACCGACAAGCTCGTCCGCGCGGTCGCGGATCGCTTCGCCCATCAGACCCGTGCCGCAGCCGAGATCGAACACACGCGCGAAACGGCGCTCTCCGGCGGTGCGGTCAAGCGCCGCGCGCAAGAGCGCGGGCGCGTTGTAGTGCAGCGATTCGACGAGTTCACGATCGAAGCGCGCCGCGTACTGATCGAACAGCGTCCGCACATAGGCGGAAGACATGGCACGTGCAGTGTTTCGCTCGCCGAGCCTTGCAAGCCGCAGGCCCGCACCGAGACGGTCATCGGGATCAAGTGCGAGAACGCGGCGAAAGGACTTCGCCGCCGCTTCCTTGTCTCCGATTTCCTCCTGCGTCTCGCCAAGAAGAAACCACCCGGCAATAAAACCCGGCGCATGAGCGAGTGTTTCCGAAAGCAGCTCTGCCGCTGCATTCGCCTCTCCTCGTTCGATCAGACCGCGCGCCCAAGCGTGGCGCCGGTCGAGCGTCGGGTCGCCGGACGAAAGAAAAAGGGCCGAAAGCGGGCTCATTTCCGTCTGCTTAGATTTGAATGAATCCGGCCTTCGGCCGCCCCTCGGAAGAAAGACAGAAAAAATGCCTTTATTGCGCTTGCGGTCAAGCCTCGCCCACCCCGTTTGGGCATGCTAAATCGCGGACAGCGGATGGAGGAAGAACATGTCCGACAATGCCATCGACCGTTTCTTCGGCGGCTCGCCCCTTTGGGTGATCGTACGCTTGATCCTGCTGTCGATCGTGATCGGCGTGCTCTTGACCGCCTTCGGCTTCGATCCGTGGAATTTGATCCCGAGCATCCAGCGGCTGATCCGCAAGATCTGGAACCTCGGCTGGGATGCGATCGACTCCGTGTGGCGCTATTTCGTACTCGGCGCGATTATCGTTTTCCCGATCTGGTTCATTGCGCGGCTCGTGCGCTCGCGCAGCGAAGGGTCGCATTAACGCGCCTCCGTTCCCACCGCGTCCAGAATCGACTTGAAGCCGTGTCGATCCAGGCGGCGGCGCAGACCTGATTTGATTTTCGAGACAAGCCCAAAGCCTTTGTAGACGAGGCCAGTATAAAGCTGCACGAGCGTCGCGCCTGCGGTGATCTTCGCCCAGGCAGCCTCCGCGCTGTCGACGCCGCCGACGCCGACGAGCGGAAGCTCCTTGCCGACGCGGCGATACGTCTCCTTCAGCATGAAGGTCGAGAGCGAAAAGAGCGGCTTCCCCGAAAGCCCGCCGCTTTCCTTCGCATGCGGGTCGCGCAGGAGCGCGGGGCGCGAGAGCGTCGTGTTGGAGATGACGAGCGCATCGACCGCGCGCCGCATCGCCGTTTTCACCACGTCGTCGAGCTCATCGAGCGAGAGATCCGGCGAGATTTTCAGAAAGACAGGTTTTTTCCCGTACTTTTCGGCCGCCTTGTCGCGCGCTTCCAGAACGCGCGCGAGGAGATCGTCGAGCGCCTCCGCCGCCTGCAGATCGCGCAAGCCCGGTGTATTGGGCGAGGAAATATTGACGACAAAATAATGCGCCACGTCCGCGAAGGTTTTGATTCCCTTCACATAGTCGGCGGCGCGATCCTTGGAATCCTTGTTTGCGCCCACATTGACGCCAACAATGCCTGGGCGGCGCGAGCGCGCGGCAAGCCGCGTATGCGCGCTCGCAAAGCCGCCATTGTTGAAGCCGAGCCGGTTGATAACTCCTTCACTGGACGGCAGGCGGAAAAGCCGCGGCCGGGGATTGCCAGCCTGGGGCTTCGGCGTGACGGTTCCGATTTCCGCGAAGCCAAAGCCGAGGCCCAGCACGGCGTCCGGCACGTCCGCGTTCTTGTCGAAGCCCGCCGCAATTCCGAGCGGGTTCGGGAAATCGAGCCCGAAGGCGGAGACAGCAAGGCGCGGGTCGTCGCGTCCGACCGTGACCGAGGGGAAGAGCTTCAGCGCGTTGAGCGCAAGCCGGTGCGCTTCCTCGGGGTCGATCAGCCCGGTGAACGGGCGCGCTAGATCAAGAAGACGGATCAAAGGGATACCGCAGGAATGGCGTGATTACTGGGTTCTTTCCGCTATCGGCCACAGCGGAGCGCCGGACGCAACCGAAAAATCGCCCGCGTCGAATAAACGCTGGACGCGGGGGCTAACAGGTGGTTATTCCTAACCCACGCACAACATAAAAAGGGAGCGATTCGTGGCGACTATGCTGACCCATCCCCAGGTTTGGGGCGCCATCGACCGCCTCGCGGCGCGTTACGGCTATTCACCTTCGGGCCTCGCAAAAAAGGCGGGCCTGGACCCCACCAGCTTCAACAAATCGAAGCGGATCACGCCAGAGGGCCGCCCGCGATGGCCTTCAACCGAGTCGGTCGCGAAGATTTTGCAGGCGACCGGCGCCACGATCGACGAGTTCATTTCGCTGCTCACGAAAAAGGAACGCAAACCGAAACGGCCGGTGCCGCTGATCGGCTTCGCGGAGGCGGGCGCCGGCGGTTATTTCGACGACGGCGGCTTTCCCGTCGGCGGCGGCTGGGACGAGATCATGTTTCCGAATGTCGACGACGATAACGCCTATGCGCTCGAGGTCTCGGGCAACTCCATGGAGCCCTTGTTCCGCAAGGGCGACATTCTCGTCGTCTCGCCGAACGCGCAGATCCGCAAAGGTGACCGTGTCGTCGTGAAAACCAAGAATGGCGAAGTGTTGGCGAAGGAACTGAAGCGCAAGAACGCTAAGGTCGTGGAACTCGCCTCGCTCAATCCCTCGCACAAGGACCGGACGATTCCGGCATCAGACATTCTCTGGATCGCGCGGATCGTGTGGGCGAGCCAGTAGGGATTGTTTGATGCCCCGCGGAGGGTAACAGGCCGGTCAATCGGCAAGTTTCAGCCTTCGCTCGCTGTTGTTCGTCAAGCGGTCGGGCTTGCTGTAGGCGCGAAGTTGTTCGGAATTGGCGATCGCTATATACTCGCCACGAATCTGGACGCCGTGGGCCGAGAGCGTCCTGAATGCCCGCAGCAAGCTCATTTTCGTCATTCCCAGCTGGGAAGCCAGCCGTTTTCGATCGAGCGGAAGCTTGATTTTCCCCGGACTGGTTTGTGCGAGCATCAGGAGATAACAGCCAAGCCGTTCGGAGGTCGATTTGCTTTTCAGGCTGACCACCTGCCGGACCATATTGCGAAACTGCCAGGAGATCAGGCCCAGCAGGTTGATCGCGAGTTTGGGATTTTTCCTTATCGATTTTCTGAACGCGGACGCATCGAGCAACAGCGTGGTCGTCACCGTGATCGTCCTCCCCGAAACAATGTAGGGCGCGCCCAGCAGAACCGCGGCCATAGTGTAGGCATTCGGCGCATTTGAAATCTCGACCAGAGACTCCGTCGAGCTTTCCTCATCCGTGACAAAAAGCTCGATGCTGCCTTCCAGGGCGATGTAGCAGAAATCAGGAATTTCTCCCTGGACGAACAGGACTGTTCCCGCGGGAAAACGCTGCACCCGTATATGCCGCGACAAATAGGTCAGCGCCTCATTCGAGAGGCCCTTGAACCACGGGATCGCGCGGAGAAGTTTTCGGGGCGTAGCTTTCATGCGGACGAAGAATTCCGTTGCCGGCTGTTACTGTAGCAGAAGCCGAATCCTTACGTATGCGCAAAATGCGCCGTCGTTAATTTCTGCACGGCAAGACGAAAATAGCAACGCGAACCACATGCCTGCATCCTACCGACTGTAGCTACATTTGTTATTACGACCCGAAACATTGGTGCCCGTGCCCGCATAAAAAGTGACTGCGAAAAAATTCATATGTACTTCTTGTCTTTTCCCCACGCGCTTGCTGTCGTTCTCGCAGGAAAACGCAGCCAATGGCGCGAGCATCCGGGGAGAAATCAAATGCCGATCGTGCGGGCGGACGTTCCAGCTTGGGCAACTGAAGAACAGCTAGCCGCGACCAAAGGCGAACTCCGCCGCTGCATCGAGCGCACCTGGGCTCGTGACCATATCTGGATCGCTGTGCGGCCGATGTACACCGAACGGGGCGATCCGACCGTAATCTTGACGGTCGACCTTCGCGATGGTCGTGGCCAGGAAAAAAACCGCACGCAGGCGCTGTTCGACGAAGCACTTGGCGCGTGCAACCGGATTTTCGGCACGACCGACGACAAACTGATCGTGCTGGTGCGTAAATTCAAGCGCGAGGAATGTGTATCCGGCGGCAGCGAGCTACCGCCGCTCGAAGAACTCACCCCGCCGCTGCGGCACCCGAAAGGAAGAAAACAGCTCGCTTGAGGAAGGATTCTGCTGGGGGATCGGATGAAGCAGGAAGTGATTTCAAAGACCGAAAAGCAAACGTTGCGGCGCGTGATCTGGGCGGGCCTCGTCGGCAGCGTCCTCGAATGGTATGACTTCTTCCTATACGGCTTCACCGCGGCACTCGTGTTCGGGCACGTTTTCTTTCCGGTCTATAGCCCGCTCGGAGCGATCCTTGCCTCCTTCGCCGCGATGGCAGTCGGTTTTGTCGCCCGCCCGTTGGGCGGGGTGCTGTTCGGGCATTTTGGCGACCGCCTAGGCCGTAAAGCGAGCCTGATCACCACCCTGACGCTTATGGGCGGCTCGACCTTTCTGATCGGCTGTCTGCCGTCCTATGAAACGATCGGCGTCACGGCGCCCATGCTGCTCGTCTTCCTTCGTTTTCTTCAAGGCGTAGGCCTCGGCGGGGAATGGGGCGGTGCCGTCTTGATGACACTCGAACATTCGCCACTCGACCGCCGCGGTTATTTTGGAAGTCTGATTCAGCTCGGCGCTGGCCTCGGCCTCAGTCTTGCGACGATAGTACTCCTGGTCGGATCCGAGTTGCCAGGACGAGCCTTCATGGACTGGGCCTGGAGAATACCGTTCCTGGCAAGTGCGCTCCTGATGGCTCTCGGGCTCTATATCCGCGCGCGTATCACGGAGACGCCCGAATTCAAGAGGATGCGCGAAAAGGATCACGTCGTGCGACTTCCAATCCTCTACGTGTTTCGGAAATACCCGAAGCAAGTCGTCGCCACCGCCGGATTGTATCTCGGCGCGATCACCGTGCCCTTCTATACGGTCTGGGTTTTCCTGGTCTATTACGCCACCGCGAGACTGCATGTCGATCGCTCGGCGGTACTGATCGGCGTGGTCGTAACGAATATCGTGCTGCTTGCGGCGACGGTCGGCGGCGGTCTGATTTGCGACCGTATCGGGCGGCGACCGGCTTGCGTGATCAGCGCGTTCGCCCAGATCGCGATCGCCTTTCCCTTCTTCTGGATCGTCGATCTTGCTCATCCGCTTTGGATCGGGTTGGCGATGCTGCTGTTCGCGGCACCGCTCTGGTTCTCCTGGGGCGTGATGCCTGCGATCGTCGCCGAGCAGTTTCCGACCGAGGTTCGCTATACTGGGATGTCCGTGGGAAGCCAGGCGGCTACGATCATCGGAGGGCTCGTGCCATTCTTTGCGGCCGCGGTTTTCCCGATCGCCGGCACATGGCCGGTGTCCGCTCTCGTCGTCGGGTGTTCGGTGCTGACCATCCTATCCTGCAAGCTCAGCAGCCGGACCGTGCAACCAGCCGGTATGCCGCTCCACGCCCCCGTGGGCTGAAAGAAAAAGCAGGACGTTTCGGACGGTAACTCAGGCGCTCCGCGCCAGCGCCCCGTCGATCATCGCCACCGCGTTTTTCACGCCATAGACTGCGACGAAGGAGCCGAAACGCGGCCCCTTCTCCTGCCCCAAAAGCACCTGGTAGAGCATGTTGAACCAGTCGAGCGAGACGCCCGGCTTTCCGTCCTTCGCCTTTTTCTTCGGATCGAGAAACGGTTCGCGGCGGCCGATCTCGTAAACGACATCCTGAATCTGCTCGGCTGTCGCGTTTTCGGGCAGTTCGTCGAGGGCGTCGCGCAGGTCGAGAAGCGCCGCGCGCTCGGAGTCCGTCGGCTGGCGGAACTGTTTCGCCGGCAGCACGAAATCGTGGAAATAGCGGATCGCGTATTGCACGAGCTCGTTCAGTTTCGGATGCGTCTGCGGCGTCACACCAGGCCGGTAGCGGCCGATGAAACCCCATAAGGTCTCAGCGTTTTCCGCGTTCGATGAGGAAACGAGGGTAAGCAGCATCTGAAACGAGACCGGCATCTCGATTTTCGGCGGATTGCCGGAATGAATGTGCCAGACGGGATTGGCGAGACGCTGCTTCCAGTCCTGCCGCTGATAGGCGTCGATGAACTGCTGATATTCGTCAACGTTCCGCGGAATCACGTCGAAATGCAGGCGCTTGGCAGCCTTCGGCTCACGATACATAAAAAGCGAAAGCGATTCGGGCGACGCATAGCGCAACCATTCCTCGATCGTGAGGCCGTTTCCCTTCGACTTGGAAATCTTCTGGCCTTTTTCGTCGAGAAAAAGCTCGTAATTGAAGCCCTCCGGGGGCTGGCCGCCGAGCGCCCGGCAGATTTCGCTCGAGAGCTTCACCGAGTCGATCAAATCCTTGCCTGCCATTTCGTAATCGACGCCGAGCGCGACCCAGCGCATCGCCCAGTCCGGTTTCCATTGCAGCTTGCAGCGCCCGCCGGTGACAAGCGTAGTGACGGGCTCTTTCGTATCCGGATGCTCATAGGTAATCGTGCCCGCTTTCGGGTCGTGCGAAATCACCGGCACTTGCAGGACGACGCCCGTCTTCGGGTCGACCGGCAGGAACGGCGAATAGGTCTGTGCGCGCTCTTCGCGGAGCGACGGCAGCATGATGTTCATGACCTTGTCGAAACGCTCCAGCATCAGGAGCAGCGTCTTGTCGAAGCGGCCGGACCTGTAGCACTCGGTCGAGGACATAAACTCGTAGTCGAACCCGAAATGATCGAGAAAGGCGCGCAGCCGCGCGTTGTTGTGCTCGCCGAAGCTATTGTGCGTGCCGAACGGGTCCGGCACCTGCGTGAGCGGCTTGCCGAGGTGCTGCGCAAGCATTTCCTGTTTCGGCACGTTGTCCGGCACTTTGCGCAGACCGTCCATGTCGTCGGAGAAGGCAATCAGCCGCGTCTTGATCTTGTCGCCGGTGAGCACACGGAAGGCGTGGCGCACCATCGTCGTGCGCGCGACCTCGCCGAAGGTACCGAGATGCGGCAGGCCCGAGGGACCGTAGCCGGTCTCGAAAATCACTTCGTCCTTTGGCTTTTTCTTCAGGCGCGCGACGACCTTACGAGCTTCTTCGAACGGCCAAGCGGCGGACTTCTCCGCCATTTCCCTCAAATCCTGCGCGAGCGCAGCAGCGTCGGACATTGCGATCTCTCTGTTTTTCCGCACTCAATAGAAGCTGATGGGGAAATAGCGCAAGTAGAGATCGGTATAAGTTCCTTTCTCCCACAGCTTGAAAAGCGCGTAATTGAGCGCGCGGCGAAGCGTTTCGTTGCCGCGTTTCACGGCGATCCCGACGCCCTCGCCGAAATAGCGGCTCTCGGTGAATGGGCCGCCGCGAAAGACGCAGCAGTTTCCGGAACCCGCGCCGTTCAGCCAGAAGGCGATCGTAATGCCGTCACCAAAATAAAGATCGGTCTCGGCGCGCTTCAGCGCCGCGAGCGCCGTTTCGATATTCGGATAGCTCTTGATGGTCATTTCGGGAAAAAAGTCGCGCAAATAAGCTTCATGCGCGCTGCCGGCGACGACAGCGACCTTGCGGCCCGAAAGCGACTCCGGTGTGATCTGGTCCAGGAGCACTTCCTTGCGCGCGACGAAGCGCGCGGGCGTCCGATAATAGCGATCGGTGAAGTCTGCGCGCTCGCGGTTCTGCGGGGTGATCGCGATCGAGGCGATCGCCGCATCGCCGAGATTTTTGTCGAGCGCATCCAGGAGCGTATTGAAGCGGCGCACCTGGATTGTGCATGTTGCGCCAAGCTCGTTGCAGAGCGCACGCGCGAGATCGACGTTGAAGCCTGAGACCTGGCCGTTGGGGCCCTTGAAGTTGAAGGGAGGATAGTCGTCCTCGGTCAGAAACCGGATCACGCCCATGCGCGAAGTGTCCGGTTTTTCCGGCCGGTGCTTTGGATCCCAGAAGCCGGGAACGAAAACACTCGAATCCTTGATCTGCGCGCTAACATCGCCGGACGCGAGGCTCGCGCCCAAAAACAGCGCAAGCGCACCCAATGCCCGCCATCGGGCGCTAAAAAGCCGATTCATCCCGCGTTATTCCATGTTGCGGCGCGCATTTCACCGCAAGCCGCGAATTTGTAAATATGGCAGGGCTACGCGTTTACGGCGGGGGCGTGGGTGTGGGTATGTGGGCGTTTCGGTCGCCGGAAGGCGGGGTTGCCGGCGGCCAAAAAAGGGCTTTTCGCGATGATCCGCGATCCGAGCCCTTTTCTACGGCCGCGCCTCGCAGCCCGAGCAAACTCCCCTTCGAGCTTGCTGCCGTGCGGCACCTTGTCGACCCGGCCATACTGGATGCCGTGGCCGCGCGCGCCGAAGCGCTCGGCGTCGGCGGCGACGAAGTGCTGCGGACGCACGGCATTCTGTCGTCCGACCAGATCGCGCAAACCCTTGCGAACAGACTCGGCCTCGTATTCGATCCGCTTGAAAACGTCACGCGAACCTCAATATCGGCGTTGCAAGGAGCGACTACGGGCATTTTGCGGCGCGGACCGGCTCAAGGGGCCGGCATTTTCACTCTCGCGCCGCGCGGCATGAGAATTCGCGCCCTTGCCGCGGCCATCGACAGAAATCCGGCGCTCAGGATTATCCTTCGGCTCACTTCGCCGGAACGCATGGACGCTTACATCCGTCACACGGGAGCGGAGGAACTAGCCCACGAGGCGGCATTCGGCCTGCACGACTGGCGGCCCGATCTTTCGGCGGCTTCGCGTGGAAAATCCGGATTGCGCAGGCTTGTACTTTTAACCGCGGTGTTCTGCGCGCTCACAGGTTATCTTTTTCCGCACGAATCGCTTGTCGCTGCGGAATTCATTCTTGGGGCCGCTTTTCTAACCTGGATCGGATTGCGGCTGCACGCTTGCCAGATTCGGCGAGAGCCGCAGCGGCGGCTGGATCTGCCCGATAAGGCGCTTCCTTACTATACCATTGTTGTTGCGCTTTATCGTGAGACGCGAGTGGTCGAACAACTCGTAGAAGCATTGAAACGCCTCGATTACCCGCCGGAAAAGCTCGACATCAAACTCGTATGCGAACGCGATGACGGCGCTACTGTCACGGCGCTTCAAGCGCTCCGCCTCGATCCCCGATTTGAGATCATACTTGCGCCGGAATCGGGCCCGCGCACCAAGCCGAAGGCACTCGCGGCGGCCCTCCCCTTCGCACGCGGAAACTATCTCGTGGTCTATGACGCGGAGGACGTGCCCGAACCGGATCAGCTCAAGCAAGCGCTCGCCGCTTATCACTATGGGCCGAAAAATCTCGCCTGCGTGCAGGCGCGGCTCGCCATCGATAATATAGCCGACAACTGGCTGACGCGGCACTTCGCTGCCGAATATGCGGGATTATTTGACGTCTTTCTGCCTGCGCTCGCCGGCTTACGGCTGCCGCTCCCTCTCGGCGGCTCGTCGAACCATTTTCGCACCGACATCCTGCGAAAGGTAGGCGGATGGGACCCCTATAACGTCACCGAGGACGCCGATCTCGGCATGAGACTCGCGCGCTTTGGCTATCTATCGGGCGTGATCGATTCTACGACCTACGAAGAGGCGCCCGGACGTCTCGGCGCGTGGCTCAGGCAAAGAACCCGCTGGTTCAAGGGCTGGCTGCAGACGTGGCTTGTTCATATGCGCTCGCCCGGCACCCTGCTCCGCGAGCTTGGCTTCGGCGGTTTTTTCGCGTTTCAGCTCCTGGTCGGCGGTACCGTGCTCGCCGCTCTCGCGCATCCGTTTTTTCTCGCGCTGGTACTGACCGACGCGACCTTCGGCGATCTGTTCACGCCGAGCGAAAGCTTCGGCGAAGCCCTGCGTCGCGGCTTCGCAGTCACAACGCTGCTATCGGGCTATTTCTGTTCGATTCTGTTGTCATTGATGGGGCTTGCGCGCAGACGGCTGCTCGCGAGCGCCTGGGTGCTGCTGTTCACGCCAGTCTATTGGATCATGCTATCGTTTGCGGCCTGGCATGGAGCGCTTCAGCTGGTGTTGGCACCGCATTTCTGGGACAAAACCGAGCACGGGCTCGCGCGGACTTCCCGTCACGGAAAAAATTTATTGAAGCGCTCGCCGCTTTCGGCGCCGGCGCGCCGCGTCAAAGCCGTTTCCGCAAATCGGCCGCCGCTTCGTCCGCGCTTCGCGAGAGATTGAACGGCGCGACAAAACGGCCGTTCTTGTCCATCAGATACACGACGGCGGTGTGATCCATGGTGTAATCGCCGTCCTTGGTCGGGACTTTTTTTGCGAAGACGCGATATTCCTTCTTGATCGTGTCGATCTGCTCTTCCGTTCCGGTGAGGCCGAAAATGCGCGGATGGAACGAGGATATATATTGCTTCAATTTTTCGGGCGTATCGCGTTCCGGGTCGACAGTAACGAACAACGCGGCAGTCTTGTTCGCGTCCGACCCAAGCCGGTTCAGGACTTCCGACATCTCGTAAAGCGTCGTGGGGCAAACGTCGGGGCAGTTAGTGAAGCCGAAGAACACCAGAAACGGTTCGCCCTTGAAGGTGGCGTCGGTGACGGTGTTGCCGTTTTGGTCGGTGAGCGCGAACGGCCCCCCTACGGAGGAAGGCTGCGTCACCCGGTGCGGCATGACCATAACAAGTGTCGCGACCAATGTGAGCGAGCCTGCAAGAAAGGCGACCAGCAGCGCGAGGATCTTTGTTTTTGCCTGCGTCTTCTTCTTTTTCACGCGGGTCATCCGAAACAATTCGCAAGACCCGTACGGATCGTCTCGAAGAAGACGGCGGTGCCGTATTTCCACCAGAGCGCCGCACTCGTGGCGAGTCCGGCGCCGAAAAGCACGGACAAGCTCAGGAGGAAAACGCGGCGCAGGGAAATATGCTGTTCCACGGCACGGTTCATGGGATTTAGCTAATGCCGCAGAACGCGGACGTCAATCGCGGGTGTATCACGTTACGCTGATGGCGCGGACACCTAAGCCTACTCCTCTATCGCGCCTGATTTTATTCGATAGGCTGATATTGATCGCGGTAATTCGATGCGGTTTCCACGCAGAGCCGGGTAGGCCAAGATTGAGCGGGCCGGTGCGGGAAAAATCGCGGAAAACAATCGGCACCGATCCTTGATCCAGGGATGGGGGAACGCGATGTCAAACAAGATAGGAATCATTGCACTACGTTTATCGCTGCTGGTCTTTTTCCAATCGATTGCTTTCGCGGTCCATGGGGCGACGCTCACTGTCGTGAACGATACGGACGGCTACATCACCGTATCGGTTGACGGCGCTTACGGCTGCAACACTGCGGGCCATACGAGATGTACAATTCCCGTCTCACCGGGAATGCATACGCTGCGCGCGCAGACTGCGAGCGGCCAATCGACGAGCGCCCAGGCCCCAATACCGCAGGAAGGATACATCTGGACAATCTCTCCTGTTGCAAACGAATGCAGCCGGCGGGCCCGCGCGAGCGAAGCGCGTATCGCGGCATGGAACGCGAAATGCGTGGGCGCGGGTTCGGTTCGCAATCCCGGGCTTTACCGGCAGTGCGACAATGAAAGAAACGCATTGCGGGCCGAACAGCAACGAATCCTGAACGAGTGCCCGCATTAAACTTTTGCGAGAGAACGCCGTCGGCGCGCTATTAGATGAACAGGCGTATGGTTTGGAGCGGGCGAAGGGAATCGAACCCTCGTATGCAGCTTGGGAAGCTGCCGTTCTACCATTGAACTACGCCCGCGCGGCTTTGTTTTAAAACGGACGGCGCGACGGGGGAAGCGGTTTTTCGCCGGCGCCAGTTGCGCGCTAGTGTACCCGGATGAAGCAAACCAGCGCGGGCATTCTGCTCTATCGCCACAAGGAGGAGGCGACCGAATTTTTCCTGGTGCACCCCGGCGGGCCATTCTGGGCGAGGAAGGACGAAGGCGCCTGGACGATCCCGAAAGGGCTTGCCGCGCCCGGCGAGGATTTGCTCGCGGCGGCGAAACGCGAATTTTCGGAAGAAACCGGCTTCGCGCTAGACGGCAAGTTCCGGTTTCTCGGCGAGTTCAAGCAGCCGGGCGGGAAAATCATTCACGCCTGGGCGGTCGAAGGCGACTGCGACCCCGCGCAGTTAAAGAGCAATTTCTTTCCGCTCGAATGGCCGCCGAAATCCGGCAAGATTCAGCAATTCCCGGAAATCGATCGCGCAGCGTGGCTTAACGAAACGCAGGCGCGGGTGAAAATCCTGCGCGGGCAGATCCCGATTCTCGACGCCTTCAACGCGGCGCCGGGATCTCCTCCGGCGGCTTCACGTGCCGGAAGGAAAACAAAAGCGTCAGATCATACGCGATCTTCAACACGCCACAGAGCACGAGCGGCAGGCCGGAAAACGGCGAAGCCAGCAAAGCGCCCGCCAAGGCGGGGCTGAGCGAAGACGCGAGGCTTCGCGGCACCGCCGTGACGCTTGCCGCCGCCGCGCGCTCGGCGGGCGTGACCACCGCCATTACGTAAGACGTCCGCGTCGGCACGTCCATTTGCGAGAGCGCCGAGCGCAGCGAAAGCAGCACAAGCGTAATCGTAAGATTCGGCGAAAAAGCCGCGAGAATGAGAAAGATACTCGACGGAATATGCGTGAACACCATCGTGTTCACGAGTCCGATCCGCCGTGCGATCCAGGCCGCGACCGGATAGGAGAAGGCGCTCAACACGCCCGACCAGAAGAAAAAAAGACTCGCGGCGGTGAGCGACAAATCGAAGCGCTCGAACAGCCAAAGCGCCAAAAGCGATTGCACGACAAAGCCGCCGGCGAAGGCATCCAGGCTAAAGAGGGCCGCGAGCTTGTAAACAATGCCGCGCGAGGGCCCGAGCGGCGCATGCGGCTTCGCGCCTTCAACGTGCGCGTGCGGCAGCAAACGATAGAGCGCGGCGCTTAGAAGCCCGAGTACCGCATAGGCGTAAAACATCAAGCGAAACGCGTGCATTTCGGTGAAGCCGAGATGGACAAGGCCGTCGGGCGCGGCGGCTGCGAGCGAACCTGCCGCCATCGATAACGCGCCGATCAGGCTGTACCAGGCAAAAACGCTTGTGCGGTCACGGTCGGAAGCGTTCTGCGCGAGCATCGCGTGCTCGATCGGAATCAGGACGCCAATGTCGCCGGTCGACGGATTCAGGGTGCCGAAAAAGGCCACGACCAGAACGAAAGCGATGCTTTCGAACGCGGGAAAAGCGATTCCCGTCGCCGCCATCAGCGTGGCGCCGACGAGCAAAAGATTGCGCAGGTCATAGCGCGGCGCGAGAAAGCCCACGGACAGCGTCAGCAGCGCCGTGCCGAGGAGCGCCGCGGTTGCGACAAATCCGATTTCGAGCGGCCTGAAACCAATCGCCGAAAGATAAGCGGGCAGGATAATGACGGCAAAGCCGTCGCCGAAGCCGCGCGCGGCGCGCGCCGCGTAGAGAACGGCGAGATTGAATTTATTGTCCGCGACGAGTTTCAGAATCATGCCCGCGTCACCAGTGAAATTCGGATGGACGCGATTCTTCGGCATGACGCCTCATGGGGAGATCGCTTCCCCACGAGCGGATTAAAAGAGTCCACCGGAAAATTGTCAATCGAACACGGCGCCGCATTCTGAAATGCTGTCTCGCTACAACATCGGCAGCGAGCGCCGCTTCGGCCCGCGCGGGAAGGTCCGATCGATCCGCACGATTTCATCGTCGCTGAGCTTCAGCTTGCCGGCCGCCGCGTTGTCCTCGGCATGCTCAGGGCGTCCCGCTTTCGGGATCGCAAAGACGGACTTCCGCCGCGTGAGAAAAGCAAGCGCCACCTGGCGCGGACTCGCACGATGACTCAAAGCGATTTCGCCGAGCACTTTCCCGCCCGCCGAATTCGGAGCGGGGAAACGATCCTGCCCGAACGGCGAATAGGCGACGACCGCGACGCCGTTCTTCTCGCACCAGGGAATCACCTCGTGCTCGATCGCGCGCTGCTGCAGGTGGTAAAGCACTTGGTTGCAAATGATTTTCCCATTGCCGGTGACGGCAAGCGCCTCCTGCAAATCGCCGGCATCGAAATTCGATACGCCATAAGAGAGGATTTTTCCATCGCGCTTCAAATCCTCGAACGCGCGAAACGTCTCTTCCAGCGGATGCTCTCCGCGCCAGTGCAGGAGATAACAATCGAGCCGGTCGGTTTTCAGTTTCGCGAGCGAGCTTTCGCAGGCGCGGCGCGTGCGCTCGCGCGACGCATTGCTCGGCAGCACCTTCGAAACAATGAAGGCTTCGTCGCGCCGCCCCGCAATCGCCTCGGCAATTAGCGCTTCGGCGCCGTCATACATCTCGGCGGTATCGATATGATTCATGCCGAGGTCGAGCCCGCGGCGGAGCGCCGTGATCGCGCGCGAACGGTCGCCGTGCGCGATATTCCAGGTACCCTGCCCAATCACGGAGATTTCGGCCTTCAGCGGGCCAAAAGGTCGCTGTTCCATTTTCCGCCACCTCGCCGCTCTATAGCATGAACGAGGGCGCGATTCGGAGAATCTGATGCGCCGGCTATCGCAGACACTGCTCACGGCGGGGTTACTTCTCGGCAATTCGGCCGCGGCGCAGGATTTGCCGCCGCCCGGGGTCATTGAAAAAATCATTCCGCAATTGCAGGAGCCGTTAAAGGCCGCACGGATCGTGTTCCAACCCAAGCCTTCGAAAGCCGACGCGCTTTGCGCGATGCAAAGTTTTGAGATGACTTTGGAGCGCGACGACAAGATAAAGCCGAACAAATATCCGGTGCTGCTCAATCCGCAACAGGGCGCCTCCGTCCTGCCGCGGCAGATGCTCGCGGTAATCGACCGGCTCGCGGTCGATGCCGACGGTGCCGCGCGCGCCTATCATCCCGAAGACGTGTTCGGAAAGGGCACCTGCACGCGCAAGAAGGATGCCCAAGGCCGAGACGTCCTGAGTGGCATTTGCGCGCTCGACAGCTTTGCCTCAAGCGGCATTCGCATTTTCGAGAACGCGGAGCGCGTGCGATTTCCGAGTCCTGCCAAGCAGCCAAAAGAAGCCTCCGAGACTGTCGAACGCTGGAGGAATTTCTGGGCACTGATCCGCGACCGCAAGCTTCCCTCTATCGACTTCAAGGCGATCGGCGGCCCGCTCGCGCCGGAAGGCTACCGGATGTTTTATTGGAAAGAGCAGAAGCTCTCCGCCTTCTTCAAGCACGCGATCATCCCGCATACGCGTGACGGCTATCCGTGCTTGCGCGGGGAGGATGAGCGCTACCCCGGCTATTTCATCACCGCGACCACACTCACGCAGCCCAGCCGTGTCCGCAACGACGGCTGCGCGCCGACACGCTATATCGACGCGCTGGAAATTCCGTTTTTCGTGCTGCCCGGCGGCAGTGTCGGCACGGCGCAGATCGGCGACATCGTGATCGGCTTTTACAAAAGCGGCGGCACGGAACGCCTTGCCTTCGGCATCGCCGCCGATGCGGGACCGGTCGAGCAATTTGGCGAAGGTTCGGTCGCCTTCAACCAGATTTTGCTCGGCCAGACGAGAAAGCCCGTGATAAATATCGACGACGTGAATTCGTTTCACATCTCGAGCGAGCGATTGAAAAAGGACAATGCGACGCTCGCGATTTTGGTGCTCGGCGGCACCAAGCAGCGGCTCGACGGCAACTATTCGCGCGAAAATATCGAGAAGGTCGGCCGCGTGGAGCTCGCGCGCTGGAACGGCGGTAGTGCGAACATGACGGCGAGATTGAACGCGTGCTTGGGGCAGATGAGGCCTTAATCGTCGCGGCCTCATGGTGAGGAGCCGCGTCAGCGGCGTCTCGAACCATGTGGCCGCCCATCCTTCGAGACGCGGCGCATTAAAATGCGCCGCTCCTCAGAGTCTGACTCAAAAAGAGACCAATGAAATCAAGCTCTCTCATCTAGCTCCGTCATGCCCGGCCTTGTGCCGGGCATCCACGCCTTTGCTTCAAAGACAGCAGAAAGACGTGG
>Ga0070741_10001353_pt1 | contig 75843 bp, 55 predicted proteins | sample Coa_R1_4_FD_66440 | JGI IMG/M metagenome (GOLD analysis project Ga0070741, IMG submission 66440) | Surface soil microbial communities from Centralia Pennsylvania, which are recovering from an underground coalmine fire - Coalmine... | ecosystem: Environmental > Terrestrial > Soil > Unclassified ...
CCGGAACCGGTATCTCCAACGAGAAGGAAGTGCTTGTTTTCTGCATTGCGGGGAATACGTAAGGGCCGCTTGCCATCATTAGTAGTAATGCCGATTCCATCGTCGGCGACTGCCTTCGTGAACTGCCTTGCGGTAACGAGGACTGGGCCTTTCAAACGGCGACCGTATCGTAGTTCTTTGCGTCGTTTGATGTCTTTGCGGATCGAAAATGGCAGCTGCAAGCTCAGCGCGAGCAGTCCGCAATACAAGGGCGTAGCGAACAGTCCGGGTAATGACGTCTCGGCATAGATCCAATGGCCAAGCCACGTATGTAGCCCATTGTTCTGGTATGGATGCTGCACTTCCCGAGAAATGGACCGAAAGCCCTGCTGTAGAGCGTGATCAGATAGGACAAGGGGCAGCGGCTTGCCGGAAGATTGCCGAGTTTGGCCAGCGACCACGTCAGCGTCCATCGCGATCCTAGACTGTGATTTCCCATCGGTGATGTAAACCAGCTGGTACATTCCGGTGGGTCGAAAGACACCTGCCGTTTCGGTTCGAATGTAATAGGGCAGATAGTATTCCTCCAATGGCGTCAGGCTGAAGTGGAAATGGACATACATGAGAAATCCCGTCACGACAACCGATAGGAAGATGGCGCTATAGGTGTAGTAAAAGCCGCGCGGCGGCCAGATGACAGATTCTTTCCGTCCCCACTCTTGAACAGTTGGCATCAGTGCTTCTCCTCGCTGTTTGGCCGCTTACCAAGTAGCTCTTGCGCCTTCCTGCCCTTTGTGGTCTGCACCTGTTTCCAGAGAGCTTCGACCCGCTCCTGCGGGATTCGCTCACCACGCAGAAGTGGCGGCAGCGCATTGATAAGAAGAAGTTCAATTCCAACCAACTCGGTGAGGGTGCGCTCCTGCAAGCTGGCACCGTTGGCGGCTGGCGAATGCGAAAGAATTTGATCACGTGCCCAATCGGCAACTGTTTTGCCGGCCCTCCAAGCCTCGCCTTCAAGCGCGAGATATTCGGGTTCTGTGACGCGGACCCCAATAGTTCTGGTTCTGGCGGCGCGCCTCGTCCGCTGCTCGGTCAGCCCTAATGAAGCAATGCCAGTCATCTCAACCTCGCTTCGTTGTGCGCTAACGAACGCTAGCGGGCGCTAGCGGTTGTTAGCGATGAACTTGGTTTCTCCAAGCTTTTCAATACGCTAGCGATCGCTAACGATCGCTAGCGAACGTCAGCCCTTTCAGGGGTGGAGTGTCAAAAATTCTTCCGGCGCGAAGCGCCGAGGCTTCCCAAGGACCGCGACCGACCCAAAACTGAGGTATGCACCAAACATTAAGCGCCCACCTTCTTTGCCTTTGCGGGCTCCTTGTGCCGGGCCACCACCTGTGGGACCCTGCGCACCCGCAAACTGGGGCCTGCGTTTGCAGCTTCCGCGGACTTCAGGAATTCCTGAAAATCACGGTCTTTGCTGAACACATAATCCAGGGCATGGTTCACCACATCGTCTGCGGAAGCGTGGATAAATGCGGCGTACTGATCCACCAGCGATGCCGTCTTTTCTTCGAGACGGATGCTGGCAGTGATCTGTCGCGACTGCGTTACTTCCAAAAGAGCCATATCTCATCTCTCCTCTGCCGTGTGAAGGTCAATTTTTGTGTTGCAACTCCCGATTGGAAACACCGGCTCACATATGAACTGCTTCCTGTGTCGGTCGTACCCGCCAAGGCGGATGACTTCGCGCACTGTACGGCGGCCGGGTTGCCGCTCGATATGGATCACAAAGTCCACTGATTCTCCGATCTCCGCCTGAATGTCCTCGATAGCCGCTTGCTGATGACTTCGCACTACAAGATTCGCGAATCTCCGCAACGCCTTTGAGGCGGAGTTTGCGTGGATCGTGGCAAGTGAACCGGTGTGCCCAGTGTTGAAGGAATCGAGCAGCGTTCGGGCTTCAATTCCGCGCACTTCACCCACGATGATTCGGTCCGGCCGCCATCTCAATGCGCTCCTGAGCAGGTCATCGAACGAGACTAGTCGCTTGTAGGTATCGGTCTGGCATTCGGCCGCGAGGATGTTTGGTTTCTGGATCGAAAGCTCGGCCGTATCCTCGATGATTATGATCCGTTCATCACTTGGAATTGACTGGGCCAGGATGTTGAGCAGTGTCGTCTTTCCCGTCCCGGTTCCGCCGCTGATAAGAATTGTCTTGCCATCTGCAACTTGCTCGGATAGAAAGACCGCTAACTCCTGGGTTAGGGTCCCACGAATGATCAAATCTTCGATTGTGAATCTGCGGCTCGAAAACTTGCGGATCACCATTGCTGGAGCAGGCTGCACCACTGGCGGGATAACTGCGGCCAGTCGGCTGCCATCGGGCAGTTGCGCGTTGAGAACTGGATTATCTTCATCAAGCTTCTTACCGAGCTTATTCGCGACGACTTCCAGACCGGTTCGTAGCCCTTCAGACGCGAACGAAATTTCCTGTGCGCGATAGAGGGTTCCTTCTCGCTCGAACCACCAGGTCGAGTCGGGATTTCCCATGATCTCGCTGATGTTCTCATCGAGCAGGAGGCCCTCTATAGGGCGCAAGAACGGCAGAATTAGTTCAAAACTCATAGCAGTCCATTGAGTGGCCGATTACAAAGAGGAAGCGCCCTAAAAGGGCACTTCCTCTGGTGCGGGAGCGGCTGGCAAATCCTCGGCTGAAGCTTTCTCCGCGCGATCCAGCTTGAGGATTGAATCGACACGGACTTCCCAGACGCGCCGCTTGGCATTGCCATTCTTTTTGTCCTGATATTCCCGGCTGCGAAGCTCGCCCTCGATCTGCAGATGAGAGCCCTTGGTCAGGGTCTTTGCGTAGTCAGCGAGCTTTCCCCAAACGATTGCGTGGTGCCATTCGGTATGCGAGACGTATTCGCCGCTCTTCTTGTCCTTGTAGGAGCTCTTTGTGGCGAGCGATAGTACGGCCAATGTCGAGTTGTTGGCGATGCGAACCTCGGCGTCACTTCCGAGAAAACCGATGAGGGTGATTCTGTTCAGATACATTTCTGTTCTCCGTTTTGAATTCCCGAATTGACTCGGGTCACAGATGGCGAAGCCACGGGAGTGGGCCCGGCTCCCAAGTGCCGAAGGTCTGCTTTTTCGGAGGGAACCGAAAGAAATTCGCGCGGTGTTCTGTGCCGGTTTTGGAGCGAATTTGTTTTGGGCGGAACCGAAACCCGTGAGGGCGAGAAGCGAAGCAGAAGACCGAATGCCGCAGGGCGACGGATATGCCTCGAACCGGTGACCGAGTAAAGACGGGTATCAAACACGGAGGACGGAGTTGGGCAGAATCCGACAATGGTTATGGCGGAGTGAGACTGAGCCCGCCATGTGACGACGGTCTCCGCGCCGCAAAATCTCATGCAAACGAGTCGGCATTTGGGACGGAACGCGCATGTGCAGCGGCCAAATCGTCTACGAAAGCGCAAGAAATCCTGATTACAGAACAACGTCTCCGAGGGCGAGATCAAACCGGGAATTGAGGCAAGAATGGTCATGCCGGCGATTTGGGAAACCAGTGACATGGGCTACTCGAAAGCTTGGTCAGCGCGGAAGTTGACGATAGTCAATCCCAGTGGATTTACCTGGATTTCACCGTTCTGCACGGCATCGCGAAACGCGTAAGTCACGCTGGCGGTCCAGCGTTCGCGTTTGAGCTCCGAATGGTCTGCCGGATTTGTATAGATCTTGAGGAACTCAACGCGCGCGGAATACGGCGATTGGCGCAGGTCGTCGAGGATAACGTTCTTCACTTCAATGTCAACGTACGGAATGGTGCTGTCGTGGATAAAAGAGTCGATGGTTTTGTTCTTGCGATAGTCTTCGACAACCGCCCGCTGAACGTCTGCGTTCATGAAGTAGAGAGAATTCGAGAAGTCGTGCTGAATCGTGTAGCGGTTCCGGCTGAAGAAGAGCTCGGCCCAGCGCGAAAGGTAATACTTGTTTTCTGCCACCTTAGGCCGGTAATTGAAGTCCCGGAAGTCGATCGCTTCCGCGTGTCCGACGTCGTCAATTCGGATCACCAGCGGATGGATATTCGCGAGAGCTTTCTGGCTACGGAAGATCAGGAATCCGAGCATCAAGCAAATCGCCGCAAGCACCAGAATCGCGATTTTCAAGTATGTGTTCATAACGAGCGGGTCGCCGTACTGCTCCAGATACCGCTCGGCGGCTCTTGTAATTGCGGGAGACGGCCGATTTTCGGCGCAAAGAGTCTCCGTACGTGTCTGCGAAGTCATCGAAATTGCTCCTCTATCGATCTGCTAAACGAAACGCGCGGCTAGAGCGATTAGCCCGGCCCCTCCGCCATGACCACCAGTGTGGCCGGAAAAGATTGAGGCGGTGATCGCCGGAATCTTGAACAGGATGTACAGGTTCACGAGGATCAGCAATATAAGCAGCGGGAGTTTGGTGATCAGCGTGGAGATCTCTAAAGGGATGAGGCTCGTGTAATACAACGTGTACAGATGCCCAAGAATCGCCAATACTGCGGCTGCCACCACCTTGTAGAAGCTGAAGCCAATGAATGCCCTTAGCCATCCCCAAAATAGAAAACTGAGTTTTTCAACCAGGAGGAAGGGGATGAAAATCGGCCCTAGAATAGCGGCCACAGCCGCACCAATTGCACCGTAGGCAATGATGGCGGCTATGGTCGCTGAGAACACGCCCAGAAGAACCTGCACGAGCACCATCACGATTGCGTAGTACTCATTCATTATGGCTTTCAGGATGCCGGAGCCAAGCTGATTCTGCATGCCCGTTATGGTCTGATTCAGTTGGTTGACACTGTCTTGCCCGATCATGTTCGCCAGACTGTTGGCCCCGATTGTTATGAAGTCTTTAAACGAATAGCCCACGCCAGGGATCGTGCTGTCGTAAAACTCGATTAACGTGTACGCAAAGGACGCAACCACAACGAATTCGACGAATTTTGCGATCCTGAATCCAGAACGGCCTTCGGCCGAGGACAGAGCCTCTTGCACGCCGAACCAGACCATCATGGTCGTGAGCAATGCCACGAACATCCGGAATCCCAGAGCGTCTATGGATGGGCTACTCGTATTGACCAGATTCGTGATCCCCTGATTGATCCAATCCAGCAAATTCATACTGCCTCCCCAAAGCTTGGAAAAGTGTTTTAGTGCGACTGGCTCATTGTGTTCCCAAAGCCGGATGTCAGCGGTTGGACAGTAGTGTTGTATTGCTGCTGATAACTCGCCGCATCAGCGAAAGCTGCTTTCAAAGCGTCTTGCTGCTGCTTCCGGGCAACGATCTGTTGTAAGGCGATGGCTTGCGCAATCTGGTTCGCATCTTGCTCAGCACGAAGTTGCATCACGACGGCCTGGTTTATTCGTTGAAGCGTCGCCATATCTGTGTGCTGTGTGGGATCGCTCGAATACGTGTATGCCTCCATCTGTCGGATGTCGGCTTGTCTTGCCTCGGAGTCGGCACGCATTGTTCCAAGTGTTTGCATTGCGCTCTCAGTAACGCCTTGGCCGAGGTCGTTGGTGGCGCCCTGTGCTGCTACGAGTTGCTGGCTTTCCGGCGACAGACTTCCATACTGTGGATAGCGCGGCGCGGGGCTGATACTGGCGGTTTGATATCCGCTGTTGGCCCCATATCCCGTGTTCGCAGCGCCGACCCAACCAACAACATTTCCGTAGGTGTTTACGGCGTAGATGTTTGTCCAATTGGTCCACGGCGTCACGTAGTACTGGTAAAGCGAGTTCGGAAGGTTCGCCATTTGTCGAGCCAAGTTGTACGTCGAGATGATCTCGTTTCTCGTCTGTAGAGCGGTCGTGTACAGCTGCTGCGCCTGTTGAATTTGCGCGATTGCGTGTCCGCTTTGTGTTGGATCGAAAACTATTCCGCCACCGAACTGAGCAAGCGCGGCGGGGCTCAGTAATGCGAGCAGACACACTACTCGTAGGATTCTGATTTTCATGTTTGAATCTCCCTTATTGCTGCTGCGATTTTTGTTGAGACTGCTGTTGTGATTGTTGCTTCTTCGGCGTGTCCTTCTTCGGGTTGTATCCGGTGCTTGGCGGAGTGGACTGCATGGATTGATCGTATCCCGAGGTCAATTGCTTCTGTTGCTCAGCGGCCTTCTGCTGTTCTTGTTGAATTTTCTTCTGTTCCTCTGCGCTCGGCTGCTGCTGTTTGTTGCTACTGCAGGCTAAGGAACCAAGTGTGACTAGAAGAGCGACTGCTAACACATGCCGGAACATCTCAAACCTCCTAAAACGTACTCGCCATTGTGTGATTCTCGTAGGCTGGTAACAAGAGATCCTGGCTAATGTACACCTTAACTCTATGCCCTTCGCGAATCGTGATCGTCGGCGGGATATTGATGAACCGGTCGAGGATCGTTGTCGCACTCTGGGAGAGACTGGACGCAACTCCGTATTTGAACGCGTCCGCTCCATTTCCTGTTAGGAGGCCTCCAGTATTCGAGGCCTCCGCGGCTCCAGCGATGAGCCCGAGCGCAACGGAACTCCCAAAAATCTGAACGTAGTGATTGTTCACCTTATCTTTTACTCCCGTCTCGCCGATCTGGTTAAGCCCACGAAATTGATCAAGGTCAACACTGTAGCCATCCGGCATAATCATGCGGTGAAAGACGACTGCTAATCGGCGCTGCTGACCGAAGCCCGCGTTTCCAATTTTGTGCGTTTCGCCAAGCACGACTGTTCCGTCAGGAATGAGAACGTGTTGGTGGTCATGTGAATACACGGGATTGGTGACCAGAACTTTCACTGGACCAGAGGCGTCGCCGTCCAATCGGTTCATTAGGGCTGTCTCAATGAGCGTGCCCTCATACACGACATAGGACTGACCAGTAGCGGAGTTTATGTTGACCTCGGACGGACGTTTGTTTGCGGTCAGCTCCTCGCCGTCCTTAGAGGGCTGAGGTGAAGGAGCTGACTGCACAAGAGAGGTGGGGTGAGCAGGCGTGGCTAGGGTTCCGCGTGACGCCGCGCTATACGAGGCAGGAACATTGAACTCTGTCTCGGGCGGATGGCCGGAATCAAACCCTCTGTCGTTCGTTAGTGGCTGATTCGTCGCAACTAAACTGGAGGGCCCGCGTATCGCATGGCTCTGGCTGTACGCTAGATTGGAAGCGAAACGCGCTTTGTAAGCCAACTCCCGTTCTTGCTGCGCGAGTTGCATCTGTTCCTGTTGATCCGGCGACAATTGCTGTTGGTATTGCTGATAGCTCGATGGAGTTGTCGCTGGGCAGGGCTGTCCCGGAACGCAGTTGTAGGCCAGTGCTGCCGGATTCGGAGCGGATGAATCGGCGGGTGTTGGCGTAGCCCCTTCCGGCTGGTTTGGTAATCGGATCGCCGCGGCCTGGCGCTGCTGCAATTCGAGGCTCTTTCTCATCTCCTCGATGTTTGCATCCGAGGTCTGCGCCATGGGGGTGACTTGGTTCTGCTGCTTCGGTGTCGCCTTGTGGCGTAACGAACTCACAGCAGTCGCAACAATGAACAGCACGGCGACACCTAAATAAACCTGCATTTTTAGATTCCGCCGAATGACGCCGCCCGGTTGCGCCACACGGGTCGCTAGTTCAGGTGCCCGCTCGAACGGGCCATGCTCGTTGTTCAGTATTGGATTGCCTGCGCTCATCACTGCCCCTGCTTTCGCTCGAATTCCATGCGCTTCTTGCCGATTTCGACGTACCCCCGATCGAGAATCTTTGGAATTACGTACGTTCCGTCCTTCAAGTCGTAATTGATGAGATTCGGTGCGCCGTCGCGTACCTCGTATAAGGTGAACTTCTCCTGCGCATCCGACTTGATGTAGGTAAAACGATCATCATGAAAAATAGAGGCAATATTGAAGGGAGCTTCGTTTTGTTTGTAGTGGTAATCGAACTTTAACTGGCCTCGGTAGCTGTCCTTGTATTGATCAATCGTCTGGACGATTCGAGATTGCAGCGCCTGAAGCTGGTCCTGGACAGTCGTCACCTGCGACACCGGGACAAATTGTGCTGAGCCGGTGGAGGCGGCAATGGACGAGCGATCAGTAGGCTGAACGATAACTTTCAGATCTGGATCAGCGTTTTCATTGCTGACGTCCTCTAGCGTGAATGAATAGATATTCCCTTTGTCGGTGATGAGGTTCAGATTGGAACGAATTCCCGCCTTTGCCGGGTGTACAAAGCAGAAACTACCCACAACGTCGATGATCCAAAACTCTTTGTCTCCGGTTGCGGCTTCGACGATTTTCTCGGTATTTGGCAATTGAATGAGTGTCGTGTATTTCACTTTGGCACGAATATTCACGATGTCCTGACTGTGATAGGCGATCGTGTGTGCTGCCGTTTCGGCCTGTAGCGGAGCGCCGATTGCGGCCCAGGTGAGAACAGTCGCTAGCAATGCTGCAGATTTCATCTAAACAACTCCTTCTAACGAAAGTTGGGTTTGGATGGGTACTGGATCGGCAGACGACCGCTGTCGTGATCGATCGCCAGGATCAAAGCGATGTTCTTCTGCCAATCGGCGGAGGCCCTCTGTAGGGCCGTATTGATCCAGATACTGGTACTTCAGAACGTTGTCGCGAGCGTTGTTTGTGGCCATCCAGTAGGACAGCGAGTCCACATTCAGGTGAACCTTCTTGGAGCCTTCATGCTTCCGAATGAGCATCTGACTGGGCGGTACGAGTTCCGAGATGAGCGCCAGTTCAGTGTCGTTTAGACCAAATGCGTCCCTGTAAACTCCTGGCTCCATATCTGGGTTGGCGAGAAAAATCTTGGTCGCGCAGCTTTCTGCCACTACAGTGAGCATTCCCGATGCCGCGAGTTCCTTGATGGACTGCGTGGCCAAGATCATTGCCGCGTTGTGTTTGCGCCAGGTCTTCTGTGCTTGGGTGATGTACGCCCGAATGGTCTCATTCCGTATGAACAGCCATGCTTCGTCAAGAAGAAAGATTTTGAACGTTCCCAAACGCTTTGGGTCCGTGATTTCGTTGCTTGCCCGGTGGAGTACGTAGAAGAGCAATGGCTCCAGCAACTCTGGTGTGTCGCTCCAACCGTGGAAATTGAATGTTTGAAATCGGCTGAACGTGAGTGTGTCGTTCGCGTTGTCGAACAGAAAGCCGTACTGCCCGGCACGTGTCCAGCGATGCAGGCGCTCTTTCAGTTCTCCCACAATCTCAGCCAAGTTGCTCAATGTCCGTTGCTCGGGTTCCAAAACGTAAATGCGCTCAATTGCGCTATAAAGCTGCCGCTCCTCTTTGAAGTCCAGTCTGTAGCGATCACGTTCGATCAAGACGCGGAAGAGGGAGTAAAGGAATTGCAGATTCTCCCGATTCGGCTCAAGTGAAAAAGGGTTGATCGTGAAATCTCGAGACTCATGGCCGACGTTGAGGTATGAGCCGCTGAAGATACGAGTCAACGATTCGAAGCTGCCGCCGATGTCGAAAATGTAGGTGAGTGGCCTGTATTTCTGGGCGTTCTGTAGCAAAGAATTGGCGAGGAACGACTTTCCGGCCCCTGTTGCGCCGAGGATCAGCGTGTGCGCGACATCGCGATTGTGGAGATTTAAGAAATACGGCGTCGCGTGGTCGGTTTCAAGGACGGCAAGATATTCGGCGCCAAGGTGATCGTTCCGTTTTTCTCCGGACAGAATTGTGAAAAGGAACGAAAGATCGGCGTAGTTGGTGTTGAGCAAAAACAGTCGGCGAAGATTGTGCCGGTAGTTGCCGGGCACAATCGCGAAATACGCATTGAGCTGGTTGTAGCTTTCTGAGAAGAGATTTCCGTCGGCACTGGTAAAGACTCGGACGACTTCGGGAAGGGCTCTGTCGAGTGATCTTTTATCTTCTCCATACAAAATGACTGTGAGAGAGAATTCGCCCAAACTCTGGCCGTCGCCCACAGCCCGAAGGCAATCTCCGAGATTTTCGATGTCCGCCTGCTTTGATTCGTCCATAAGTGTATTGCGTGGGTCATATGCAGCCGGATCACGCTGCATCGAGGTGATGAACGATGTTTTCGTGATGTTGAAATGACGTTTGCGCTTCGTGATCTCTTTCCGTGCTATAGAGGTATCCAGCGGTACCCATTCCGTGACGATGCAGAAGTTGGCCTGAATCTCAAGCAATTGCTTTAGAACTAGAGGCTTGGTTTCGCCGATCGCTTCCTTCATCGTTAGCACCCGGACAAAGTGATTACCGACGCGCAGGTGGTCTCGTTCGGCTTCAATATCGGAATTCACAACTTGGTAATCGAGAAACTGCCCGTTCATTGGTTTCCCTTCAATGCGCCACAGGTCGTAATTCACCAGTCGGCGAAAGAAACGGAAGCAGTCATCCCGCTGCAACGCAACGATCGGCAGAAAATCTGCGAGCTGCCGGACAAAGCTGTTTGCACGCTGTTGGAGCTTCAGCAGGTCCGCTTCTATGTGGTCACGAAGGAGGACCTTCATTTTGTTGTTTGAGAATTGCGCCTTCAGCTCGCGTAACCCGGCCATGGGATCGGTCGCCAACTGCTTCAGCGCTGCTGTGACGCCGGTTTTAGACCGTGTCCCCTCAAGAACAATTGCGTAGAAAATTTCGACCTCAAAGAGAGTTTCAAGCTTGCCTTCGAAAAAGTGCTTTCTCTGGTCGACAGCAGCCTGCACGATGGGATCATCGTATTCTTGGAACGGGATCTGTGGCCGGTTTGTCTTAAACAGGTATTGGTAAACATGAAATCCGGGTCCGAAGATCTTGAGAGCTGCTTCGAGTCTTTTTACCGAATGTTCTTGGGCCGCCTGGTCGAGGCTCTCATAATCCACCCCGCGCACTCGCAGGACAATTCCGAGGTCACCACTTTTGGTGATGAACACCTCATCATTCCAGAAGCCGAAGAGGTTGATATGGGCGTTGAGGGCTCCAGATTCCCGCCACGGCTTAACAACGCGATTCAAGCGCAGCATCAGCGCATCTCCACGGCAGCGATCTCTTGCTTTGCAGCGTCGTACCGACTGCGAAACTGCTCACTCCTGGCAAGAATTCGCAGCATTGCCGGATCGGCGTCAGTTATCCACCGACCAAAAGCATAACCACCGATGAAAACGATCGCGCCAGCCAACAGACTCTCGAAAAGGTTGAAAACGGCAACTGCCCCGACACAAACGAAATAGAAGAGGGTCCGCTCGACGCCCAGATATGTGAGCGGTTTGTGTAGGCTCTTGAACACTCTGTTGCGACGCCTATTGTTCTGTTCCTCCATGAGTACCCTCGATGTGGAAATAGGTAAATCTTGGAAACGCTCCGCACCGCTTTATCCCCAGAGCCAGGTCAGAACGTTGGCAGCAAGGATGGCGATTCCCGTGCCAGCAGCGACACCGGCCAAAGCCCGTTTCGCACCAGGCTCCCCGTGGGCAAACTGATAGCCCCCAACTACGATTGCGATTAGGCTTCCGACCTTTGCGACGGTCCCGGTGAACAGGTTTTGAAGATTAGTGAAGCCGGTATCCAGAGGTGTCCGTTGCGCATGAGCTGCCAGTGATGCGATGAGGATAATGGCGAGCGGCGCGAGGAGAACATGCGATTGACGAGCCATTCTCCGTAGTTTTAACGACCTGTCCAGCTTCATAAAACCTCCGGATTGAAAATCTGAGTGACTGTTCTCGGTGAACGTACTAGCGACTTTCGGCGGAGTCCAATGCATTCTCTGCACGAGCTCATAACCTCACTGCATAACTGGGAAGCACTGTGTTTGCGCGGGTTTCCTGTTCAGGAAAGTTGTGATCCTGCAGAAAAGGCTGAAGATAATCAGATATAACGAAAAGATATGAGCTGTGACGCAAAATGCATTGGACTATCGCGAAACTCCGGGATTAACCTCATGCAGCTCTGGCAGCCTCTCGCTGCATAAACGACCGCTTGGAGATCGCAATGACGCATTTTCCGTCTAAACCAGCACGCAGCGCTGAAGTTCGTGAATTGACCTTTGAACAACTGCTCGACAGCGACGAGGCTGCTGCCCTTCTCAAAATCCATCCTAAGACTCTGCAGAAGATGGCGCGCAATGGTGAGATCACTGGCGTCCAGGTCGGGAGGTTGTGGCGTTTTCGTGCCTCCGTTATCAACGAATGGTTAGAGCACAAGATGGCCAGCTGATTTAACGTTCTGACGCGGGATAGCGGGTCAGAGACACCACTAGACCGGCCACTTCCTTCTCCGGTAATCTCAGTCAGCCACCCGCGTCGCAATTCCAAAGGAGAACTACTTTGGTTAAGCGCACGCGGTATCAGTATGGAAGCGTCGAAATCGATAAACGCGTAAATGGACCTGACGTATGGCTGTATCGGTGGTGGGAATCAACTTCGGACGGACGGCGCACGCGAAGGGGTTTCACTGTCGGTACAGTCGAACAATACACAACAGAAGCGCACGCTCTGAAAGCTGCAGAAGGCATGCGTTTGATCATCAACGACGGGGTCGCTCAGCGCCCCCCGGTTCCTTTCAGTGGTCTCCTGGATCGGTTTCTTCTCGATCAGAAGCAGGAGCAGGAGTCCGAACAAATCACTCACAACACATTGGCCTCCTATCGGAGCATGATTTCTCAGCACATCCGTCCCAAGTGGGGCGAAAGCAAGCTGGGAGAAGTTCGTCCCACTCTGGTTCAGGATTGGCTGCGGAAACTGGGCGTTTCCCCGAAGTACAAAGGCCATATTCGTTCACTGATGTACCGCCTCTTCGACAAGGCGATGTTATGGGAATTGCTGGATGTTCAACGCAATCCCATGGAACTGGTCGAAGTGAAGGGCATCAGCAAACGAAGGCGACGTCCGTGTGTTCTTCAGGTGCAGGACGCATGGAAAATCCTCGACAAACTTGTTCAGCCGTATCGAACAATGGTGCTCATTGCTTTGTGCTTCGGATTGCGGATCAGCGAGATCCTCGGTCTCCGATGGACAGACTTCGATTTCAAACGGTCGGTTGTTCTAATCCAGAGATCAGCAGTTGGAAAACACCTGAATCGGTTGAAAACCGAATACTCGCAGGACGAGGTTCCGCTCGAAAAGAGCTTTATTGCTGTTCTGAAGAAGTGGCAAGAACTCTGCGCGAAAACGGAACAGCAGTGGGTCTTCCCGAGTCCTGCGACCGGGCGTCCATACCATGCCGACTCAATTCGCGCCGACTACTTGGTTCCAATAGGCGTCAAGCTGGGACTCGGCAGGATTGGATTCCATACGTTTCGTCACACGTATCGTGCGTGGCTAGACGAAACGGGAGCGCCAATGGGAGTACAGCAGAAGCTCATGCGACACGCTCATATTTCAACGACGATGGATCAGTACGGAAATGCTTCAGCAATTGCGAAGCGAAAAGCCAATCGGCCAATCGTGCAACGAGTCCTCAGAAGGGAAATGAATCAGCAGGTCTCGATTCAATAATGAAGGGGAACTGTGGCACAGTTTCCCTTATTGGACAGGTTTGGACAGGCGCGACAACTGCCGAATTGCCCGTAACCATATGATTTCGTTGGTTGCGGGGGGTGGATTTGAACCACCGACCTTTGGGTTATGAGCCCAACGAGCTACCAGACTGCTCCACCCCGCGTTTTGATAATAGCAACCGTGCTAAGTAGCGTCAAACCTGCAAAGGCGCGAACGCCGCAGAAATCGCGCTAGAAAAGCAACTTCAATGCGACCTGTATCACGCGGGGGCTGACGTCGGACTGCACTTCTCCAAATGTGTGAGACGCTTTATCTTCGATGTCGCTCACTGGCAGCCGGAAATTGGTGTGATTCAGCACGTTGAACAATTCTCCGCGGAACTGGAGCTGCTTCGATTCCGTCAAACGAATGTTCTTGAAAGCCGAGAAATCCCAATTGACGTAACCGGGACCCACTACCGCGTTGCGACCCTCATTTCCAAATACTTCAAACCGCCCCTGAGGATCGGGCTGCAACTGCTGGAAGGCGTTGACGTCGAACCATTGGGATGCTGTATGCGGGCCGGAATTAGGATTGCCGGTCACGTTTGGCCGATTGCTCGAAAAGCCAGAAATTTCCGGCGCCTGGCCCTGCAACGAAACGTCGTTGGAATCATAGACCGTGAATGGCGTTCCGCTCATCGCGGTGAAGATTCCGTTCAACTGCCAATCACCAAGGATCTTTGCGTACCACTGGCTCGAGTGCTGCAAGAAAGGCAAGGTCCATTCATAACTCAGCACAAAACGGTTTCGCGAGTCGAACATCGACGGCCCTCGTTCCGCGGCGAGATTGAATGGGTTTTGAGCGAGATCATTTTCTCCGGCGACCTGCTGCGAAGCCGAACCTGTGATGTTGAAGGAAGAAACGTCATCGATGGAGTGGGACCAGGTGTAGGATGCCAAAAATGAAATCCCGTGCCCAAAGCGCTTTCGCAGACTGGTTTGGAGCGCGTTGTAGTTGGAGTGCGAAAGGCTGGCTATCTCTCCTACTGATCCGTACACGCAATTATTAGGTTGCGCCAGCGTGCATCCCGAATAGAGCCGGCGCTGATTTACGTTGTTTTCGTTTGAGATCGGATTTCCGCTTCCATCCACTCCGGGCACATACGCAGTTGGATTTCCTTCGATCAATCGCGGCAATTTCACGCCCGTGGTGCCCACGTATCCAATTTGAAGCAACCACTCAGCGCCAAATGAACGCTGAACGTTCAGGTTCCAATCTTGTGCGTACGGAAGCTGCAGGTTGCGCGAGACGACGAGCAAAGTCATCGGCTCAGGGAATGGGACACTGAAGGGATTCGGACTAGGGTAAGGATTCGCAAACGAGAAGCCGGGACGCCATCCAAGTTGCTCGGTCTTTAAATAAGGCGGTGCGCTGATCGGGTCTTGCAGTGGGCCTCCCTGCCCCGTGTAGTACGGCTCGTAGAAAATTCCATATGCCGCACTGACCACAGTTTTGGCATCGCCGCGCGGAGCCCAAGCGAGGCCAACACGAGGAGCAAATGCAGTCTTCTGCGCCGGTATCAGACCAGCCGGCACACCAGGGTCGCCTGGATAGAGAAGCCCGGCTGGGGCACCGGGGATGACTTTCGATTGCGCTCCGGGAACAAAGAGATTGACGCGGTTCTTGTTCTCAGTTGCCGGCAGTGGCAGTTCGTATCGCAAGCCGACGTTCAGTGTCAAACGTGAATTGACTTTGTAGTTGTCCTGAGCGAATGCGTTGAAGGCGCGGTCCCGAATCTCACGACCGAAATCGCCGCCTCCCTGTAGAAACACCACCGGATTAGCTGACAGGTAATTTGCAAAGCCGTCGTTGTAGAGAAAGCCAGCCTGCGAAGGGATGCCGGCGAAAACGAAGAACCCATTGGTGGCGATTCCTTGCAGGCCATTGATCTGGTCGCGACGGTAACCTCCGCCGAATTTCAATTCGTGCTTCCCGAAAATCTTGCTCAGAGACCCGGAGAGGTCGAACGTGTTTTGGTATGTATCTCGGGGTCCGGTAATGGGATCACCCACAGAAGCATATCCGCCGATCTGGATAAAGGGCGGGCCAGAGGACTGGGGCAGTGTCGGCTGATAGGTAAAGCCCAGGTCTGCAGGAGATTGGTGATTCAGGTGTTCATCAAGCAAAAACGTGTTGCGCAGGAATGAAAATCGAAATACACCAATCGTGTTTTGAGAAAAGACGTGCGTGTCCTGGCCAACGAAATTCTGTGCGCGATCGTATTCCCCCACCGGAAATCCCGGAACATTTGCGCCAACACGTGAAACCGGATCGGTAGTCGGACCGCTGCTGTACATGTAGCGGAAGTTTAAGTTGTCGGCGGACGTAAGGTAATGGTCAATACGCACACCGAACTGATTGTTGTTTTCTACCAAAGTCTCGGTTGAGACAAAACCGTTACTCCCGCGATTTGGAGCCGGGAAAAATGGAAGCATTTTGGCCGCGACTGGATCGATCGGTGTGAAAAGGGTCAGTTGGTTGAACGGAACGGCAGCTCCAAAAAAGGTAAGCTGTCCCGCTGCATTACTACAAACGCCACCGGCATCAAACGTTCCCCCATTGGAGGTGCATAATTCCCCAAAGTCTCCTTGCTTCTCCGCCGCTGAGGGCACGGTGGCTGTTACTGTTTCGCCCTGCCGGTTGCGAAAGCCCTCGTAGTAACCAAAGAAAAATGTTTTGTCTTTAACGATGGGACCGCCGAAGGTAGCACCGAATTGATTCCGTTTCAGCGGTTGAACCGTTCGTGTGAAGTGATCGGAGGAATCCATCGCATCGTTGCGCAGAAATTCCCACGCTGCACCGTGAAAAGAATTTGTCCCAGAGCGCGTCACGATGTTCGTCGTAGAACCTGTGTTGCGCCCAAACTCGGCGTTCGCATTGTGGCTGAGTATTTTGAACTCGGCGATGGCGTCGATAGGTGGTTTGAGAACAAAACCACCGTCTACCGCGCTGACGTTATCTGCGCCGTCGATCATGAAATTGTTCGATTCGGGACGTTGGCCATCAACCGCGTAAGCCTGGTTCTGTCGCGCCGGCCCACCGGCTTCGAGAAGACCAGGTGTGAGCGGCACAACTCCCGGCTGGAGCGTCCCCAATTGCGAAAAGTTGCGACCGTTCAAGGGCAGGTCAAGAATCTGCCGCTGCATCACCGTTTCTCCGAGACTACTGATTTCCTGGACCAGCGCTGCATCGGCCTTTACTTCCACTTCTTGAGTATCTGAACCGACTCGCAGCCTGACGTTGACGGTCGCCGTTTGATTCACGTTGAGTGAGATTCCCTGCTGCAAATATCTTTCGAAATTCTGCGCTTTCACCTCGATTTGGTAGTGCCCGATTGGCAATTCGACCAAAACGTAATTGCCCTGCCGGTCAGGAGTGGTCGTGCGAACCAAGCCGGTCTCCACTTGCGTCGCGCTAATTGTCGCGGCGGTCACAACAGCGCCGTTTGGGTCCGCAATCGTTCCGCGAATCGTACCAGTAATTTGCTGTGCCGCGGTGGGAAGAATCGGGAGTGTAAAAACGCAGGCCAGCGCTGCTGCCGAAATCAAATATTTCCGCATGTCCCCTCTTGGAAGGCGTGAGTAGAAGTTCAGCGATTATTAGGAAGGGACCAATCGAGGGTCAATAGTTCAAAAGCAGTATCGGATCGCAAAAAAATATTGCGCCCGTACAGGTGCGCACTGCTCTACTACTTTTCAATTATTGCTGCTGTATATCCAAACGTTTAGATTGTTGAACTCTTTATCATTGCAGAAGGATTCATCGAGGAAAACCTATCGTGGGTCACGACAACAACGGTGGTGAATCTCGCTCCGCCGAGCAATTGGAACCAAAAGCCAAAACCAAGATCAGAATCATCGAGGACGCAGAAGCTACCGGTGAAACTGCAGCCGCATACGACTTCTGGCGCGCCGGATCAGGCAGACAACAAGTGCCCGGGATCATCAAATGCTTCGGCGCGCGCCCCGATTTCCTGCGGCAGGTGGTTGAGTTTTCGAATACTGTTCATTTCTCCGAAGGCCACCTTTCGCGACGGCACAAGGAGATGATCGCCAGTTATGTCTCCTATTTGAACCGGTGCCCATATTGACTGGACAGCCACGCTTACTTCCTGCGTGTTCAGGGAGCATCCGATCAATGTGTACAGGCTATTTTCGAGGGCAAACTCGACGAAGCCGGACTAAGCCCCGCAGAACGAATCTTGATGGACTACGTGCAGTTGATTACACAAGCGGCTTATCGTTCGACTGCGGAAGACGTGCAGAAGTTACGGGATGCGGGATGGAAAGAAGAACAGATATCAGAAGCTGTGTATGTTACCGCGCTGTTTGCGTTTTTCAATCGCGTGGCAGACGCGTTCGGAATCCCGGCGCAGAACTATCTTTCGACCGGCAGACTGACGCCGTGAATTTGAAGAGACCACGTTGACAACGTTGAATCACGAACCGCCTGAAAGTTCGATTCGGTATCCGGGTTGGAGTGTGTGTGCCGCCGCATTCATCGGTGTCATGGTCAGCTTCGCGGCCATCATGCCGTACACGTTCAGCCTGTTTATCGAGCCCCTGTCATCCTCTTTCGGCTGGCGGCGCGAAGCTATTTCGAATGCCTTTGGCATCGCCGCAATTACGGTTGCGATTGTTTCTCCTGGAATCGGAACGCTGCTGGATCGATTCCCTCCGCGCCGCATCATCATTCCAAGCGTGATTGTCTTCGCGGGCGCGTACATGTCGATGGGCCTGCTGACACCGAACATCAACCGGTACTATCTGACGTACTTCGTTCTCGGCGTCGTCGGCAATGGAACAGCGCAACTCGCTTACACGCGTGCTGTGCTTACCTGGTTTCAGAAGCGTCGTGGTCTGGCTCTGGCGATCGTACTCACGGGAAGCGGTACCGGATCGATTATCAATCCACTCATCGCGCAGGCCGTGATTCAACACCAGGGCTGGCGCAGTGCCTATTTCGCTCTCGGTTGTATGGCACTACTCGGAATTCCCCTCACGGCGCTCCTGGTCAGGAACCGACCCACAAGAACGACGGAGGAATCTCACCATCATCAATTTGAGGGTGGCATGTCCGTCGCTGCCGCGCTCAGCGGCATGATTTTTTGGATCCTGGCCATCATGATCATGCTTGAGGCCTTCGGCTCGAATGGACTGATCTCCCATTTGGCGGCGTTGCTCACCGAGCACGGAGTCTCCGCGCAAACCGCGGCCCTTTCCCTCTCCGTGATGGGGGCCTTCAGCATTTTCGGCCGACTCTCGACCGGCGTCCTGCTGGATCGCTACTTCGCGCCCTATGTTGCGTTGGCGATGTTAGGGATCGCAGGAATCGGCATCTTCGTATTAACTACTGCGGCGACCCCGGCCGCTTCTTTACTAGGAACCGCGTTGCTGGGCTACGGTTTAGGTAGTGAGGCGGATGTCGTTCCATATTTGATTTCGCGCTACTTTGGGCGCAAGCACTTTGCCGCCCTCTACGGCCTTACGTGGACCGCTTACGCCGTGGGCGGCGCCACAGGACCTATCGTGGTCGGTCATTTTTATGATCGCTATGGAATGTATCAGCCGCGAGTCATTGCGGGACTCGCCCTGACGTGCGTGGCTGGCGCCGCACTCAGCCTGCTTCTGCCTCGTTATCCCGCTCAGGCCTCGAGTGCGAAGGAACCCGCCATGCCGTCCAGCCCGCTAGCGACGGAAGTTTGATTTCGCCGACCTCCGAACAAGCTCGACTTCCTGCTCATCATCACTCACCACTACTGGACGCACCACTGCTGGATCTGAACACTTGATCTGCTGCGTCATCCGATCTGCCGCTTGTTTCTACTCAGATGCCCTTCTAAGCGCCCCGCAAACATACATTCGGCAAACGTGCTAAAAATTAGCAGCGAACATAATTTGCGCCAAATGCCCCAATCAACCGAGCAAAGAATGCGTCCCACGGTCAGGGTCTTCGTTGCGACGACCGTCCTTTTGAGCTTCATCTCCTTTTGGCGTGCCGCCGCCATCGTTCTCTCTGATCTTGGCTCCTCCGCGTACTACGTCGGCGGCGACGCTGAGAAGGTCATAGGCAAGAGCGCTCCGTGGTTCATTCTCGCGGTGATGCTGTTCGCCAACTGTGTGCGCGCGCTCTACATCGAATCGACTTGCATGTTCGTGCGCGGAGGCGTGTACCGGGTTGTGCGCCGCGCGATGGGTGGAACGCTTGCCAAGTTCTCTGTCTCCGCTCTGCTCTTTGATTATGTGTTAACGGGACCGTTAAGTTCGGTTGTGGCAGGTCAATATCTCGCCGGTTTCATCCACGATGTCGCGCAATACCTGCATCACCCTTTGCGGTATTTCCCGGACAACGCGTTTGCGGCCGTTTTTGGCGTTGGCGTTGCACTGTATTTTTGGCTGAAAAACACGCAGGGCATTCACGAATCGAGCTCAAAGGCTCTGCAGATCATGGCCGTCACTACGGTTATGGTCATCATCCTGATCGTGTGGTGCACGGTCACGCTCTTACATGCTCCCGTGCAATTGCCCCCAAGTCCACTCAAGGGCGGCGTTCTTCTCAATCATGAGTCTCTCGGCTGGCTTCACGGTTTGAGGAATAGTTTGCTGAGTCACTTGACGCTGTTCATTTTGCTCGTGGGATTTGGACATTCCGTGCTTGCCATGAGCGGTGAAGAAACTTTGGCACAGGTAAACCGTGAGATTGCTCATCCGAAGCTGAAGAATCTTAAGAAGGCCGCGCTTGTAATTGGAATCTATGCGCTGCTATTCACTGCTCTCACGTCATTCTTCGCTGTGATGATTATTCCCGATGCCGAGCGGTCCACCTATTTCGGCAATCTCATCGGCGGCATTGCGATGAACTTATGGGGGCCGCTCTGGGCCCGTCTGGTGTTTCACGGCTTCGTCGTGCTGGTGGGTGTGCTCATTCTCGCAGGGGCGCACAACACGTCCATTGTTGGCGCCAACGGTGTGCTGAATCGGGTCGCGGAAGACGGCGTGCTCACCGAGTCTTTCCAAAAGCCTCATCCGAAATACGGAACAAGCTACCGCATCATCAATCTCGTTGTTGGCATGCAGTTGCTGACGATCATTTTGACCGGCGGCAACGTATTTACGCTTGCAGGTCTTTATGCTTTTGGAGTCATTTGGAGCTTCGCCCTCATGGCCCTCGCTGTGCTTGTGCTGCGTTATACCGAGCCGGCAAAACGGGAATGGAGAGTGCCGCTGAATATTCCTTTCGGTAAGGGACGAGAACTGCCGCTTGGAGTGATTCTGATTGCGACGGTGCTCTTCCTGACGGCCATCGTAAACCTCTTTACGAAGTACGAGGCTACAATCGGCGGAATCACCTTCAGCATTGTATTTTTTGCTCTATTCACCTATTCAGAACGCCACGTTGCCAGGCAACGAGCCGGGAAGCAGGAAGGCCTCGACCAGTTCCGCGTGTACGGAAACGAGGAACCGGGCAGCGACACACTCGGCGTGCGCCCCGGTAACATTCTGGTGGCAATTCGCGATCCAAAAAACCTCTACTATCTGCGGGAGGTGCTTCGCAGAACGGATACGAAGTATCAGGACGTGGTGGTGATGACGGCGCGCCTCTATGTTCGGGAACCTTCGTTTGGAAATACGTCATTTGAGGCGCGCGAGATATTTGACTCCTATGAACAAGAGCTTTTTACAGCAGCTGTGGCCGCCGCTGAGAAGGAAGGCAAGCCCATTTCCCTTCTTGTTGTACCGGCGACGGACGTCTTCGATTCAATCGTAGTAACTGCGCAGCGCCTGGAATCCAGCCGGATCGTCTGTGGCGTTTCCAACAAGTTGAATCCGGATGAACAAGCAAGATTGACCGGCAATGCCTGGGAACGGCTGCCTGAACCGCGACCTAGGTTGGTAATGGAAGTGCGATTGCCGAACGGTGTCGCGCGAGAATATTACCTGGGTCCGCACGCGCCGCGTCTACGAAAACAGGATCTTGATCTGCTTCATCGCTTATGGCTCGAAGTAACTTCCGACCCAAAGTTCGCGGGGGCGCATCACTATCACGTAATTGCTTTGGCGCTGGAGCAACTTGAGCGAGAGTTAAAGAGCGAACAACGCGATGAGCTCCTCGATATGCTCTGGCGAGAGATACAGAACAGAGACCATCCCGAAGATTAAGGCGTGAGCTAGCTCAGCTATAGATCAGTTTGAGTGATTTGTGCGATGAGCGCAGCGGATCAAACCGGGCAAAATATCGCCAATCTCCATTCGCGGATCACCGAACGCAAAATACAACCGACTGAAGAGACGATACAACTCGTCATAGACGCGATGTTCTGAAGCATCCGATTCGTATACGCGGTGCGGCGGGCAAATTTTGTCCTGTGCTTCTTCTACACTCTTGAAAGTGCCCGCAGCGAGAAATGCAAAGATCGCCGAACCCAGGCTGGTGACGCTCTTCGTCGGAACCAGCACGGGCCGCCCAAGGACATTGGCATAAACTCGATTCAGCGCGTCATTTTTCTGCGGAATACCTCCGGCATTGATGACTCGTTGAACTCGAACTCCGTTGCTTTCCATTCGGTCAAAGATCACGCGTGTGTGCAGAGCCGTACCTTCGATCGCAGCGAATAGTTCGTCCTGGGCCGTGCTCTGAAGGTTCCATCCCAGCGTAATGCCACGCAAATTCGGATTGACGAGAACTGTGCGGTCCCCATTGTCCCAAGTCATGCGCAGAAGGCCAGTTTGACCGGCGCGGTATTTCTCAATTCCCTGGCTGAGAGTTGCAACGTCGGTTCCGGCACGTGCGGCGATTGCGTTAAAAATGTCCCCCACCGCAGAAAGCCCCGCTTCGATTCCAGTGCGCTGAGGATGGACACTTCCCTGCACCACGCCGCAAACGCCGCGGACCAGATTTGGCGATGGAGTTATACCAATGATGCAGGTCGAAGTGCCAATGACGTTCACCATGTCGTCGGTACGGCAGCCCGCGCCGATGGCGTCCCAGTGCGCGTCGAATGCGCCGACAGGAATGGGAATTCCAGTTTTCAGGCCGAGCTTCGCTGCCCATTCGGGCGAAAGCGTCCCGGCAATTTGATCTGAAGTTGCGTATTCGCCGTCTAGCTTTTCACGGATGCCGCCCAGAAGCGGATCAACTTTGACCAGAAATTCCTCAGGAGGCAACCCGCCAAGCTTGGCGTTCCACAACCACTTGTGTCCCATGGCACAAATGCTGCGCTTCACTTTCGCGGGATCGGTAATGCCGCAGAGCGTTGCGGCAACCATGTCACAGTGCTCGAATGCTGAGGCTAACTCTCCTCGTTTTTCGGGGTTGTGCCGGAGCCAGTGCAGCAGTTTGGAAAATCCCCACTCTGACGAGTACACGCCTCCGCACCAGTCGATCGCTTCCAGCCCTTCTTTATGGGCAGCCGCCGTAATCTCCGCCGCTTCGCCTTTCGCGCGGTGGTCGCACCAAAGATAGTATTCGCCGAGCGGCTGCAGATTCTTATTTACAGGGATGACGGAGGAGCCGGTAGTGTCGAGAGCTATCGCCTCAATCTGCTCACCTTTGATTCCGGCTTGCTTGACTGCCGCGTGCATTGCCTCGGCAAGGGCGCGCATGTGGTCGTCATGGGATTGGGTCGCGTATTCAGGATCCTCGCGCTTGCGGTGAAGAGGATATTCCGCGACCGCAGAGCCGATCATGCCGCGTTCGCTATCAACGACGGAAACACGAACACTGAGAGTCCCGAAGTCAACACCTGCGACGATGGCCATGCCTCAGATCCTTGTGTTTTGATTTGCAAATGTTGCGCAATCTTGGCGTGCTTTGCGGTTTAAAGCTTTCTCGGCGGGAATTTCCCGGACCCACAGTTCGCAAAGGACGTTTATTGCTTTAACTCAATCAGCAGGCCGCACCCGGTTGATCGTGCCAGTACATGTCCCAGCCGAAATAGCGCGTAGAGGCTTCGTGAACTGCGCCGGCAACAGTGGATAAGTTTGCCGCCACATGATGTTCAAATCCGTTTTCGCAGATGTAGTGCAGCAACTTCTGCATCTTCGGAATTTCGACCACGCCCGCGCCGCCAAATGTGTTCAGCGGGTCATCGGTGAACCGCCCCTCGCCTACATAACCGCGCATCTTCCCTGCAGTGTCGTCAGTGGAAAACCGCGCAAAACTCATCTTTTCCGGTTTGATCAGGCCGACGACCGTGCCGTACGTGTTGTCTTTGCCAACCGTGCCGGCGATGATCTGCTGGAAGTCCATCTTGAATGAACGGAAGAAATGCTTCGGCAGGTTGGCGCAATGGAAGCAGACTGCTTTGTCGGGATTTCCGCCGTAGTTGTTGTTCCAATCAAGCAGCGCTGAAGGCGTTCCGGATGCGAGTTGCAGTGCATGCATCCCGAGAACTCCGGCGATGTCTACCTCGCACGCGCTCGAAAGAAGCTCGTTGCTCATCATGCTCATGATTGTGCAGGGAACGACACCAAGGTTCTCTTCAAGCGAGGTCCAGCATTGGACGGCGCTAATTTGCACTTCGGTAGCAGCCATCCATTGATCGATGACTGCGCCGAGTTTTGCCATTTTCATCAGCGCCGGCGCGGGAACGTCCTTTGACTCTACATATTTCTTAATCGACGCGAGCTTGGCCTGGGCGTGATCATCGCTGTCCTTCATGCGGTCGATGCGGCCAAGCACTTCGGAGAGATCGAGCGTCTCAATCGAGATTCCATTCGCTTCGAGAATCTTTTCGCTGTACCTGACTGTGTTGAATGCCGTCGGCCGGGCGCCTATCGCTCCGATACGCAAATTGCGGAATCCATTAACGACCCGGCAAACCCCAGCGAACCACTGCAAATCTTGTGCAAACTCGGGAGAATCGGGCGCCTCGGTGTGAAGACTGGTAATGGAATATGGAATGCCGTATTGCCGCAGATTGTTGCACGCAGACATTTTCCCGCAAAAGCTGTCGCGGCGGAATTTGATGTCCATCTTTTTCGGATCATCGGGCGTAGCTTGGATCAAGACTGGTACACGCAGATCTGCAAGTCGTAACGTATCCGCAATGGCGCGCTCTTCCCCGAAATTAGGAAGCGTGACAATAACGCCGTCAATTCGGTCGGCATTCTTCTTGAAGAGTTCCGCGCAACGACGCGACTCTTCGCGGGTTTCAACTGCGCCATACTTACTTTGCTCAGGCGTCAGCGCAACAACGTCCATGCCGGCTCCCTCGAGTACACGAAGCATCTCCTCGCGGCCGCTCTTTGCCAGGTGGTCCGGAAAGAAGCCACGATTGCCAACTATCACACCCATCGTCATTTTCTTAGAATTCATTTCCTCTGCCCCGCTTGACCGTAGTAAGCCGTGCTCCCGTGCTTTCGAAGAAAGTGTCTGTCATGCAGAGCCTTGCCGACGGGCTCCGCGTCGCGATTGATATTCAGCGTAAAGAATGCCATCCGTGCCAGTGATTCCAGAACTACGGCATTATGAGCTGCGGCAGTCACCGTCGCGCCCCAGGCAAATGGCCCGTGATTGGCAACGAGCACGCCAGGATGCGTATTGGGGTCCTTACCACGAAAGGCGCGAATGATCGCGTCGCCGGTGTTTTTTTCATACTCGCCCGCAATTTCATGTTCCGCCATCGGCTCGGTTACCGGTACTGGTCCGTGAAAGTAGTCGGCGTGAGTTGTGCCAAAGCACGGTATCGCGCGTCGAGCTTGTGCCCAGGCTGTGGCATATTCAGAGTGCGTGTGCACCACCCCGCCAATATCCATAAAGTTGTTGTACAAAACTAAATGGGTAGGCAAATCCGACGAGGGGCGTAGGTTCCCTTTCGCCACTTTACCCGCAAGGTCTGAAATAACCAGATGTTCTGGCCTCATCTTCTCGTATGGAACTCCGCTTGGCTTTATCACTACTAAGCCTTCATCGCGCAAGATTCCGCTCGCATTCCCGAAGGTGTAGAGCACCAGCCCACGTCGTACCAGCTCCAGGTTTGCTTCAAGAACCTCTTCACGCAAGATGCGGAGCGATTTTGTCGAGAGTACCCGTGAACGATTCGGCATGTAATCGCTACAAAGCACACACACTACCGACTATCCGTCCAGATCTGTAATGGCCTCGTGCCCGCTCAACTTCAGCGCTTTTCGGAAATCTGGGTCGAAAGTTCGCTAGTGGCAAGCGGCATTATCGCTGATTCAAGTTCATTTGTAAACGTTTACTCAAGGGCGTATGCTGAACGGCGATAAACAGATCAACCTACGCGGAGTCGACCCATGAAACGCTCATCACGCCGGCAGTTTCTCAAGACTGGCACCGCCGTTGTCGGTAGCTGCGCCATCTGGAATTCCTTTCGCAGGCGAGCATTTGCCCAAGACCACCCTCCTTCCATGGCGGTCCAGCCGCGACTTTCTCGATTCAACTATGCGGACGTCCAACTGCTCGAGGGTCCGCTGCGCGAGCAATTCGACAGAAATCATGATCTCTTCCTGCACCTGGATGAAGACGCGCTCCTCAAGCCTTTCCGCGAGCGTGAGGGACTGCCCGCTCCTGGTCCGAATATGGGCGGGTGGTACGACAACTCTGACGACTTTAACGCGGATACAAATTTCCACGGCTTTATTCCGGGGCACAGCTTCGGCCAATACCTTTCCGGGTTGGCGCGAGCGTACGCAGTTACCGGATCCAAGCCAACACAGGAAAAGGTGCATCGCCTTGTGCGCGCGTTTGCGCAAACCGTAGAGCCGGAGGGAAAGTTCTACGTCGGGTACCATCTCCCCGCTTATACATACGACAAAACCAGCTGTGGACTGATTGATGCGCATGAATTCGCGGAATGTCCAGATGCGCTGGATGTCCATTGGCGCGCGACCGAGGCGGTCTTGCCCTATCTACCCGAGAAAGCGCTCAGCCGCGCAGAACAGCGCGCCCGTCCCCACAAAATGATTGCCGACACCTGGGATGAAACTTACACGCTTCCGGAAAATTTCTTCTTAGCCTACCAGCGCAGCGGGAATCCCAAGTACCGCGAACTGGCCATCCGCTTTATTGAAAAGGAGTATTTCGATCCATTGGCGGAAGGTCAAAACGTACTCCCAGGCGAACATGCTTACAGCCATGTCAATGCATTCAGTTCAGCAATGCAGTCCTATCTCATGCTGGGAGATGAGAAGTATCTTCGCGCCGCGAGCAACGGCTTAAAGATGGTTGAAGAGCAGAGTTATGCCACAGGTGGCTGGGGACCCGACGAAGCTTTTGTGGAACCTGGCAAGGGCTTGCTGGCCGCAAGTTTGCAAAACACGCACGCAAGCTTTGAAACGCCGTGCGGCGCTTACGGTCATTTCAAAATCACTCGATACTTATTGCAGGTGACCGGCGACTCGCGTTTCGGGGACAGCATGGAGCGGGTGCTTTATAACACGATCGCTGGCGCCACTCCCATACTGGCCGATGGCACGAGTTTTTACTATTCCGATTACAACGACTCTGGCAAAAAAGTACACCATCGCGATAAATGGCCATGCTGTTCTGGGACATTTCCCCAACTGACGGCTGATTACGGCATCAGCTCGTACTATCGCGCGCCGGACGGAATTTACGTGAATCTGTTCATTCCCTCTCGCGTTTCGTGGATGCAAAACAAGACTCGCGTCGAATTGACACAAACTACGGCTTATCCCAAGGCGAATACAACCCAGTTGGAGTTCAAGCTGCCGCGCCAGGAAACTTTTACGGTGTTCTTACGTGTTCCGTCCTGGGCCGGTGCCCAAACGCATGTCTCAGTCAACGGCAAGCGTATTGATTCGCCAGTCGAACCCGGAAAATTCCTATCCATTAATCGGTCCTGGAGGCAGGGCGATCGAGTGGAGTACGAAATCGAGCTGCCTCTGCGACTCGAAGCGGTTGACCAGCAAACTTTGAATCGAGTGGCTCTAATGCGCGGTCCGCTTGCTTTGTTTGCGGTGGGAAGGATTCCGGAACGTTTTGCGCGCAAGGAATTGCTCGCGGCAACTCTATCTCCGCAGTCCTCTGACGATTGGATCGTGCAAACCAACGCGGGGCCGAGCACTTTGCGACCGTTTTCCGTCATCATGGATGAAACCTATCGCTTGTATCAGCATGTCGAGGACTGACTCGTGGGGTCAGCTTCCAAAATCTCGAAGTGCAAATTACAATCTCGTTTTTCAAATGGAGGCTCAATGCGCTGGCTTCATTGGATAGTCGCTGCTGTCCTCGGAGTTTCAGTTCAAGCCCAGATTTCTGCGCCGCGATGGACCGAGTCGCAAGCCAACGACTGGTATACCAAGCAGCCATGGATCGTGGGGAGTAATTTCCTTCCAGCCAGCGCAATAAACGAACTCGAGATGTGGCAGCCTGAGACGTTCGATCCGCAGGAGATCGATCGCGAATTCGGATGGGCCGAAGGCCTGGGCATGACCACCATGCGCGTATTCCTGCATGACCTTTTGTGGCAGCAGAACTCCGCTGGGTTCCAACAACGCGTTCAAACTTTCCTTGCCATCGCGGCAAAACATCACATCCGGCCAATTCTGGTCTTGTTTGATTCATGTTGGGATCCTTATCCCAAGCTCGGTCCGCAGCACCCGCCAATTCCCGGAGTTCACAATTCCGGATGGGTGCAGAGTCCCGGAGCTAAAGCATTGGAGGACCCAAGCCAGGAACCAAGACTTGAGGCCTATGTAAAAGGCATAGTCGGCGCATTCGCAAATGACTCGCGCATTCTTGCGTGGGATGTTTGGAACGAGCCTTCAAACACCAATGGCGGTGCGTATCACACGGTAGAGCTCCAAAATAAGCAGGAGCGCGTGCTCGATCTGCTACCCAAAGTCTTCGCCTGGGCGCGTTCTGTGCATCCTTCTCAGCCACTGACAAGTGGCCTGTGGGAAGGAGACTGGTCCTCGATCGACAAACTTGATCCGATTGGCCGCGTACAGTTGGAACAGTCAGATGTAATCTCGTTCCACAACTATTCGTGGCCGGAGGACTTCGAGCAACACGTGCGCTGGCTGGAAACCTATCACCGCCCGATCCTCTGTACGGAGTTTATGGCCCGATCCGTCGGCAGCACATTCGACACAATTCTTCCCATCGCGCGGCAACATCATGTAGCAGCCATCAACTGGGGATTCGTAGCCGGTAGGTCGCAAACATTTTTTCCTTGGGATTCATGGGAGAAACCTTACGTACTACAACCTCCGCCGGTCTGGTTTCACGATATCTTTTATCAGGATGGAAGACCGTATCGCGAACGCGAAGTAGCATTGATTCGCGAGCTTACTTCACAGAAATAGGCTTGTTCGCGATTCATAACTTGTCGACCGAGCGGGCCCGCGCCGTCGATTTTCGTAGAACAAGATCTGTATCGAGAACGTATTCCGTTCCATGTTCAGTCGGAGTCTCGCGCTCGACCTCAGTGAGGAGCGCCTTGAACGCAAGCTTGGCGAGTTCACTCTGCGACATCCGAATCGTAGTTAGAGGGGGAGTGATGAATTGGGCGAGCCTTACGTCATCGAAACCGACGACAGAGAGCTCTTGAGGCACCGGAATCCCAAACTCGTACGCCTCGCGAATGACACCGATCGCAGTTAGATCGTTCGAACACATAATTGCAGTGGGTAATTTCTTGAGCTTTACGAGCCGGGTTAAAGCCTGAATCCCCGCCTCCAACGTGTGGTCACCTTCGATGATGAGCTCAGGATCGGGATGCAAGCCAATCTCCCGTAGTGACTCCTCAAAAGCATCTTTGCGGGCCTTCGCAGACTTAAGCTTCAGCGGGCCAGTCACAAAGGCGATCTGCTCATGCCGTAAAGCAGCCAGGTGCTGCACAGCTTGCCGGATACCGTTTCCGTAGTTGATCTTGATGTTGCTTACGCGAGGGACCGGCGGACCTACATCTACAAAGACGAGCGGCACTTTGCGAAAGCGCAGGCCTTCGAGCAACGCCTCTTCCATGCCGAAAGTAAGAATGGCCACGCCTTCAACTCTTCGCTCCAGCATGCGCCGAACCGAAGTTTCCATGCGCTTAGGATCGTGGACGGTCGAAGTTAGGAGAATTTCGTAATTGTGCTGTACCGCAATGTCCTCGAAAGACTGGACGATTTCCGGGAAGAACGGATTCGTTATTTCCGAAACGATCAGCCCAAAAATGCGCGTCTTCCCCGAAACCAAAGCGCGCGCTTGCGTATTGGGGTAATAGCCGAGTTCTTCAATAACCTTCCAGACGCGTTTGGCGAGCTGACGGTCAACTGTGGGAACGCGGTTGATAGTGCGCGAGACCGTAGCGGTTGATACTTTGGCGCGCTTAGCGATTTCGCGAATGTCCATACCGTCGGTTCTAAGGACTACTTATTGTTTAGAAGTCGGTAAACGTTTCCCGACATTGTACCTTAGGCTCACAAACTTTTCGCAATCGTACATCAGCTGCTGCTCGCGCCTTCTAACTTCATTTCTGATGGGCGCCTACGCCGGAGGGAAAAGCTTCCTTGCCCTCTTCGACAGTGTAAAAGCGGTCTACTCCATCTGTAAGCTTCGTTCTCTGAACAACGCCATCCGGCCAGTGAATCTCCACGAGATCAACTGACGTGGAATCTCGCAATCCGAAATGAAGTCTCTGATCATTCGACGAAGCAAAACTGCCACCGCTCAAAACATCCCCGCGTTGCCGTGTTCGGCCCGACGTAAGGTACACGGTCGTGCCGGCTGCATCGCGAGGACATTTATGGCCGCCGACAAGTTTGAGCCCAACCCAATGATGTTTATCCGGGCTCACATTGCGCAGCAGGATCGGAGGCCCATTCAGCTGATTAATTACCACATCAATTTTGCCGTCATTGAATAAATCGCCAAAAGCGGCGCCGCGCCCAACAAGGGTTATTGCCATGCCTGTTCCCTTCACCGGAGGAATGACTTCAAACTTTCCTGCTCCGAGATTGTGAAAGAGCAAAGGCCGTTGAGCGAAAGTTGTTCCCCAATCGCTTTGGTCTACGCCCGGATATACATGACCGTTGATAGCAAGCAAGTCCTTCCACCCATCGTTGTCGTAATCAAGAAATCCATCTCCCCAGCCAAGAAACGGAATCGTGACTTCCGCAATACCGGCCGGATAACTTACATCTGTAAAGTTGGCGTCGCCTTCATTGCGGTACAGCGGATTGTAATCATCCGAAAAAACGGTGTTATAGAGATCAAGAAGACCGTTATTGAGGTAGTCGCCAACCGCGATCCCCATCGACGCTGTTTCTTTTCCGTTTTCATTCAGCGCGTATCCCGAGGCGTAGCTTGCGTCTTCAAAGGTTCCATCGCCCTTGTTGATGTACAGATAATTCGGTGTCGAGTCATTGGCTACGGCGAGATCAACTTTCCCATCATTGTTGAAATCGGCAAAGACCGCAGTCAATCCGTAGTAGGAATTTTTGTCCGCGACTCCCGCCTTGGCGCTCACGTCGGTAAAGGTTCCATCGCCGTTGTTGTGAAATAAATGATCGGGCTCGCCCACCAAGCCCCGCGGACCACACATCACCTTGAGCCCGCGGAATTCACATGTAGGGAACGCAACTACGGAACTGCCGGGAATTGGCGGATGCGCGAAGTCATAGTGCACGTAGCCGGGAACGAAAAGATCAAGACGCCCATCGCCGTCGTAGTCACCGAAAGTTGCTCCCGTTGACCAGTTTCCGAGCGCCACACCGGATTTTTCTGCGAAGTCGGTAAATGTGCCGTCGTGATTGTTGTGATAGAGGCGGTTCTTTCCGAAGTTGGTGACGTAAATATCCGGCCAACCGTCGTTATCGTAGTCCCCAATTGCAACACCGAAGCCCCAGCGCTCATTAGTCACGCGTGCCTTCACCGCGACGTCTGTGAAGGTACCATCGTGATTGTTGTGAAATAACGCGGCATGTGGCGGACTTGCTTTGCCATTCTCGGCATCGTAGGTTGAGCCATTTACCAGATAGATATCGAGCCACCCGTCGTTGTCGTAATCAAGCAAACCAACTCCCGACCCGACAGTTTCGATAATGAACTTGCGTTCCGCAGTTCCCATCACGTGCCGCCAGGTGGTTAGCCCGGCTTTCTCTGCGGTGTCCTGAAAAATGACCGGGCCCGAATCCACAAATCCGCCAGCAGTGATGGGACGATGTTCCGCATCCAGGACCGCAGGATGCGCCGTACCGGTTGAGACTGAACCCTGCGCCTGAGATTCCGCCATCTGCGCTCGGACCCTGCCGGAAAAGACAACTAAACACGCTACGAAAATCAACTCCCAAACGCGCAGGGGTTTTGTTCGGACCATTGCAGCAAGTATAGCTGTGAAGCTGGCTACAGTCGCTTTTCAGGCCAACTGCAAAACAAGTTTAGTTACCGACGCTGCTGGAAAGTGAAAAACCGCCTGCGCGCCTTTAGCTTCAAATTTTGCAGTTCTCGGTGCCACTGCCTCACGCTGGTCGAATGTGTTGCGGGCGTGAATGTCCGCAGATGTGAGTACAGTCGCAGTGCCAGAGTTTATTTTCGCGCCGCGAACCGCGATCTGCGCATCAAGAGAATCTTTCACGCTCGGATTCACCGCAGTGAGCACGAGTTGCTTGTCGTGCAATGACGCCGAGCCGTGCAGCCCCCAGAAACTCGCAGGCTGACTATCGCGGTCGTAGTGGATGGAAGGCGCAGAGAATTCAGCTCTCACGCTTTGCCCGTCCTGATGTTCGGCATACATGGCAAACACGTGCCCGACCGGCGTCACGCAGAATTTGTCCTCATGCGCCAGATACAAGCTGTTCAGACAGTTGATAAGTTGTGCGCAGCACCCGATAGCGACTTTGTCGGGATGACGATTGAAGGTATCGAGGGTCATGCCGCTGAATACGGCATCGCGTAATGTGGGCAGCTGCTCGAGCTGATCGCCGGCAGTCAACTCGCTTCCCGGCTTGTACCACGGCCCCCATTCATCGACCGCGAGTTTGATGTGATGTTCAGGATCGAACTCACTCATAGCTTGCCAATGCCCGGTGATCAAGGATTCCATCACATCGCCCTGCCGCAACAATTCATACCAGTCAGTTGCGTCAAACTTCACCGCATCGCCCTTGCCCTGGAACCAGTCTTTCGTCTTGCCGCGGCTGAGGTTCCAGGCGTAGTAGTGGAGCGCCAACCCGTAAATTCCCTGTAGCTGGCCGCGACCTTTGCGAACGATTTCTTCTAGAAAGCCGCGCGTCCAATCCCAGTTGTCGTCGTTCGGGCCTGATGCGATGAAGGCAAGCTCGCCATTTCTCCGCCCCTGATGCTCGTAAGTCGGCACCCACACAATATATCTACAGTATTCGACGGCATATTCCTGCGGGGTAAAATTGCCGCCGCATCCCCACGATTCATTGCCAACTCCCCAGTACCGGACATTGAAAGGATCCTTGAACCCCGCTGCAGCACGCTCGTCAGCAAGAGTCGTACTTCCCGCGGGCGAATTGCAATATTCCACCCATTGATAGAACGCTTCGGCGGGAAGGCTGCGCAGATTTGCCGCAAGGTATGGTTGGGCGCCGATCAAACGGCAAAATTCGACGAATTCGTTGGTGCCGAACCGATTGGGATCGTAACGATGCGAATCAGGAGCTCCAGCCGTCTCGCCTCCGTTCCAGAAATTTGTCCGGCGTGGCCGCTTCTCAACCGGGCCGATGCCGTCGCGCCAGTCGTAGCTGTCAGCGAAGCAGCCTCCGGGAAATCGCAAGATCGGCGGCTTGATCTTGCGCATTTCCTCCACCAGCTCCTTGCGGATACCATGAATGTTTGGAACCTTAGAGTCCTCGCCGACCCAAATCCCGTCGTAGATCACGCCACTGAGATTCTCGGCGAAATGTCCGTAAACATTCGGCTCGATCTTACCGAGCGGTTCATCTAGCACGACTTCGATTCGCGCATCTACCGTCTGTGCGAAAGCAAGCGGCGACGACTTGAAAACCAGAGCGCCGGCCAGGGCCGCGCCACTACCCAAAAATTCTCGTCGTTTCATCATTGTTCGTGGTCTCCTGACAGCCAGGTGCGATCAGTAGTCCTGAATCATACGGAAAGATTTTCTTGGCGTAAACGTTTACTTTGCCGCCTCAGTTGTGTTACCTTCTCGCACCGTAAGTACAACTTCATCCACGCGAGGCATTGATGGAATTCTCGGGCGGCAGACGGAATTTCCTTGGGCAACTGACAAAGGCAGGAATTGCCTGCTCAACAAGTTCTCTCTTCTGGCGTTTGCTGTTTGCACAGACGCCCTCGTCAAGTTCGAACGAACCTTCTCGCATCTTCATCGACTCGCGCCGCACGATTTCCCCGCTCGATCGCAATCTGTTTGGTTCGTTTCTCGAACATCTTGGCCGCGCAATTTACGAGGGAATTTACGATCCCGGAAACAAGCTCTCGGACTCGAACGGGTTCCGTACTGATGTCCTTAACGAAATCAAGAAACTCGGCGTGCCGATCATCCGTTATCCGGGCGGAAATTTTGTTTCTGGGTACAACTGGCTCGATGGCGTCGGGCCAAAGAAGGACCGTCCTGTTGTGCTCGATAAAGCGTGGAATTCACTGAACACCAACCAGTTCGGCACAAATGAGTACATGGCGTGGTGCAAGCTGGTTGGCACTCAACCGCTTATGGGACTGAATCTTGGCACCGGAACTCCCGAAGAAGCAGCCGCGCTCGTCGAATATTGCAACGTCGACAAGGGCACAAAATGGAGCGACCTGCGCCGAAAGCATGGCTACCCGGATCCCTACAAAGTTCAGCACTGGTGTCTGGGAAACGAAATGGATGGTTGGTGGCAGATCGGCCACATGACCGCAACCGAGTACGGCATGAAGGCTCAGGATGCCGCTCGCCAGATGCACATGGTCGATCCTTCCCTGAAGTTGATTGCCTGCGGATCGAGCGGTCCCTTTATGCCAACCTACCTCGAATGGGACCGCGAAGTGCTTGAGCAGTGCTATGACTACATCGATGGCCTGTCGCTCCATCGCTATTTCGGAAACACTCCCGAAGAGACAGCTGGCCACAGTGAAAAATTCGTCGCCCTCAATTTAACCATGGACAAGCAGATCGAAGAGACCCTCGCCGTCTGCGATCTGGTCCGTGGGCACAAGCGCTCACAGAAGCAATTGTGGCTCTCCTTTGACGAGTGGAACGTCTGGTATCGCCACCGCAGCGGAGATGCCGTAGACGGCCATCGCACGGAAGCGCCGCACCTTCTCGAAGAAATATACAACCTGGAAGACGCTTTACTCGTGGGCGGGCTCATCATCACTCTGCTGCGCCATGCAGACCGCATCAAAATCGCCTGCCTCGCGCAACTCGTGAACGTAATCGCGCCGATCATGACGAATGCGAGCGGACTTTTCCGGCAAACGATTTACTACCCCTATAGCTGGGCTTTGCAATATGCCAGCGGAAGTGTGCTTGAGCTTCTTGTGCAATCGCCGACATACGAGGTCGAGCGCATGGATCCCGTGCCTTACATCGATGCAGCCGCGACCCGCGATCAGAACGGGCAGACCTCGTTGTTCATCTTGAATCGTGATCTCTCGAAACCACGGCAGATAGAGGTCGCATGGGAGGATGGCGCGCCAACTCGTACCGTAAATTCGATGGTACTCACCGGCGATGATCTGAAAGCTGTTAACAGCTTCGAGGCCCCACAGCGCGTCAAGCCGCAAGCTCTCGATAAACCGGCAGCCGGGAAGGACAGGATTACATTCGAAGTGCCGCCACGGTCATTCACATTTGTGCAGTGGTCGAGTTAGTCGAAGCGCGAATATTGAGCATCAGAATGATTTGAAAATTGCTGATGATGATCGGCCATGCTTATTCGTCCCCCAGAGATCGATAATGTTCCAGTACCTGATGTTTTGAAATTACGCCTTCGAGCTTGCGAACATCGGCACGACTCACCACGGGGATCATCGGCCAGCGATCTACATATCTAAGCGCCGTCTCCAGCGGCTGGTCCGGATGTAAGTGAGGGGTACGCCTGAGAGGCAGTACGGAATGCAGGCTTGACTCTCCCTTTCCAGCGTCAAGCAGCCCACGAATTTCCCGAGCGCTAATGACATTCCATCCAGCCGGATCGACTCGCACCAGCAGCTCCTCTTCTGAACATCCGTTCAACTGCTGTGAAGCGCGCTGCACTGAGATGTTGTCTTCGAGCACTGGACCAATCACAGGCCCCATTGCATCCTCTACCCGCAACACGCTTGCCTCGCGCTGCTCCTCCATGGACGGCAGTTCCAAGCCGTCCTGGCGCGTCAAGAGGTCGAAAATCGGCGTTGGCTGAAGAGAGCGCGAGATCAAGTACGCAAACGTATTTGCGACTATCACAGGAAGAATGATCGAGTAGTTTCCGCTGACCTCAAGCACCATGAACACTGAAGTCATCGGCGCGCGGAGAAATCCTGCAAACAGCACGCCCATCCCAACCATTGCGTATGTTGCCATCGAAACTGCGAGATGGGGAAACAGGACATGTTCAACTCCACCGACCGACGCACCCAGCATCGCGCCGATGAACAATGTTGGAGCAAACATCCCGCCGGGCGTGCCGCTGACGAAAGAAGCGATCGTGCTTAGGATTTTCAATCCCGCCAATATGCCTAGCATCTGCCAGGTGAACTTTCCCTGGATCGCCTGATTAATCGCGCGGTAGCCTGCGCCCATAACCTGCGGAGCACCGAGCGCTGCGATGCTCCCAACCAGGAGACCGGCGATTAACGGCTGAAATTGCCGAACCCACCTCGGCATTGCTTTCAGCGGTGGACGCAAGACGGTAATTCCCTTCGAGAAAACGATCGCTGCGGTCCCGCCAATGATGCCGAGCGCCGCGTAGGCAATGAGTTCGCTTGGACGGATGAGTTCGACAGGCGGGATGCTGAACAGCGACTGCGACCCGAGAAAAGAACGCATCACCACAACACTCGATACCGCCGCAAGCACTACTGATCCGAGGATGCCAGCGCTCCATCGGCCGATTACCTCCTCGATCACGAACAGCACAGCAGAAATCGGAGCATTGAACGCAGCGGCGAGACCCGCAGCAGCGCCAACCGGAGCGATCAACCGCATGCGCTCCCGCGAGAGGTGTAACCTGCGGCCCAATGTGGAAGCTAACCCTGCGCCGATCTGCAGTGACGGATCTTCGGGCCCCAACGAGTGCCCAGATCCGATGGCCAATGCCGCAGTGATGAACTTGCCAATCGCAGTCCGGAACGGAATATATCCGTTGTACACATACAGCGCTGCTTTCGTTTGATTGACCCCGCTTCCGGTTACCCTCGGAAAGACATGGACGACCAAGATACCGATCACAAGACCCGCAAGCGCAGGTGCCAGGATCAGTCGCAGCGCCGAATCCGAAGTTTCCGGTCCCAGCAAATGCATGCTGGTCCGGTCGATCGTAAGGCGAAAACCTACCACTGCCAGACCGGAAAAAATGCCGATGACAACCGACACGACCAGAAAGAAACGCTCTTCCTGCAGCACCGAACCAAATAAGGAGTGCAACCGGTGCGAACGACTAAGAATGCGCGCCGTCTTTGCATTGTCAGGTATGGGTTCGCTCTTCAACTCGTTCGTATTCTGCATTCTCTTTGGCTCGTTACCAGATAACGTACGTTCGCGCCGGCCAGAGGCAAGGTTGTGGCCTGAAAAACAATTAGACAACACTGAAGAAGATGGATAATGCGATGCTAGTCTGGGGTGAATCAGCAGCGAAGAGTCGCGTTGAAGTAGCTATCAGGTGAGGCCGGGGCTTCGTGAGAACCGTCTTGGGGAAACCAAACGTGAGCCACACCGAAGCTCAGGCAAACAGTACCCAAGCCTGCAAGGACAATTCCGACATAAATGGCCCGAACCGCCCGAATCGCGCGGAAGGCAGTGGCGGGTCCGTTTACGACCGAAAAAGGTCCCGAGGTGCCCGGCAGCAGAACTGTGGCTAGCACACATATAAAAAGGAGCAGGATCGACAAGCCTACAGCCAAGGACTTCACACCTTAGTCTTCCTCTCCTCATTTGGAATGTCAATTGAGCGGTGACTGTATCGGCCAAAGTGGCCGATACCCTTTGTTTTCTCGTAACTCCTTCTAAGCCTTTGACTTGCCGCCGCTTCCGCAAAATGGAGAGGACAATTTGTCCGCTTTCCTGTTCAGTGCCTTCCTGGATTTCTGTCGTGTTTTCAACATGTTAGTGTAAGTACTCCTTTGGCGATCCCCCTGCTCTTAACTAGGGCGGGAGACGACCCATGACCATGCAGTTCCTGAAACGGATGTTGAACGCGGCTCTGGTGCTGGCTGCAATTTATGGGCTTAGCCAAGCCGTTCATCAGTCGACCTTCCATAAGGTCATTTCGCCAATTGCTTCAGCAGTGTGGGGTTCCTAAGGGAATTGAGCACCGCCATGAAACCAATGACAGCAAAAGCTAGAACACCTGTAGCGGAAAGAGGATTGCGAGTTCTCGCCATCCTGCTCGTGCTGTTCTCCGCGTACGCAGGTTTTGCCGCCACTTCGTCTACAAGCAGCAGGAACGGGAAGTCAAGCTTCGCGCACGGCAAATTCGCTCGAGATCTGAATAACTACGCGAATCGCAAGAATTGGGTTGACGTGATTGTTCAATATCGTCAAACCCCGACGACTTCGCATTACTCGCGTATGTCCTCGCGTGGCGCGTTGATCAAATCGAGACTCCACGGAATTCACGCCGCAGCGTTTCGGATTCCAGCCTCTGCCATTCCACTGCTCGAAAGCGATCCGGATGTCCTGTATGTCACTCCGGACCGCCCGCTGCAGCTGAGCAGTGTGACTTATGAACCGTACAACTCTGCCGTTTTGGCGGATGTTGCGGCGCAGCAGTTCGCAGTGAACGGAACAGGAATCGGCATCGCCGTAATCGACAGCGGAGTCAGCGATCATCCGGACCTGCACGGGTCCGCTGGCGGCTCGCGTGTGGTCTATAGTCAGAGCTTCGTCTCCGGAGACGCTTCGACCGCCGATGCATATGGTCACGGTACCCACGTCGCGGGAATTTTGGCCGGCAACGGTGCCGCATCAGGGACCGGTTCGGGATATTTGACCAAGTTCACCGGAATTGCGCCCAACGCCAACATTATCAACTTGCGCGTCCTCGATAAGAATGGCGCCGGCACTGACAGCCAGGTGATTGCCGCTATTCAACAGGCGATCGCTCTGAAGAACCAGTACAACATTCGCGTTATCAATCTCTCGCTGGGCCGTCCGGTGTACGAGAGCTATACGCTTGACCCACTCTGCCAGGCCGTTGAAAAAGCTTGGCAGGCGGGGATCGTCGTAGTGGTAGCCGCCGGCAACAGCGGGCGCGACAATTCGTGGCACACTCGCGGTTTCGCAACGATCGCTGCGCCGGGAAATGATCCGACGGTGATCACGGTCGGCGCGACGCGCACATTCAATAGCTTAACCCGCGTGGACGATGCGATCGCCAGTTACAGCTCGAAAGGGCCGACACTGCTCGATCACATCGTAAAGCCCGACGTCGTTGCGCCCGGTAATCGCGTTGTCTCGCTGCTTGTGAGCGGCAGCACACTCGACAAGCAGAATTCGGCGTTAGAGGTCGCGCCAACCGCATGCCTCGGCACTTCCTGCCAGGCAAAGTATTTTCGTTTGAGCGGCACCAGCATGGCCACTCCGGTAGTGAGCGGCGCGGTTGCGTTGATGTTGCAAGAAGATCCGACGCTCACGCCGGATACGGTAAAAGCGCGAATCCTGAAGACTGCATGGAAGGGATTCGGGACGTATTGCTCGTCGTGGGACATCTTTAACAACCTGTACAACAACCAGTATGACCTGTTCACTTACGGTGCAGGATATCTGGACATCGATGCTGCCCTCGCGAACAATGATGTCGCAAACGGGTTAACGCTCTCGCCGACTGCGTTTTACAACGCGAGTACCCACAACGTCTCGATCCAAAACACGGGTACCTCGAACGTTGCTACTTCTGTCATCTGGGGCAACTCCGTCGTATGGGGCACCTCAGTTGTTTGGGGCCCCTCAGTGCTATCAGCGAACTCAGTCATCTGGGGAGACTCGGTGATTTGGGGAGACTCCGTGGTTTGGGGCGATAGCACCGATCAGGGTTACAGCGTCATCTGGGGCGACAGCGTGGTGTGGGGTGGCGGCAACGCGACCTCCGCATACAGCGACGGCCAGGATGGAGAGAATTAACCATGGACTCTCTTCCTGGCAAAGCCGCCATTCTGGTTGACGGCGTCGCCGCGATCAGTATCGCTGTGCTGCTGAGAGACGCGTTCACCAGAACTCCTGTGCACGACTACTGGCAATTTGCAGCCTATCTGGTCGTGGCTTCGGTGGCGGCACGCTTTCGAGTCTTGCTGCCGCGCATGACCAGCTCGATGGCCGTGAACCTGCCATTCATTCTGATCGCGGTGCTGGAGCTGAGTTTGCTCGAGGCGTTGACAATTGCCGCCGTATCCACGTTTGTTCAGTGCTTCTGGACAGAGAGCCGGCAGCGCAGTGCGGCGAAGATCGTTTTCAACGTTGCAGTGCTTGTTACGAGTGCTCACCTGACCTGGCTAACGGCCAGGCTGGTCTTCCATAACGCGGCCTTACAGATTACGGCTTGCGCAGCGACCATCCTGTTTGCCAACACAATTCCTGTGGCGGCGATCATCGCCTTAAGCGAGGAAAAGGCGATGTGGACGACGTGGATGCAGATCGTACAACTCACATTCCCGTATTACCTGGTGGCCGCCGGACTCGCCGCGCTGGTGAAACTGGCGGACCATGCGGTGGGTTGGCAGATTCCGCTGTTTGTTCTGCCGGCCACACTGCTTATGTACAGGTCATTCAGCATTTACTTCCGGCAAATCTCGGAAGCAGCAGCGCCGGTGCGAACGATGGCTGCAACCGCATCCTAGAAGGGCATTCAGCCACGATCCAACGAGCGAGTCGAAATGACTCGCTCTTTTTTTTGTTGTGGGACTAACGACTCGAGGCTGCCGTGGCCGCCATCACTGGTGACGCTGGAAGAGCGCCAATCAAAGCCCTCGTGTAGGGGTGCCCTGGGTTGGAAAAGATACTGGCGGTCTCGTCGCATTCGAGAATCTGCCCCTGGTCCATCACCGCGATGCGATCACAAATCGTCGCGACCGCAAGCAATTCGTGCGAGATGTAGAGAATGCTCATCCCCAACTTGCGACGAAGCGCAGAAAACAACTGCAAGATCTCCGACTGCGTAATAATGTCGAGTGCGCTGGTTGCCTCATCAGCGATCAGTAGAGCTGGTCGGTGAATGACTGCCATCGCAATCAGGACACGTTGCGCCTGCCCCACACTTAGCTGCGACGGATAACGGCGAAGGAAATCTTTTTCCGCGGGCAGGCTCACCTCGTCGAGCGTTTGCAGCACGCATTGCAAACATTCTTCTTTGCTTCCCACGCGGTGAACACGCCAGGCTTCTTCCAGTTGTGTGCCGATACGCAGTGCGGGATTCAGCGCCGACATCGGGCTCTGCAGCACCAATCCAATTTCTCTCCCGCGCAGGGTCCGCATATCTCGCTCAGGAAGCTGCATGAGATCGCGGCCTTTGAAATAGAGGTGGCCCTCAGCGCGTCCGTGTTTCAGATGGAGAAGCTTGAGAATTGCAAGAGCAAGACTGCTCTTACCACAGCCGCTTTGGCCCACGAGCCCGAGTATCTCGCCCTCATAGACGTGAAGCGCAAGGTCACGCAAAACGTCCGGCTTCTGTGGATACTGGACGCTGATGCGCAATGAGAGTAGAGGGGTGCCTTCCATCGGGGTCACCGGTTCCGCGCCATCTGCTGGTTAAGCGAGAGTTGGTCGATGTTCCAATACACCTGTGGGCGCAGGATTGTTGGATGTACGTTTTCGAGCGCCGGAGAGACCGCCGAGAGCGCATCGCGATTAATCAAATAAATGAACGGTTCCTGCTCCCACACAATCTGCTGGACTTGATCGTAATATCTTTTGCGCTGTCTATCGTCAAGCGTAGAGGCTTGCTGATGCATGAGCTTGTCGATTTGCGCTTCCCAAGTCGTGGCGGGAGTCTTCTGCTTCGGATTCCACTGATGATTTTCCGACGAGCTCAGCCAGACATTCATTTCTGAATTCGGATCCAGGTCGTCATTCACAAACCCGAGCAAACAGGATTCATAGTCGTAAGAATGCGTCATGCGATCGATCAGCGACGGAAAATCGAGCGTGACAACGTTCAGCTTGATGCCAATGCCGGCGAGGTCCTGTTGAATCAGCGTCGCCATGCGCTCGCGATTCTTGTTCGTATTCGTCACGATAGAGAACTCGACGGCATGACCTTCCCGGTCGTGTAGGGCCCCGCCTTGCAGCGCGAATCCATCATCACTGAGCCGTTTGAGTGCGGACTTCTGATCGAAAGGATGCGGATGAAGTTGCGCATTGAACCAGAACTTGTTCGCGGGGGATACCGAGCCCACGGCGGGCTGCGCATGCCCCTTAAACACAATACGCGCCATGTCCTCGCGGTTGATTGCCTCGGAGATCGCTCTCCGGAAGTTCGTCGAACGAAACCACGCTTTCTTGTAGTCTGGAATCGGGGCCGACGGGACCTGGTTAAACCACATGAACTCCGAGTCGAGAGAAACTCCCGCGTCACGAACGAGCGCCGGCTTTTCTGCTGCAATCTTGTCGTAAACATCGGCACTCAGAGAATTAATAAAATCGATTTCGCCGCGCAAAAGACGCAAAATTTCCGTGTCCTGATTTTGCAAAATGTCGAGCCGTACAGAGTCGAAATAAGGGAGCTGACGGCCTTGCGCATCGCGTTTCCAGTAGTAGGGATTCCGTCTCAGGATCAAATATGAGCCGGCCTTGTTTTCTGCGACAAAAAACGGACCCAGTACTGCCATTTCTTTCTTCGGGGACTTGGACGACATGATTGCAACTTGGTCGAACGACTTCACCATTCCGGCGATCGGCGCAGGAAAGGTAATAGTCACGTGCGCGGGATTCGCCACGCTCACTTGTATTTGGCCATCGCTGGAACGAAACATGTCGCCGGTTGGCGAATGCAGTGCCGGGTCCATGAGCTGCTTCATGGTGAACGCCATATCGTCAGCGGTAAACGGCGTGCCGTCCGAGAAATAAAGTCCGGAACGCAGCTCAAATGTTATGGTCCTGCCGCCGTTTGACACCTTCCAGGATTTCGCCAGTTCAGGAGTTGCTTCTTGCGTGAGCCGGTTCACGCGAATTAATACGCCGCCGGTCATGTAGCGAATGCTCTCGGAAGCATCTTCTTGAGCCAGAAGCGGATTGAAGGTCTCGGGCTCAGAGTGCAGAGCAAACCGCAACTCGCCCCCGGATTGCCCGAATGCCGAATAGGTCAGCACGGCAGTTGCCAGCGCGAGTCTCAGCGCGAGGGAATGTTTCATATAGGCAATTCCTCTTTTTGCAACACCAAGTGAAATGCGCCAACAACCGCGACAAACAAAATCAGCGGAACGAATTGCGCCTTCTCACCAGTGATCGCGGTGTAACTTTGCAATTCGCGAAGCAAGCTCCCCCAGGAAGGCAACGGCTCGGCAATCCCGAGTCCCAGCATCCCGAGATTGGCTTCTGTGATGATGAAAACAGGAACCGCAATCCAGAATTGCGCGAGAGCAATCGGCCGCAGGTTTGGCAGGATATGACGCCACAGCAACCGACGACCGCCGCTCCCCGAAGCGCGTGCCAGCAAAATGAATTCAGATTCGCGCATGCTGCGTGCGTCGGCACAGATCATTCGCGCAGCACCAGCCCAACCGAGGCAGCCGAGCAGCGCGAAGGTGATCGTCACGCTGAGCGCTGGAGAAGTGTTCAGCGGCAACACCGCTCTTACGGTGAGAAGCAGAAAAAGCCATGGGAGCGATAAAAACAGGTCCGTCGCGGACATAACGATGCGTTCGGTCCATCCCCCCGCAAACCCGGCGCTGCCGCCAATCACTAATCCCAGAAGAGAAGCCAGCAGTGCGGCTGCCGGTGCGAGTAGCAGAGAGACCCGTGTTCCGTAAAGCAACCGGGAAAATCGGTCGCGGCCGAGGTCGTCGGTTCCTAGAATATGTTGCCGTGATGCCGAGGCGCCGGGATCCTCGCGAAATTGATACGCATAGGAAGCTGGAGCAACGAAGTTCGCGCACAAACTGGCCGCAGAGACAATCACGAGAAACGCAATCGCAGCCGCACGCGCCCACTTCATGCTTCCCTCGCGCTCAGCATGCTACCCAACAACTCGCAGATGGAATTGGCAAACAAGGTTACCGCTGTCACCAGGACGCTGAGCGTCACCAGCAAATAAAGATCGCGGCCCATCGCTGCTTTCCAGGCAAGCTGTCCAACTCCCGGCAAGTCACATAGTGCCTCAACCGGAATGGCTGCGGTGAATGCCAAGCTTGCTGAGACGCCAGCGATTGCCAACAGCTGGGGCGCTGCCGGCCGCAACACGTGACGAAAGAGTACTTGCATATCGCCGAGACCTTTGGCTCTCGCGGTGAGAACACATGGATGACTATGACTGCGCAACAGCAGATTGCGGCTGTAACTGTAGACCTTCGGAAGCACCACCACGCCGAGCACGAGCCTCGCCGGCGCGCGCGTCAGAATGAACAACAGAGCCATTGCAGCCGCCGGTAAACACAGCAGGGTTCCACAGAAAATTCCCGCAACCGTGTCCAGGATTGCTGAACGCGCCATCACTGTCATAGAGGCGAGACCCAAGCCCAGCGTCCACGCTAGGAGCAGTCCGAGACCAACGAACTTTAGCGTCGCCGGCAAGCGCTCGCTGACGAGCTCCGTCACGGGACGCTGTAAGGTGCGCGAATTTCCTAAGTCGCCATGCAGCAGTCGTTCGCAGTAATGCAGGTAGAAACATCCAAGGCTCTCTCGCGGCTGGTGCGCCAGCGCTTCAATGCTCTGGTTGCTGAGACGAATATCCAATTGGGCTTCGTCCGTCCCGAAACCCGGAGCAAAGCGCACCAACGTCGCCGCCAGCAGCCCGCCGAGAAACAAGGTGAACAGTAGTTTTAGGACGTGTTTTGCAAAACGGCGCAATCTGGAGTTCCTTAGGAGCGATTAGCGGCTAACAACTGCAAGTGCTTCAGCTTCCCGCCCCAGTTCCCTGCTTAAGCAGGTTCGGGGTCTCGACCTGGACGACCTGCTTTTCAGCATGTTCAACGATGCGCTGCACCCGCTCGCGCTGGCCTGGCTCTTCGACATCGAACTGCACGGCGAATCCGAAACCGGGCTCGCTCAACACTACTTTGCCTTTGACGTAGTGCGTTTCGTGCGCAATGCGGAAAGCTAGCCGCACAACCGTTCCGATCTTCACCCCGCTACTTGCCTCCACATAGCACCCACCGAGCGAAACCGTAATCACATTCGCGGGCATGGGAGCATCTTGTCCCTCAGGATGGAAGTCGATATCCAGAAGGCAGTGAAGCCGAGGATGCAGGCGGCGGTTCTTGCGCGCAGGGCGGCGCCGCTTTTCCATGTACATTCGCCGGTCAGCTTCGGCGAGTAAATCTTCAGCATCCAGGCCCGTCTCCGGATAGACCGCCTGCCCTATGCTCAACGACAAGCTATTTTCTCCGCATATTTCACGTCCAGCCTTCTGCACAAGCTGTCGCAGGCTTTCTGCCTTGTGCGCCGCCGCTTCGGCCGTGAGCCCCGGAGCAATTACGACGAACTCATCGCCTCCCATTCGCGCAACGTAGTCGTACTCACGGCAACTCTTTTGCAACATCTGCGCAAAGCGCACCAGCACGCGATTCCCTTCCAGGTGCCCGAAGCGGTCGTTGATCTGCTTAAATCCGTCCATGTCGCAGACCATCACAGTGAGCGACGTGTTATTTCGCTTGCACCGCGCAAGTTCGTGATCGAGTTGCAGGAATAGAGATCGCGCATTCGGCAGTCCGGTCAAATAATCTGTCGTTGCCGAGCTCTCCGCCTGCCTGAAGCGCAGAGCGTTTTCAATTGCCAAAGCGATTCTCGAGCGAATCGCTAGAAGAATCCGGAGATGGTCAGTTGTAAACGCGTCCTTCGATGCATGGTAAAGAGTTAGCACGCCCACGACCGCGTCCGGACTCTCGAGCGGAACGGCCAAAGCAGAGCGCAGCGGCGTGAACTCACCGGGATCACGCGGATACCCAGGCTCGAGCGCCGGGTTTCCGTTCAAAACTGGCTTTTTGTTTTGAGCTACCCATCCCGATAAACCCTGCCCGACGGGAATGTTCAATCCGGCAAGGAGCCGGAAATTGTCTCCGTTAACGTGTTCCGGAAGCAGCCTGTCTTCGTGCCGCACATAGATTGCAATCGCGCTGTAAGGAACCAGCCGCTTGAGTTTCGTCGAGAAAACGGAAAGCGTTTCGTCGAGGCTGAGCGATGATCCCAGATCCTGCGTTAACTCGAAAAGCGCCTGCACTTCCTGGCGCGCTGCCGCAATGGAGGTCAGGAATTTTGCTCCCTCCTGACGGCCAACCGAACTCTCCGCCAGCCCCGTGGCCGGCGCCACTCCCCGTTCGACCTTTACTTCTGTAGACAACTTAGTCCAGGGAATCTGGCCGGACGCGTTTTGCACCATCTTTTCTATATCCAGATAGCGGTCCTGCAACACGCGCACAACTCTCGGATCGAACGCCTTTCCGTACTCCTCCTGCAGTCGGCCCATTACGGTTTCGAGCGGCAGAGCGTGACGATACTGGCGGTCGGACGCCAGGGCATCGAGAAAGTCGACCGCCGAGAGGATTCGAGCCCCGAGCGGAATCTCTTCGCCTTTCAGCCCGTAGGGATATCCAGTTCCATCCCACTTCTCGTGATGAGCGCGCACGATGGGAACAACCGGGTAAGGAAACTGCACGCGTTCCAGGATTTCCGCGCCCACGATCGGGTGGATCTTCATCTTCTCGAATTCTTCCGGCGTTAACTTTCCGGGCTTCGAGATAATGTTTTCGGGCACGGCGAGTTTTCCAATGTCGTGCAGCAGCGCAGCCGCCTGCAAAGCTTGCAGTTCATCACTGCTTAACTCAAGAAGTTTGCCCACCTCGGTCGCGTACACGCGCACCCGCTGCAAGTGATCGTGTGTCGTGTGATCTTTCGCTTCAATCGCCAGTGCCAGCGCTTCAATCGTGCGCAAGTGGAGGTTCGACATCTGCTCCACGTGGTTCTTTTCTGATTCAAGCTTGCCCAGGTAAAGGCGATAGGACCGGTAAATAAGAAAGACCGTTGGCAGCATCAGCATCGAGGTCTGCCAATCGAAGATGCGATTCAGATAGGTCATCAGACCCACAATGCCCGCGCCCATCAAGTAATACGGAAAGGACCAGAAATAACAGTCTGACCATACCTTTCTGATGGACTTGTTCTCGGTCAACGAAATAATGCCTGCAACCGGGATGGTGTTCGCCGCGAAGTACACGGACGCGCCCAAAAGCAATAACAGGGACGGATGCTTCATGGACGGGTAGTGTTGGGCCCAGTGATAAGACCAGTACCCGGCCCCAATCGCCGTGGCAGAAGCACAGAGATTGAAGGCTACCTGTACCGGGCGTGGACGTTGGCGGGAAAGGCACTGCACCAGGATTGCCGAGCAGCCCAAGGCAAGGGTCTGCGAAAAGCTGAGTTCAATGATGCCAAGCAGAATAAAAAGAAAATTGACCGACATAGTGCCGGTCACTCCCGGCAAATTAACTTTCAAGCGCGAAGCCAGAAGCGCAACTGCTAAATAGCAAATGAACTTCACCAGATCGTGTGTGAGAGGCTGCGACACGCCGAACCCCAACACGCAGGCTCCGGTCACCACAATGCAGGCAACATAGACACGAGTAGCAATCGTCATCTCGTGCCACGTTTGCGGTCGAGAAGGCATTCTTACTCCACACCGGTCCCTTTGTGATCGGCGTCCATCGTTAAGTATTGCGAATAGCGGTGCCGAATCCCACAACTTGGGGGAACGTGCATAAACTTTCGTAATTCGCAAAACGAATCTTATAAACAAAAGGTGCGGCTACGAAGTCCCTGCTTTGATTGCTTTGAGTACGAAGGTAACCTTCCTCGACTCAAGTTCACGTGCTAAACACCTTTCTAGGAATGTCTGCGTCTGGTCGCGTGCGCAGCGTTTTAGTGCGCCTCGATGTCAACAACCTCAACCACCGAAACCCGTCTAATCGATGGCACAACGCTGGTCTTTCGCAGCGAGGCGATGCGAAAGCTGATGACCATGGTGGAACGTGTTGCACGTCATGAAGCTGCCGTACTGATTGCAGGCGAGACCGGATCCGGCAAAGAGATGATTGGCCGGACCATCCATGAGCAGTCTCTTCGCTGCTCCAAACCTTTCGTTGACGTCAATTGCGCCGCCTTTCCTGAACATCTGGTAGAGAGCGAACTCTTTGGATACGAAAAAGGCGCCTTTAGCGGCGCTGACGTCACCAAGCCCGGCTTGTTTGAAATCGCCAACCAGGGGACGTTGTTTCTGGATGAGGTGGGCGAACTGGATGCCAGGGTTCAGGCGAAACTGCTTCGTGTGCTCGACGGCGCACCTTACTACAGATTAGGCGGAAGCAATAAGGTATCAGTGAATGTAAGAGTGGTCGCCGCCACGAACCGCGATCTGAAACACGAAGTGCAGCTTGGGAAATTCCGCCGTGACCTTTATCACCGTCTGGCTCAGTTCGAACTGCACGTACCATCACTGCGTGACCGCGTGCAGGACATTGTTCTGATCGCCGACCACTTTCTGCAGCAATATTGCCCGGGTACAAGCTTTGCGCCCGACGCAGTAGAAGCCTTGGAGTCTTATCATTGGCCCGGGAATGTCCGCGAGTTAAAGAATGTAATTCTGCGAACCACGGTTGGTATCGATGCAGACACAAAGGAGATTCGCGCCTGGCATTTGCCGGGAAGCATTTACGGATCTCCAGTGCCCGTCTCTTCGGCCGGCAATGGAAATCTGGAAGAATTAGAAAAGCAGATGATTCTGAACGCGGCCAGCGAGAATGAAGGCCAACTAAAGACGGCGCAGAAGCTAGGCATTTCCGTGCGCACCCTGCGTCGAAAGCTGAACAAGTACAAGCAGGACCAGGCCGGAATCCTTCCGGCCTCGCTCGGAAAATTGAGCTCTTTCCAGCAGCGTTACTATCGCGTATCTGTTGAGCTGCCGATCACGCTGCACCACCGCGATCAGGAAATTCAGGCTACCACCGTCAATGTAAGCTCTGGCGGTGTAGCCATGCGTAGTCCTGTGCATTTGCCGCATGACGCATTACTCGAGGTATCCCTCAAATTGCACGAATCCAGGTCACCCATCGTCTGTAAGGCACGGCTGGCATGGAGTGGGCCCGAGGGGCTTTCCGGTTTGAATTTCGTGGAGATCCACCCTGCATTTCAACGAGAGCTGCATCAGTGGCTCACAGAAAGAGCGCATGCAGAAGGATGGATGCAAGCGACCGCCGGCCAGTAACACGTCCACCACCAAACTCTTTCGAGCGCTTCCGACCGGTAACCAATGTACCTGCAATGCTAACAATGGAAGCCTTCTCTCCTGCTAAATTGAAACGCAATAGTTCGAATTGAGACTGGATGCGCACGAGGGGAAGTGAGAATAACGTTTCATTCTGAACGCTTGATCCCTACTGGACACCGCCCGCCATCCTCTTCTTCGCCGGTCGTGTTGGCACGTCATCACCCTTTTCATTGCGAAGCACAAAAGCCCGAGTTGTACGCGAGGCTCTCGATTTCATCGATGCCCATGCCACAAGGAGAGTTAAGTACATGGCGGATGACGGCTGCAAGCAAGCTACTAAGAATAAATATGAGTCTCCCGTTATTACGAAGATCAGTCTTCGTCCCGAAGAGGCCGTACTCGGGAATTGCAAGACCATGACAACCGGTGCGGGGCCCGGTGGAAGCACCTGTATTCCTCTGTCGAATTGCTTCACTATCGGCTCGTGAGCGGCTTGCGGATTTAACAATTGGCGGAATTTGGGTGAAGGAAACAGGCATGGTGGAATGCGACGCCACGTGCGGAGAACACTCCGCTCAAGCGCACAAGATTAAGAACACGGTTTTGCAGCATGCTCGTCATGGCCGGTACCGGTTTCGTTTGCCAAAGATTCTGAAGTACCCTCCCATCGGCCGCAAAGATTTCTGGTGTTCAGCTTTTCTCCCGTTGCTTGTCGCGTTTTTCCCGTTCGCTTGTTATTCCCAGGTCGCAATTGATGCAACCACCAGCGCTCAAGCTGAAGTCACAACTGCCGCCAATACGCTGACTTTCGCACATACCACCACCAACACGGGAACCAACCTCGTTCTCGTCGTTGGCGTCTCCATGAACATCAGCCAGCGAACCTCGACCACCATAAGTGGGATTACCTATAACGGCGTAGCGCTGACACTCGCCGGGGTACAGAATGACAGCTCGAATGCTGTTCGTACGGAAGTGTGGTATCTCGTCAATCCAGCAACTGGAAATCATAACGTCGTAATTACAGAGAATATCGGCGGGATTCTGAACACCATCGGAACCGTCGCCGGGGCGACTACATTTACCGGCGCTGATCAGACGACGCCGATCCGCTCCTTCGCCTCGAACCAGAGCGGCGGCACCAATGCAAATGCATTTGTGAACATCGCCAGCGGACCCAACGATTACGTTCTTGATACTTTAGCGGCGACTTCTGGAACCACCGCCACAATCACTTCTCCATCGCAAACGCAGCAGTGGTCACTTAACTCGACAGGCGGAGTTCGAGACGTTTACGGCTTCGGCTCAACTCGCGTAGGATCTGCGAGCGTTGCAATGTCCGAGACTTTGAGCGGCAACGCGCGCTGGTCGGTGTCAGCCGTTTCGATTCAGCCGAGACAAGCCGATCTAAGTGTGACGGCTAGCGGTTCCGCAACACAGTATCCCTCTAACATCACGTATACGGTTACGGTCAAGAACAGTGGGCCCAGTGCAGCCAGCACCGTCAGCCTAACCGACACTCTTGCCGCCGGATTGACGCTTGTCTCAGCTGTCGCCACTGGTGGCGGCACTTGCACTGGCGCAAACTGCACCTGGGGCTCGATCGCATCCGGCGGCAGCGTTTCTGTCACTATTACCGCCATACCCGCAGTGCCTGGCGGATACCCAATAAACTCAAGTGTGACCGCCACCTCTACAGATCTGGACAGCTCCGATAACGCTGCTACCGCCGTCGCTTACTCCCAGTTCACCGACTGCGCTACCACGACTGCCACGGCCGGGGGCAATCTGGGCGGAGTTATAAACACCTACTATCCCGGCACTGCAACTGCCAACGCAGGCGCTACTTCCATCGCTGTTGGCCCGGGCACCGGCGCTGGCAACAGTATTGCAGTGGGTGACCTCCTGCTGATCATCCAGATGCAGGACGCCACGATCAATTCAAGTAACTCTATTCAATATGGCGATGGCGTTAGTGGATCGGGCTCAACCACACTGAACAATGCAGGCGTGTACGAATATGCAACTGCAACGAGTGCGGTGGCTGTCGGCACCGGAGGCACCGTCAATATCGCTGCCGCGGGACCAGGTGGCGGCCTTCTCTACACCTACACAACAGCGGCGCCCAGTTCCACACAAGGAGCTCGCAGGTTCCAGGTGATTCGCGTGCCGAATTACGCAACTGCGACGCTTACTTCCACACTTACAGCCTCTGCCTGGAATGGTTCAACCGGCGGAGTCCTCGCCTTGAATGTCTCAGGCACATTAACTCTAAACGGCGCCACCGTGAGCGTGAACGGACTCGGCTTCCGCGGCGCAGCCGGACTCTTCCTCAACGGGACGACTGGGTCCGCCAATTCTGACTATCGGTTCGCTGCGCCAACCACATACAACACCGCAGCTTTGACAGTAGCCGCTGGTAGCCACGCAGGCAAGGGCGAAGGAATCGCAGGCACGCCCGAGTGGATAGAAAACGTAACGGGTGTCACGGGAGGGGTTGTAACTGCTGGAACTGTCGTAAATACAAACCAGAGTTACGCTGAGGGATATCCGTTAGGCAGCGTGGCACGCGGGGCGCCCGGCAATGCCGGAGGCGGCGCTAACGACGCGAATCCATCCGCGAATGATGAAAACAGCGGTGGTGGTGGTGGAGCAAACGGCGGAGCTGGTGGGCAGGGTGGGAACAGCTGGAACACAAACTTGTCTGTTGGCGGAATCGGCGGAACAGCGTTCCCGGCCGGCATAAGTCGAGTTGTAATGGGCGGCGGTGGTGGCGCAGGCACGAGCAACAACAACTCCAACTTCATGTCGAGCAGCGGGGCGCCTGGTGGAGGCATTGTGATGATTCGCGCCGCCACGATCACAGGCAACGCCACCATCACTGCTAACGGACTTGCCGCCTACAACGCTACCCCCAATGACGGCGGCGGTGGTGGTGGCGCAGGCGGCAGCATCGTCTTCCTCTGGGGCGCAGTCACCGGGACACCGAACGTCACTTTAAATGCAAATGGTGGGCGTGGTGGCGACGCCTGGGACTCGGATAATGGCGGCAATCAGAATGGACTTAATGCCGATCGCCATGGACCCGGTGGTGGTGGCGGCGGCGGCGTCATTCTTTACACCGGTACGGGCGCAACTATAACAACAGCAGTGACGGGAGGCGCCGCCGGCGTAACGCTTAACACTGCCGGCGTAACCTATGGAGCGAGCGCAGGCGGAGCTGGAACAACATCGACTGGAGTTGCGCTTGCGTCGAGCCCTGGCCCTCATTCCGCGAGTGGTTGCGTGGACGTATCCATTACTAAGTCAGCATCTCCAAGCCCGGTGATCGTAAACACGACCCTGACTTATACACTCACGGTAACCAACAACAACGCGACGACTGCCGCAACCGGCATTTCTGTTACCGACGCTATTCCGCCCCAGGTCACTTTTATTTCGGTGTCCTTCTCCGGGGGTACAGGTGGCAGTTGTCCTGCGCCAAGCGGCGGTGTGCTGACGTGTACGTTTACTTCGCTCGCGGCCAGCTCAAGCGCAACCATCACAATACGCACCACCGCAACCACCCAATACTCACTGGCGGTAAATACCGCGATCGTCAATGCAACTACCGCTGATCCGAATCCACTCAACAATACGGCCACGATCTCTACTCCGATCGAAAATGCGAACAGCGTGCGGATCAGCTCCTTTTCTGCAGTCCGCAATGGCAATGATGTGCTTATCTCGTGGAAGAGCGGCGGCGAACTGCACAATCTTGGCTTCAACGTTTACCGGGAAGTCGGCGGCGGGAAAATCTTGTTGAATCCGTCGCTGATTTCCGGCTCCGCACTGATGATGCGCGAAGCGCTGGAGCAGCATGGGGCGAAGAGCTATGCCTGGATGGATCGTTCCGCGAGCGCGGGTGCTCTGTATTGGCTGGAGGACGTCGACCTGAATGGAGCCCGTACGCTGCACGGACCAATTTCCGCACAAGTGCAGAGTGTAACGGAAATGCCCAGGGCTATGGCTCAAACCATAACTCAAGCGGCCATAGCTCAAGCAAAGACCATTGCTGACCTGTCGCGCGCGAGCTCCGCTTCACTCTCCGTCAGCCATAGCGGACGTCATATCCGTGAATCTGTGGCGCGCCCGGTCCCTAGTGCGAATACTCAACGGATCGGTTTCCAACTCGCCGCCCAATCTGCGGTAAAGATTTTCATTGACCACGAAGGCTGGTATCGGGTGACCCAGCCGCAACTCGTCGCAGCAGGCTTAAGTGCCAATGTGGACGCACGTTTTCTGCACTTGTACGCTGAAGGAATCGAACAACCCATTCGAATTACAGGCCCCGGAGGAAATTTCGGGCCTGCATCGGCGATTGAGTTTTATGGGACTGCGATCGACACGCCTTACTCTGGAGAGCGGGTCTACTGGCTTGCAGTGGCGGCTGTCCCTGGACTACGCATTCCAGATGTCGGAGCAATGGGAAGCCCAGGCCCACCCGAACAGAGCTTTATTCAGACGATCGAGCTCAAACCGCGCACGACTTATTTCGCGGCCCTCTTGCGCGAGAACACTGATAACTTCTTCGGGCCTCTGATTTCGCCAACTTCTGCGGCTTTGAATTTCGATGTATCAAACTTGGCCTTGGGCGATGCTTCGCTGGATGTCACGCTACAAGGAGTTACAGAAGGCCAGCAACACGAAGTCACTGTCACTTTGAATGGCGCCACATTAGGCGACCTCAATTTCGAGGGGCAGCAGACCGGGAACGCCACGTTCACGATTCCCTCTGCCGTGCTTGGCAATGGCGCTAATACAATCACCTTCACCGCCCAACTCGGGTCCAATGATCTCAGCGTCGTCGATCATGTTGAGATCAATCTCCCGCACACCCTGACTGCTGACTCCGACTTTCTGAAGTTCACCGCGGATGAAGGATCGAGCGTAACTGTCACTGGTTTCACTCACGTTCCCACTCGTTTAATCGACATTACCAATCCCCTCCACCCTCTTTTCGTCAACTTCCGCGCCACAAAGGCGAAAGCTCAATTTGCCCTTTCAACCACCGTCTCGTGGTCTTCTTCGGGAAAACACACGTTCCTTGCGCTCTCAGAAAACCAGATTGGACAAGCCAGTAGCCTGGCGCCACACCGTCCCTCCAATCTGCACTCAATACAACCCGGCGCAGAAATGGTCATCGTCACGCACCCTGATTTCAATGCACAGATGCAGCCGCTGGCTGCCTTACATCGACAGGAAGGCAAAGCCGTATTTTTGCTCAACGTTGACGAGATCTATGATGAGTTCAATTTCGGCGAGCGTTCTCCCGAGGCGATCAAGGCTTTTCTGAAAACAGCAACCAATGCATGGAGAAACAAGCCTCGATATCTGCTGCTCGCTGGTGATGCCTCATTCGATCCGAAAAATTATCTGGGCCTCGGCTCTTTTGATTTTGTTCCCACAAAGTTCGTGCTCACGGCGATGTTGAAGACAGCTTCCGATGACTGGTTCTCTGATTTCAATAACTCGGGATTTGCGCAAATAGCGACCGGGCGGCTGCCCGCACGCAGCAGCGCCGATGCGCAGACCATGGTTTCGAAGATTCTGTCTTACGCCAACGACTCCCCGGCAAGCTGGACCAATCAGTCAATGATGGTCGCCGACGTGGACGATCCTTCAGTGAGCTTTGCCCAGCAATCGCTTGATATTCAGAAAATGCTTCCGTCCAACATGAATGTCAGCGACGTATTTGCCGGCATGCTGGGACCAGATGTCGCAAGGCAGAACATCCTCGCAGGTATTGAGAGCGGCCAATTGCTGGTCAACTATGCCGGACATGGATCGGTAGAGATTTGGTCAGGAAGCGATCTCTTTGATGACGCAACGGCTTCGTCGCTAACAAACGGCACCAGGCTGCCTGTGTTCATAATCATGAACTGTCTGAACGGCTTCTTCCAGGACGTCTACACAGAAAGCCTCGCCGAATCACTGATGTTAGCTCCAAACGGTGGCGCGGTTGCGGTGTGGGCATCCTCGAGCCTTACTGCGCCTGATCCGCAACTTCAAATGGACAAGGCCTTGATGCAGGTCTTGTTCTCGCAACCTTCCATCACTCTCGGCGATGCGGTTCTGTTCGCTAAGTCCGGAATCGGCGATCCAGATGTGCGCCGTACATTCATCTTCTTCGGTGATCCAGCGACGCGACTGAAACAACAACCGGCGCTTTCGATACTCGAAACATCGCGGAAACAAGATCATCGTTCACCGCGAATACTCGACGGCACAAACTAGCGACAAGACAATCCTCGATGCTCGTCGCCCTTCGCTGCACACGTGCGCCGGTGGAGTATTCCATTTTGGCGATTTGTCCATTTCGGGAATGTTCCCTCGACGCAAGCTAGATCGCTGAAAACCCGCTAGCCGCAAGGGTTCTGCGCGCATTGCCAAGAACTTATCTAACTGTTCTGTCCGACTCGGAAGTACAACGCATCCGCCATTGGACCTTCGTCCACTCCGAGCCTGTTTCAGCTATGTCCTAATGACACCGCTCCGCTGTGAAATCACCAATCTTTCGGGATGTACTACTCACTGCTCTGGATGCACTGTCGTGACCTTCTACATTCCTGTTCGTGCTCGCAAACTGAAAATGCTATGACCCTCCTCCATTCAAAATCCGTCTTCTCCGCTGTCGTTGGCGTTGGTATCTTGCTGGCTGTTCTGGGATCGCAAACAAGCGCCTGGGCTTTGACTGTCACGCTTACTCCGTCTAACTTGAACTTTGGTCAAGTCTCGCTCGGTAACTCAGCGACGCTACCCGCGAAGCTAACCAACACGGGCACCAGCAGCATCACCGTGTACCGGATTTATGCGAATGACTCAAACTTCAAGGCCGAGTACCCGGCGCTACCTGTGACATTGCAGCCGGGAAGCTCCTTGGCGCTGAACGTGACTTTCACTCCAACCAGTTCCGGTTCCGACTCCGGGTTGGTCGCGTTCAGGGGGGCCTATGCCAGTCTCGCTGTCTACGGCTCGGGAACAACAAGCTCGGGAACAACAGGCAGGTTACTTCCTACGAACCCGCCAAACGTGGCGTTTGGAAGTGTTCAAAGCGGCGGGAGTATGACCAAGTCTGTTACGGTTACGAACAACAGAAGTCACTCTGTCACGCTTTCCAGCGAATCGATCACCGGGGCGGGATTCGCTGTACAAGGGCTGTCACTACCGCTGAGTTTAGACGCGGGACAAAGTTACACCTTCAATGTTTCGTTTTCTCCGCAATCGGCTGCCTCGGTTAGCGGGTCGCTTCAGGTATTGAACCCACGTAGCAATACCATTATCTCGCTGCCGCTCTCCGGTACAGGCACCGCAACGGGTCAACTCGCCCTATCGCCCTCGAGTGCCTCGTTCGGCAACGTGACGGTTGGATCAAGCGCCTCGAAGGCCGGCAGCCTGACTGCAACGGGAGCTAGCGTTACGGTCACTTCCGCTTCGAGCAGTAGTTCGGAATTCAAGCTGTCTGGGATAACTCTGCCGGTTACGATTCCTGCCGGTCAGAGTGCGTCGTATTCGGTGACGTTCACTCCTCAGAGTAGCGGGACGAGTTCAGGCGCAGTTTCTTTCACCAGTAATGCAAATTCGACTACTGAGTCCCTGACTGGAACGGGTGTTGCGCCAGTACAGCACAGCGTCAGCCTTCTATGGGATCCCAGCGGCTCGCAGGTTTCTGGCTACAACGTTTACAGAGGCACTGCTTCCGGTGGACCGTACTCAAGAATCAATAGCGGCCTGGATCTCGCAACTACGTTCGTGGATTCCACTGTGTCATCTGCCCACACGTATTACTACGTGACCACGGCTGTAAACTCCAGCGGCCAGGAAAGCACTTACTCGAACCAGGTGCAGGTGAACATTCCCTGAACGTGAGATCGGAAGGGGAACTCACTCAGTGCGTGTGACTGCGCGGTGGGGAGTTGCCTACTCTGGGAAGGGATCGAGGCGGGTGCGCGATTGACGAGGTTCGTCGCCGCGATTTCGACAGGATGGATCGAGGAGCAAAAGGCGAGAAATGGGTTGACTGCGAAACCCTAACAACCGAAAAGTCGGTTACTCCTTGACGCGATTGCTAGCTTGACAACGTTGGAAGGTAGTGTTCGATCTGTGAAATCGGCTTCTTGCACTCGATTGCAATTGCAAACTCCATACTGGCGCCTGGCTCGACACGGACAACCCGTCCTTCACCGGTAAGTCTGGTGGGGCGAAGCTTACGCCCGCTGAGGCTAATCACAAAACCAATCACGCTGTCTTTCGGGACCAGCACAGGCGACTCCAGAAGAAGGCCTCCGGTACTAATGTTCTTGCTCACAGCCTCCACTTGCGAGGCCACTTCGCCGGTTTGAAACAAAACATGCACCGGGTATCTCAGCTTGAAGCGGCGATATCGACGTGTGTGGCCGCGTGCTGCTGCGGCTCCCGTGGGTTCGCTCATATTACGTGTATAGAGAGGGTTGCTTCTTAGTGAATTTTTGCGGGGGGTACGAGTTCTCGACGGCGCAATTCGCGATTTGAAATGCTCAGCGGTGTGCCAGGCCATAGCTGACGGCGAATGCCGAGGCGGCGATATTGGCCACTGGAGCCATCCGCTCCAGCCGGTGATGACCCGACCTGTGAAACAGATAGCTGATCGCAAGTATTCCGGCGCTCTGCCCGGCGAAATTCGTCGCTAACGCTGCGTTACTTCCGGCAAATGGACGCACGATCGGGTTCAGTTCCCTGCCGCCGCTCGCGAGGTTCGCGTGCGTCACCGTGAAGTCCGCAGCGCTGAACGCGGCAACCGTTGAGAACAGAAATTTATTTTTGCGGTCCCAAAATCTGTGTTGGCTGCTCGGTGCCTGGGGCAAGAACGAATTGGAATTTAGGACCGGCGCCACGGCTCCGGGTTTGAAGGCAATGAGTGTAGGCTCTGAGAGCTTTTCCTGGCTGAAGGCCACTCCGCAGAACGAAAGAACCAGCATCGCAGTTACGAGCTTGGTTCGGAGAAATATACAGGCGCCATGTTTTGTCATATAGAGTTCGTTAATCTTTAGTGCTAGCTCGCGGGAGGGCCATTTTCCTACTGGCAATTGTCCCTCCGTGTATTGTCGGATAGAAGGTCCGTTAATTCATTAAAAAACAATGAGTTAACGTTACATCGGTGATCCGGGCGTGGTACCGATGTGCAGAGTTTTGCGGTTTTTCGCGGAAAGGAGCCTTCGCCAAAGCTTCGCTTACAAGAACGGCCGAAGCCGTTGTGCCGTTTAGTACCAAAATTCCAGAGTTGCCCTTTCGAGTATTTTTTTGATCTTCTCTGGCTTGCAATTTTCTCGGGCGAGCATCTACTATTCGGCCTAACCACTTCGCAATCAGTAGTTCATTACCAAGGTGCAGTAAAAGTCGAGAGAGTGACTATGGCTCTTGGTTCTCTCGACCGCCCGTTTGTCCCCGGCCCATAATCGCTGCATGGAAATCACAACTAGCTTGCGGTTGCGTGTTTTTTGCGCCCTGGTGTCAGTCGTCAGCGCTACAGCCTTACTCGTTGGCTGCGCAGGAGTTTCTGCGGGTGCAAATAACAACAATCAGGGCTCGAACAATCCCACCCCCGGTACACTTGCGGTCTCGCCCACCACGATGACGTTTGGCAGCGTCAACGTGGGCAGCAGCGCCTCATTGACGGGTACGCTATCGGCTGCTGGTGGTGACGTAAACGTATCCTCTGCATCGGTGACCGGATCAAGCTACGCCATCAGTGGCGTTACATTTCCAGTAACAGTTTCGTCAGGCCAAAGCGTCAGCTACACAGTGACATTCACGCCCGGAACAACCGGAAGTCTGCCCGGCAGCATTTCTTTCACTAGCGACGCGTCTAATGGAGCTCTCCAACAAACTCTGAGTGGATCGGGAACACAATCAGGCCCAGTTGTGGGCACTCTCGCCGTCAGTCCCGCGACGCTGAATTTTGGCAGCGTCACGGTGGGTAACAGCTCATCCCTGACTGGCAGACTATCGGCAACAAACGCCAATGTCGTGATTTCCTCTGCTGATTGGACTGGATCGGGATATACGGTCAGCGGAATTTCATTTCCTGTGACCATTACGGTCGGTCAAACGACGCGATACACCGTAACCTTCACTCCGCAGGCGACAGGATCTGCCCCGGGCAGCATTACCTTCACCAGCAATGCCACGAACGCAACCTTGCAGCAGTCGTTCACTGGAACTGGTACTCAGCCCGCGCAGCAACACGACGTCGCATTGACCTGGAGCCCCAGCGACTCGACTGTCGTCGGCTACAACGTCTATCGCGGAACCCAGGCGGGCGGTCCGTACTCGAAACTGAATTCGTCGTTGCTGGCGGGCACTAGCTACAGCGACCAGACTGTGCAAGCGGGATCAACGTACTACTACGTATCAACCGCTGTGGATTCGAGTTCGCAGGAAAGCGCGTTCTCGAACGAGGCGAGCGCTACGGTCCCTTCGCCGTAGCGCAGTATTCTTGCTACAGAAAGTCGCGCAGACAGTGCTCGAAAGAGAGACAAGTGTGCTTGCCTAACATGAGACCAGGGCAGTTAATCCTGATTGCGTGATCGTCCGCCTCTCCCCGCGCTCGAGTATCCAAAGCAATAAGAGGATCATCGCCAGCGAGATTGCGAAGAAAATAATTCCTCCCTGGTGATGGAATCTTCCTGTCAAGAAGCTCGCGTCGACTCGTGTGCCAAGCATCGCGATCGTGAAAATGCGCAGCCCGTTCTTCGCGATCGACAGGGGAACAGCGATAGCGACAACCAGCGCCTTCCGCAACGGTGAACGCAGGAAGAGCTGCGCCAACACCAGCGTTGTGACCAACAGCATCATACTCGAGCGAATACTGCTGCACTCTTTGGCGACTTCTACCGTCAGCCCCGGAATCGAGAGCAGCAAGTCATCCTGAGCGACCGGAACACCTGCAAGTACAAACAGCGACCACGCGGCAAACGCCGAGCCTTGCTGCAAGAATTTGATGATCGCATTCAAAGCAAACTCCGGAAGCGGGACCATGCAGTAGAGGAGGGCAACCGGGAACAGAAGCGAGCGGACCACGCGGGTCCCGAAGCAAAATACAAAACTACCGATCCACCATGTCACCAAACCCAACATTCCGAGGGAAAGCCGCAGATCAGAGGTCATTGCGGCAAAGGGCAAGTGCGAAACGATCATGATCGATGCGCCAAGCACAAGAAAAGCAACGCCCCACGGGCGGTCACGCCTCACCAGGCTGCGCACTGCGCTCCACTCCTTGTAAAGAAAGACGCCGCTAATCGGCAGGATCAGGAGAATGTGTGTATATCCGATGTCCTGAAACCCCAATTGGAAGGTGCCTGCCAGTGCACGCCAGGCGAAGATCAAAGAAGCAGCTATCAGAGCCACGGAGATGGCCCACGTTGATTTCGCTCCACTACTCTTCGAAATCGAGTTTTCGTACATCAGGCTCATGATTAGTGAAGTCCCGCAGATCCGGTTGCAGGCTCGACACGAATTGTCCCCATCATCCCGCCGTCAACATGCTGCATTATGTGGCAATGAAATGGGAACGTGCCAACGATGTTTGGATCTCTAAAATCCATTCTCACGATCACGCTCGGATACTTTCGAAACCCGTCCCACGCGGCAACATCAACCGTGTCGCGCAGCGTTGGTTCCTCCCAGCGCACTGTTCGCCCGCCAATAACAATGAAGTGTAATTGGTGCGCGTGAAACGTGTGCGACTCCCGGGAGCGATTCTCTATAGTCCAGTCCTCCACATCACCCTGGTGGACTGTGATTGTCGGCTCCGAGTTCTGCATGTTAAATACAGCCGGCTCGTGACCCTCTTCAGTGATGAAGAACAGCGTCGCGCTCTTGGGATCACTTGGCTCAACTAGTTTTTCAGAAAAATAAAGAGTACGCTTGCGCACCGGACGAATCGTCGACAGAGCTGGCAACGGAGTGGCGGGTGTAGTCGTTGCGGCTCGAAGCAAAGGCGCCGAATCACTATCTGCTGGAATGATCGCCAGCAGCGGACGGGCCGAATCCACGTCGTCAAGGCCGATGCGCAGCGCTGGCTGGGCCGCGCTTCTCGTTGTAACCGGCCGATCGTCGTCTTCAGCTCCACGATAAACAGAATTCGTAACCAGATGGCCGGACACACCGGGGGGCGGTCCGGTGATGATGAATTCAGCACGCGTTGCCGGAGGCATGAATATGCGGGTCTGTCGGGGAGCGTACGTCTCCGCGCCCGGTTCCCCATATCTCAGGGGCACGCCGTCGAGCGCAACCAGTTCCATGCTCTGCCGCTTGCCGCCATATTCCAAGCCGAGATCAATGTAAGTATCCGCTGAGGCATTCAGCACTCGCCAGAATTGGGGTTCGAGCGGCTTCATTTTGACAACTGCCGGCGGGTATTTCGGATACGGCACAGGAATGTAATTGATGGAAATCTGCTTGGTAGGCCGCATCGGATCAGGCTTCTCGTCCGCGGCCGGTTCCGGCATCTTCTCGTCACGAATTACAAACACCCGCTCACGTAATCCCGCGACTCGCGGCGCCGCCCGTTCCATTCCTTCAACAATGATTGCGCCTGATGCGCCACCCAAGACTTGCTCCTCCGTGAAACCGTGCACATGCGGGTGATACCAATACAGCCCTGGCGCTTGATTCTTCGGTATCTCTACCCGATATTCGAACGGCGGATCACCGGGTTCTATCAAGGTCTTGAGTGTCTCGTCCTGGTGGCAAAGCGGGGGAATCGCCAATCCGTGAAAGTGAAGATTGGTTGCACTCGGGTTCATCTCGCCACCTGCGCACGGATCACGATGCGCAACGTGCTTCATCGCTACGTGATCCCCTGACGCAACGGACGACGCAACGGACGAAGAGGCATTCGCCGCCAGTGAAATTTCATTCTTCAGAGTTATTGCTAGCGTGTCTCCCGGCTGCACTCGCAAAGTGGGGGACTGATTGCCATGCGAATCGATGTAGCAATACCGCATGTGACCGTTGTTATCCACCGAGCTTCGAACGGTCAAGGCAACCTTTAACACTCCGTTCTTGCTACGTAATTCAACCGGGGATACGGCCTCAGCTCCCTCTGGGGCACGCGTGCAACTTGGTTGATCCGTAGCCCTCGCCGACGCGGCCTTCTTTGCCCACGCCGGACTAGCTCCGGCCAGAGCCAGCCAAGCGCAGAGCAAGAGGCTGAGAACTATGCTTCGATTTGCGATTGTTGATGTTGCAGTTCTACATTTGCGGAACAAATACGTTTACCCCGACTGCAGATTCAGCTCTGCTTCTTCCCAGAGTAGCAGCTTCGTCGGACCACCGAGTCCGCTATGGAGCAGGCAGAATCTCACAAATACTCAAGTCATAACGATCGGCTGTAGGGGCAGTGTCATTAATCGCGACCACGGTCCCCGAGTTTGGTGTTGTACTGTTTTGGCGTTGCACCCAGTACGTATCACCGCTGGTCGAGAGGTATTGATGGACCATCGTCTGATTCGCGCCGACAGTGCGGTTTGTCGCGTTATCGTAATCGCTTCCGACACCGAAGACCCACGAATTGTTGCGCGTGGTCGTCAGCTGCGCGGTCGGAGCGCCGGAAGCTGCATTGGCCGTACCTGTTGCACCAATTGCGCCAGACCCACCGGTTCCTGACGTGTCAACTCCGCTGAAAGTGACGACCGTGATAGATCCGGCTGCGACATTCCTTGCGAGTGTCGCAGTAACAGATACCGCGCTTAGCGTGGTGGGTGCAAATGCCCGCCAAATTTCGGCGTCACCGAGCTGGGTGTTCGTTCGCTTGACCAACGTCCAGGTTAGACCGCCTCCAGTAACTCCGCTTACGGTCATGTTGGCTGCGCTCGCATCTGTTGCTATGAAGGCAAGCACCAGCTCGTTCGCCTTGGTCGTAGAGAATGCAGGTGAGACAATCGTCGTTCCGCTGGTACCGCGATCCGTGAACACCGTCTGATCGATTGCCAACTGCGCCGTTGAGCTGAAGTTGACTCCCGTGACGCTCACGCCGCTTACCGTGACGGACCGGTTGACAGGGGTGAAGACGAATCCTGCCTTGCTGGGCGTGACCGTGTACGTTCCGCTTCCTACACCGTTGAAGATGTAGTTGCCGGAAGCGTCGGCGGCAACCGTGGTGCCACCGGATAACGTCACCGTCGCTCCGTTCCCACCACTGCCGGTAATCGTTCCCGCAATGCTGCACGGACAACCAGAAGCCGTCACCGTAATGCTGAACGTTTGAGACGCAGTCTGCACCGGTGTTCCTGAGTCCGTCACCTTCACGGTGAACGTGCTTGTACCGCTGGCTGTCGGGGTACCGGTAATCTGACCGGCGGCGGACAGACTCAATCCCGCAGGCAGCGTGGTACCGTTGATCAGGCTCCAGCTCACCGGCAGCGTTCCACCGCTGGAAGAGAGGCTAGCCGAGTAAGCCGCCCCTTGAGTTCCCCCTGGCAAGCTTGCAGTGGTAATTACGAGTGTCGCCGGTTGCACCGTCAACAGCGTGTTCCCACTAACTGAACCCAGCGTCGCCGTGATCGTTGTATTGCCGCCTGATAAACCAGACGCCAGTCCTGCAGAGGTAACCGTTGCTATTGTTGTCTTTGATGAAGCCCACGTGACCTGGCTCGTGAGGTTCTGTGTGCTGCTATCGCTATAGGTGCCAGTGGCCGTTAACTGCTGCGTGCCTCCGGCTTGAATGGTGGGATTTGACGGCGTAACTGCAATCGACGTCAGCGTTGCCGACGGCGTGAAGACGACATCCACCCAATAGTTGGACGAATTGAAGCCGGTGTTCGGGAACACGCTGCTGGCGCCGTATGCGAACACACCGTTCGATCCGCTGACTCCGTTCTGCAGTGCGTGCAACGGAGGAGCGTCGACACCAGCGCCGGTGAAGAACGCCTCGTCGTCCGCGTAATGGCCTACTGTGGTGTGATACGAGGCCACGTAGATCGTGTTTGCCGTGATTGCGACCGCAGGCGAGAATGTAACCTGCTGCCATCCGGATGCGCTTTCGTTGCTAAACGTAGCGGTTGCGAGCAATGTTCCGGTGCTGCTCCACAAATTTCCCACATGGGTGCCAGTATTGGCAGCGCTTTTGTAGAAGCGGACGCCGCTTACCGTTCCGTTCACATCCGCCTTGAAAAGAACACCGAGTTCAACCGGCTGGTCCGCGCCCGCGTCGGCGACTGTCGGAGCTGACGTCGGCGTAAATATGGTGTAGAAGCTCGGAGGCGCGCTCACAACAATACTCAGCGCTTGCGTCGCCGTTTGCTGCGGAGTTCCACCATCGCTGACCTGAACCGTGAAGTTACCCGTGCCTGCAACTGTGGGAATCCCGGAAATCTGTCCGCTGCTCGATAGAGTGAGCCCTGCGGGTAGATTGGTTCCGTTTGCCAACGACCATGTATACGGAGCCGTTCCACCGGTCGCGGCCAAATTCGCCGAGTACGGCTGGTTCTGTAACGCTGCGGGCAAGCTGCTTGTCGTAATCACGAGCGGCGTCGCCTGCACAGTCAAGCTTGCGCTTCCGCTGATCGCAGTTTCGCCGACTCCGCTTGAGGCGCTGATGCTGCAATTCCCTCCGGCAACACCTGTGGCCAGGCCGGCAGTATTCACTGTGGCCACGCCGGTGTTCGAAGACGACCAGGTTACCTGACTGCTGATATCTCGCATGCTGCTATCACTGTAGGTTCCGGTCGCCACGAATTGTTTTGTTCCTCCGGCGGAAATCGTCGCAGTCGCCGGAGTTACTGCGATCGATTGCAGCGTGGCCGCAGTAAAGTTCGCAGTCGCGCTGGTCCCGCTCAAAGTCACGGACTGGGATGCGGGAGTAAACACTACGCCCGCCTTGCTAGGCGTTACCGTATACGATCCGTTTGACAGAGTCTGGAAGGAGTAGGCTCCAGAGGCATTGGCCGTGGTGGTCCCAGTAGAGGCTCCGCTAAGAGTCAATGTTGTTCCGCTGCCAGTCCCTGCGGGAGTAACACTCCCTGAGATGCTCAGCGTTCCCGCGGGAGCAGGAAGTACTTCGGCAATGCTGAGGTTGTACCGATCGGATGTGGGTGAAGTGTCGTTGATGGTTACATTAGTTCCCGCGGTGGGAATGGCTGCGCTCTGCATTTGCATCCAGTAGGTGTCTCCCACCGGAGCAAGATACTGATGCAGAAGTGACTGATTCGGACCAACCACTCTCGCCACCGCATTGTCCCAATCATCTCCAACGCCAATCACAACCGAGTTGTTTCGAGTTGTGATCAATGAGGCGGTTGGTGCGCCACTCGCCGCATTTGCGCTCGCGACCGCACCAATCGCTCCAGAACCGTTCGTTCCGCTCTTATCCACGCCTGCGAAGCTCACAATCAGAATCGACGAAGCCACATTCTGAGAAAGACTGGCCGTCACTGTCGCATTGGAAATCGGGTTAGTTGCGAACGCCCGCCAGATTTCGGCAGTTCCCTTCTGTGTATTCGTGCGCTGAACAAGGTTCCAGGTCAGTCCCGCGCCCGTAATTCCAGTCACGGTCATACTGGCGGTGCCACCGTCAGTAGCCACTAGCGCAAGCACTAGCTCGTTTGCCACAGAAGTCGAGAACGTACCGCTCACGACATTTGTCGTCGGCGTGCCCTGGTCCTTCGCCACAAACGCATCAATCGCAACATTGCCCGGCGGTGGCGGCAGAGCGTTGGTGACAGTCAAGGTGGCATTGCTGGTCGCAACAAATGTTCCAGAAATCGTCACTGCGGTGGGGAGCGCGACTCCGAACGTGGTCACATTGAAATTTGCGCTGAATTGCCCCGCAGGGACCGTGACACTAGCCGGAACGCTTGCCACCGACGGGTTTGAACTCGAAAGCGCCACTGCAACTCCGCCCGTTGCCGCCGGCTGCCCGAGCATGACCGTGCCCTGTACGGTCGTTCCACCGGCTGCGCTGCTCGAAGCCAGGGTAAGAGAAGTCAGCGTCTGTGCAGTCGTGGTCGCGCTAACGCTGACGCCTGCTGTCGGTATCTCGAGATTTCCGCTGTCATCTGTAGCGCGGGTTCGAATCGTGTAATTGCCAGAAATGCTTGGATTCCATGCGTAAGTCCAGCTCCCTCGACCCGACGCTGGGTGCCATGTGTTTCCGCCGTCGACGGAAATCTCCACTCCTCCGACTACGCCGCCGGTATCTGCGGCTGTTCCCGTGATATTTACGGTGGTGCCGACACGAACCTGGCTCCCATTCGTCGGAGACGTGATTTGAGAAGTTGGAGCCACCACGTCAGTGGATTGCGTCGCAGCTAATAAACCTCCCTGCGGCGTAGCCGGTTGTACTCCCATATCGGCGAAAAGATTCACCGTGGCCTGCTGCATATTTACATCGGCGGAAGTACCGATCGAGGGATCGTGATTGGCATCGAGACCCCATGCCCACTGAACGGTCCCGGCGCCGAACACCAGCCCGTGCCCGGTTTGTGTCGGCTGGCCCACATTTGTGTAGTAGCGATAGAGCGTCAGGTGATGTGTCGCCACACCTGCGCCGTAAACGCCACCGAAGTCAAGCAGGTAGTCACTGGTGAGATTGCGGACAGAGGTTGCAAGGTCAAACAACCCAGCCGGACGAAAACCATTATCTTCGTCTACGTCCCACTCATACCCAAGCGTTCCCGCGGGAAGCGTCCAGGTTTGTCCCGCAGTCTGGTTTGCGATAGACGTGCCGCGCCAGAAGCGCATCTTTCCATCCGCTGCGGGCACTTGTAATGCAAGGTTTGTATTGTCACTCCCAGGACCATTGACTCGGAACAGCGTTCCAGTTAACGCATTTTCGGGACGCCCACCGTCGGACGGAGGGCTCTTGGTTGGATCGCGCCAGGTACCGGTCCAGGTGGGCGGATCAAGCGGGTCTACTGCCACAGTCGCGGTTGGAGTCGAACCGGGTCCGAGTGTTTCCTTATAGCAGACAAGCGTCCGGTAAGGTGTGTTCGAACCGTCAATGCTATTCTCCCAGCGTGTCTTCCAGAATGTTTCGTTTCCGCTGAAGAACGCCATGTTGACTCCAGCGGCGCGCGCAGCTTCAACGCTGGCGCGTTTCTGTCCGGACCAATATTCGTCGTGCCCCACCGTAACCAGCAGCTTGTGGTTGGTTATTAGATTTCCGCTCCGAGCCGCATCAACGCTGGTGAAGTAGCTCACATCGTAGCCGTTCGCTTCCAGCCAGCGCACCATTGGATATTCGGCGTTATACACCCACGAGGAACTCTCCAAATCGTCTGTCGTGAACGGCCGGTTATAGCTGACTTTATTGGCGCGGTCGGTCAAGTTCCAGGTCGTATTGCCATAGAGGCTGTGTCCACCGTAAGGGTTATAGGCCTGCCAGGTTTCGTCGGCCGTTTGAAACAGTATGTCGGAATGGCTGGCATCATTGCGAACGATGAATACGATCTGGCTCGCTCCGCCGGTATCATCGCGAATCAGATCTGCAATGTAGATGCCTGAAACTGCCGTCGTGGGAATTGTCCACGACGCAGATACCGCCCAGTTCCCGCAATCCACCAGGTTAACGGAAGTATCCGTCATGCATGGCGGTTGCGTCTGCGGCAACGTAACGGATGGCGAAATCGTGGTGATGAGGCGGGCGCCGTTGTTCTGGTAGTAGCCCATGCGGTAGATCTTGATCTGGTAGCTGCGCGCATTCGTATTGATCTTGAAGTTCGCAGTTTGTCCTACGTTGTAGCTGATATCCGTGGCGAAGCCGCGAATGGTGGAATCGCCGGATCCGTTTACCTGCCATCCGCTGGAACCGGTGTTACAATTCTCGGCTTCGATAGCATTTGCGGGCGAGCTGCAAGACCCGAATAACCGCGCGAATCCGAACAACACAAAGCAGAACAGAACTGGGATGTTCCGGCGCATAAAAGCGCTCCTTTCAACTTTTTTCAAATATTCGCGACCGAACCAGAACGTTGGGTAGAAATCACAGGTACTTCTGCCGGGAGAGGAGTTCGTTAAGACCTAAATGCTGATATTCATCAAAATGTGTGAATGAGCCTCAAATACGGAGAGCCTCTGGAAGCCCAGAATCGGCGCGGGACGCGGCTTTTCAGCGGTCGATCGCAGCGTCAAATCTGACTCCGGCACTTAAGTTATTTGTCTCTAATCTGCGGTGACCTAAGTCGTTTGAATCCAGTGCTGTGGGGCATGATTGATATGTCCTAAAACCCAAGAGGGTCAGGGCTTTGGGCATGAACTACTGAATGTTGACACCCCTGCATGACCGATAGACCATGAACGTATAAGTTCAACGCAGTATCGTGATAAGGCGGGGTTTCGAACTTCTTCCGTGACCCCCACTTGGAAGAGAAATCAACGTCGATAAACGAGGTGCAGGAAAACATGTCGAGAAACTTCGCGTTTTGGCTAATCGTGGTCCTAACCGTGTGTGGAGCGGCTCTCATTGCGCCGCACGCAATGGCTCAGACGTATAGTCTTCCTGCCGACAATAGCGGCTGCCCCTCGAACTGCCGGGTCATTCCCTGGCAGGCAGGGTCCGACTTGTGGAACGGCGGATCGCTGCCTGATTACAACCAGGTGACCTGTTCGCCTCTCAACGAGGACGGCAAGACCGACGATACGAGCAACATCAACAGCTGCATCAACGCGGCATCCGCCGGAACAGCCGTATACCTTCCCGCTGGGACGATTTATGTAAATGGAACAGTCCGCCTGAAGAGCAACGTCGTGCTTCGAGGAGCAGGGCCTAACACGCAAATCAATCTGGGCTCCGGCGGAACATTGACGACCCAGAATTTTTCGTACTCCAACTCTAACAACATCAATCCACCGGTTAGTTACGGATCGAACGTGAGCGGCTTCCCACTCAGTGGCGCGCCGAAGAAAGGCGATACGACCGTTACTGCCGCTTCGGGCGCTACCTTGCCGAAGGCCGGAGACTACATCGCGCTCTTCGCGGACGACGACGGCTCTTTGGTCAATGCGAATGGTACCGACGGCAACTGCCAGTGGTGCGGTGACAACACTGGACACCACTTGATGCAGCAGATTGATGGCGTGGCTAGCGTAAGCGGATCGACCATCACATTGACTCGGCCGCTTTACTACACGCTTTACACTCATCCGCAATACCGCATTTATCACTTCCCTACTCAAAAAGCCGGCTATGAATATTTCCATGTAACCGCGACTGGTGACATAGGGCCAGGCCGCATCATTCTTCTGCAAGGTTGCCTGTTCTGCTGGGTGAAGGGCGTTGAAACTCAGAACACCGGCAGCTCCAGCGGCTCCGCGCATATCGAGATGGACTTTTCATACGGAAACGAAATCCGCGACAGCTACGTGCATGAAGGTCGCTCCTCTGCCAGCGGCGCCAACTACGGAATTTACTTCCAGTTCATTAACAGCGACCACAAAGTTGAGAACAACATCAGCCGTCATAATCGCCACGGAATCATCTGGCAGGGCGGCGGCTCAGGTATCGCTGTTCTCTACAACTATCTGGACGATCAATATACCGACGATCTCTCGTATCTCGGCTCGGCCAGGACCTCGCACGGTGCCCATCCTTATATGAACCTGCTTGAGGGCAACGTGATGTCGCACCTTACTGCGGACGATTACTGGGGCACATCGTCTCACTTTGTAATGTTCCGCAACTGGTTCTGGGGTGACGAAACCGGACTTGGAGTTCCCAGCTTTCCTCCAAGTGGAGGATATGCGGCCGTTGACCTCTACACCGGTCAGGAATACTACAGCTTTGTTGGGAATGTGCTCGGACGTTCGGGGCTTCACGCCACGTGGTTGAGCGCTTCACTAAGTGGAAACGATCCTTATGCCGATGCATTGTCACCCATCGTTTATAGCTATGCCGGTTCATTAAGCGGTACGGCTAGCTCAAGCGCCACGGTCTTGCGGCATGGGAACTGGGACTACAAAACAAAGGGAGTCGCCTACTGGGATGGCGGTTCGAACCATACTCTGGCGACCTCCCTGTATTACACGAACCAGCCGAGTTTCCTTTCAGGCTACGCATGGCCTCTGGAAGGACCGGAAGGTGGTCCAACTGCCAATGCAAACCCCGCAGAAGCTTGCTTCCAGAAGGGGCCCGCAACCGGCGGCAAGTTTGACCCGGCATCGTGCTACGGTTCATCCAGTGGTGGTGGCAACCCTCCGCCGACGGCGCCGGATCCTCCAACGAACCTCTCCGCAACTGCACAATAGCCAAAGCATCAAGCCGGACCGGCAAATCGCCGGTCCGGTCATTCTTCTAGTCCTTGACTAAACGACACTCGCAACCGGCTGGTTGACTTGAGCACGGCGATTCCCCACCTTCAGCCTGAAGCGGGTAGCTCGGGCAAACTGTCGCGCCAGAATTTCGCGCGCCGATACCGAGGTTTTTTCCATGCTTACCCGCTCAATGTTCCGCGGGCAGGAGTGGGGCACAAGACCGCCGGTTCCAAACGAGACATCTATCAGTCGCTCCGAGAAGACCGTGCTGAAGAACGCGTCTTTTACTCCGGTATCTGTGTGGGGGAAGGCAAAAGCTTTAGTAGTTAATCCAAATTTCCCTTGCAGCAGTTCAATACTGATCCGGGTTTGCGAAACCTGATCTGCTAAGGAAAGATCTCTATACAAAGGATGATCGTGGCTATGCGCGCCAATGCTGAATCCTGCGTTAATAAGCGCCTGGACCTGCGCTGAGGTCAGGTAAGGCTGGTTCACCTCTATATATTCGTTGAGATCGATCTCCAGCGCCTCCGCAATCGGCCCGAGCACCGCTCTTTGCGCATACGGAATTGCCAGCAGCCTTTCGCGGAGCGTTCTATTTGGCTCCAGGGATGCCGGAAGCAAGGACTCGATCCGACGCTGCGTCGCCTCGGTTAAGCTCTTTCCGGCGGTTGTCAGCTTGTCGAGGACGAGGCTGATGACGTTATGGTGCGCCATGCCTCCGCCGTCCAAAAACGCCGTATTGAGAAAGAACGTAGCTGGCGCGCCTGCACGCTGCAGAATCGGGGCGACGACGTCGTGCATCTCCCTGAAGCCGTCATCGAATGTCAGGTGAAAGCATGGACGACTCAGTACGCGTTGGCCGTTTAGAGCTTCAACAATATCGCCGAGGCTTACCGGCTCAAAATGGCGTGAAAGAAACTCAACATCTGCAGTAAATTCCGCGACCGTCCGAAAGCGATACAGATGGCTTACGTGCGCCACCGGCGCATCGCTCACCATGTGGTAGTACGGAACCACGAGATTTGTGCCGGAAAGAGCTCGTATCCACTTGAGCGGCAGTATTGATGCAGCCTTTACCGCGATGCTAATCGCCGGTCTGAGAGCACGTGGAGCCATTCGCTTTGTCTGCTGGCCCTCATTCTCCTGCAGTTGAAGTTCTCAACAATAGGTGAGCCAGGGCCTTGAACATCGTGGCCTGTCCCCAATGGAGCATCGGAGTGCGCGCGGTAATTCCACCGGGATACTTGCGGTAATAGAAGAACCCACGCCGGTCCTGCATATTGCGGATCGTCCAATCAGAAACCTTGAGTGCCAATGAGAGCGCTTCCGAATCCTGCGCAGAAAAATACGCCAGCGTATCGATCGCTTGTGATGCGCACTGAATATCAATTGGATAGGCGCGATTGTGATAGTACTTCGGGCGGCCAGTCGGCTCGAAGAAGTTGTCCTTAAAGAATTGAAGGCCTTTCGTCAACTGCCCGGCAAATTCCTTGTCGCCCGTGTAGTCAATGTAGCACTTGAGACTGTCCAGGTTATAGCCCGTGTGGAAGTTATCGATCCAGTGGTACTGTTCATCCTCCGCATACCACCAGGCGCCGTTCGGAAGCATGCGCAAACAGCTGTACCGCATGGCGGAGCGGGCAACTTCAGCATAATCGGGACGATTTGCCACTCGCGAGGCACGAGCAAGCGCCGCCGCCCCCAGCATATTGGCATTATGTATCGATTCCTGTCCGTGGGCAAAATAGCTGAGGCAGTCACCGCGGTCAGTGCGCTCCCGAGGCAGAGACATGATCCAGTCGCACGCGCTGCAGGCAATGCGGAGAAACCACTCGTCCTTCGATTGTTCAAAGGCTTCGAGGTACGCCTGCGCAATCAGGCTGGTCCACACAATGATGCTGTCGTCCTTGTGATATGAACCGCCGCGACTCGAGAAGTCGAAAAAATTCGCCCAGCTGTGCTTTTCGAATTTCGCGGACTTATGAACATCAAGCCAGTGCAGGCATTCCACCGCTTTCGTCCAGTACTCTGCATTGCGCGTAGTCTTGTACAGCAACAGATAGCCCCACGCCATCATGCCGCGACCCTTGGTTGAGTCGAGCGGCTTGATTCCAACGAGTGGCCGGATATTAATCGGCGATTGCCGAACCGCCTGCTGCAAAATGCGCTCTGCAAGCAGGTTTCTGAAGGTCAACGCGCGAAGCGGGCTGGACAGCCCGTCAAAGGGCTCGTAGCCCTTGTATCCGTGTGCTTCGACCCAGTGCTGGACGGCGGCTGCGCTTTCGGAGAGCCGCTGTCTCTCTGCCTCGGATATAGCTGATGCCATAGTTTCGCTAACTGCGTTCATCTGCTCACTCACAAAGTGGCCGCGTGATCCATTCTTTCAATCAGTTGACATTCCGTGCCGATTCGCACGCTTTTTCGATATGTACTGTATGCAACCAAGAAATCCTTTGAACATTTCTTCAATCGAAGCGTGCGTCAGAATGTCTTGCCGTGCCTGAGCCGACATCCGGCTGCGCTCCTGGTCGTTATTGAGCAGAAAAAACAGACGCTCACGAAGCGCATGCCGATCATCTTCCGCCACGATGAACCCGTTCTCTCCGTCGCGCAAATATTCGATCTCCGGAGGCTGCTTCCCGTGTTCTGTGACCATCGGCAGCCCCCAAAAGAACGCCTGGTTCAGCCCCAACCCGACATGACCAGGAATTGAGCATACGTCCGCCATTTTGAAAATCCGGCTGATCTGCCGGTTCTCGGCATCGTGCACTTCGCCGAGATAGCGCGTGTTCACCGGATTCATGCGCGCCCGGAGCTCCTCGTTGAGGCCCGAGCCAACAATTACCAGCCCGACATCGGATCGGTCGAGGCCGCGAAAGATTTCGATCAGATGATCAACCTTTTTGCGATTTTTCTCCTCGCCAATCCGGCCGGCGAACAGCACAACTTTTTCAAATGGAATGCCGAGATCGCGCTTGATTTCCTCCTTCGACTCTGGCACCTGCGGAAAATCTTCGAAGTTGATCGTGTTATTGGCGATGAACACTTTGTCGTAATACTTCTTCGGAATGAACCGGGTCAATGATGAGGTGTACAAAATCAGCCCGTCGCTGATCACATGCAAATAGTCGAAGAATGCGTTCCGAATCCGGTTGTCGACGTCGTCCAAATTGCGCGTCTTCGTCCACAACGCCACCGGAATCCCGGAGAACTTCAGCCAGTGAATTAGCGGCCACAATATCCGGTCCTTCAGATGAAGGAAGAGAATTACAGCGTCTGGATTCAGGCGCTTGATTTCAGCGCGATACTTCAGGAAGTCGAAGGGACGCTCAATGAACTCGAAGTGGCACCGGTTATGGTTTTGCTTCTGGAGCTCGTTCGAAAGAACGACGAAATCCCAGCCTTCATCCCGAAAACGCCGCCAAAAATAGTTGTAGACCGAGACACGATAATGCATGACTCGGTTCGAAATCAGCAGGACGCGCTTCCGCGCGGCCAACGGAGCCTGTTCCACCTGAGCGACACCTAACGATTCGACTGTGCTACCAACAGATGCCATGATACTCACCCTTCAAAGCTCCAGGCTGCTCTGTGATTCGAACCAGATCCACAATGACCTGGTTCGTACGCCCGCATTCCGCGAGCACCTCGCGGAACTCGCCGCTCGCGTTACTGATTACGATGACATCGCACTCGCTTACCAGTTCCTGCGCTGACGATCTCATCAAGGAAGACACATGTGGAATTTCCTTCTGAATGTACTCCTTGTTCGCGCCCACCAGTTTTGCAATCGAGACGTATTCGTCGTAGATCGCTACCTTGAAACCCTTGCCGATCATCGTTTCGATGACTTCGAGGATTGGGCTTTCCCTCAGATCATCAGTACCGTGCTTGAAACTCAGACCAAGGAATCCGAGAGACCGCCCTTTATATTTCTGCAGCAACGTAGTCACGCGCTCAATCTGCTTCCTGTTGCTGACCATGATCGAGTCGAGCAGTGGAGTCGCAACGTCCATGCTGCGTGCATGATAGGTCAGGGCACGCAAATCCTTGGGCAGGCATGATCCTCCGAATGCGAAGCCTGGCTTGAGATAGTAAGGAGACAAATTCAGCTTCGTGTCCATACAGAAGATCTTCATGACTTCATGGCTGTCGCAGCCTGCGGCTTTGCAAATATTTCCGATTTCATTGGCAAATGTCACTTTGAGCGCATGGAAAGTGTTGTCTGCATACTTGAGGCTCTCAGCAACGCTGATTTTGCACCGGATCAGCGGCGCGTCGATGCCGTCGAAGAGTTCGGCCACCATTTGCCCTGACCGGCAGTCGAGTTCTCCAATCACAGTTCGCGGTGGGTGAATGAAGTCTTTCACCGACGTGCCTTCGCGTAGAAATTCGGGGACCATACAGACACCAAAGTCGCGACCGGCTTTTTTCCCAGACTTCGCTTCCAGTGTAGGAATGACGATACGCTCGACTGTCCCCGGCAACACTGTGCTGCGAACGGCGACAACAAAATAGGTCTGCTTGGAGGCGAGTGCGCTGCCAATCTGCTCGCTTACGCGCTTGACCAGTTCCGTCGATAAACTTCCATTCGCACTGCTCGGGGTGCCCACGCACACCAGGGCCAGGTCCGTGGACGCAATTGCATCCTCCCAGTTCTCGGTGGCGGTGAATGCTCCGCTCCTCGTAACCTCTTCCGTTAATTCCGACAGCCCTGCCTCAATAACCGGCGGAAGCCCCTGATTGATCATGCTAACCTTGGCAGGATTTGCGTCTACGCCAATTACGGTGTGGCCGCGCTGCGCCAGGCACGCGCCGGAAACCGATCCAACATAACCAAGGCCGAAAACTGAAACTCTCATTCCCACGAACTCCTTAGCTTATTAAACGAACATGAATGACTTTAGAAATCCCGGCGAGCCGATTGCCTCAAACGGAAGATGGCCAGCAATCTGGCGATGTGGTGGCAATCCTTAATCAGAAATTTCATGCCGATGTGGTCGCCTGCAAGAAACAAGAACGGCAGCGCCAGGGAATAAGCAATTGCAGCCACCAGTGCCTTGCTCGCCACTTTGAAGGTGCTGAAAAACGAACTCTTTTCTGCAGCATATTTCGATGACACACTCCCCTGCAGCAAGGCCCGCTTCAGGTGATAACGGCGCGTGAGTCGTGCCTCGGGAACCAGTTCATACGCAGGCGCTTCCTCACACCATACGAAAGATTTGCCCGCTCCGGCAGCTCGCTTGAAGAAGTCTACATCTTCGCCGCCTGACCCAAACGCAGGATCGAAATTGATCCCGCACTCCGTAGCGATTGCCGCACGCAGAAGCACATTGCCGGTGCGCGTTTGGCTCCAATGAATTTTGGTGCCGGTCGGGTGCGCCTGCCGCTCACAAATCCGACCTTTTACGATCCAGGCCGGTGGATCCCTTTCAAAATACGGCCTCACCGGACCGAGCACCGCATCGGCTTGATACTCCTGCATTGTCCGCCACAGCTGCAGTAACCAGTCTTCTTGAGGCACCTCGTCATCGTCAATGAACGCAAGTAACTTGCCGCTGACAAGGTTAAGTGCTTGATTTCTTACCACGGCGAAGTTCCGG